>Ga0209272_10000191_pt1 | contig 66650 bp, 55 predicted proteins | sample tdDd002_FD_187125 | JGI IMG/M metagenome (GOLD analysis project Ga0209272, IMG submission 187125) | Marine sediment microbial communities from the Atlantic coast under amendment with organic carbon and nitrate - tdDd00.2 (SPAdes)... | ecosystem: Environmental > Aquatic > Marine > Coastal >...
GCAAAAAAATCAAGTGATCCAGCCAGGGCTCGAACCTGGGACCTATAGCTTAGAAGGCTATTGCTCTAATCCAACTGAGCTACTGGACCATTTTTCCTTAATTGCGATGCAAATATAGGGATTAATTATTTTCCCACACAAATTATTTTGTCCTTTTTTATGAGGTTTTACAGCAAGTCCAAGCTAAATCTCTAGCTGTCAGAATATCTATTTTTATATTTTTTTTCGAATTCATGCCTATTTTGGATAATAGCTTTATTAAATTCGCATCGTTCTGACTTTTTCGAGAAAATTAGCCTAAAAATATACGCAAATGCTGAGGAGCTATTCTGGCAATATCCCCAAACTCTATATCGTAAAACTGGCAAAATGGTTCATGCTAACCATGCCCATCATCGTCCTTTTCTATCAGGAAAATGGACTGAATATGCAAGACGTGTTTACACTGAAAGCCTTTTATTCGGTTGCTGTGGTGATCATGGAAATTCCTTCAGGTTACTTTGCCGATGTGTGGGGCAGGCGAAAAACCTTAATCCTGGGCAGCATATTGGGATGCCTGGGTTTTGTGGTTTACAGTTTCAGCTCCGATTTCTGGGGCTTTTTATTGGCCGAACTTGTTCTGGGTATCGGTTCCAGTTTTATATCGGGAGCCGATTCGGCTTTGCTTTACGATAGCCTTTTGCAGGAGAAAAAAGAGAAGACTTATTTAAAACAGGAAAGCCGGATGATGTCGGTGGGTAATTTTGCTGAAGCCCTGGCTGGTATTGCCGGTGGCAGTTTGGCTCTCATCAGCTTGCGCACCCCTTTTATTTTTCAATGTTTTATTGCTTTTATGGCCATACCCGCCTCTTTCTTTCTGTTGGAGCCACAAAGCAGCGAATCGAAGTCGAAAACCGGCTTCGTTCACATTCTGAAAATCGTTCGGTATTCCTTATGGGAAAACCTTCAGCTCAGATTAAACATTCTTTATTCATCCATTTTTGGCTGCGCTACCCTTTCATTAGCTTGGTTTATTCAACCCTATCTTAAGCAGTTCGATATGGAAGTCAGCACTATTGGTGTCATCTGGACCCTCTTGAACCTGACCGTTGGTTTCACTGCCCTCTTCGCCTACCGAATAGAAAGCAAACTCGGAAAAATCGGCACCTCCCTACTCATTCTGGTGGGCTTGTCGAGTGGTTTTATACTATCGGGTGTGATGAATACGCAACTGGGCATCATCTGCCTGTTCTATTTCTACGTAATAAGAGGGATAGCGACGCCTATCCTGAAAGACTATATCAACAGACTAACAGCATCGGATATCAGGGCTACAGTGCTCTCCTTGCGAAATTTTATCATACGTATCCTCTTTGCCATTATCGCACCTTTCCTGGGATGGTATACCGATCGATTCAGTATTGGAGCGGCCTTAATCTTTGCCGGCATCATCATCTTTGTATTGGGTGGTTTCACCCTGTTCTTTATTCGCAAAACTGAGGTAAAAGGTCGGGAAGTCGAAAGGTCAAAAAGTCTGAAGGTCCAAGGTCTGAAAAGTCGGAAAGTCGAAAGTCAAAGAGTCTAAAGGTCGGAAAGTCTAGTGATTAGTGTCCCGATAGCTATCGGGAAGTGATTTGTGCTAAGTGCCTTTTTTTGAAAAGTCTGGATTAAAAGAGCTAATGCTAAATTGTTAGACTGTTGGACTGTTGGACTATTGGACTATTGGACTATTGAACTTTTAGACTTTTTTGACCGTTAGATTTCAACTTCCAGTCCGTCGTAGGCCATAAACACATTATCGGGTAGTTCTTTAGATACCTCCTCATGAAAGCCAATTTGATGACTGAAGTGGGTCAGGTAAGCTTTTTCAGGTTTCACTTCGGCAATAAGCTCCAGAGCTTCGGAAAGGGTAAAATGTGAGATATGCTTTTCCCTTCTCAGGGCATTCAATACCAAAATCTTAGCACCTTTCAGTTTTTCTTTTTCTTCCTCCGAAATATAATTGGCATCGGTAATATAGACGATATCGCCAATACGATAGCCATAAACAGGGAGTTTAAAATGCAAGGCTCGTATAGGCATTACAGGGGTACAATTTATATCGAAGGCCTGGTTTTCGACATCGATCAAATTCAATTGGGGAATCCCCGGGTATCGGAATTCAGCAAAAACGTAGGCAAACTCTTGCTTCAAGGAGGCTTGCACACGCTTTTCGGCATAGATGTTCACTGCTTTCTTATTCACCCAATTAAAAGCTCTGATATCATCTAAGCCTGCCGTGTGGTCTTTATGTTCGTGGGTGAAAAGGATGGCATCAAGCCGCTCAACTTTGGCTCTTAGCATCTGGTAGCGAAAATCAGGGCCACTGTCAATCACAATATTCTGCCCATCAACCTCAATGAGTACCGAGGTTCTAAGTCGCTTGTCCTTCTTATCTGTCGATAAACAAACCGGACATTTACACGCTATAATGGGAATTCCCTGTGAGGTTCCTGTACCTAAAAAATTGATTTTCACTCTTTTAAAATTCACAGTTAGTATTAAGTACTTAAAGTGTCTAAAGTAATAAGTGCCTTAAATTAATACATACTTATAAGTACTCATAAATACTTTTCACTTTAACCTTTATCTCCCGAAAAATCTGGACCAGCAGAGCTGGCTTTCTTTCCTTTACCCTTTATCCTTCTCTTATTTCGATACTCCATCCTGAAAGAGAGATAAAGTAAATATAACAAAACAAAAACAGCCATCACTGCAGACGGGATTGCAGCCTCTTTTCCAAATAGGGTCAGGGCAGTTACGACAGCAAAACCTGAACTTTTAATCGTAAGCAAGAGGTTTTGAGTAATGGCAATTTCCTTATTGACTCCGAGTTTTGCTGTGATTTTCTCGTAGATCCAGCCCAAACCAAAAATACTCAAAAACAAGACTAATGCAACAAGAAAGAGCACTTCGAAATTGGAGAAAAACACTTGTCTGTTTAATCCAACCGCAGTAAAGATCAAAAGGGCAAAGCCCCAATCCACAACACGCCCCCTCACCTTCTCTACCGTGGGCTTAATAGGTTCCCAAAGCAATAGTCGGGATATTAACATGGGAATCAGAACCAGCTTGACCATAGTCATAAAAAGCATGCCTGAATCAATGCCACCATCGACATTACTCAGGAGACCTACAATGGCAGGAGCTAAAAAAACAGAACTTATAAAGGCGCCCAACACACCCACAATACCATACTTTAAGTCACCCTCAAGAATATGAGAAAATGGAATTACTGCGAGGCCCGGGGGCGTAGCTGCAATCACCACAAAACCTAAAAACAACTCAGGTGTCGGCATAAGAAAATATGCCAGACTTATGATTACTGCGCCAAAAACAATATAATTGAGAAATGAGCCCAGCAATAAGGGTTGAATCATTTTTTTCAGCGGGAAGAGTGCTTTCGTACTGATTCCGGTCGTTGAAAAAATCATGACAACGGCTAAAATATAGAAGGTATAGGCTTTAAGAAATTCGGCCAAGTCACCAATTGTCAAGCCCAATATAACAGCCAGTATCAGTACAAAGTTTCGGTCACGAATTATGCGGGTAAGCAATTTTATCATCATCAATATTTTTGTAACTCAAAGATGATACAATTCAAGTCCAATTCAAAATGATTCTAAGTAATAAAATACTGGTGTTTTTAACTTTCTATATTCGGATTATGACAACATTTGTTAAATTTAAGGCTTCATAAAACGACACTCATATCTGTACTCTAACACGATTTGCATGAATTTTTTCAAAGATTTTGGCTTTGGTCTCCGCACTTATTCTGAAGCACTCAACTTTATTTTCAGAAAAAAACTGGCCTGGTTTTTCTTGTTTCCACTGGCTTTCAACATCCTTTTATTTTGGTTTGGCTGGGATATGGTCAACGATTTCACGGAGACATCAAAAGTTTATATTGAGAATCAACTACAACTGAAACAAGCCGATTTTTGGGGCTCAGGCTTCTTAAAAACGGTGATGGATGCCTTTGTCTGGCTTACTTTCAAAATCATGTTCTTTCTGCTATTTGCCTATTTAGGAGGCTACATCATCATTATTCTCTTGTCTCCGGTTTTTTCCTACCTATCTGAACGGACTGAAAAGATTAAGACAGGCGTAGATTATCCTTTTAGCTTTACTCAGCTCTTAAAAGATGTGCTTAGGGGAATTATAATTGCCTTACGTAATTTCAGCATAGAACTCGTATTAACAGTTCTGATGTTTGTATTGAGTTTCATTCCTATTATTGGTTGGTTTGCAGCCATCATGCTTTTCTTTATTTCAGCTTACTTCTATGGTTTTTCGTTTATGGACTATGCCTTGGAACGCAAAAAGCTGAACCTGAAACAAAGCATACGGTTTATGAGGGAGAATAAGGGCATTGTTATCGCCAACGGCTTTGTCTTCTCACTCTGTCTGATTATACCCTTTTGTGGCGTTTCCTTCTCGAGCTTTGCCGCTATCATTTCGGTTGTAGCAGGAACACTTGCCGTAAGCGAAATGGAATCGAGAATCTAAAATAAGAAAGCTCTAAAATAGAAAAAGCCATCCCGAAGGATGGCTTTTTCTATATTATTTGAATATCAGAATTACTTCTGAATATTTGGAAGTTCAAGGCCATAACCTTTTTTGCGATCTTCCGCTTTCAATAAGAAACCAAATACAGTGGCAAGAATTGTTAATCCTACAAAAATTAACCAAGTTGATGAATAGTCGAACATTGGAATATCACCAGCTTCTCTTAGAGCTTGAACACTTGCTGAGATTTCGTTTGCAGGTACACCTTCTGCTCTGAAGTTAGCGATTGCACCTTCGATTTTTTCGTTAATACCCGGATTTGTTTTATCCAAAACAACACCTAGTAAAATAGGAACGAGCATTAAACCAATATTCTGCACATAGAAAATAAGTGCATAAGCTGAACCTAACTGTTTCTCAGGAATAATTTTGGGAACCGAAGGCCACATGGCTGAAGGAACCAACGAGAAAGCAATACCCAGTAACACCACTGCGAAAATTGCAACCCATGTTCCTGTTAATGCAGGTATATAGAATATAGTATGAACGATAACAAGTAATACAGCTCCAAGAATCATTATAGAGGCACCTTTACCATATTTATCGTAGATATATCCAAACAGAGGCGTTAAAAGAATAGTACCAAATGGTAAGATCGAAGGAATATCACCAGCAGTAGATGGATCAATACCAAACTTGTTCACCATTAATCCCGAAGAAAACTTATAGAATGGGAAAACGGCAGAGTAGAATAACAAACATAGAATAGCAATGTACCAGAATCCTTTACTTTTAATAATGACACCAAGGTCCGAGATTTGGAAAGGTTCTTCTTCTTCGGCTTCACCTTCAATTTGCTTATCCAGTTTTATATCCATTATACAATAAACAAGGAAAAGAATTAATGCAATACACAAAGCTAGTGTTCCTACCAATACGGCTGTTGGAATACTAAATGCATCAGCTAAACGTGGCGATCCGAATAATGCAAGGAATGAACCCAAACGCGCTAAGGCCATCTCTGTACCCATAGCAAGCGCCATTTCTTTTCCTTTAAACCATTTTACAATTATTCTTGAGACAGTAATACCGGCACCTTCGGCTCCTACACAGAAGACAGCAAATCCGGCTGCTGAAACAAATACTCTGGAATCGACTCCAATGATTACAGACCCCATTTCGAAATTACCAGCAAATGCGTAATACTTAACAATAGCACCCATAATCATGACCAAACCTGATCCTATGGCTGTAAATTTGATACCCATTTTATCCAGGATAATACCGGCAAAGATCAGCATAAATGCAAATACATTTAAGTATCCCTGTGCCCCGGTAACGATTCCCCAGTCTGTACCACTCCATCCGTAAGTACTTTGAATAAGCGTTTGAAGTGGAGAAAGGACCTCCATAAAGGTATATGCAATAAGCATGGTTACCGAAACGAGAATCAACACAAACCAACGAGCTGCTGCGCTCTCTCTTAAGGTATTTCTTAAAGTTTCTGTCATTACAATCATATTAGGGTTATTAGTTAATATTAATGTTTTAAGGTCTACTAAATTAAGATTAATAGATAAAAAAACAAACCCTTGATTCTCTACAGACTTTGAGCCACAAAAAAAGCCACCCATATGGGTGGCTTTTTTTATTATATATTAATCGAAAGACTATTTCTCAATATTTGGTAAATCAAGACCATATCCTCTTTTCTTGTCAACAGATCTTAATCTGAAAGCTACAAATAATGCAGCAACACCACAACCAACCATCAACATCATTGGCTCAGTATAGTTAAGAGCAGCACCTTCAGCTAATCCTTCATTTGCAGAATCCAATACAGATCCTAAAAGCATAGGGAATAACATCAAACCAACATTCTGAATCATAAAGATCATTGCATAAGCAGAACCCAAACGTGATTCCGGAATAATCTTTGGTACTGAAGGCCACATAGCAGCAGGTACAAAAGAGAATGCAAAACCAAGAACAACCATTGCTGTAAATGCAAAAGCAGTATTACCTGGTAAGAAAGCAAAGATAACGTGAGAGAAAATCAATAATAAAGATCCCAAGATCATGATACTAGCTGATTTTCCTTTTTTATCCATGAAAGCACCAAAGATAGGTGTTAGAACCATCGTTCCAATTGGAAGCAGTCCTACAATCATTCCTGATAATTCAACAGGAAACCCATATTTTTGAACCATTAAATCTGGTGCAAACTTAGTAAATGGGAAAATTGCTGAATAGAATAATACACATAGAAGTGAAATTAAGATAAAACCAGGGTTCTTGAACAACAAGAATACATCACTTGCCTTGAATTCTTCTTCAGAAGCTTCAACACTTGAATCAGCAGCAACTTCAACATCTAATCTCTTATCCATCATATTATGCACAAAATATGCTAACAAACCGATAACCAATAGAATTACACCGAATGCCAATGGACGTGAAATGATTTTATCAGCACCAGTCATCCAAGGAGAAGCAGAGAATGCGATAAGCATACCACCACGAGCACAAGCCATTTCAAGACCCATTGCCAAGGCCATTTCTTTTCCCTTAAACCATTTTACAATGATTCGAGAAACCGTAATACCAGCAATCTCAACACCTACTCCGAATAATGAATACCCAATCATAGCCATCTTCAAGGAAGGCTTATAGTCAGTTAAGAAAGAGTTAAGGAAATCGTATCCTAAACCACCATTATTAAAAGTATCAGTCATGGCGTAATAGTTGAAGAAAGCTCCAACAATCATAATACCAACAAAGAAAGTACCAGTAAAACGAATACCTGCTTTATCGAGAATAATCCCACCAAAGATAAGCATCAAACAGAATACGTTTAATACAGAATAAGAACCAGCAAAAGTTCCATAAGATGAATTAGACCATCCCATTTGGTCACGTAACATTCCTTGTAAAGGAGACATGATATCTGTAAAGAAATATCCTGTAAGCATCAAGAAAGAAACCGTTATTAAAACGAACCATCTTGCGCTTTTGCTGTCTCGAATTGAGAGACTAACTGCTTTAGTTATAGCCATGTTTTTAAGTATTTATTTCGTTTAAGTTAATGTTTTAGAGCCCGCTAAATTAGGATTTAAACTGAGACAAGCAAAACTGAGCTTCATGTTTTTAAAACGTATCGTATAAAGAAATATACGCATACAGCACACTAAATACACATAATCAGCTCGAATCATGCCAGTTGCAAAACAATAAATATATCAGAACGTCTAGAAATGAATTACATTTGAGTAAGAAATGAGGCCGTTTTAGTATTTAACATCAAGCATTAGCCATCCTTCAAACTTTGTCCTTATCTTTGAAGTCTAATTTAATTTAGACTAAAAAGCATGCGAACACTGACTCAAAACACAGGTCTTTATACCGACTTTTATGAGCTGACCATGGCTCAGGCTTATTTTTACAGTGGCAAAGAAAATGAAACAAGTATCTTCGATTACTTCTTCAGAACCAATCCTTACAAGGGGGGCTACATCGTTTTTGCCGGCTTGCAGGATTTACTGACCATTCTCTCAAACTTCTCATATAATGATGAAAACCTGGCTTTTCTTAAACAAGCAGGATTGAAAGACGAATTTTTAGACTATCTGAAAAGTTTTAGATTTAAAGGGAAAATATACAGCATGAGAGAGGGCGAAATTGCCTTCCCTTACGAGCCCATTCTACGGGTAGAAGGTAATATGATTGAGTGTTTACTCATTGAAACACTCTTATTAAACTACCTGAATTTTCAGTCTTTAATTGCGACTAAAGCCTGCCGCATTCGTTCGGTAATAGGCGACAAAGCCTTTGTTGACTTTGGTTTACGAAGAGCACAAGGCCTGGGAGGTATTCATGCCAGTAGAGCTGCCATTATTGGCGGAGCCAACGCAACTTCGAATGTTTACGCAGCTTTCAACTACCAAATTCCAGTGAGTGGTACCCAAGCCCATGCCTGGGTGCAAAGCTTCGATAAAGAAATTGACGCTTTCAGACAGTATGCTGAAATAAACCCCGACTCTTCAGTTCTTCTTGTGGATACCTACAACACTTTGAAATCGGGAATACCCAATGCCATACTCATTGCAAAGGAGTTAGAAGACAAAGGTCATAAACTTGTCGGCATCCGATTAGATAGTGGCGACCTGGCTTATTTGAGTAAAAAAGGAAGAGAAATGCTCGACAAAGAAAAGCTGGACTATGTTCAGATATTTGCATCGAATCAGCTCAACGAATATGTCATTAAAAGTTTAAATGAGCAGGGAGCCAAAATTGATGGTTACGGCGTGGGTACCGAATTGGTTACCGGAAATGATGCAGGTGCACTTGATGGGGTTTATAAACTCGTTGAAAATGCAGGTAAGCCCTGCTTAAAGGTTTCTGAAAACATCGAAAAAACAACACTCCCAGGTCGAAAGAAAGTGATGCGCTATTTAGATAAGGATGGCAAGTTTTTCCGTGACGGGATTCTGCTTTTCGAAGAAGAAAAAACCAAACACATCTCTCATCCTTTTCACCAGCATAAAACAACCGAGGTGGATGGGTATGAAGCCGAAGAGCTGACACAGAAAGTAATGGAAGATGGTAAAGTACTTATCGATCAGCAAACACCGGGTGAGATAAATGCCTACTTACAAAAGCGTTTTGCACAATTACCGGACGAACACAAACGCTTTATCAGCCCACATATTTACAAGGTTGGCGTTTCGGATGAAGCGCTCAACTTAAAAAACGAGATGCTGAAAGGAATTCGAAAGAAAATGAACTAATACCGATTAGCTTTATAGCTCAAACTAAAATCTATTGGTATAAACCCTTCAATTATCAGTCAATAAACCTAAGAATACAAGCCTAATGGATATCAGAATACATATAAAAAAGCCGACATTATTACTTGATAAAAACAAATGCACCAGTAATATCGAAAATATGATCGCACGCGCACAGCGTTGCAACCTCAACCTTCGTCCCCATTTCAAAACCCATCAGTCAGCTGAGGTTGGCGAATGGTTTCGCGAACTTGGTGTTGATAAAATAGCCGTATCCTCACTAAAAATGGCTCAATATTTTGCAGACCACAAGTGGGAAGATATTACGGTAGCCATGCCTGTCAACCTGAGAGAAATGGATGTCATCGACGAGTTGGCTGGAAAAATCAAGCTTAATATTTTAGTCGAATCGGCTGAAAGCATCCATCATCTGGAGGCAGAACTGAACAACAAAGTAAATGTTTTCATCAAGGTCGATACTGGGTATCATCGCACAGGAATAGCTGCCGGCGATACCGATGGCATTCAAAACCTGCTTAATTACATCAAAGCCTCAACACGACTGAAATTCAAAGGTTTTCTGGCACACTCTGGTCACAATTATAAAGCCAGCGATTCTGACGAAATTCACAAGAACCACAAACAAACCGTTCTCGACTTAAATGAACTGAAGGATGTCTTCAGATCCCAGTTCCCCGATCTGGAAGTTTCACTTGGAGATACACCAGCATGCAGTATCAGCGAAGAATTCTTTGGTATCGACGAAATTCGTCCCGGGAACTTTGCCTTTTACGATATGATGCAATTTGTATTGGGATCGTGCGAAGAAGACGAGATTGCAGTGGCTATGGCTTGCCCCATTATCGCCAAACATGCCGACAGAAACGAGATTGTGATTTATGGTGGCGGCGTTCATTTCTCTAAGGAATATCTCGAAGCCGACGATGAAGGCACAAAGCTTTTTGGTTCTTTGGTCAATATCAAGCCTGATGGATGGAGCCCGATTATGGGAGGTGGTTTCCTTGCAAACCTATCGCAGGAACATGGCATTATTAAATGCAACGAAGATTTCTTTAACGAATACAAAATTGGTGACCTTATCGGTATTCTTCCAATTCACTCGTGCATGACTGCCAACCTAATGGGCAGCTATCTGACTTTAGAAGCAGAAACCATCGAAATGATGAGATGATATGCTGATAGGTTGATGTGAAGAGGTGTTGATGTGGGGATGTGTTGATGTGTTGATGAAATACGCAAGTATTAAATTTTACAAGAAAAGCGCGCATTGAGCGGAGTCGAAATGCAGGGGGGATTGATGTGAGGATGTGATGATGTGGCTCAAGTTTTTAAAACAGCCATGACTTTTCACAGCTATCCCTTCAAAGGAAAATTAACTCATCTCTATTGCCAGTATATTTACAATACAAAAATAGCCCGATTTTCATCGGGCTATTTTTATATTATATCTCTTTGAGATTAGTTCTTAGAAGGAATATTCTTAAGAGTCTCAACTGTGAAATCCCAGAATTTCTGAACTGTATCGATCTTCACTTTCTCATCCGGAGAATGAGGGAAACGAATAGTTGGTCCGAATGAGATCATATCCCAATGTGGGTAATTAGCACCTAATAAACCACACTCAAGACCCGCATGAATCGCTTTGATCTCAGGAATCTTACCATACTTATCGTTATAAACGTTCTGCATCGTTTTCAATATAGGAGAATCCATATTTGGTTTCCATCCTGGGTACTCACCTTCTAATACAATCTTAGCACCTGCCAAAGTAAATACCGAAGTAAGCATTTCTGCTAAATCTTCTTTTGCAGAGTTCACTGAAGAACGCATTAAAGATTGAACAATAATCTTCTTATCATCGCTATAAACACGAGCAAGGTTATTCGATGTTTCAACCAAACCTGGCATTGCATCACTCATACGCATTACACCATTAGGACAAGCATAAATAGCATCGATCAAACGATTCTGTAGCTTACCTTTCATTACCTGCTTAGGTAAATCACAAGGCTCAGCAAAGAATGTTAAGTCTGGCTCAACACCACTCAACTCAGCTTTGAAAATTGCTTCAAACTCTTTTAATGATGCAGCACAAGCTTCTACATTTTTCTCAGGAACAACTACAATCGCAAAAGACTCACGAGGAATAGCGTTACGTAAAGAACCACCATCGATAGAAGCAAGACGCAAACCAAAGTTTTTAGTCGCATGCTTTAAGAAACGGAACAACAATTTGTTTGAGTTACCTCTACCTAAAATAATTTCCATTCCTGAGTGACCGCCTTTAAGACCTTTCATGTTCAATTTGAAAGCAGCAACACCCTTGGGTGTATCAGTCAATTTGTTTTTGAAAGTCACGTTAGCATCTATACCACCAGCACAACCTACGTATAATTCACCTTCGTCTTCTGAGTCCATATTCAAAAGAATATCACCATTAAGAACACCTGGCTCAAGACCGAAAGCACCAGTCATACCAGTTTCCTCATCAGAAGTAAATAAAGCTTCAACAGGACCATGAACCATATCTGTAGCCTGTAGAACAGCCATTGCCGCAGCAACACCCATACCATTATCAGCACCAAGAGTTGTACCATTAGCAGTCAACCACTCACCATCTACGAAAGTTTCAATAGGATCTTTCTCAAAATCATGCTCTGTATCAGAGTTCTTCTGAGGAACCATATCAAGGTGACCTTGCATGATAACACCCATTCTATCTTCCATCCCCGGAGTAGCAGGCTTCTTAATGATGATGTTCCCAACAGCATCTTTGATAGTCTCCAGACCTAAATCGTTACCAAATTTAACCATGAAGTCCTGAATAGCATCTTCATGCTTCGATGGACGAGGAATTTGAGTTAGTGAATAAAAATTCTCCCAAATTGCTTTAGGTTCCAGGCTTAAAATTTCCTTGCTCATTATTATTGTGTTTTAAGTATTTGTAAAAATTTCAGTTCGTAAAACAAAGATCACGAATCAATCTTTTTTATTTTAAGAGTCCTAAAGGTATAAGTTTTTTGATTTTAAGAAAAGAACATGAGCAAAACCTTTCAGGAATTAACAGAATTTCACAAGAAGAGTCGTTTCGTAAAGAAACTATATGGCAAGCAAGGCAAATGCATTAAATTAATTTCATTAAACATATTCGATTTTGGTGTTGATCATCCAGCAGCAATTCCGATAATTCGGAAGCGAAATATTTGTATCAAAATGAGAATACACCCGTCAGAAGAGCCGCTCGAGTAGAAATTAAAAAATTCTACTCGCGCGGCTCTTCTCTATCAACGTCATTCATTTGCTACAAATAGGACTGTGTGCTGTACCTTTGAATTCAGATAAGAAATCAAACTTGCTAAAAATTTAATGTGTCTGCTCTGACAAAATAAGTTAGCAGAGAACAACAAAGCCGAAGAAATTAATATTCCTTCGGCTTTATCATATATGGATTTTCAAGACAAGTGTTAGTCTTTGTACATCTTCTCAATAAGATGTTTATACTTTTCCTGAATCACTTTTCGCTTTAATTTAAGTGTGGAAGTAATCTCTCCTGCTTCCATCGAGAATTCTTTAGGCAAGAGGGTAAACTTCTTAATCTTCTCGAAACGAGAAAACTCCTTCTGCATGTCTTCAAATCGTTTTTCAAAAAACTCAACAATCTGAGAATTTGCAATCAGGTCTTCAATTGAATCGAAGGAGATATTATGCTTTTTAGCGTAATGAAGTAAGGGCTCAAAGGCTGGAACAGCCAATGCCGTCACATATTTTTGACAATCACCAATTACAGCAACCTGTTCGATAAACTGATCGTTTACCAAGGTGGTCTCTAATTTTTGAGGGGCTACATATTTCCCTCCGGAAGTTTTCATCAAATCCTTGATTCTATCGGTAATGGTCAGATTCCCATTTTCATCAATCTTACCGGCATCACCCGTGCAAAACCAGCCATCTTTCATCACCTTGGCTGTTTCCTCAGGCTTTTTATAATAGCCACGCATCACACCAGGACCTTTAACCATGATCTCGTCGTTATCGCCAATCTTGATCTCGGTTCCGTTTAATGTTTTACCCGTTGTATTAAAATCGATATGTGTATCGCTATATAAACAAACAGTTGCCATGGTTTCAGTTAATCCATAGCCCATTTTTACATTTATACCCACCGAATGGAAGAAAGCAATAATATCTGAAGATAAGGGTGCACCTCCACAAGGAGTGAAGTTGATTCTTCCACCAAAGATATCACGAAACTTACTCAGCACGAGTTTATCTGCAATCTTAAACTTTAGTTTCAAGCCAAGAGGCACTTTCTTTTCGAAACGCTTGTATTGGTTGTTACGTAACTCACCAATTTTCAAGGACCAATTCATCAACTTCAGTTTTATAGCAGAAGCATCTTTACTCTTATCCTGAATGGCTGAATATATTTTCTCGTAGATACGAGGGACCGTACACATAATGGTAGGCTTGGCCTCTTTCATTGTCGGACCAATCTGTTTCGGATCGCGATTGAAATAAATTTTAAACCCCCTGTGTAAACAGAAGAAAGTCCAACCTCGCTCGTAAACATGACTCAGTGGTAAGAAACTAAGCGATACCTCATCGTCACTCAAATCAAGTTCAATATCGTGAGATCGAAGTACCGATGTAATATTGTTGTGATCAATCATCACCCCTTTAGGTTCTCCGGTTGTGCCTGAAGTGTAGATAAGGGTGGCTAAATCGTCAAGGACAGCTGATTCAAATCGGGCATCAAACTCTTTTCCCAATCGGGATGCCTTACCCATTTCGATAAACTCATCCCAGTACATCGACTGATTATGGTCGCTGATTTTAACATTCTTATCAAAGACGATAACCATCTTCACTCCGGAACATTCTCCAATGAGTTCCATGGTTCTATCATATTGTTCCTGTTCTCCAACAAAAATGGCCTGAACAGAAGCATCCTGCATGATATATTTTGCTTCAGCTGTAGAATTGGTTGGATAAATTGGAACGGTTACAGCACGAACACTCATAATTGCAAGGTCAGCAACAATCCATTCCGGCATATTTTGAGAAAATATAGCAACACTCTCTTGTATCCCGATCCCTAATTTCAGAAGGGCCTTAGATACTTGTCTGGTTTGAATACCAAAATCACACCAACTGACATCAACCCATTCCCCACTACTCTCATTCTTGTAACACATGGCAATTTTGTCACCAAATTTTTCAAATCTTTGGCGAATATGTTTGCCCCAATGTTGATAATCCATAAAACTAGTTTAGTTGTAAATCAAGTCAAAGATACACATGTTTGCTTGACTAAAAAGCTTTTCAATAAAATTACAAATCCATAATCGGTTAAATAGAAACATGGAATTGACATAATTCACCCGTGGTTTGAATCAAAACACAACCCAATCAGGCACTTACAAAAATAGTGGTTTCAGACACGAGTCTAAAACCACTATTACGGTTAAATATCTTTAATTATCTATGAAAAGATCGGGTTTACAGAATATAAACTCAAAACCCGGTTCACAAATATTAATTAACGCACATGAAAATCGAGTAACTTTTCGCCTTCCAATACACCTTCCAGATGATCATCAATTTTAACCGGTCCAACCCCTTCTGGAGTTCCCGTATAAATCAGATCACCAATTTTAAGCGTGAAATATTTCGACAGGTAGCTGATTAAATAATCAATTGAGAAAATCATATTGGATGTATTTCCAACTTGCACTTGCTTGCCATTAATATCCAAACTAAAATTCAAAGCATTTACATCTTCGAACTTCGTTTTAGGGATAAATTTTGAAATAGGAGCGGCACCATCAAAAGCTTTGGCTTTTTCCCAGGGCAACCCTTTCTTTTTACAATCAGCTTGAATATCGCGAGCAGTAAAGTCAATACCCAAAGCCAATTCTTCGTAGTAACGATGTGCAAACTCGATAGGTATATTCTTCCCTACTCTATTGATTTTAACCACAACTTCAACCTCATAATGAATGTCCTTTGAGAAATCGGGGTAATAAAAATCGTTATTGCTTTTTAAAAGGGCAGAATCAGGCATAGAGAAAACCACAGGCTCAGTAGGCACCGGGTTGTTCAGTTCTTTGGCGTGATCCACATAATTTCTACCAATAGCTAATATCTTCATAGTGTAATTGTGAAATAGTGAATTTGCATTTCCTTGGTTAGCTTATTATGTAACTAATCAGGAATTAACAAATTTACAATTGTATTACATTTTAAAATTTCTAAGTTTAATTTCTGTCAGGACTTTCTTGGTATAAAGAGGGAAGTCGTTATTCAGAATCCAACCGTAATAGCCGGGTTGTTCTTTTAACACATCCTCAACAGCTTTCCCTTTATTCTTTCCGAAATTAAAAGTCTCTACGCCATTCTTATCAAAAACAATCATACCGGCAAAATCGGCATTTTTATTTTGAGTAGAAAACTTTGCCAGGTAATCAATATCGTTCTCCAGATTATCGTATTTATCTAATTGAGATTTTAAAACCTCGTAAGTTGCCAAAGTATCAGCCTCAGCACCGTGAGCCCCCTCAAGGTCTTTACCACAATAGAACTTATAAGCTGCAGTTAATGTACGCTGTTCCATTTTGTGGAAAATGGTTTGAACATCAACGAATTTTCTTTTTCTCATGTCGATATCAATATCGGCACGTAAAAATTCTTCAGCCAATAATGGAATATCGAATCGATTGGAATTATAACCAGCCAGGTCACAACCTTCGATGTATTTTGCAATGACCTTACCTATCTCTTTAAAAGTCGGCTCGTCCTTTACATCCTCATCGGTGATACCATGTATCGCGGTTGATTCAGCAGGAATTGGCATGCCCGGATTCACCCTGTAAGTTTTGGTTTCTTCGCTGCCGTTAGGACTGATTTTAATAATGGCAATTTCAACAATTCGATCTTTCGAGACATTGATCCCAGTTGTTTCCAAGTCGAAGAAGGCAATCGGGTTTTTCAAATTCAAATTCATATTGACTATTTCTTAGTAGAGAAGATATAATTAATCGCTAGGCCTGTTAGAAGACTAAAAATCAATCTAAAACAGAAAAAACCCAATGAAAGTATTCTCTCATCAGGTTTTTTAATGCATTATATAATCAGTTTTGATTAAACGTTTATCATCATTGGCATCAACAACATCAACACATCTTCATCAGCGTTTTCGTTATCGTATGGCAGGAATAAACCAGCACGAGTTGGGTCTGATAAAGCAACCACAACATTTGATGAAGAAATATTCTGTAAGATTTCCAAAAGGAATACCGACTTAAAGCCAATCTCTAAAGCTTCACCTTCGTACTGACACATTAACTTTTCGCGAGCTGAAATTGAGAAATCAATATCCTGAGCTGACACAACCAATTCGTTGCTGCGCAATTCAAACTTGATAAGATTACTTGCCGGATTCGAAAATACAGAAACACGTTTCAAAGTATTGTAAAGCTCAACGCGATCAATCGTCAACTTAAAAGGATTGTTGGTTGGAATTACTGAACCATAGCTTGGGTATTTACCTTCAACCAAACGACAGATTAACTTGTAGTTTGATAGCGTGAAGAAAGCGTTCTTATCGTCGAACTCAACCAATACAGGATTATCCTCTTTTGGAAGAATGTTACGTAGCAATGAGGCAGGCTTTTTAGGAAGTATAAATGAAGACTCAACTTCTGAACGACCATCAAGGCGCTTATAACGAACTAATTTGTGAGCATCTGAGGCTACAAATGTCAAATCGTTATTATTTAATTCGATAAAAATACCATTCATTACCGGACGAAGCTCATCATCAGCAGTAGCAAACAATGTCTTGTTCACCCCTTTCAACAGAACCTCACTGGCAACAGTGATATTTACGATACTATCTTCTTCTTTTTCCGGATTCTTAGGATAATCATCTCCATTTTGACCTGGAATACTAAACATACCATTTTCAGTACTCAGCTTTACAGCCAAAGTCTGAGAATCAACATCGAAAGTTAATGGTTGCTCAGGAAACTCTTTTAAAGTATCAGTTAAAATCTTTGCCGGAAGTGCAATTACACCCTCACCTTCAGAAGCTTCCAATGGAATAGTTGTAATTAACGTCGTTTCCAAATCAGAAGCAGTAGCTATCAGTTGGTCATTCTTCAATTCAAACAAAAAGTTATCGAGAATTGGAAGCGTGTTTTTGTTGCTAATAACACGACTAATAGCTTGAATGTGACCTAAAATCTCAGTACTTGATACTACAAATTTCATATGTTTACAATTGGTTTTTTAGTTGTCATATGGAAGTCGCCCGATAAACATTTCCCAATGGGGAATGCTTACGCTCATTTCATATGTTTATAATTTTCCGTTTTAGGTAAAAAAGAACTCCCAATAATTAAATAAAGATTTAACCATTGAGATTTCATCTACCAATATATTCTAAAGTTATCTTAATATTTTCGTATTCACAAGCCCATTTTTCAATCGGTAATGTTAAAAATATTAAGTGGTGAATATACGAATTTTATTTATTCGAATCTGTTTTTTTTTCATTAGTTTAAGCACACCCCATCCCCCTCAAAATTAAAAAGATGCAGGATCAATTGCCGTATCTTCTCCGACGAATATAATGCCAAAGTACCGCAAAAAACAGAAGCAAGACTAATGGCAGACCCAAATTTAAGATCTGATAAAAAACACGGTGCTCACGAATTTTGGTTTTATCCAGCAAGCGGAGCTTCACTTCTCTCGATCGCAAGTTCATCCAGCCCTCATCATCGCACAAATAATCGACACAGTTAAGTAAGAAGTTCCGATTACCATATGTCTTTCTGGAATACCTGTCGTAGCCCAAAGCTTCCATTTGTATGTTACCACCCATACCTCTTACGCGGTTTTTAATGATATCACCATCTGATATCACGATCATTTTGCCGGGAAGGCTTTCAGATTTGTATGTAGATCGGTCAATACCATCCCATATTCTATTCTTGAAAATAGAAGGAAATATCCCTTCAATCAGTACTGACATAACTTTTGAGCCATCAGGAAAATCCTTTGCTTCCATTTTCTGACCAACAATATCCAGGCGTATAGGTGTGGGCACCTTTTCTAAACGTGAATACTCAGAACTAGCAAGCAGAACAGTATGTTTCAAATTAGTATCCTTCCCGACCTTATCAATTGAATTTGCAAATTCTACACGAACCATGTTCAACTTTCGTGTGATAGGATGATTTGATGGAGGAGCCAAAAGCGGAGAATAGTACCAGGGTGCAGGCACATATTTGCCCTCCTGTCCTGAGGCGGTCGATTGTACAGGAATCAGCTGACTTTGCACATCCATTACCAAATCGGGATTGATGCGCACACCATATTTGAATAACTGATCTTCCAGATTCAAAGGTTTATAATAGGCCATAGACATGCCTTTAGCAGAGATACTATCCATAGAGGCCACCACCTCATCAATCAGCCACATCACCTTACCCCCATTCATAATGTACTGATCGAGGGCATACTTGGCTTTTTTAGTAAATTCATGGCGAGGCTGAGCGACAATAAGGCAAGCAAAACGCTGAAGATCTTTTGACAATTCATGGGCAGTTACACGGCTTACCTTGTAGCGTTGCAAAAGAGAAGCTGTAAAATCAGCCACCTCGTATTCGCCCAGCTCCCCTTGTCCGGTGAAGAAAGCAATTTCTTTCACCTTAGTTTGGTGAAGCAATCTTATGGCCATTGAAAGTTCGTATTCCAGGCTCTCTATTGAGTGGTTCAGATTCTGATCAGCAGATAAACCCGACACCGACTTTAAAAGGTTTACAGGGGTTTCTTTTTTCCTATCATGAACAAAGAGACCAGGCACAATTATCTTTTGTTTCACACTACCATCCCGACTAGACTCCTGAATGCTTGTTGGTTTCAAACCTCTATCGGTCAATTCCTGCAAGTTTTTTTCTCTTAAGCGGGGATTAAGTTCAGCGCTGACATCAATAAAATTGTAGGCTATTTCAACATCAGCATAAGATTCAAACTCCTCAATTAAATCAATCGTCGCTTTCTTAAGCTTATTAAATCCGTGTGGCAATTCCCCATCCAGGTAAATTTCAAAATAAACGGGTCTGTCCAGTTCAGCAAGGAGTTGTCTGGTATTCTCAGACAGGGTGTAGCGTTTTTCGGAAGTTAAATCGATACGAAAGTGAAACACTTGTAAAAGCTGATACACAAACAGGACTATGAGTACTGAAAGAAACAACTGAATTAAATTCTTCTTTTTTGATGAGATTTGCATGATGCTATATGATGTTATCGACCTTTATTCTTAAATGATTGTTTCGGAAGATGGCTAAAAGATTGAATTGATAAATGGTAAACTGCTAAATTGTTGGATTACTTACCGAATTGCATTTCTATTCTTTTAAACCTTGTGATATTTTAACTTTATCCTTTTTTTCCTTCTTCGTCCGACATAGCTTTAGCGAAGTCGGATAAACTTTAAACTTGTGGCCCTACCATTTCCGGCTTTGCAGAACCGTTCGTGTGGCGAATAAAAAGCAAAGAGAGAGACCAATAAAATAGCTCACATCTCTTGAATCAATAACCCCGCGTGATAAAGAACGATAATGCTCGTTAATGCCTATATTGATTACTTCAGTTTGAAATCCCTGAAACAGGATAAGCTCAGACAAATAGTCGAAGCCCATATAAAAGCTGAAACACAAAACCAATGACAAAAGGAAAGCTATAATTTGATTGTCGGTGAGTGATCCGGCAAAAACAGCCAAAGACACATAGCCTACAGCCAGAAAGAAAAGCCCTAAAAACGATCCCCAGAAAGCACCCACATCAATACTTCCTATAGGTTTGCCTAGATAATAAACCGACAAATAATAGATCAAACATAAAAGTAAAGAGAAAATAACAAGCAGCAAGGCTGCAAAAAACTTAGATATGACGATCTTAAAATCAGATATCGGTCGGGTGAACAAAAGCTCAATGGTTCCCGATTTCTTTTCATCAGTAAACAATCGCATACAAAGGGCAGGAATCAGGAAAAGATAGACCCATGGTGCCATCTCAAAAAGGGTATCCAGATTGGCATAGCCCCCATCTAATACATTGGTGTTTCCCGGGAATACCCAGACAAACAATCCCGTTGCTAACAAAAAAATACTGATAATTAAATACCCACTTATGGAATTAAAGAATGATCGGAATTCCTTCAATAGTAATGTGAACATGTATAAATGAAGTTTTGGAGTGCGTCACAAATTTGCAAAATAAATTTCAATGCGCCGAATTCAGTTACATAATCTCACAAAAAAAATTTAAACTGTAAAACCAAATCATCCGTTTGTATAGACCAGGCAAATGTCACTACAAAACAAGCAATATATAAATATTGTATTGTCAAGTATTAATTGTTTAATTTGTAACATGTTTTCAAAAGCCCTATTTTCTATTATTCTCACATTCATACTACTGACCGGAATAGCTAATGCTCAGGAAGAAAAAAACATATTTACTACAACAATAAAATATCATTATGGCATTGTTATTCCACACCATGAATCAATAACATACTTAAGAGAAGAAACAATTGGTGCTGTAGAATTCAATTTTGGACTGATCCCCTCTTCAAAACATAAATGGTCTCAGCTCTACAATCAACCTGAGGTAGGATTAGCTTTCTATCAGGGAAACTTAGGTAACGATAGAGTACTTGGTAATGTAACCTCTCTATTCCCTTATATCAACTTCCATATAATAAGGAATAAAAAACTAAATCTCGTTCATCATTTTGGCTTTGGATTGGCGGTTGTCGACAAAAAATTTAGCCCAACTGAAAACTACTCGAACCTCGCCATTAGTTCAAGTCTAAATGCATTTATAAGCCTTTCATTTAATTTAGAATTACCCCTTAATAATCAATGGCAAATAATCAGTGGATTGGGTATAAATCATCTTTCAAATGGCTCCTTTAAAAAACCCAATAAAGGCTTAAATCTACTTACAGCAAATTTCGGGATAAAATATGCCTTTAAAGAACGTTCTAAAAATCTACAACTAAATAAGATTTGTAATTTCAAAGATCTGGACAACGAGTTTTCAATTGCTTTTAATCAGGGAATAAAACAAATAAAGGAATCTGAACAACAGACTTATTACATGTCAAGTATCTCAACAAACTACGGCTGGGGAATAAATGCCAAACAGCGATTGGGCCTGGGCATAGATTTGTTTTATGATAAATCTAGCAATCGTGGTGTTTGGGATTACCATCCTAAAACCGATTTTGAAGATAGATTTAGACAAGGGATATTTATATCTCATGATTTGTTTATCGAAAATTTGGCAATTGTAACTCAAATAGGTGTATATACCTATTATAAAACAGAACCCGAAAAAATCGTTTACAGCAGACTTGGATTGAAATACAATATAGGGCAACACTTTTTTGCCAACGTGAACTTAAAAGCCCATCTTGGTAAAGCCGATTATGTTGAGTGGGGATTTGGTTATAGAATTCAGAAGAAAAAGAAACATAGCGTAAATTAAAATCCTTATGGAAAAACAGAACTTGCAAATAAATACAATAAGATTATTTAGCATACTTCTAGGAGCTCTAATCGTTTTATCTTCATGTTCCGATCTCATACTTTGGGAGAAAGATGACGATAGAATCAGTCAAGAACTGGAAATATCTAATTTCAATCAGATTAATATTGAAAACTTATTTGATATTGAATTAATACAAGATTCGCTAGAGTATATTATAGTTACAGCATCCCAAGGGCAACTTGATGAATTAAGGGTACAAAACGAAAGTGAAATTCTATCCCTGAAACACAACTATAGCAGCTTAACCCAAAATCTCGACCGCATTAAACTTGAAATTCACCTCAAAACAATCAAGACCATCAAAATTAAAGCTCCTGCAAATATCATCAGTCGAGGAGCATTAACATTAAATCAACTGTCGATAGATATTGATGCAAAAGCAGAGCTTGTAGAAATGGATTTGGAATTAAGCTGTAATAAGCTACTCTTTCATTCATTCGGAAGTGCAATCGGTGGTTATAAATTTTGGGGAGAATGTGCCAATGCTAGCTACATTCTAAATGGGGTTACAAACATTATGGCTTCTAATTTTAAAAGTCAAAATATCAACATTGCTCAAAATGGAATTGGTGAAGCTCATATCAATGCGAAAGACAAAATCACAGCCACCATCTACAATTCAGGCAATATTTATTACAAAGGCAATCCCAAGATAATTGAAATACAACGCATCCAGATTAACAATCAGAAACCTACTTCTAAGCTAATTCCCGAATAAGATCTGAAAATACTATCTTCAAAGCTTTCAAGTCTTGTAAATCATTTTCTCAAAACGAGCCGATATACATATCTGTTCAAACATAAATAAATGCCCTGGAACAAAAACTATTGACCATTGAGATTTATTTCCATAAATTGAAAAATGATTCTCAAATACCTAAGCTGCCTTCTCTTTATTTTGTGCTTTGTAAATTCAAACGCACAGCAAGAAAATCATAGTACTTACACCACGAGTATTAAATTTCACTATGGCGTGCTTATTCCCCATCATAAGAGGATATCGGATATTAGAGAAGAATCAATACGTGCAATAGAAATAAACTTTGGGCTTATTCCAAGTTCTGAGAAAAAATGGGCTCAGATATACAATCAAACAGAAGTCGGTTTGGGTTTATACCGGGGCAGCCTGGGGAACGACAAGATCCTAGGTCAGGTTACGGCTCTATTCCCTTATATTAATTTCCACATTTTAAGAAGCAAAAAAATTCATATCATCTATCATTTTGGAGTTGGCTTAGGACTAAATAGTCGCAAATTTCATCCCACAAACAACAAGACTAACATCGCTATTAGTACCAGTTTAAATACTTTTTTTAACCTGGCATTTGATGCAGAATTTGAACTTAGTAATCGCTGGCAACTTACAGGGGGAATAGGTATGAACCATCTATCCAACGTAGCCATTAAACTCCCCAACAAAGGGCTGAATAATCTCACCGGTAACCTGGCTTTAAAATATGCCTTATCTGATCGACCTAAAAATTCCTTTCTCAATAAAATAAACCGCTTCAAAAAGCTTAATAACGAAATTTCACTCGCATGGAACCATGGAATCAAACAAGTTGATAAAAAAAGCCATCATAACTATTACATTTCGAGCATCAGTTCCTATTATGCTATAGGTATTTCACCCAAACAACACCTGGGATTAGGCTTAGATTTATTTTACGATACATCATCTGGGCAAAAAAATTCAAATCAACCGGTAAAAACCAGATTTAAAGAACGATTCAGACAAGCCTTTTTCATCGCATCTGATTGGTACATCGATAAATTTGTAATCCTTACCCATGTAGGAATTTACACCTTATATAAAACTAAACCGGAGAAAGCATTTTACGGAAGAATTGGTTTCAGATACACTATTGGGAAACATCTGTTTGCTAACATCAACCTTAAAGCCCATTGGGCAACTGCCGATTTTATTGAGTTCGGGTTTGGTTACAGAATTCAGATGAGAAAGAAGCATGGCTTTAAATAAAAACCTTTGTGGATAAATTGAATTTTAACCTGTTCCGGATTAAACATACTCTTCATATAATATGACTAAAAATTAAGACTAAGCATTCTCAATACAAACATCCTAAACCTCAGCATTGTATAACAAAAAAAATAGCCGTATTTTAATAATACCAAAATACACTTCTACTTAAACTTAGCTCTTTTTGAATGAGATTTATCCTCCTGATATCCGTCCTGTGCCTTTCAAACGGCTTTTCAGGTGCCCAAAAAGTCAGGACTCAAAAAGAATTTTCACTAAGTCTCCACTACCATCAGGGGCTTTGGGTTCCCAAGAATGAATACATCAACTATCTGGTTCAGGATAATATATCTGCACTGGAAGTCAAATTGGCTTATCATCCCAATCCTGAAAAAAATTGGGTTCGACAGTTTGCCGTTAATGAAGTTGGTCTGGCTTTCTATCAGGGTACACTGGGCAACACGTCTTCATTAGGCGAAGTTCAATCGATCTCTCCCTACATTCAATTCAGTCTGAAAAACTGGGAGCGATTCCAGATCAACACCAATTTTGGTGTGGGGATTGCGAAAATGTCCAAATATTTTCATCCGGTAAACAATTATGCCAATTTGCTTATTGGTTCCGAATACAATGCCCATATTAAACTTGGTTTACAGGTACGCTATTCTCTTTCGTTTTTCGATGTTTCTGCAGATATGGTATTCAGTCATTTTTCAAATGGCTCCAGTAAACATCCCAATGATGGACTCAATATCATTACAGGTGCTTTAGGACTTCATTATAATTTTGGAAGAAGCTTAAAGAAATGTGACAAGCCTGAATTAAATTCAAAACTCGGGAATGAATTTACTTTTGTGTGGAACCAGGCCTGGAAACAAGAAAATGAACAAGATCCTCATATCTACTTTGTTTCGACTCTCAACATCGGTTTTACAATGGGCCTGAATGCAAAACAAAGATTAGGTGGTGGAATCGATATCTTTTACGATGAATCGGTCAACCGGGGCTATTGGAATCTGGAGCCTAAAACAAGTACTAAAGATCGATTGTCACAAAGCTTTTTTGTGGCACACGAGCTTGTGTTTAGCCGAATATCTTTCATCACTCATATTGGATACTATACCCTTTACAAGTCGAAACCAACATCCAGCCCCTTTTATAATCGTTTGGGTTTACGTTACAAATTCAGCAAACACTTATTGGCTAATTTGAGTTTAAAGGGCCATTTAGCCACCTCTGATTTTATTGAAGTGGGAGTTGGGTATTATTTCAATAAAAAATAAATCAGATATGAAGAATTATCTATATACACTAAGTCTTATTTTCCTTGCGTCATGCAATATCATAAACCCTTTGTATGATGAAGGGGAATATATTGAAACCAGTATCGAAGTAGGAGACTTTACACAGCTTGAGGTCCATAATATATTCAACATTGAGATCATCGATGATACCGAAACTTATGTGCTCTATAAAGGTGGTGAGAACATTCTTGAACAGATGCATTACACCACTGAGAATAATACATTAAAACTCGATCATAAGTTCATCAATTGGGCTAATAACTACAAAATGCCAACTCTGGAAATTCATGTACCTGAGATTGAAAAGATACACCTATATTCTTCCGGCTATCTAAGCAGTCTGAATCAATTATCAGGTGAGAGAATTGAAGTCAGCATTCATGAAGAAGCCTCTATTTATGAGATCGATTTAAAAATCAAGTACGCCTCACTATACTTTCATTCACAAGGTTCAGCCAGTGGCACCATTGCTTTTTCAGGAGAATGCACTTTGGCTACATATACATTAAATGGCAGCACCAATATTCAGGCATCTGATTTAATCACTGAAAGAATTGGTATCGTCCAGAACAGTTTAGGCGATGCACATATTTATGTCGAAAATATGATAAGGGCGACTTTCTACAAATCCGGTAATATCTATTATAAAGGCAATCCTGAGGATATTGAGGTTGAATACAAACAAATCAACAATCAGGATGCTAGTGGAAAACTGATTCCGGAATAAGATCAAGCTTGAATGGCAAGAACATCTTCATAAATCATTTTAGCAAAACGAGCTGAAGCGCCTGCCCCACCCAAATGCTGACTCAGCTCTTCATAATTAGCTAACATCTGAGAACGATAGGCATTATCATTTAGAATCAAATCCAACTCAGTGCTGATACTTTGAGGATTACAAAATTGCTGAATTAACTCTTTCACAACAAACTTGTCTACAACCAAATTCACAAGAGAGATGTATTTGATATTCAATAGCATTTTACCCAAACGGTAGGCCAAACTGCCCCCGCTCATTTTATAACACACCACCTGAGGAATACGAAGCAAAGCTGTCTCCAGGGTTGCAGTTCCTGAAGCTACCAGAGCAGCCTTAGACTGTTGCAACAAATCGTAAGTTTGCCCATAGACAAAACTCAGCTTGTTATTCTTAACCACAGAAGCATAAAATTCTTTGGTGATGGAGGGTGCAGCTGCTACCACAAACTGGTAATCGGGGAAACGATCGACCACCTGAAGCATTACAGGTAGAATGCGCTCTATCTCTTGCTTGCGGCTACCAGCCAGAAGTGCAACAATCGGCTTGTGATGCAAGTGGTTTCGCTCAACAAAATGATCAAAGTTTTCCTCCTTATTTTCACGATTTTCGATAGCATCCAAAAGTGGATTGCCACCAAAACTGACCTCATAGTCGTGCTTTTTGTAGAACTCGGTTTCGAAAGGAAATATAGTAAACATGCGATCGACATGGGCCTTGATCTTCTTTACACGGGATTCTTTCCAGGCCCAAATCTTAGGTGATATATAGTAATGAACGCGAATGCCATGTTTCTTGGCAAAAGCAGCCATTCGTAAATTAAAGCCCGGGTAATCAACCAAAATTAAAACATCAGGTGCATAAGCCAGTAGATCTGTTTCGCAAAGAGTGAAATTAGATCGAATGGTTTTCAGGTTCTTAAGTACAGTAACAAAACCCATAAAGGCTGTTTCGCGGTAATGCTTCACCATCTCTCCTCCTTGTGCCTGCATCAAATCGCCACCCCAAAAACGGAACTGCGCTTGCGTATCCTCTTTCTTGAGTTCTTTCATTAAGTTTGAGGCGTGCAAATCGCCTGAGGCTTCACCGGTTATGATGTAGTATTTCATAGTTTAGAGGAACAAGGTTAATCCCGATTCTCGGGACCAGCAGAGCTGGAGAGTTAAGGTAAAAAAATTATAAAGGAAAAAGTGTAAAAGTTAAAGGAGAAAGTATGAAGGTTAAAGACTAAAGTAGGTTAAATGTTCTAAACACTGATCATCCAAATTACTCATTAACACATTCACTAATTACCCAATCAACACATTATCTCAATCTTCACAAGCCCACACGAAAAAGAAGAACGATAAAAGAATAGATGATGGTTGCTAAAAGTACACCGCGTGCTGCTTTCAACCAATCCAATTTAATGAAAAGAAAAAAGCAAACCACATTACCGAAGTAAACGGCCACGGCCATCATCTTAGCGTATATTTTCAAAACCAAAACCCCATCGATAAATTGAGGGATGGTCATCTCGTGTCGGAAATTCACCAGATAGGCAATAAAAATGGACAGAATGGGAACCACCAGCCCCAATACAGTGCCTACGTATGAATTATTAATCAAGGACTTCATAATCCCAGGATTTTAAGTTTTCTAAAACGTGATGTGCTGTCATATCAACCTGGGTTGGAACAACAGAAGCATACCCCTCTTTAATCGCGCTTTCGTCAGTATCAGCGGCATGCGGCTCTGCATTTTTAAAGTGACCCGTCAGCCAGTAATAATCGCCTCCAAAAGGGTCAGTGCGGTGATCGAACTCCTCTTTCCACATCCCATCTGCCTGACGACAAACACGAACGCCTTTAATATCGCCCTCAGGAAAATTCACATTCAAACATATGCTGCGAGGTAAACCATTCTTCACCACATTTTCGAATATTTTACGACCGTATTTTATGCTCTGGGTAAAATCAGCTTTACCCGAAAAGCTATCCAGAGAAAAACCAACAGAAGGAATTCCAGCCAAACAGCCCTCAATCGTTGCGCCCATGGTTCCCGAATACAGGACACTTACCGATGTGTTGGCACCGTGATTGATACCCGAAACAACAAAATCAGGTTGACGGGGAACAATCTTGTTTAATGCCAGCTTCACACAGTCAACAGGTGTGCCCTTACAGGAAAATACTTTTAAATCTTCCTCATCTCTGATTTTTCGGATACGAATAGGGACTTCAACCGTAATGGAATTCGATTTCCCGGAATTAGCCCTATTGGGTGCTACCATGTAAATTTCACCAAAACCCTTAACCAGCTCATAAAGAGCCCTAATACCTTTAGCATTAACACCATCGTCGTTGGTTACCAGTATAAGAGGTTTCTTATTTGTATGATTCATACTCATCTATTTTGTAAGACAGACAAAGGTATCGAATTATGAGCGAAGATGGAACAAATGCATATTAAAATTTACGCTTGTTGTTTGCGGTAAAATGCCTACTTTTGTAAGCTTGAAAATAGATGATTACTAAGACGATCTTGAAGTTTGCATTCAGATTCAAACAAGAGGGAAGCTTAGACTTTATTTTCCCAATCAATGAAATTATCTGTATAAAACCCTCATATAATGAAGATATCGTACAAATGGCTGAAGGACTACATAGATGTAGATTTGACGCTTGCTGAAATGGATGACATTTTAACTCAAATTGGTCTTGAAGTTGGTGGTATTGAAGAAATCCAATCAATTAAAGGCGGCCTTGAAGGCTTAGTAATTGGTGAAGTGAAAACTTGTATCCCACATCCCAATTCTGATCATTTGCATATAACCACTGTTGATGTCAACTCGGATGAGTTGCTTCCTATTGTATGTGGTGCCGCAAACATAGCTGCCGGACAAAAAGTGGTCGTAGCCACAGTGGGAACCGTTCTATACGATGGCGACGAGAATTTTGTTATCAAGAAATCAAAAATCAGAGGCGAGGTTTCTTTGGGAATGATTTGTGCAGAAGATGAAATTGGTTTAGGCCAGGGGCATGATGGTATTATGGTCTTAAACGGAGATGCCGCAGCAGGAACACCTGCTAAGGAATTCTTCAATATTGAGGATGATACCTGCATTGAAATTGACCTGACTCCTAATCGTATTGATGGGGCCGGACATATTGGCGTAGCGCGCGACCTTGCCGCTTACCTTAAGCAGAGAAAAGATATCGACTATAAAATTCCATCGGTTGAGAGTTTTAAAGTAGAAAATACCAACACGCCTATCGAAGTTATCGTTAAGAACGATAAGGCTTGTCCTCGTTATTCAGGTGTTTGCATCAGTGGTATTCAGGTTGCTGAATCACCAGAGTGGTTACAGAATCGTTTAAAAGCAATCGGCCTGAAGCCAGTCAACAACATTGTGGATATTACCAACTATGTGTTGTTTGAAACCGCTCAACCTCTACATGCTTTCGATTACGCCAAAGTAAAAGGCGGTAAAGTTGTTGTGAAAACCTTACCTGCTGAAACCAAGTTTACCACTTTGGACGAAACAGAACGTGAATTGCACGAAAACGACTTGATGATTTGTAATGCTGAAGCGCCAATGTGTATCGCAGGTGTGTTTGGTGGTATGGATTCAGGTGTGACTGAAACGACTACCGACCTTTTCCTTGAGTCGGCCTATTTCGATTCAGTATATGTTCGTAAAACGGCACGTCGTCAGGGTTTAAATACCGATGCGTCTTTCCGTTTCGAGCGTGGTACAGATCCTAACAATACGGTTTATGCTTTGAAAAGAGCAGCCCTTTTAATTCAGGAAATTGCTGGTGGAACTATTTCATCAGATTTAATTGATATTTACCCAAATCCAATTGAAGACTTTAAGGTTGAAGCCAATGTGGCAAGAATCGAAGGACTTATTGGTAAAAAAATTGGTAAAGAAACCATCATCAATATTCTTGAAGCTTTAGAGATTAAAGTGGACAAAGTTGATGGCGATCAGTTGAGCCTCCTGGTACCTCCTTATCGTGTTGATGTAACACGTGAAGCTGATATCGTAGAGGAAGTGCTTCGTATTTATGGTTTCAACAATATTGAAGTACCTAATAAGGTAAATGCTTCTTTAAGTTATGCACCAAAGCCTGACGAGCACAAGCTTAAGAATATGCTTTCGGATATGCTTAGCTATGGTGGTTTCAACGAAATCATGAACAACTCGCTTTCTAAGGCTAGCTATTACGAAGGTCTGGAGAGTATTCAGGAAGAGCATACCGTACGTATCAAGAACCCTTTGAGTTCTGATCTTAACGCAATGCGTCAGAGTTTGTTGTTTGGTGGTTTGGAGTCTGTGGCTTACAACATCAACCGTAAGAATGCGGATCTTAAGTTTTACGAGTTCGGAAAATCATATCATCATATCGTTAATGAGGAGAATGAGAATCCGGTGAACAACTACTTCGAGAACCAGCACCTTTCTCTATTTATGTGTGGTACCAAGGCAACGACCAACTGGAACCTTAAAGAAGAGCCTACAAGTTTCTTCCACATGAAAGCTTTCACCGAGAACATTCTAAAGCGTTTGGGTTTCAATATCGAGAAGCTTAGAATTAACGAAACGGAGAGCGATATTTTCACCGAAGGTCTGACTTACGGTGTGAAGAAAAAAGTTTTGGTTGAGATGGGTATGGTTCATGGCAAATTGCTGAAGAGCTTTGGCATTGATATCCCGGTATATTATGCCGATTTCAAATGGGAAACTCTTTTGGCTGAAGCGACTAAGAACAAAGTCAACTATGTGCCATTAGCAAAATATCCTGCTGTGAAGCGTGACCTGGCTCTTTTGATTGATAAAAGCGTAAGCTTTGTCGAGATCAAGACCATTGCTTTCAACTGCGAGAAAAACCTACTGAAATCAGTTTCTCTATTCGATATTTACGAAGGTGAGAAATTGGGTGCTGATAAAAAATCGTATGCGGTGAGTTTCATCATTCAGGATACTGAAAAAACATTGACTGACAAGCAGATTGATAAAATCATGCAGAAGCTGATCAAGAGCTACGAGAAGCAATTGAATGCTCAGTTGAGATAAATTCATTACGAACCTAATTATCTATCATAACTCCGAAAATGAGTATAATAAAAGAAAATGCTATAATTCAACTGCGAGATCAAGGTCTCCTTATTAGAGAAAAGCAAAAAAAATTAGTTTCTAAAGTTTATCCTATCTGCACAGATATTATCTATGGATTAATATTCCTTTCGTTAATTTTATTTTTTTTCATCGACTGGTATTATGTAATTGGAACATTAATATTTGAAATTATTCTATTATTTTGCTTCAAAGTTTGGATTGAAATTAAACAACGAAAATTAGTTGAAGCTGATGGGCTCTGTCATGGTTTCTGCAAAAGACTCTATGACGAGAAAAATGACACTGATGAAGAAAGCATTCTATACACTTATAATTTCATTCGAACAGAGATCAAAAAAGATCTAGGAAATAAGCTATTATTAATGACAGATTTAAATGAAATGAGTTAAAAACACAAGCAATTGAACGCTCATTTGAGATAAGAGAAAAACTGTTTTTAATAAGCAAACATCATATCTAAAAAGGATCATCGGTATTTATCGGTGGTCTTTTTTTTTGCTCCGGGGTAAAACCCGGAGAAATGATACTACCCCATCACACATTCCAACTTCTCCTGTCTTAACGTGTAGAACCTCAGCCAAAATCGGTCATGCTCTGACTATAAATAAGCTGTAAATGTCAGGGTATGACTAAAGCTTTATTATTCCCCCCGTTGGTGCGCGATTGTATCGCGTTCCTTTATGTTATAAATCAAATACCACACGATATAATCGTGCGGCAGCGGTGGGCGTATGCTACAAACAGATGAATCCTACGGATCCAAAATGAAATAATTTCCTGATATCACCATTACACATTCTAATTTCGCCTCCTTATTTCAAAGGTGGAATACCCGAAAACGCCAAGGGGAGATGGTTTTAATATTTATTCACGTCGTTCATAAAGCTTGTAGATATTCCATTTTATGGGCGACATAGGCGATTCAAAATCGCCAACTCATTAAGCCCAGATTACAAATCTGGGCAGCAGCATTCTTCACAGGTCAGATGATTTGGGATCAAAAAACAAGTGAGCCCCTCAGGCATGCTGGCATCCTGAGCCTGTTAAGGGGCGAAACAGACTCGAAAGCAAACGTAATGTATCGGGAATGCGGCGAAACAGTCCAATAAACTAACGTGAAAGACTCTGAAGGGAGATTGGATGTCTATAAGCCCAAAGTGAAGCATCTGGTATCCAAAAAAACAGACTTGGCATGTAATGAAATTAACATGTTAGCAAACGAAATACACTCGGACCGTATCGGGTTTAGCATGGAGGCAAGCGAAATGCACCCGGAATCCAGCGAAATTGGCTTGGTGGCAAACGTAATGAGCCTAAACACTTAAGAAATGAAGAAGACAGGTATCGTAATGATATCTCGGCAAACAATTATGATGTTTGTTTTCAGCAAGATAGATTAAATCTAAACAATGATTCAAATCGTGTGTTTTATTGACAAGTCTGACCATATACTTATCCCTTCAGTATAAAGCACATTGATAATCAGAAAACTTTTCTTTAACTTAAGTAACATGCTGATTAATAAGTTTTACTTAAAGATTTGAAAATGAAAAAAAGATTAAGCTCAAGACATAAGGCCAATAAGCAAGTGTGCGTCACGCTTAAGAATAACGAAGCTAAGTTTTCCGGCATTCCGATTTTCAAGGCTGTCTTTGTGAAACTTAACTCACAGATGGAAACCACCAACAAACTGCTAACACAAGCAGAGGCTATCCCGAGCAAGACAGCTGGCAACAAAAATGTCGCCCGGACTGAACTCGTTACTATTGCTCACAAAGTGAGTAATGTTCTTAAGGTATATGCCTACATGCAGAAGAATGAAAATCTCAGCAATTTTGTGATTACTTCCGAGAACATTCTTTCGGGCAAGTTACGCCAGCAGGAATTACTCGACTACACAAAAAATCTCGACAAGCAAATCACGCTAATCTTTTCCGAGTTGGGGAACTATGGCTTGACTGATGAGCTAAAAAGCGAGCTAACAAAGGAGATTACTGAATTTGAAAACTTGATGACTGAGCCTCGTCAATTGATTAGTAAACGCAAAACCACAAACGAATTAATCGAAGAACAGATTGATAAAACCTACAAGCTTCTGATCAACCAGTTGGACCCGCTGATGGAACTCTTTATCGAGGACAAGGAATTCTATTTGGCCTACAAATCTGCGCGCATGATTGTTGATCCTGTCAGCCGTAAAAAGCTTGAAGAAGAAGTACAATAAGAAATCATTAATAACTAATCAGCAATGCCCCATACCCTATAAGGTATGGGGCTTTTAATTGTTTATGCCTCACACAAAAATGGGCTAAAATAACAAACGCATGTTTATTTTGTTTACAAATGGAGTTTTTATAAATTTGGTGGCCTTCGAAATGAAAACAAAGCATCACAATGATAAAACTCAATGTGATGTTGGCTAAAGGTTGAACAGACTCACCTAAATTGGCTATGTATAATCACCTTTTCAGTAGATATAGAGGAAATAACATCAATATTGATGTTATAAACTAGTTGTAGCACATTGTTTACCGATGGAGAAACTAATCACATTACAATATAGCTCGAATGCATATTTCTTAGTTGAAAGCCTAGATAAAATAGGAATTCAAGCTAAAGTTGTTGAACAATCGAAACTTCAAAATACTATATACGATATTTTTGTTTCAAGTACGGATATCTTAAGAGCAAAAGAGTTGATTAAAGAATTAGATATCGATGACTCTCCTGTGGATTCAGATTCAGTAGGATATTTAGAGGGTTATCAGGAATGGTCTGAAAAAATGTATGATCCTGGTTACTATACTGGAGGAAAAACTCCTCATTATTTGAAAGACAAATCGAATTGGAAGTTTATTATTCCATACCTATTATTGGGAGGATTTTTACTAATGTATCAATTAATAGTAAATGGAATAGAATCATTTGATTTTGGAACATTTCTATTTGCTGGTTTATATATTTTTGCTGGTATAAGTATGACACGTCAACTTAAGAAAAAGAGAAAATAACAACGTGCTACAACAAAAGCTAAATTTCATGGGCGCTGATGAGTCGCTTGAGAGTTAGTTCAATTAACAAGCACCAGCAAGCCACTAGAATGACTCACCTACCCTATTTCAAAAGGTGTTCGTGATTTAAAAATGGGTTTGCGTAAAAATATAAACAAATTTATGCGGCTTGCTTATTAGCGGATTGAAAGGACAATTGTTTTAATCGCCCACGAAACTTAGCAAGACCGTTAGCATTTAACTAAAAACAAAAAGTAAACGAATAATGAAATTAAAATTTAGCCTGATTATACTATTACTCGCTTTAGTGAGTAATTTGAAGGCCCAATGCGATCAACATTGTGGCCCCCACCATGACCATCACAGAAATGAAATTGGCATAGCCAATGCGCCTGTTTATTTCCTGAATGAAAAAGAATTTGCTTATGGGCTTCATATTCATTACATCTATAATATAGAAGACAGTAAATTTGGATTTGGCCTAGGGTATGAACGCATATTTAATGAGCATAAACACAACACCCTTGGATTGATAGGAAGTTACAGACCCATTGACAGATTAAGTTTCAATTTATCTCCCGGAATTACATTTGAAGATGAAGAAAGCTCAGAACTCAATCTTTCCTTACATCTGGAAACAGCCTACGAATTTGAGATTGAAAATTTTCATATCGGACCCGTTCTTGGATTTGTTTACGACCCGGAAGACTATCATATCAGTTTGGGGCTTCATATTGGGTATGGCTTTTAAAATAAATTACCAACTTCCCTGATTACACCTGTATGACCCAATCCTTCCCTCCCCTTTGTTCGACACCTATGGCGCCGATGTATTGTATTGTTGGCCTAAGCTACAAAGAGTAGAATCCTACGGATTCGATTATCGCTTTAAAAGGTCATGTTCTGACTGTAGGCCAGCTGTAAATATCAGGGTATGACTAAAATAATTTCCCGCAAACTACGCTGATGATCGCAGAAATAAAAAAACAGTCGACTCCTACAGAGCCGTGGGTTTTTATACTGTATGTGGTTGCTACAAACAGGTGAATCCTTCGGATTCAAATAACGACTTGAAGGTCATGCTATGACTACAGGCCAGCTGTTATGTCCGGGTATGATTAAAATAATTTCCCGCAAACTACCCGCTGATGATCGCAGAAATTTAAAAGCAGTCGACTCCAACAGAGCAGTGGGTTTTATACTGTCTGTGGTTGCTACAAACAGGTAAATCCTTCGGATTCAAATAACGACTTGAACGGTCATGCTATGACTATAGGCCAGCTGTAAATGTCAGGGTATGACTAGTTCTGGTGGAGTGTTTCTCCCGCTGACTCCACAGATATTCGCAGATATCATTAGCAGTGCTATAAGGAGCTGTGCTAAAATTCGCGTGTAAATCGGGCTTTAGCCCCAGATTTTTCCCAAAAAGTTTGTGGACTAAAGTCCATTTATGTGTGGATTTACAAGCCCGGCATAAATACCGGGCTTATTGAATTCATCAAAATACTACTCCAATAATCCCGAAGGGATTGCCTGTTTATTGCCCAGTCGTTTATTATAACTGTTCGACTCCTTAAAAGTCGCATGTTATGGTGTGTAAGTATATTCTACAAACAGATGAATCCCCGTTAGTGTGCAGTTGTACAGCGTTCATTTATGTTATAAATCAAATACCACACGATTTAATCGTGCGGCAGCGGTGGTGCTTCTCCCTCTGATTTCACGGATATTCGCAGATAATTGCAAAAATAAAATGGAATCTCCAGAGTCTAAGATGGAAGGCTCTGAGAGCAAAATAAAAGACATTGAGAACAAATTTGGGAGAAATCCGATAATTGTTTTTACTTTCGCAGGCTGAAAATTGAACGAGTAAGGCCTTGTTCGTAAAGCGCGAATGGTTCGCGCCCAATTGAAGAATGCTCATGCAATATCTTTATTAGAAGTCATCTATAAAAAGAGGATGAAAGCGTTGTGAATGGGAGATGATGGAAAAAATACAGATATGAAATATAAAATGTTAGTGCTGGATTTGGATGATACGCTTTTGCGTGACGATCATAGCATTTCGGCCAGAAACAAAGAGATGCTGATGAAGGCACAGGAACAAGGTGTTTATGTTGTTTTGGCCTCAGGCCGTCCGACACCCGCCATGCTGCAATATGCCGAGGAGCTTGACTTAAAAAAATACGGATCGTATATTATCTCTTACAATGGGGCCGTTATCACCGATCTGACCAAGCAGGCAAACATTTTTGAGCAGTGCCTCTCTAAAGAGCAAATTCACAGTTTGCACGATTTTAGCATGGCGAATAATGTGGATATCATCACCTATACAGCTGACAGTATCATCAGCGAGACCTGTTCGAAATATATCGACGTAGAGCTTGAGATAACACAGATGAAGTTTAATAAAGTAGATTGCTTTAAGACTGCTGTGACAGAATCGGCTGTTAAATGTCTTCTTTTGGAAGAGCCGGAATACCTAAAAACGGTTGAAACCAAATTAAAGAAAGAGAAACCGAATAAGAGTGTTGCCCTTTCGAAACCCTTCTTTCTGGAGGTGATGCCGCAAGGCATTGACAAGGCTGCAAGTATTGCTCGTCTGGCTGAGAAATTAGGAATTTGCCAGGAGGAGATTATTGCTGTAGGCAATGCAGGAAACGATTTAACGATGGTGGAATATGCCGGATTGGGTGTTTGGGTCGATAATGTGACACCAGAGCTTCGCGACCGTGCCGATGTTATTGTTGCTTCGAATAATGACCATGGCGTTGCCGAAGTCGTTGAAAAATATATCATGGCCTAAAAGGAAACGATTTTGCTAAATAAAATAGCCCCACTCCTCTCAAGGAATGGGGCTATTTTTTTTTCATACTTCAAAGTCTGTGGACTTGGTTTGCTTAGGCAATCTCCTCGATTGTAAACGTTCTGCCTTGAAATTGCACCTCATCGCCAACAATTTTGTCTTTCAATAAGCTCCCTATGGGAGAAGCCAGTGATATGGCGTAGCAAGTATGCTGATCGATCTGTATTTTACCAATGCCAACGGAGATAAAATAGCTGCCCTTATTGGTAATTACCATGCTACCAAAGGCCACTTTGTTGAATTCCTGCAAAACATCAATTCGGGAGAGCTCCTTTCTCAGTTTGGCGGTTTGGTTCAGGAGCACTTCATTCTTTTCAATCTCGATTTGCATCATCTCCCGACCTGTTTCGTACTTATCGCCGGCACTACTCTTGGTATCGTTGTTCCTCGAATCCTTTGCTGAAGCTATGGCAGACTGTATCACCTCAATTTTCCGATCAAGATCTTCCAGTATTTCATTGTACACTAAGCTTTTGAAGTCCTTTATTGTGCTCATTTTCTTATATTTTATCTCTTGTGATCGTATCAGTATGAATCATAAGCCGAAGATAGCGTTTATATACAATTTCTGTATTCAAGACTACCCTATTTGTTTTCACTCGAGCCGTGACGGCTCCTACTTTCTCCTACAGTCGAGAAAGTAGGCAAAGAGTCCGCCGACTGCAGCACTCGCTTACCCACCTGCGATTCGAATCCTAAACGGCAAAAACTCCCTGCGGTCAAACAGCTTGCCGTTCTTAACAGATTCTTTATCGTGTGGGTCCCAAGCTGCGTTTCTGATGTCGGGCTTGGGTTCATATATTGTTCTAAACATCAAAAGACACGAGCCTTTGCAATTAAATCGTTCGACACCTTACTTACTGTCTTTCCCTTTCATCATTTCAAGTTATTAGGACAGTATTTATCTTTTTCCTAAAAATTTTACGTTTCTCTTTTCGTTTAAAAATAAAACCCTATCTTCGTTTCGTATTTTTACGAAATGCGAAACATATGACCGAACACGAATTCTATTCTGAAGAAGAAAAACAATTGGCACGTTTTGCCAAAGCCCTCTCCCATCCGGTGAGAGTCTATATATGCAAGCTCCTTTCTAAGCAGTCCTGCTGTTACAGTGGTGACCTGGCCGAGGAAGTGCCCATAGCCCGCTCTACCCTGTCGCAACATCTGAAAGAGTTGAAAGCATCGGGTTTAATCCAGGGCGAAATTATGCCTCCAAAAATTAAATACTGTCTCAATAAAGAGAATTGGGCTAAAGCGACCCAGGTGTTTGAAACGCTATTTAAGTCAGAACAGGAAATTAATCTACAAAAATAATCTACAAACAATAAAGAATGTAATCGCATCCTTTATCCCTTAAACTTGATAAACATGGAAATAAAAGTATTAGGCCCTGGTTGCAAAAAATGCAACACCCTACACGACGCAACACAAAAAGCATTGGAAGAATTGAAACTTGAAGTCAAAGTTGAAAAAGTTGACGACATGATTAAAATTATGGCCTATGGCGTGATGTCAACACCTGCTTTGGTGATCAACGAGAAAGTTGTAGTCAGCGGTAAAGTACCTTCTGTATCAGAAATCAAAGAACTAATCAAATCTGTATAATTCAAGAAAATAACCCCAATGAGAAATTATTTAACCATAGCCATACTTGCAATGGGCATTAGCTTAGGAGCATGCCAATCAGAGACTAAAAAAGTTGCCAAAGCAGAAGAATCAGCTTGCAAAACAGAATGCTCACAATGCAGTTCAAAATCATGTGGTACAACTGTGACAGCAAATGCAACTGTAGGCATCTACTATTTCCACGGCGACCGTAAGTGTAAAACCTGTAAGGTGGTTGGAAAGACTGCAAAAGAAGTGGTGACAAAAATGAGCGCAGACAAATTATCTGTTGAATTTTTCGATGTGAACCTGGATGAAGCTGGAAATGAAAACTTAGCCAAAGAATTCGAAGCAAGTGGATCGAGCCTTTACATCAAAAATCACAAGTCTGGTAAAATTGAGGATCTGACCTCATTTGCATTCAGAAATGCGATTAACGATGCTCCTGCTTATATCGAGAAGCTAAATACAGTGGTTAAAGCAGAACTTAAATAAGTTCAGATTCCTGATTTCAGTTTTTATGAATGAACCCTCCTTTTAAGGCATTAGAACAGAATATTGAGTTCTGTTCTGATGTGGGAGTTCATTGAATAAACTGGTGATCGTAAATCAATAATTCAACATTTCCTATGGAATATTTAGATCAATTGCTTAGCCAAAGCAATTTGCCCATTCTTTCAGCCTTTTTGTTGGGACTGATGACTGCAATCAGCCCCTGCCCTTTGGCAACCAATATTACAGCGACAGCCTATATCAGTAAAAATCTGACTAATAAACGACAGATTTTCCTAAATGGATTGATCTACACGCTAGGTCGGGCCATAAGCTACACCCTGTTAGGCCTTATCCTATATTTTGGTGCCAGCAAATTTAATGTCTCTTCCTTTTTCCATAGCTATGGCGAACGACTACTTGGCCCCCTATTGATTGTGATAGGTGTTTTTATGCTCGATCTTATTTCAATCAACTTTCCGGGTGTAAGTAAAATCACTGAGAAATTAGGCGGAAAGGTTCAGGAAAATGGCTGGGGTGCCCTTCTATTGGGTATGGTATTCGCATTGGCGTTCTGTCCTTACTCTGGCATCCTGTATTTTGGTATGCTTATACCGATAACTATAGCCAGCGCCGATGGTCTTTACCTGCCAATTGTATATGCTTTTGCAACGGGTTTACCTGTTATCATTATCGCTTACCTTATCGCCTTCACTCTTTCGGGCGTAGGGAGTTTCTATAATAAGACTAAGAAATTTGAATACTGGTTCCGGAAGATTGTGGCAGCCATTTTCATTATTTCAGGTATGTATTTTACTTATATATTCTTTATCCAGTAACTATTTAAACCTAACTGGTTTTTTGATAATATAAACATGATTAAATCGATTATTAATTTTTCGTTCAAGCCACTGGGCTCTTACTTTTTTCTTCGATAAAAAAGTAAGCAAAAAATCAAGTCAGCCTGATCCTTGTCTTGCATCATAGTCACATTAGTATCACGCCTAACGGCAGGCTGACAAATTACGCTCAAAACTCAAGCTTAGAAAAAATATTACATCAACTATTATCTTTATTTACAGTTGAAAATTTAAGTATCAAATTCTAGATTTCAAGTCAAACACTATCATGATTAAGTCAATAAACATCAGCAATAAAAAACAAATGGGAATGGCACTATTGCTTTTACCTGTTTGGATTCTCCTTTATATTAACCTACAGAACATCTCTGATTTTCTGATTGATGGTTTGTTTCAGATTCCCCAAAGTCACCTGAGCGAAACCTTGCGTTTTTTCATTTTCGAAGTTCCTAAAGTACTTCTGCTTTTGGTTCTCGTTATTTTTGGCGTTGGTATTATTCGAAGCTATTTCTCTCCTGAGAAAACGAAAAAGGCTTTGGCCGGGAAATCGACCTTCATGGGAAATATTATGGCAGCACTTTTAGGCGTTGTAACGCCCTTTTGTTCCTGCTCGGCCATTCCCTTGTTTTTAGGTTTTGTTGAGGCTGGAGTGCCTCTAGGGGTGACTTTCAGCTTTCTTATTGCTGCACCAATGGTTAATGAAATTGCCCTGATCATGTTAGTTGGTCTTTTCGGTTGGAAAACGGCCATCATCTACACACTTACGGGTTTATTAATTGCCATCTTCGCTGGTTGGGTGATTGGTGCGCTTAAATTAGAGAAATACATTCAAGCCTGGGTTTTCGATGTGAAAACAGGCCAGACGGGTATCGACGAAACAAAAATCACCTTCTCTGACAGAATTAAGGTGGGTTTTGAAACCGTGAAAGAGATTGTTGGAAAAATCTGGCTTTATATTGTGATTGGTGTGGCCATTGGGGCTGCTGCTCATGGCTATGTGCCTGAAGATTTCATGGCAAACCTCATGGGCAAGTCGGCTTGGTATTCGGTTCCGCTCTCCATTCTGATTGGTATTCCCATGTATTCGAATGCTGCAGGTATTATCCCTATTGTAAGTGTGTTGATTGAAAAAGGTGCCTCTCTGGGTACGGCTTTGGCTTTTATGATGTCCGTAATTGGCTTATCCTTGCCCGAAATTATCATCCTTAAAAAGGTGCTTAAGATGCCATTGATTCTTATCTTTATTGGAGTCGTGGCAACCGGAATCCTTGCGGTTGGTTTTATCTTTAATATGATTTACTAGCTGGGGGATTGAGTTAATGTGGTAATTAGGGAATGTGTTAATGATTAAATTTATAATACTGAAGTTGATAGTTAATATGTCTATTACTTTCGATAATTAGATCTTTTGACTTTTTCACCCCTTCGACTTCGCTCAGGGGAAGGCCTTTACACCTTAAGCTTTGTCCGATGCACTTTTAACCTGAATCTAATGACACAAACCAAATCTTCTCATCCTGTTGTCCTTTTTGATGGTATCTGCAAATTGTGCAATGGCTCGGTCAGGTTTCTTTTGGCTTACAATCGAAAAGCAAATCTTCGGTATGCACCTTTGCAATCTATTAAGGCAAAGGAGCTACTTAAGCGTTTTAATTGGGAAGAGAAGTCAATGGATAGTCTTATTTTTATTGAAGAAGATAAGGTTTATATAAAAAGTGAAGCGGCATTCAAGATATCGAAACATCTGACCTACCCATGGAAAGCCATCTATTACTTTAGATATTTTCCTAAAAGGTTATGTGATTGGTTTTATGATTTTATAGCTAAGAACCGATACACCTGGTTTGGTAAAAAGTCATCTTGTATGATACCCGGGGAGGAATGGAAGGATAGATTCTTGTAATCTTTTTTACGCTCTATCCGTCTAAGACGCATATAACTTACATTCATCAAGTCTGTAAAACACAAAAACCGAAAGCGATATGGCTTTCGGTTTTTATATATTTAGTTGTAAGTAACTCTGGTTTAGTCACCAAAACAGATCCCAACACCTTTGGCTGTTTTTACCAAATTTGATTTAGGATTTACCAAATTCTGCTTACCAATAGCTTCTGGTAGAGGTACAGCAACAACTTCAGGATGATGGTAGGCTACCATATGTCCAAATTTCTTCTCTAAGACCATTTCAAAAGCTTTCACGCCAAATTGAGTCGCAAGAACACGGTCGTAAGCCTCAGGAATACCACCACGCTGCAGGTGCCCCAAAACAGTAGTACGGATATCAGCTTCAACACCAGCTTCTTTTAATTCATAAGCTAAACGATCAGCAGCCCCACTTAATTTCAAGTTTGGATTACCCACTTCAACACTTTCTTCAGCAAGGGCTTCTCCGCCTTTTGGCATAGCACCTTCAGCAATCACGATAATTCCAAATCCTTTACCTTTTAAGAAACGCGAATCCAATTTTTCCTTCACTTTATCAATTTTGTAAGGAATTTCAGGAATCAAACAAGCCTCTGCACCACCTGCAATAGCAGCTGATAACGCGATCCATCCTGCATCACGTCCCATAGCCTCCAAAATAAAGATACGGTTATGAGATGCAGCAGTTGTTTTCAATTTATCAACAGCCTCTGTACAAACCTGAACTGCAGTTTGGTAACCGAAAGTAAAGTCAGTCGCCATCAAATCATTATCAATGGTTTTAGGTACACCAATAATGTTTAATCCTTTTTCGTAAAGCGCCTGTGAAATTTTCTGAGAACCGTCACCGCCAATGCTGATCACAGCATCAACGCCAAGGTATTGCAGTTTGCGAATCATCTCATCCGAGCGGTCAGCAGATCCCCATGTTCCATCTGAATTTTTTACCGGCCAAGCAAAAGGACCTCCTTTGGTAGTCGTTCCAATGATTGTTCCTCCTTGATAATGGATGCCTTTAACAGCAGCATCATCTAATATTTTTATTTCAGTAGGTTCTTTCAAAATTCCGTCGAAAGACTGAATACTTCCAATTACTTCCCAATCTTTTTCCTGTGCTGCACGTTTTACAACAGCACGAATTACAGCATTTAAGCCCGGGCAATCGCCTCCCCCTGTTGCAACTAATACTCTTTTCATATTCAAAGTTTAAGTTTTTAATTTCCGAATGGTACCTGACATTCTTTTTAAAAAGAAAAAGTCATGATTGTGACCTTCGTCAATTATTTTTAAAATCATATTGCTTGGCTAGCTGATGCTAAATTATAAATATTTTCCTAATACGAAACAAACAATTTCACTATCAATACTTTGCAATCGTTTCCGATTCGTTTTTTAAATTGATTATGAATTCATATTTTTGATAAAGATGACTGTGTTTAAAAGCTTTATTGGCTTCAGAAAATAATTTCAAAATACTTTAAAATAAAATTCCACCTTGAATTTAAAACGGCTCGTCATGAAAGTAAAACTATATAAAGGAGATATTACGCAATTAAAGGTTGATGCCATAGTCAATGCAGCCAACTCCAGTTTACTGGGTGGCGGTGGTGTTGATGGTGCCATTCACAGAGCAGCTGGTCCTGAATTGCTGGATGAATGTAGAAGTTTAGGCGGTTGTTCTTCCGGAGATGCCAAAATCACCCGGGCCTACAATTTACCATGCCAACATGTGATTCATACAGTGGGGCCTATCTGGAGAGGAGGGGAAAAGAATGAAGCCAAGCTATTAAAATCCTGCTATAAAAACAGCTTAAAGCTGGCAGAAGAACATCAATTGGAAAGCCTTGTATTTCCTAATATCAGTACAGGTGTTTATGGTTACCCTAAGGAGGAGGCTGCAAAGATTGCCATAGATACAGTCATGGGAAGAGCATCAAAATTTCAAAAGCTAAAAGAGATCACCTTTTGTGTATTTGATGATACGAACTATGCTATCTACCAGGACTTATTGAAAGATATTCTATAGAAATACTAAAAAAACAAAAAGCTGTCCGACTGGACAGCTTTTATTATTTGTTCTTTATTTATACTAAAATGAGAACTGAACACGCGTTTGAATCATATTAAAATTCTCTTCTCCATTTAATGCATATTCATCCAAATCAACATTGGTATAATTGAACTTCATAAGAATATTGTGATTGACATACCAGGTACAACCAAGAGTAAAGTCCTTTTGCTTACCGCCCATGATTAAAGCATCGGTATCATTCAAGTCTGTCTCATTATATCTAGCTAATAATTCAACTGATCCAGGACCTGGTTTTGCTAAACGTGCTGATTTCATTTTGTATTTATAATCACCACCCTTTACTAACCATCCAAACTGAGCATACCATCCTTTTGAATGATAATCTTCGTTTCCTGATTTTCTAGAAACTGAAGCATCAATATATTCTCCTTGTAATGATACAGGTCCACTTGCAGCAATCATCTCAAAACCTAACTTCACTTGATTTTCTGCGGCACCAACTTTTGCATCAATAAATCGTCTTCTTTCAATATGAGTTGCAGCTCTTGAACGGTAACGAATTGATTTTGTGATTTTATCTCCATCAATATTAAATGCTGGATCGGAAGTTCTATAAATTCCTGATATACCAATGTGAAATAAACCTCCATCAGTTTGAACAGGAGCAAATGCAAATCTTGAAGTCAAACCATATCCTTCATCACCTGCTGTTTTGTTATTGGTATCACTACCAAAAAGCCCAGCTTCCCAAAAATATTTCTTTCCCCAAGTAGCATAAGAAACACCTAAATTTCTACCAGGACGAAACGCTTCCACCGTACTTGCTGCGTGCATAAATTTTGTTGTCTTTGAGCTTTCAGTCTGTTCAATTCCAAAAGGCTCTAAGAAATGTCCTGCACGAACAAAGCTGTTCTTATTAATTTTATAAACCAGAAAAACATCTTTTAAAGACACAGCACCATCGGCAAAACCAACATTGATTTTGGCATCCCACTTTTTCCATAAGGTCGCTTTCATTAAAAGGCGAATATCCCTAATTTCGCTACCACTGCCAAGATCTGTTTCATCATCGAAATATGCAGCTGCGTCCATATAAACTCGGCCACCAAAGCCAAATTTAAAATTGCCATCTTCACTGGCAAATGCAATAGAACCTTTCTTGGCTTGAGTCTTCAATTGGGTTTTCTCCTGAGCCATAGTCCCTAGAGTCAGGGTCATTAAAAAAAGGCCTAAAACTAATTTCATTTTTTTCATTGTGGTTATTTATTTAGTAGTACTCGAAATTTTATTAACTAATATCTTATCAATTCCCAGAACAAATGTAATTCCTCATTTTAATCAATAAGTATCCTCAAGGTTAATTTTACGTTAAGGACGCGTTTCTTAAAAAGGAAGGGAAAAAAAAACCTACTAAATATAATAAAGATCAATGAATTACAAACAAAAAAAAGAATAAGACAAAATTACACCAGGTTGAATATTTGCTATTATTCTTCCGTATCCCAGTTTTTAGAACGCCCTATGGCTTTATTCCATCCACTGATTAATTTTTGAGATTGAACCTGAGACATCTCCGGCTCAAAGCATCTATCCCTAGCCCATTGATTTTGAATATCATGAATACTATTCCAATATCCAACTGCCAGGCCTGCTAAGTATGCTGCTCCAAGAGCAGTTGTTTCAATATTTTTGGGACGTATAACAGGTACATCAAGTATATCAGATTGAAATTGCAGCAAAAGGTTATTAATAGCAGCACCACCATCAACTCGTAGTTCTTTGATATCAATTTGAGCATCTGCTTCCATAGCCTTTAAAACATCCAATACCTGGAAAGCAATGCCTTCAAGAGCGGCTCTTGCAATATGCGCTGCTGTTGAACCACGAGACAAACCGACTATGGTTCCCCTGGCATACTGATCCCAGTGTGGCGCACCTAATCCGGTAAGTGCTGGCACCATGAACACGCCACCATTGTCATCAACCGATTTTGCCAGATCTTCAACTTCTGCTGTTGTTTTAATGATTCCCAATCCGTCGCGTAACCACTGAACAATGGCCCCTCCCATAAAAATACTGCCTTCGAGAGCATAAATGGTTTCTCCATTTATCTGCCAGGCAATGGTTGTGAGTAAATTATTATTCGACTTTACGGGTTTATTACCGGTATTACACAACATGAAACATCCAGTACCATAAGTATTCTTAACAGATCCCGGCTCCAGGCACATCTGACCGAAAGTTGCAGCTTGCTGATCACCTGCAATACCCGAAATGGGAATTTCATGTTCGAAAAGAGTCTTTTCTGTATGAGCATAAACCTCTGATGACGATTTCACCTGTGGAAGCATGCTTTTAGGAATATTAAAAAGTTCCAGCATCTCGATATCCCACTCTAATGTTTTGATATTATAAAGCAGGGTTCTGCTTGCGTTAGTCACATCAGTTACATGCACATTCCCTTGCGTTAATTTCCATATCAGCCATGTATCAATGGTACCAAAAGCTAATTTACCAGCTTCTGCCTTTTCACGGGCACCTTCAACATGATCGAGTATCCATTTCACTTTGGTGCCTGAAAAATAAGAGTCAATTATTAAACCAGTTTTATTCTGAATCATATCAGCGTAACCTCCACCTCTTAATTCATCGCAATACTTCGAGGTACGTCTATCCTGCCATACTATGGCATTATAGATGGGCTGACTGGTTTCACGATCCCAAACCACTGTGGTTTCTCTTTGATTGGTAATACCAATACCCGCTATACTTGGCCCGGTTATTCCTGCATCACCTATTGCTTCTGCAGCAACACCTGCCTGACTTGACCAAATTTCGTGGGGATCATGCTCAACCCATCCGGGCTGTGGAAAAATCTGAGTAAATTCTTCTTGAGCAGAACTCACAATGTCTCCTTTTTTATTAAATATGATGGCTCTGGAGCTCGTTGTTCCCTGATCAAGTGCTAAAATAAATTCATCCTTCATGCTGGTTCCTATTTGAGTATCTGGATTTGCAAAGTAATAATTCTTGTTAAGATAATTACAAATCGATTTCATGATTTTATCATAAGAAATAGTCATTCAGTTACAACATATAACCGGAGGCTAATACTTTAAATTTTTCGACTTGACTTTCTTCCCATTTTTTATCGTAACCCAATTCCTTAGCTAATAGTTGAGCAACTTCAGGGGCCATTCTCACGCTCTCTTTAGTATCCAGTAATAATGCCCTGGTTCTTCTCGATAAAACATCTTCGACAGTACGTGCCATTTCATGTCGGGCTGCCCATACCACCTGCGCTTTAATTATTCCAAGATCCTTACTTAAATAACTTGCTAAATCTTTGTCATCATCAATTAAATCAAGAATTTTCTTAGAATCTGAGCCGTAATAAGACAAGGGATCATTCATATCTCCTTTCTTTTTCCAGCCATGAATTGCCAGATTAAGAGTTACAGACTTTTTAATTGGGTAAGCTGATACTTTAGAAGCAGCATCTACGACCTCCTCAGCCATTTGACGATAGGTCGTCCATTTCCCGCCAATAATGGTTATAAGTCCCGCATTTGAAGTGTATATCTTATGCTCACGAGAGATTTCTTTGGTCTTTTTACCTGCTTTTGTTGGTGCTGCCAAGGGGCGTAATCCAGCGAAAACAGATTTGACATCTGATCTTTTAGGAGCTTTGGCTAAGAAACGCCCGGCCGTTTCAAGAATAAAATCAATCTCTTTCTTAAGTGCCCTGGGTTCCAGTTCTGCTTTTTTCTTCTGAATATCAGTGGTCCCAACGACAACTTTATTGAGCCAGGGTATCGCAAACAAAACCCTTCCATCAGCAGTTCGTGGAATCATGATTGCGTGATCACTGGGGACAAACTCTTTATCGAAAACAAGATGAACGCCCTGGCTTACACAAACCATATCTCTCGATTTAGGTGCATCCATCTTGATGATATTATCAACAAAAACTCCTGTCGCATTAATCACACATTTTGTTTTGAGACTGAAACATTTTCCAGTTTCGCCATCAATCGCAGAAACGCCGGTTATTTTACCATCAACTTTGGTTAAACCAATCACTTTTACGTAATTAATAGCCGTTCCACCCTTTTCTACAAAAGTTTGACAAAGATTGATGCCATAACGCGCATCATCGAACTGACAGTCATGATAAACAACGCCACCTCTAAGATTATTCCGTTTGAGTGTTGGTATAAGATCAAGTGTTTGTTTTCGTGAAAAAAGCAATGATCGCCCCAGACTAAGACGACCAGCCAATACATCATAGACTGTTAAACCTAAAAAGTAAAAGGGTTTCACCCACCATTTATAACTCGGAATGATAAAAGACTGGTCGTGCACAAGATGAGGTGCATTCTGTTTCATCAGGCCCCTCTCCCTTAATGCTTCTAAAACCATTGAAATATTTCCCTGTGCTAAATACCTTACGCCTCCATGAACCAATTTTGTACTCCTGCTGGAGGTTCCTTTGGTGAAGTCATCCTGCTCGAGCAATAAGGTCTTCATGCCACGTGTTGCGGCTTCAACTGCAGCGCCTAATCCCGTAGCTCCTCCCCCAATGATGATTAAATCCCACAGCTGTTTTTTCTTTTGAAGCTCGGAGATCATATTTTCACGTTGCATTAGCATACTAATTTCCTCCTTGTTTCATTATTGGTAAACAACTCTTTTGTGTGGGATTTCCCTTTGCCAATAAAATATTATAAACAGATCCTTACGTTCCAAACAACTCGTTAAGGGAAATTATCATTCAATTTTATTATAATAAATTAAACAATATTTGTGAATTCTAATCATTTACAGAGTAATTTCTTCTTAAACACCAAGCTTGCCTCATTGGGAAATGAACATTCTGATTATTCCTTTTTTTATTTTGATATACAAAAAAGGGAGCTACAATTAAATGTAGCTCCCTTCTATATAAATTGAAATAAGAGGTCTTATTTCTTAAAAATACCTAAGTCTTTCAAATCAGAGTTAGTGATGTAATCAAGGTGAGCAGCACACTTCGCTTTACCCATCTTAACAAATACCTCACATGAACCATGGTACTTCTCATTACGAGTTGTATCCAATAATAATAAGTATCCCATGATGATATAACCAGCCATTTCAACCAAACGACGTGCGTGGAAATCCAGGAAGTCGTTGTGATCTGCAGTAGCATTGATCTCATTCACTTTTTCAACAGCTTTCTCGTACTGCTCAGTCATACCCTTAAGAATCGTTCTGATGTACTCTAACTGTGGATTAAGTTCTGATTCTTCGTAGAACTTAATTTGAGCAAGATACTGACCTGTTGTTACCCCACGTACTGCTGCAACAACTTGTAATTGAGTTGTTCCTTCGTAAATATTAGTTATACGTGCATCACGAACCAAACGCTCAATTGGGTAATCTTTCATGTAACCCGAACCCGCGTGAATTTGTAATGAATCGTAAGCAACTTCGTTACAGAACTCAGAAGCAAACAATTTCAATAGAGGCGTGAATACATCAGCTAATTTCTGATATTTCTTCATCTCAGTTCTCTCATCCTTATCTAAAGAACGATCCTGAGAAATATGGTAGTAGCACTTGTAAACATCAACCATACGACATGTTTCATACAATACCGAACGAGAAGCATTCAACTTCGCTTCCATATTGGTCAACATTTCATAAACAGCAGGGAATTCGATAATTGCTTTACCAAACTGACGACGTTCTTTAGCGTAAGCTAAACCTTCACGGTAAGCAGCTTCAGCAATACCTACTGATTGAGCACCTACACCTAAACGTGCACCGTTCATTAATGACATCACATACTTGATAAGTCCCATTTTACGAGAACCTACCAATTCTGCAGGAGCATTCGTAAATACCAACTCACAAGTAGGAGAACCAATGATACCCATCTTGTGCTCGATACGACGAACCTTAACAGCCATGTGCTTTTTGTCGTAGATAAACATAGACAAACCACGACCGTCATTAGTACCTTCCTCAGAACGAGCCAATACTAGAGATACATCACCGTCACCATTAGTAATGAAACGCTTTACACCGTCTAAATACCACTGATCTTCTTCTTTATTATAAGTTGCCTTCAACTGAACAGCTTGCAAGTCAGAACCTGCATCTGGCTCAGTTAAGTCCATAGCAGCCGTAGCACCTTTGGCAAAACGTGGCAAGTAATTTGCTTTCTGCTCTTTTGAAGCAAATTCGTGAATTGTTTCAGCACAGTCCTGGAGACCCCAGATGTTAGCAAAACCACCATCAGAACGAGAAACAAGTTCAGCAGCCATTACGTAAGGTACAAGAGGGAAGTTTAAACCATCGTACTCACGTGGAAGACTCATTCCGATCAGACCAGCTTTTGTTAAAGCATCGTGATTCTCTTGAGTTCCTTTTGCGTAAATAACACGGTCGTTTACAACCTGAGGACCTTCCTGGTCAACGCCTTCAGCGTTAGGACCAATAATATCACCACAAATCTCACCTACAATTTCCAGTGTGCGATCGTAGCTATCCATAGCATCCTCAAAATCAAGAGGTGCATAGTCATACTTATCTTTATCTTCGAAGCCACGCTCTTTAAGCGCAACAATTTTTTTCATTAACGGGTGTTCCAAATGGAACTTCATGTCCTCGTTATCTGTATAGAAATTAGCCATTTCTTTAGATGTATTTTATTGTAAGTAATGAATCGTTATTCTAATCGTTTAACGACTGTTTTCCTTACTCACTAATTACTAAAAATATTATTTGGTATTCAGCTTATAATGCTTAATCATCTTAGGTACAACATCAGCAATATCACCTGTGATTACATAGTCAGCAAAATTGTTGATTGGTGCATTCTTGTCTGTATTGATAGCAATTACCATTGCAGATTCTTCCATACCAGCTGTATGCTGAATCTGACCAGAAATACCACAAGCAATATAAAGCTTAGGACGTACAGTAACACCTGTTTGACCAATTTGACGTTCGTGAGAAGCATAACCAGCATCTACTGCAGCACGAGAAGCACCAACTTCACCACCAATAACATCAGCTAGTTCATATAACTTATCGAAGTTTTCTTTTGAACCTACACCATAACCACCGGCAACTACAATACCAGCATTCTTGATGTTTACCTTAGATTCTTCCATGTGACGTTCAATCACTTTCACAACAAAATCTTCAGTGTTCAAATATTTCTCTACTTCAATATTCTTAACTTTTCCTTTGTAAGCTTCAGAACGAATCTCTTTCTTCATTACACCCTCACGTACAGTTGCCATTTGTGGACGACAGTCAGGGTTAATAATTGTCGCAACAATGTTACCACCGAAAGCAGGACGAATCTGGTACAATAGATCTTTGTACTCTTTTTTGTTCTTTTTGTCTGAGTGATCACCAATGATCAAACTCGTACAGTCAGCAGTTAAACCTGAGTGAAGAGCTGAAGAAACACGAGGACCTAAATCACGACCAATGCTTGTAGCACCCATCAAAGCGATTTGTGGTTTCTCTTCTCCAAACAATTTTACAATGATTGAAGTGTGAGGTAAAGTTGTGTATGGGTAAAGACGCTTATCGTCAGCTATCCATAAAGTATCAACACCAAAAGGGATAATTTGTTTCTCAATACCTTTAAGATCGGCACCAATAACAATAGCCTCAAGGTTACACTTTAAGTCATCAGCCAGCGATCTACCTTTGGTTAAAAGTTCAAGACTTACATCAGCAATCTGTCCCTCTTCTATTTCGCAATATACAAATACGTTATTCACGGTTCTTAATTTTAAAATTCTACATTGAAATGATAGGAAAAACCAATCGATTAACCAATGGTATGGTTAGCAATTAACTCTTTCATTAGTTCATCCATATCAGCATCGCTAGGCTCTAGTACTTTAGCCTCTTTAGCCTGGAATACGACATTTTCAATCGCTTTTACCTTGGTAGGTGATCCAGTTAAACCTAGTTCTTCAGCCTGAGTTTCGATATCGTTCACACTCCACTCACCAATGTTTAGGTAAGGACGGTTACTGTGTAAAGCAATATAATCTTCGTCAGCATTCTGCATTTCAGAAACCGCTCTGGCATGCTTGTATTTCATCACATACTTAGCGTTACGTGGACGACAGTCAGGAGCTGATGCATTTACGGTTACCACCATTGGTAAAGCACCTTCAACCGTTTCAACACCACGCTCTAAACGACGCTTAACTACAATTTTACCTTTTTCTGCAGAAATAACTTCCTCAGCATAGGTAATCTGTGGTATAGCTAATTTCTCAGCAACCTGTGGACCTACCTGAGCAGTATCACCATCAATAGCCTGACGACCAGCAATGATAATATCGATTTTACCCATTTTCTTAAGCGTACATGACAAAGCGTAAGAAGTGGCTAATGTATCAGAACCGGCAAAAGCACGGTCAGATAAAAGAATACCATTATCTGCACCACGGTATAAACCTTCACGAATGATTTCAGCAGCTCTACCTGGTCCCATAGTCAATAATGTGATCTCTGTTCCAGGGTATTTATCTTTTAAGCGTAATGCTTGCTCAAGAGCATTTAAATCTTCAGGATTGAAGATAGCAGGCAAAACAGCTCTGTTCACAGTTCCATCAGCTTTCATAGCATCTTTCCCAACATTACGTGTATCGGGAACCTGCTTGGCAAGAACAACAATTTTTAATCCTTTCATTGTTATATATGTTTTATCAGTTTATAATCGAATCTTTCACACAACTTGTTAGTTTCAGTAATTTTGAAACTAAAATGCCAGGCACTTCGATTACAATTTGTTATTATTCAATTTTGGCTTTATCTGAGCCTAAAATCAGGCTTAGCAAATATATAGAATACACTACTTAAAACAAATTTATATAAGCCCATATTATTAATAATAAAAGTCTAACATTATAGTTTTATATTCAACTCATTAGAACAATATTTCCATTCAAAATATGACCTGTTATATAAGACCTAAATCTCATAATAGACTCCCCTACTCACATCCTAATAAAATTTTGAATAGAATTATTTTCACATCTATTATTAATGGTAACTTTAATATCTCTTAATAAAACCATAAGTTAATGATCTCATGATTACTTTTCTACTAGCAATTCTTGCTCTTATTTTAGGTTATTTTATTTACGGAAAGTTTATTGAACGTTTTTTTGGTGCGGACAATACGATAGAAACACCTGCTATCAGGCTTAAGGATGATGTTGATTTTATCGTAATGCCAGGCTGGAAAATGTTTACCATTCAATTCCTCAATATTGCAGGACTGGGGCCTATTTTTGGAGCGATCCTGGGAGCAATGTATGGCCCAATAGCCTATATCTGGATTGTGTTTGGCTGTATTTTTATGGGTGCCACACACGACTATTTTTCCGGTATGCTCTCCATACGAAACAATGGCGCCAGTTTTCCTGAAATTGTAGGGAAATACCTGGGTACCGGGTTTCAAAACTTCCTGAGGGTTTTCACTATTTTATTGCTAGTTCTTGTTGGTGTAGCGTTCGTTACCGGTCCGGCAGGATTACTCAAAGATTTAAGTGGTGGAGGTCTGTACTTTTGGCTATACGGTATTTTTGCCTATTATCTTATCGCCACACTTCTCCCTATTAATAATATAATTGGCAAAATTTATCCTCTTTTTGGCGCTGCTCTTCTAATTATGGCACTAGCTATTGCGGGAGCAATGATATTCAAAACCTTCGATGGCAGCCTTCATATGAACGAAATAAGTTTTAATCAACTGAGAAACTTCCATAGCAATCCTGAACAGAATATCCTCTACCCTATGATGTTTATCGTGATATCCTGTGGAGCTATATCAGGTTTTCATTCTACTCAGTCACCTATGATGGCACGTTGCATGAAAAAAGAGAGCTATGGACGCCCTGTATTTTACGGAGCCATGATTGCAGAAGGGATTGTGACAATAATCTGGGCTACAGCAGCCATGAACTTTTTTGGAGATACCCACGAGTTAAATACCAGCATCACATCGGGACATAATCCAGCTTGGGTTGTGAATGAAATATGCAATACCTGGTTGGGGAAAATAGGCGCTATATTCGCAATTATTGGGGTAATTGCTTGTCCTATTACTACGGGTGACACAGCATTCCGAAGTGCTCGTTTAACTATAGCCGACATGCTTCATATGAAACAAAGCTCAATAAAAAGTCGCCTATTGGTAAGTCTTCCACTCTTTGCGATGGGTTTTCTACTATCACAGTTGGAATTCTCAACAATATGGAAATATCTGGGATTAGCTAACCAAATTCTATCGATGATTATGCTTTGGACTGGAGCGATGTATCTGGCTAAAAAGGGAAAGCTGCATTACCTGCTTAGTTTACCGGCAACTTTTATGACTGCAATTTGTTTCACTTACCTTCTTGTGGCTCCGATAAAAAATGGAGGTTTAAATATAGGTACAGAATACGGCATAGGTCTGGGTATTGGAATAGCACTTATAGCCTTTAGTTTGTTCAAATTAAGTATTAGAAAGCAAATAAAAACTCAAAAGATCAATATAAAATCATAATACTGCTTACTGAAATACAAAAAGCGGAGAACATAAATGGATCTCCGCTTTTCTTTTATCTTTTGGTGGACTAGGCTTGTCCTGTAGGACCGAATCCCATAGGTATAATTGGACCTTGAGGTCCTTGTCCACCTTCAACATTCTTAATTGGTCCATTCACAGACTCAAATTTACTGATATTGTCTTGCAAGGCTAACATTAAACGTTTAGCATGCTCTGGTGTAAGAATCACACGAGATTTCACATCCGCTTTAGGCACTCCAGGCATAATGCGTACAAAATCAACAACAAACTCAGAGCTTGAATGTGTAATTACTGCCAAATTTGAATAAGTACCTTGAGCCACTTCCTCGCTGAGTTGAATATCGATTTGACTCCCTTTTTTACTGTCTTCCATTATAAATATTTTTAGTTCTGTATCAGAAGTTTATTATTTATTATCTCTTATATATTGAACATAGCTAAAATAAGAAAATATATTCGGACTAAACCAAAAAAAAGGCTGTTTCAATAAATTGAAACAGCCTTTGTATCTATTAAGAATAGAATCTATTCTTCAGTAGTTTTATTAGCAAGAAGTTTTTCGTAATCTTCTTTAGCGCCAACCACGATATCTTTGTAGTCGCGAAGACCAGTACCAGCAGGAATCAAGTGACCGCAAATAACGTTCTCTTTCAATCCTTCAAGTTGATCAACTTTACCACGAATAGCAGCCTCGTTCAATACTTTAGTTGTTTCCTGGAAGGAAGCAGCTGAAATAAAGCTTCGAGTTTGAAGCGACGCACGGGTAATACCCTGAAGAATCTGAGTAGAAGTAGCCGCGATAACATCACGAGCAACAACCAATTTCATATCCTTACGCTTCAATACTGAATTCACATCACGCAGTTGTCTTGCAGTAAGGATCTGGCCAGAGTTCAATTCGGCAGAATCTCCCGCATCCAGAACAACCTTTTTACCGAAAATCTCATCATTTTCAAGCATAAATGCCTGCTTGTCAACAATTTGTTTTTCAAGGAAAGTCGTATCCCCCGGATCAGCAATAACAACCTTACGCATCATTTGGCGAACGATAATCTCAAAGTGCTTATCGTTAATCTTCACACCCTGCATACGGTAAACATCCTGTACTTCGTTCACGATATACTCTTGAACTTTTGTAGGACCTTTAATCGCTAGAATATCAGCAGGAGTTGTAGCACCATCAGATAGAGGCGTACCGGCTCTGATGTAATCGCTTTCCTGAACAAGCATTTGCTTAGAAAGAGGTACAAGGTACTTCTTCTCCTGACCTGTTCTTGAAGTTACGATAACTTCACGATTACCACGTTTGATCTTACCAAAAGCAATCTCACCATCAATCTCAGAAACAACTGCTGGATTAGATGGGTTACGAGCCTCGAATAACTCAGTAACACGAGGAAGACCCCCGGTGATATCACCCGTTTTACCAACGTTTCTAGGTATCTTAACAACAGATTGACCGATAGTAATCATATCACCTTCGCTTACCGACACGTGAGCGCCTACTGGTAAGTTGTAAGATTTAAGAATTTCACCATCAGAACCTAAGATTCTAACACTTGCATTCTTAGCCTTATCTTTAGATTCAATAATTACTTTCTCTGCAAAACCAGTTGCTTCATCAGATTCTTCGCTAAAAGTTACACCTTCGATCAAATGATCGAAAGAGATCTTACCAGAGAATTCTGAGATGATCATGGCATTGTAAGGATCCCACTCACAAATCAATTGCTCTTTTGAAACATCCACACCATCCTTAATATACAATTTAGAACCGTAAGGAATAGTATGAGTAGATACTGCAATATTTGTATTCTTATCGATGATACGTAATTCAGCCAAACGACCAATTACAACATCACACTTTTTACCATCTTCGGTAGTATGCTCAACAGTTCTTAATTCGTCGAACTCAGCAAAACCATCGTATTTCGAAACCACCGAGTTTTCAGCAGAAACGTTACCCGCGGTACCCCCCACGTGGAAAGTACGAAGTGTTAACTGTGTACCCGGCTCACCGATCGACTGTGCTGCAATAACACCAACAGCTTCACCTTTTTGAACCAGCTCACCACTAGCAAGGTTACGTCCGTAACATTTAGCACAAACACCTTGACGAGCTTCACAGGTCAATACTGAACGAATCTCAACCGTTTCAATTGGAGATGCTTCGATCTTTACAGCGATTTCTTCTGTAATTTCCTGACCAGAAGCAACAAGAAGTTCTCCTGTTAAAGGATGGAATACATTATGAACCGTTGTACGTCCCAAAATTCTTTCGAATAGAGAGGCAACAACATCTTCTTGATTCTTAATTGCTGAAGCAGAAAGACCTCTTAAAGTACCGCAATCAGGCTCGTGGATAATCACATCCTGTGCAACGTCAACCAAACGACGAGTTAAATAACCCGCATCAGCCGTTTTAAGGGCCGTATCCGCAAGACCTTTACGAGCACCGTGAGTAGAGATAAAGTACTCTAGTACAGAAAGACCTTCTTTAAAGTTAGAAAGAATTGGATTCTCAATAATCTGACCACCTTTAGCACCAGATTTCTGAGGCTTAGCCATCAGACCACGCATACCACCCAACTGACGAATCTGCTCTCGCGATCCACGAGCTCCAGAGTCAAGCATCATGTATACAGAATTGAAACCTTGGTTGTCGGTTTCTAACTGAGTCATCAATGTTTGAGTCAGGTTAGCATTTACATGCGTCCAGATATCAATAATTTGGTTATAACGTTCGTTGTTCGTAATGAAACCCATGTTATAGTTGTTCAATACTTCTTCAACTTGCGCATAACCATCAGCTACCATTGCTTCCTTCTCTGCAGGAACTTTAACATCAGAAAGGTTAAAGGATAGTCCACCTTCGAAAGCCTTACGGTAACCTAAGTTTTTAATATCATCAAGAAACTTAGCAGTCGCGTGAACACCACACTTCTTATAAACGTCTCCAATGATATCACGAAGCGCTCTCTTAGTGATCAACTGATTCAAAAATCCTGCACTTTCAGGCGTATGCTGATTCATAATGATACGACCAATAGTTGTCTCGATAATCGTGTCAACCAATTCGCCATTCTCATTTAAATCTTTCACTTTCACCTTAATAATCGCATGAAGATCAACTGCTTTCTCATTGAATGCAATCATTGCCTCTTCTGCAGAGTAGAAAGTGATACCTTCACCTTTACAACCTTTTCTTGACTTAGTAATGTAGTAAAGACCAAGTACCATATCCTGAGAAGGAACAGTAATCGGCGTACCATTAGCAGGGTTCAAAATATTGTGAGAACACAACATTAACATTTGAGCCTCAAGAACAGCTTCATTACCTAAAGGCAAGTGAACCGCCATCTGGTCACCGTCAAAGTCGGCGTTGAAACCGGTACATGCAAGTGGGTGTAGACGAATCGCTTTTCCTTCAATCAATTTTGGTTGGAAAGACTGTATACCCAATCTGTGAAGAGTTGGGGCACGGTTAAGTAGCACTGGATGTCCTTTCAATACATTCTCAAGAATATCCCAAACAACCGGATCTTTACGATCAACAATTTTCTTAGCTGATTTTACCGTTTTAACAATTCCACGCTCAATAAGCTTACGAATAACGAAAGGCTTATAAAGTTCTGCTGCCATATCCTTAGGGATACCACACTCGTGCATTTCCAAATCTGGACCTACAACAATTACCGAACGAGCAGAATAGTCAACACGCTTACCCAATAGATTCTGACGGAAACGACCTTGCTTACCTTTCAATGAATCTGAAAGAGATTTCAAAGGACGGTTATTTTCAGTCTTAACCGCATTAGATTTACGTGAATTATCAAATAGTGAATCGACAGCTTCCTGAAGCATACGTTTTTCATTACGTAGGATTACTTCGGGTGCTTTGATTTCAATTAGTCTTTTAAGACGGTTGTTACGAATAATCACACGACGGTAAAGGTCGTTCAAATCCGAAGTTGCAAAACGACCACCATCCAAAGGTACCAAAGGACGTAATTCAGGTGGAATTACAGGAACAACTTTAACAACCATCCATTCTGGATTGTTGACTTCCTTAGAATCACGGAAAGCTCCAACTACTTGTAGACGCTTCAGAGCTTCGTTTTTACGTTGCTGAGAAGTTTCTGTGCTGGCTTTATGACGCAATTCATATGATAATGCATCAAGATCTAAACGAGAAAGTAGACTGCAAAGTGCATCAGCACCCATTTTAGCAATAAACTTGTTTGGATCTTCATCATCAAGATGTTGATTTTCCATTGGAAGTTCATCAAGAATATCTAGATACTCTTCTTCTGTTAGAAAATCAAGATAATTGACACCATCAGCAGCTTTTACACCTGCATTAATCACGACATAACGTTCGTAATAAATGATAGTATCCAATTTTTTAGTAGGTAAACCTAACAGGTAACCTATTTTGTTTGGTAACGATTTAAAGTACCAAATGTGTGCCACAGGAACCACCAACTGAATGTGTCCCATACGCTCACGTCGTACTTTTTTCTCTGTTACCTCAACACCACATCGGTCACAAACGATACCACGGTAACGGATACGCTTGTATTTACCACAATGGCACTCATAATCTTTTACAGGACCGAATATTCTTTCACAGAATAAACCGTCGCGCTCTGGCTTATAAGTACGATAGTTGATGGTTTCAGGCTTTAAAACTTCGCCGCTGGATCTTTCTAAAATCTCTTCAGGAGAAGCAAGACTGATAGAGATTTTTGTAAAATTACTCTTTACTTTGTTATCTCTTCTGAATGCCATATATTGAAAATTAGGAAATTAACGAATTGATTCAAGAAAAGTGAACGCCGGTTATGCCGACATTCACTTTCTATATAAGGCTTATACTAATTTAACGCTCAAGCCAAGACCTCTAAGTTCATGCAATAACACGTTCAGAGATTCAGGGATACCAGGAGCTGGCATAGGTTCACCTTTAACGATCGCTTCATAAGCTTTCGCTCTACCCATTACATCATCCGACTTAATAGTCAGGATTTCCTGTAGGATATGGGCAGCACCAAAGGCCTCAAGAGCCCAAACCTCCATCTCTCCAAAACGCTGACCACCAAACTGAGCTTTACCACCAAGTGGTTGCTGAGTAATCAGAGAATAAGGACCGATAGAACGCGCGTGCATCTTATCATCAACCATGTGACCCAGTTTCAGCATGTAAATTACACCAACTGTTGCCGGCTGGTCGAATCGTACACCTGTTCCACCATCGTGAAGATAGGCTTTACCAAAAGCAGGAACACCAGCTTTATCAGTAAGAGCAGTAATTTCTTCAAGACTTGCACCATCGAAAATCGGTGTCGCAAACTTCAATCCTAACTCAATACCTGCCCAACCAAGAACGGTTTCAAAAACCTGTCCAAGGTTCATACGAGATGGTACACCAAGAGGGTTCAAGCAAATATCTACAGTAGATCCATCCTCAAGGAATGGCATATCTTCCTGACGAACAACTCGAGAAATAATACCCTTATTACCGTGACGCCCCGCCATCTTATCACCAATCTGGAGTTTACGTTTCTTAGCAACATAAACCTTAGCCATTTGGATGATACCTACAGGCATTTCATCACCAATAGTAACATTGTATTTCTTACGCTTACTAGCAGAATCAAGTTCTTTGTACTTGATTATATAGTTATGTAGTAAGGTTTTAATGGTCTCATTTTTATCTTTATCAGTGGTCCATTTGTTAGGATTCACTTGAAGATAATTGATTTCACTTAAGAGTTTTTGAGTAAACTTAACACCTTTAGGTATCAAATCAACACTCAAATAATCTTTAACACCCTGAGAAGTCTTACCGTTACAGATAGTAAACAATTTTTCAACAAGAAGATTGTTTAACGCAGTGATCGTTTTGTCAAATTCTTCGTCAAGTTTCTGCAACAATGGCTTATCGCTTTGCTTCGATTTACGATCGCGTACAGCACGAGAGAATAATTTCTTCTCAATCACAACACCACGAAGTGATGGTGAAGCTTTAAGTGAAGCATCTTTAACATCACCAGCCTTATCACCAAAAATTGCACGAAGCAATTTCTCTTCCGGAGAAGGATCAGATTCACCCTTAGGCGTAATCTTACCAATAAGAATATCGCCAGGCTCTACAATAGCTCCAATACGAATCAAACCATTTTCATCAAGGTTACGTGTAGCTTCTTCACTAACGTTAGGAATGTCAGAAGTTAATTCTTCCATACCTCGTTTGGTGTCACGTACTTCAAGAGTGTACTCATCAACGTGAATTGAAGTAAATACATCATCCTTAACGATACGTTCCGAAATTACAATCGCATCCTCATAGTTATAACCTTTCCAAGGCATAAATGCCACCTTAAGGTTACGACCAAGTGCTAACTCACCAGTTTGGGTACCATAACCATCGGTTAGGATTTGCCCTTTAACCAACTTATCTCCTTTAGCTACGATAGGCTTAAGGTCAATAGTTGTTCCCTGGTTAGTTTTTTGATATTTTGGTAAATTGTAAGTGACAACATTTGATTCAAAACTCACAAATGCTTCATTTTCGCTTCTTTCGTAAGCGATTACAATTTTAGTTGCATCAACAAATTCAACAACACCATTTCTTTCGGCTACAATCTGAGTACGGGAATCTTTTGCAACATTTGCTTCAAGACCAGTACCTACAACTGGAGATTCAGGTTTGATAAGAGGAACAGCCTGACGCATCATATTAGATCCCATCAAAGCACGGTTGGCATCATCATGTTCTAGGAACGGAATCAAAGAAGCCGCTATAGAAGCAATCTGGTTTGGCGCAACGTCCATCAAGTCCAAGTTCTCAATCTCTTCAAATGGGAAGTCACCATCTTTACGTGATTTTGCTTTAGCATTAACAAATGAACCATCATCATTCAATGGAGCATTAGCTTGAGCAATAATCAATCCTTCTTCTTCCTCAGCTGAACGATAACCTACCCCTTCGTTACTTAGATCAACTTTTCCTTCTGTTACCTTACGGTATGGTGTTTCAATAAACCCTAGATCATTAATCTTAGCGAAAACACATAAAGAAGAGATCAAACCAATATTTGGTCCCTCTGGTGTTTCAATAGGACATAAACGACCGTAGTGAGTATAGTGAACATCTCGAACCTCGAAACCTGCTCTCTCACGAGACAGACCACCAGGCCCCAGTGCTGACATTCTTCGCTTATGTGTTACCTCGGCCAATGGATTGGTTTGATCCATAAACTGAGACAAAGCATTGGTTCCGAAGAATGAATTGATCACTGAAGATAAAGTCTTCGAGTTAATCAAATCAATAGGAGTAAACACTTCATTGTCACGTACGTTCATTCTTTCACGAATCGTACGAGCCATACGAGCTAAACCAACTCCAAACTGACTATATAATTGTTCCCCAACAGTACGAACACGACGGTTACTCAAGTGGTCAATATCATCCACATCAGTACGCGCATTCAATAGCTTGATAAGGTACTTTATAATCTCAATAATATCTTCCTTAGTCAATACTTTAGTATCTCTATCAGTATTAAGACCAAGTTTCTTGTTAATTCTGTAACGACCAACATCACCTAAATCGTAACGCTTATCAGAAAAGAATAACTTATCAATTACATCACGGGCTGTAGCCTCATCAGGTGGCTCAGAGTTTCTTAATTGACGATAGATATGAAGAACAGCCTCTTTCTCGGAGTTACAAGGGTCTTTCTGCAATGTATTATAAATAATTGCATAGTCAGCAAGATTTTGCGCCTCCTTGTGTAATAGAATAGTCTTAGCTCCTGATTCAAGAATTTCTTCAATGTGTTCTGGTTCAACTATAGTTTCTCTATCGATAATAACTTCGTTACGTTCAATAGATACAACTTCTCCTGTGTCTTCATCTACGAAGTCTTCAATCCAAGATTTAAGAACACGAGCGGCAAGTTTACGACCAACAACTTTTTTAAGTCCGGTTTTTGAAACTTTAATTTCATCAGCGAGATCGAAGATCTCAAGAATTTCTTTATCGCTTTCGAAACCAATCGATCTTAACAGAGTGGTTACAGGAAGCTTTTTCTTACGATCGATATAAGCATACATGACATTATTAATGTCAGTAGCAAATTCAATCCATGATCCTTTAAAAGGAATAATACGGGCGGAATACAACTTAGTTCCGTTGGTATGCAAACTTTGTCCAAAGAATACACCTGGAGAACGATGAAGCTGAGATACAACAACACGCTCTGCACCATTGATAACGAAAGTACCTTTTTCAGTCATGTAAGGTACAGTTCCAAGATATACATCCTGAATTACTGTATCAAAATCCTCATGTTCAGGGTCAGTACAGTATAGCTTTAGTTTGGCCTTTAGGGGCACACTGTAACTAAGGCCTCGTTCAATACACTCTTCAATGGAGTAACGTGGTGGATCAACAAAATAGTCAAGAAATTCCAATACAAAATTATTACGCGTATCGGTAATTGGAAAATTCTCACTAAATACCTTAAATAATCCTTCGCTCTTTCTTTTTTCAGAAATTGTTTCCAACTGAAAAAAGTCTTGAAAAGATTTTAATTGTACTTCTAAAAAGTCAGGATATAAAAACTGATTCTTATTTGAAGCAAAACTAATTCTTTGACTAATAGTATTTGAAGACATTTACTTAAAATTAATTGAACCTAAACAATAATAAACAACAAAAAGGCTTAGAGTACCAAAGAATGATACTCTAAACCATAATAACCTTATTTAAAGGTCTTAGCGATTCTATTTAAGTTCAACTTCAGCTCCAGCTTCTTCTAATTGTGCTTTTAATGCTTCAGCTTCTTCTTTAGAAACTTTCTCTTTCAATGGAGCTGGTGCAGCGTCAACTGCAGCCTTAGCATCCTTAAGTCCAAGACCAGTTAATTCCTTAACTAATTTTACAACAGCTAGTTTAGAACCACCTGCTGCTTTAAGAATTACGTCAAATTCAGTTTGCTCAGCAGCACCACCTTCAGCATCTCCACCTGCAACAACTACAGCAGCAGCAGCTGGCTCAATTCCGTACTCATCTTTTAAGATTTGAGCTAATTCACTTACTTCCTTAACAGTCAAATTAACTAATTCTTCTGCAAACTTTTTTAAATCTGCCATGTTGGTTTATTTTTAAAATTTAAATACTCTAAATATATTACTCTTACTCTGATACTACTTCTTCAGTAGCTTCACCCTTACCGTTTTCTAAAGCAGAAACAACTTTCTGAATTGGAGATTGCAATGCTGCAATAATATCACCAATAAGTTCTTCCTTAGACTTAATAGACGCAAGCGTGTCTAACTCACCAGTTCCAATATAAACAGCTCCTTCAACGAAAGCTCCTTTTAGTACTGGTTTATCATTAGTTTTATTGAATTCTTTGATTAGCTTGGCAGGAGCATTTCCTACTTCTGTAAGCATAAGAGAGGTTGCCCCCTTTAGTACTTCAGTCAAATCATCGCACTCAACTTCTGCTTTATTCAAAGCATTACGAAGTAAAGTGTTTTTTACAACAACCATTTTGATCTGCTGCTCAAAACAAGCTCTACGTAAAGCAGAAGTTGTTTCAGCATCCATTCCTGAAGTATCAGCTAGATAAAAATGATTTGATGCATTGATTTGTTCTGTCAAGCTATCAATAATCTGAATTTTGTCTTCCTTTTTCATGATTACCAAGGTCTCGATTAAAAATTAATTTGATTAGTCAATAAATGATTTAGGATCAATTTGAATCCCAACACTCATTGTACTTGACAGGTATATACTCTTGATGTAAGTCCCTTTGGCTGCAGATGGCTTCAATTTGTTGATAATGCCTACGAATTCGTTAGCATTTTCTTTGATTTTATCTGCTTCAAAAGATACCTTAGCAACTGATGAATGAATAATACCATATTTGTCGACCTTGAAATCTATCTTTCCAGCCTTAACTTCGTTAACAGCTTTAGCAATGTCCATAGTTACAGTACCGCTCTTAGGATTTGGCATTAAACCACGTGGTCCTAATACACGACCTAGTGCACCTACCTTAGCCATAACAGTTGGCATTGTAATGATAACATCAATATCAGTCCAACCACCTTTGATCTTAGCAATAAATTCGTCAAGACCAACATAGTCAGCACCTGCAGCTTTAGCTTCTTCTTCCTTATCAGGAGTACAAAGTACTAAAACACGAACATTCTTACCAGTACCGTGAGGTAGAGTAACCACTCCACGAACCATTTGATTCGCTTTTCTAGGGTCAACTCCTAAGCGGACATCCATATCCACTGAAGCGTCAAATTTAGTAGTGGTAATCTCCTTAACCAATGCTGCGGCTTCGTCGATAGTATAGATCTTATCTGCTTCGACTTTTTCTAAAGCTAACTTTTTACTTTTTGTTAGTTTACCCATTTTAAATGCAGTATTAAAAATTATTGATTAAGCGGACTATCACCAGAAATAGTGACACCCATACTTCTTGCTGTTCCAGCAACCATACTCATGGCGCTTTCTACCTCAAAAGCATTTAAATCTTTCATCTTACCTTCTGCGATTGCACGTACTTGTTCCCAAGTAATAGATCCAACCTTAACACGGTTAGATTCCGCAGAGCCTGATTTCAATTTTGCAGCTTCCAAAACCTGAACAGCAACAGGAGGAGTTTTTGTAATGAATTCAAAAGAGCTATCTGTATAAACGGTAATTACAACTGGAACAACTTTCCCAGCCATATCTTGCGTTCTAGCATTGAATTGCTTACAAAAATCCATAATATTTACTCCCTTAGCACCTAATGCCGGTCCTACTGGAGGTGAAGGATTTGCAGCACCACCTTTGATCTGCAACTTTATTAATCCTGCTACTTCTTTAGCCATAGTTTTACTTTTCTAAAGGTTTTTTATTCTTTTTCTACTTGCATGAAACTTAATTCAAGAGGCGTTTTACGTCCGAAGATTTTCACCATAACTTTCAGCTTTCTCTTCTCAGCATTTACCTCTTCTATCACACCAGTAAAACCATTAAATGGTCCATCAGTCACATTTACCGACTCGCCAACAAAATAAGGAATACTTATCTCCTCATCTTTATTAGTAAGTTCGTCGACCTTACCCAAAATGCGATTCACTTCTGATTGTCGCAATGGAGAAGGGTCTCCGCCTTTAGTATCCCCCAGGAAGCCAATCACATTCGTAACACTACGAAGGATGTGAGGAATTTCGCCTGTCAATGCAGCTTCGATTAAAACATAGCCTGGTAAGAAAATTCTTTCCTTGCTAATTTTTTTACCGTTGCGCACCACAAACACTTTTTCGGTTGGAATGAGAACCTGTGATACGTAATCCTGAAGTCCAAGATTAGAAATCTCGCTTAAGATATACTCTTGGACCTTCTTTTCTTTTCCTCCTACAGCCCGTAGAACATACCATTTTTTGTCAATTTCAGCCATCTTAAATGTCAGTGATTAGTAAAACATACTATATACAAAGTCCATCATGTTCTTAAACCCAAAGTCCATAACAAATATTACGGTAGAAATAATCACAGTGGCTATCATAACAACGATAGCACTACTTTGGAGTTCAGACCATGTTGGCCAAGATACTTTCTGAGTTAATTCAGTATAAACTTCTTTAATATAATTTAGTATTTTCATGTGCTTACAATTAAAGTTAAATAGTTCACATGGAAATTGTCTCACAGTCTAAATAAATCCAGTTTGTGAGACTTATTTCATAAGACAAAATATCCTTTGGCACGGGTGGAGAGACTCGAACTCCCGACACCTGGTTTTGGAGACCAGTGCTCTGCCAACTGAGCTACACCCGTAAAGAAGAGTGATTCGGAAACAAATCCGAATCATTCTTTATATCAATAATTACTCAACAATTTCAGTAATCTGACCAGCACCTACAGTTCTACCACCCTCACGGATAGCGAAACGAAGACCTAAGTCACAAGCAACTGGAGTAATCAAGTGTACGTTAATAGTAACGTTGTCACCTGGCATTACCATCTCAACACCTTCTGGAAGAGTAATCTCACCAGTTACATCAAGAGTTCTGATATAGAACTGAGGACGGTATTTGTTATGGAATGGAGTA
>Ga0209272_10000193_pt1 | contig 66316 bp, 46 predicted proteins | sample tdDd002_FD_187125 | JGI IMG/M metagenome (GOLD analysis project Ga0209272, IMG submission 187125) | Marine sediment microbial communities from the Atlantic coast under amendment with organic carbon and nitrate - tdDd00.2 (SPAdes)... | ecosystem: Environmental > Aquatic > Marine > Coastal >...
AACACATGGATCGTGATGATAAATTCATAAGTTCTTTGCATAAAGCCATGACAGAATTTAAAGGAACGCATGGTTTGATTATCGATATACGAGGAAATGGAGGGGGAAACCGAGCTCCCTTAAAAGCTCTTTTACCCTACTTTATTAAAACACCAAAAATTACTAATGTTGCTAAATACAGAATCAACTCAGACAAGGATTCAAATCCTAAGAATGGATATCTGCAGGCCCGTTACGCTTATCCTGAAGACTATGAAGCCTATACTAAAGCAGAAAGAAAATCTATTAAAGAATTCAAAAAATCTTTCATACCAACCAAAGAAGTTGCTAGTGAGAAATTTACCGATTATCACTATATGGTAGTAAGTCCAACAAATGAACAAGAAACCTATTACTACGATAAGCCTGTAATTGTGCTGGTTGACGAAAGTTGTTTTAGCGCTTCCGATATTTTTGCAGCAGGAATTCGACAAGGTGATCAGGTGCGTTTACTTGGCAATACCACTGGAGGAGGCAGTGGCTTTTCTAAAAGCAGACGTTTGCCCAATTCCCGCATTAAAGTAAAACTGTCCCGAATCTTCTCTTATCAGCCAGATGGTAATCTATACGACGGTCATGGCGTCATTCCAGACATTAAAATGGATTACACGCTTGAGGATAAACTGGGAAAGACAGACTCCCAACTTGAAAAAGCCAAAAAGATTCTTCGATAATAAAAAAAAATCCTTCAGGTTTAACTAAAAAGCAAACCTGAAGGGTTAATTATTTATTCATCAGTAAATATATGGACCGACCTACAATCGCTTCAATCGAATCTTAAAGTCACCATGAGGCATAATCCATAACCACAAGCGTTCTGCTTGCATAAAGGTTTTTCGGAAAAAATCGATATATAGTGCCACATAAAAAATCCCTGTTGTAAACCAAATAAACAAAAGATTGAACCAAAAGGTTTCAATTAGGTAGTTACCAACACGTTTTTCGGCCGAATAAAAGTGAGCACGCCCTACTTTGTGTTCAGGTGATTTAAAAATTGGATCTTTTAATTGCACCAATTCTCCCTGATACTCGATCAATTTATTCAATTCTCTTTTATTCGTAACAATTTGCTCAACCGCATCATTATCGTATTTCTGTTTAAAAGTGAAAAGCTCTTCAGAATTACCATATTCTTTAAGTAAAGCATTATAAATATTGTCCCTATTTGTTGATGCCCTTGAATAATAACTCCATGTTAGCTGTTGAAGATCATCCAGCCATTGATTTACTGAATCGGCATTAGCCACCGTGATATCTTTAGGAAGAGCTTCAATATCAGACAACTTATCAAACTCAACTCTAAGTAAACTTAGTTTTTTAACTGCCTCTGATTTGTTTTCAGAATGTCGCACATAATCCTTATATCGTTGTGACAATTCCGGAATTAGAAATGATGCCTTATAAGATGCTTCACTCATCTCTTTTTCCAAATCGAAGAATTTTACTTCAAATTCATTTTTACTGAACTGCTCCACCATTAATGCCTCATAAGCCCATCTAGAAGTCATTAAATCACCACAAACTGGCACATATTTTTGTGTCGTTATACTGGGATGCAATTTGTTATAATTAACAATTACACCTGAAAATAGAAGCTGAGGAACTAGTATGAACGGAATGGAAACATAGACTGCAACTACTGAATTCAATGAAGCCGAGAGGTTTAATCCTATCAGATTTGCACAAGCAGATACCGTATACAACATCAACCAATACTCAAAAGTTAGGCCCTTAATTTCCAATATAGAATTCGCTATTATTACAAAGAAAAAACACTGAATAGCCGATATTCCAAGCATAACCAGAACCTTGGAATTTATATAACTCCATCGACTCAGATTTAGAAACGATTCTCGTTTTATAATACGCCTGTCGTGAAGAATTTCTTCAGCAGAAATGATTAAGCCTAAAAACAAGGCCACCACTACCGCCATAAATATATAAGAAGGTAAATTTTCATTCTCTGCAAAAACATAAGCCGCTGGGTTATCTGTAGTACCACTAATATACTTTGTAAAATAGCCCAAAATGACAGCTAAAAGCGGTGCTTCCAACAGGGTAATCGTCAAATACTGAATATTACTTAGCTTGGCATTTATATCACGAGACAAATAAATTTTAAGCTGCTGCAATTTTCTAGGTATCTGAAAAACATTTTTAGGTAAAGCTGTTTTGCTTTTAGGTTTCTCAATCTTTTTCTTACTCTCAATATTCTCTTTATATAAGCTATGCCATTCCTCTGGACCTCTTTTCCGTTTACGAATCTGTTTACCATATTCGTTCATCATTTTGGTCTCAACTATTTTCAGAATTTGCTCTGAACTTACATTACCGCAAGTTAGACACTCACTTTCGTCAGCATTAACGAAATGACTCTGTGTTTTAAAATAAATAATAGCTTCAATTGGGTTCCCAGAGTAAATTACACGACCTCCCTGATCAAGAATAATTAAAACATCAAGCAGCTTGAATATATCTGATGAAGGCTGGTGAATGTTACACATCACCAAACGTCCCTTTAAGGTTTGACGTTTCAGAAGAAGCATAACCTTCTCCGAATCCATACTAGACAAACCTGAAGTAGGCTCATCTACAAATAAAACGGATGGTCGTCGCATCATTTCCAATGCAATATTCAATCGCTTACGCTGACCTCCACTCAAAATCTTATTAATCGGATCACCCACTTTAAGATCACGAGCTTCAACCAAATCAAATTTTTCAAGCGTATCTTCAATCAATTTAAGAGTTGCACTCTCTGTAATATCCTCGAAACAAAGTTTCGCATTGTAGAACAGATTTTCAAAAACAGTCAGTTCTTCGAGCAACAAATCTTCCTGAGGTACATAACCAATAGTACCAGCCAATTTCTCTTTTTCTGTATGCAGATCGTAACCATTAATCCAAATATTCCCGGAATTAAGAGGTAAGTTTCCATTCAACACATTTAATAGAGTCGATTTTCCTGTACCACTCCCTCCCATTACTCCAATCAACTGACCTGATTCTGCTTTAAAATTAAAGGGATGTACACCATTATCTGTTCCTTTAAACTTAAACTCAATATCCTTTGCTACAATACTAATACGCGACCTGTCTTTTCCCTCGATAAACTCAGATACAATTTGAGAATAGTAAATAGGATCGATACGAGGAGAACGAATAACTGAACCAAAGGTTATCAGATAACTTCTGTCTACTTTTATATTATGACCGTTGAGAAATAAATTATACTCTCCAAAATACTTAATTAGATATGTATTCGTACTTGCTAGTCTTAGTACGAATACACGCCCCCTAAGCTTAGGCTCATAAATATGCCTAACATGCTCATCTTCGAAATGCTCATTACTATCAATCAGTAATAAGTGTTCATTAAAAGGGATTGAATATTCATCACCTAAAATAAACTTTTGAGCATACTCAAACTCCTTATTAGGAATTTTAAAAACGCGCGATACAGTTTGAACATATTCTAAAGTTTCATCCCCAACAAACTCTGAATCATCAATAAATTCAAGTAACTGAAGCATCAGCCAAACTTTTTGTTCCTGATCAACTTCTTCCAATAAACTAAGACAAACTTCGTTTAATTGTTTATGTTTGGTTTGGATGTAATCTAAACTTCCATTATCATAGTAAGAAGCCTTTAAATAGGCATCAAAATCGCTTAAATAACGATCCTGCCATTCTTTATTAAACCTAATTTCGAGGTAACGAGCAACCACATCACGCGCGGCCAATTCAAAACCTTTTTTCTGCTCATCAACAATGATGGCAAACAATTTCATTAAAGCATTTAAAACCGATTCGTTCATTAGATATATTTAGAGGTAGCTAGTCTTTTATTGCAAGAGCCCTAATTTAGATAATTTAAGAGAGATATCTAGACCATATGCTTTATGAAATTCGAATCAATCTATAAATCTTTGAATCTAAGAGCATAAAATTTCATTCGACTGGTTCAATCAATTAGCTTCAATCAAAACATGCAAACGATTTCATAAAATAATTTCATTTTTTTCTTGCATAGTAAAAAAATCCCGCCTACATTGCGACCGTTAAACAAGACGAAAAATGACTGTATTAAATTCATATTATTGGTTCTATTTTTACTTTATCAGATGATAGAGCGGAACCTTATATGTAAATATTACACCAAAATATTTTAAAGGCTTCGCAAAATGCGAAGCCTTTTTTTTTATTCAAAATTTCAATACAATACGATGATCAAATTAATGTCATACAACTATTCTTTTTATTTCTGGTTCTTCTATTACGGAAGCAACCCGAGACTGTATGACATAATCTGAATTAAAATAACAGAATAATGTGCAAAGCGTCTCGGGGAAATCCACGAGACGCTTTTTTTATTAGCCTAATTATAAACAACCACAAGAATCTAATCTCAATGCAAATAGCAATACAAGGTGTAAAAGGTGCATTCCACGAAGTGGCGGCTCGAAATTATTTTGGAAATGATATCCATATTCTGCCTATGCTCCACTTCTCTGACCTCGCAGAATCCGTTAAAAATGGTGATTGCGACTACGGCATCATGGCAGTTGAAAACACCATTTCTGGTACCATTCATGCCAATTTAAATCTGATAAGAGAGCATAAACTAGTCGTTTGTGGTGAAGAATATCTGAGGATAAGACAAAATTTAGTTGCAAATAAAGGAACTAAAATTGAAGATCTTAACGAGGTTCGTTCTCACTATATGGCTATTAATCAGTCACGAAAGTTCTTTAAACAGTATCCCAATGTACAGCTTGTAGATTCAATTGATACAGCATTAAGCATGAAAGAAATAAAAGAAGATGGCTTAAATAACATTGGAGCAATAGGCAGTTTGCTAGCAGCTGAGCATTACGATTTAGACGTATTAGCAGAAGGAATTGAAACGAATACAAAAAACTACACTCGATTCTTGATTTTAAGGAACAAAGAGAATTGGAAGAAACAAGCAAGCAACAAGGCTTCAATCGCCATAATTCTAGATAATCAACAAGGAAACTTAGCCGATATCCTTTCAGTAATTGCTTCATATCAAATCGATTTAAGCAAAATTGAATCAGTACCATTAGTCGGTGAACCTTGGCATTATCAGTTTTATCTTGATGTTTTATTCAATGATAAAACGAAGTATAGAAACATGATAAATGAAATTAGTATAAAACTCGATAAACTTGAGATTCTAGGTGAATATACCAATGGAAATCAATCATACTCAAAAATACATCACAATGACAATTAGAATAGCCAATAGATTATCACAAGTTGAAGAATACTACTTCTCCAAAAAATTGGCTGAAGTTGCTCAACTCAAAGCAGAAGGTGCCGACATTATTAATTTAGGAATTGGCAGTCCTGATTTACCACCACACCCTGATGTAAGAGAAGCTCTAGTATCAGCTAGCAGTCAAACAGGTAGCAACCATTACCAATCGTACAGAGGCTTAGAGTCTTTTCGTCAAGAAATTGCAAACTGGTACAAGTCGATTTATAAGGTGAGCTTGAATCCAACGAATCAGATTCTTCCTCTAATGGGATCAAAAGAAGGTATTATGCATGTTTCAATGGCCTTTTGTAATCCAGGGGAAACGGTTCTTGTTCCAAATCCTTGCTACCCTGCCTACCTATCAGCAGCCAAACTTTTAAATATAAACCTTAAGTTTTATAATTTGAAAGAAGAGAATAATTGGTTGCCCGATATGGAAGAGATAGAATCTCTTTGTGATGATTCTTGCCGTATGATCTGGACCAATTACCCACATATGCCAACCGGTGCAAATGGGAATATTGAGATATTCAAACAACTGGTTGATCTGGCAAAAAAGAAGAATATTCTTGTTGTTAATGATAATCCTTACAGCTTGATTTTGAATGACAAACCAGAGAGCTTATTGCAAGTTGAGGGTGTTAGTGAATATGTTCTGGAAATGAATTCGTTGAGTAAATCTCATAATATGGCAGGCTTTAGAGTAGGTATGCTTTGCGGATCGGAAACGAACATTAATCATGTGCTAAAAGTGAAGAGTAATTTCGACTCGGGTATGTACAAACCCATACAATTAGCAGCAAGTAAAGCTTTAGCATTAGATTCAAGTTGGTATAAAGAACTTAACGCTAGCTATAAAAAGCGTAGAGATTTGGTTTGGGAACTGGCAGATAAACTAAACTGCCAATACAAAAAGGACAGTGTAGGTATGTTTGTTTGGGCTCGAATTCCTGAGCAATTTGAATCAGGAGAAGCTTTTTCTGATCATTTACTCTACAACAAAAATGTATTCGCTACACCTGGTATTGTATTCGGACAAGAAGGGAAGAAATACATTCGATTTTCACTCTGCGCAACAGAGGAAAGTATAACAAAATCCATCGAAAGATGTGAAACACTCGTAGAGGCAACTCTTTAATTAAAACTAAGAAAATGAAAATAGGAATAATAGGCCTGGGATTAATTGGAGGTTCAATAGCCACAGATTTGCGGAAACGCGGTTTTGCGACCAGAATATTAGGGCACGATTCAAGTAAACTTCACGCTGAAACAGCATTTAAATTCGGCCTAATCGATGCTGTTAGTTCAATGGACGAGCTCATTGAAGAAAGTGAATTAATAGTGTTGGCAATACCTGGCGATGCAACAATTAAACTATTACCCAAAATTCTTGACAAGGTCACAACACAAGTTGTATGCGATGTTGCTTCAATAAAAAGCAAGATATGTGAACGAGTGAAATACCATCAAAACAGAAAGCAATTTGTTGCGACTCACCCTATGGCTGGAACAGAACATTCAGGACCTTGGGCTGCAAAGGCTGGTCTTTTCGACGGTAAAGCAACTATTTTTTGCGATGCTGAAGATAGCGATGAAAAAGTTCTGCAAATTGTTCACAAAATGTACGAATTTCTTAACATGAGAGTGCTTTATATGAGTGGTTTCAATCATGATGTTCATGCAGCCTATATTTCGCACATTTCTCACATCAGTTCCTTTGCATTGGCTTTAACCGTACTTGAGAAAGAGAAGAATGAGAAGAACATTTTCGACCTAGCCAGTGGTGGTTTTGATTCGACTGTACGACTAGCAAAAAGTGATGCCGAAATGTGGGCTCCTATTTTCAATCATAACTCTGACAATGTTTTAACGGTTTTAAATACTTATATCGATAGTTTAAATAAATTTAAAACAGCCATAGAAAACGGAGATCGTGATGATTTAGTCGGAATGATTACAAAAGCAAATAGCATAAAACGCGCTTTAAGAGAGTAAATCCACAAGTAAATTATAAATTCATACATTAATTAGTGATATTAAATCACTAACTATTAGCCAAAATATAGAAAAGATGAAAAGTAAGTTAGATTTAAAAAATATTGAAAGACCTTTAATTATTGCTGGCCCATGTAGTGCCGAAACTGAAGAACAAGTGTTGAATTCAGCTCGTTTATTGCAAGAAGAAGGTATTAACATTTTCAGAGCAGGTATTTGGAAACCACGTACTAGACCAAACTGTTTCGAAGGTGTCGGACGTGAAGGTCTTGAGTGGATGAAAACAGTGCAAAAAGAAACTGGGATGCAAACAGCTACCGAGGTTGCCAATGTTAATCACGTTTTCGAAGCATTAAAATACGGTGTCGATATTTTATGGATTGGAGCACGTACTTCAGCAAACCCTTTCGCTATGCAAGAGATTGCTAATGCACTTGAGGGTGTTGATATTCCTGTCTTAGTTAAGAATCCAGTGAATCCTGATGTTGAACTATGGATGGGCGCATTGGAAAGACTAGAAAAATCAGGTATTAAACAACTTGGTGCAATTCACAGAGGATTCTCAAGCTACGAACATAGTATTTACAGAAACATTCCTCAATGGCAGATTCCTATTGAGTTGAAAAGACGTATGCCTGATATGCCTATTATTTGTGATCCAAGTCATATTTGTGGTAATCGCGAATTATTACAGTCGGTTTCTCAAAAAGCTTTGGACCTTAACTTCGATGGATTGATGATCGAAACGCATCCAACGCCAGATGAAGCATGGAGTGATGCCAAACAACAAATTACACCAAAACAACTGACTCAACTTATCTCTAATTTAGAATTACGTGTTGAAAAACCAGATGGTATTTCTTTAGATACTCTAGAAGATTTAAGATTCAAAATTGACCAATACGATAATGAAATTATGGCTATTCTACAAAAAAGAATGGAAGCTGCAAATGGCATTGGTCAATACAAAAAAGCCAATAATATGACCATTCTTCAATCGGGTCGTTGGGAAAGTATCTTAGAAAAGCATTTAGCTCAATCTAAAAACACCAATCTTAGTGAGCGCTTTATTAGCAAGCTTTTCAAAGCCATTCACGAAGAATCGATTGCTCATCAGACAGAAATAATGAACGAGAATAAATAAGGATATACCGCTTAACATTTATTAGAAATACCAATGATTTAAACAAAGAACCATACAATGAAAGTTGCAAGTACAAATCACACACTTAAAGAAGGAACAAATATTTTAATTCGTGAAGCAAAAGCTTCTGATTCTAAAAGTTTTATTCTTTGTGTTAAGTCCTATTTGAAAAGCAACTTCATCCCCTTTGGTCCAGAGGAATATCAACTTTCTTTAGATGAACATCAGGAATGGATTCGTAAATTTTTAAAATCAAAAAATGATTTACTTCTTGTTGCTGAATACGAAGGACAAATAATTGGAAATATTGATTTATCAACCCATAACAGAAGTATGCTAAAACATACAGGAATTGTTGGGATGGGAATTCATGAAAATTGGCAAAATAAAGGTATTGGAACCATCCTACTGGATAAAGTCATTGAGTGGAGTGATAATAATTCTAATGTAGAAATTCTCTGGCTGCAAGTTTTTGGTAATAATGAAGGCGGAATTAAACTCTATAAGAAAAATGGATTCCAGGAAGATGGTAGACAGGTCAATTTTATAAAGACTCCTAGTGGAGCGTATGTTGACAATGTAATAATGACTCGAAAGAGACAATAAAATTCTCATCATGCCAAAACTACAAGCCCAATAAAATAGAGTTTCGTTCTTAAAATAAGAAAAGCGCCATTCAAAAATAATTGAATGGCGCTTCTGTATTTTATACCTTTCTTATCGTTTACAGATAAAGTAAGGATTCAATAAATCAGCTTTATTATATTCTAAATCGTCTCCAGATCCCAATTGTTTAACTACGGCTCCCGAAGCAGAAACAATGGCATGTCCGGCTGCTATATCCCACTCCATGGTTGGTGCATAACGCGGATACACATCAGCAGATCCTTCAGCAATTAAACACAGCTTTAGTGAACTGCCCTTAGTAACCATTTCAACCTCATCGCCATTATCGCGTAATGACTCTATGAACAAACGTGTTTCCTCATTCATATGTGATCGTGATCCTACAACACGAATCCCGCTTCTCTCCTGTTCAAGCGGTAATTGCTTCGAATCTGAGATCAAATCTTCTAACTGTTTATTTTCAGTAATATCATCACAGCGGAAAGCACCTAAAAGTTCATCGGCAAAATAAAGCTGCTTATATACTGGAACATAAATGACACCAGCAACCGCTTTCCCCTCTATAACTAATGCAACATTAACTGTAAACTCATCATTACGCTTGATAAATTCCTTAGTCCCATCCAAAGGATCAACGATCCAACATTCTTTCCAATCTTTACGCTCATTGTAAGGCAAGTGTGTCCCTTCTTCACTTAATATTGGAATCTCAAATTGATCCAAAACTGAAACAATTGCATTATGAGCTCTTTGGTCCGCAATGGTCAATGGACTATCATCCGATTTTAGTTGTACATTAAAATCATCGGACTGATAAACATCTAATATCTCTTTCCCTGCTTTTATGCAAGCCGCAATGGATGCACTTAAAAGCTCTTTTCTATATTCTTTATTCATTTCTGAGTGTAATCTAAAATTAATTGGAACACTAAATACCAACTTAACAGGCTTACTATCTAGTTCTCCAATACTCCAATTTACCATTTATAACACCAAACGCATACCTTCATTACCTAACAAAGGGTGAAGTGGAATAGTTAAATGAATACCTGCGACGTATCCATCATTAGCAATCACAAAACTAATAAATACTTTAGCTTGAATACTATTATTATTGGCTTCTTCTGGAAATTTAATATTATACGCTAGGTATTTCATCAAACTCTTCTCTCCTCCTGCAAACATAGGCATCACATCCACCTGATCATATATATGATCAAAAAATGGCTCACCATTATCAAGCCAATTTTTATTCCCTTTCTTTTGATGGTTCTTATACCTACTTATCGACTCAAAATTCCCTGATGAGTAGTCTGTTTTTATTTGTCCTTCCCAATGATTATAAATACTCGATTTAGATAGGCCTTCAATTCTCAACTTACCATTCTCATCGTATTTCTTGATATAGAAATGGTCACCTACAGCTTTGAACTTTCTGTAATATTCTTTTCAAATTGAGGCATCAAATCAGCCGTTTCAAATACATTTTCTAAAAGGAGTTCACCACATTTCAGTCACCACTCACTAGACACCAATTGATTATTTTCGTAATGAGCTATCGATTTAACCTCTCCTGATTTAAAGTAAGTTATAACTTGTCCTTCCCAGTCTGGAATCAAAATAGATCTTGACATTCCCTCTGATAATAAATTTTGATCGGTATCAAAATCTCTAATGCGAAAATATTGACCTTCCTTTGTGTAGTGTCGTAAAATACCAGTGATTAAATTGCCATCCTTAACCTTTATTTTAATTAAAAAGTTATTTTGAATGTAAATATCTTGAGTGAGTTTCGATTGTTTCCAATTGTTATCCTTCTTATTTAAAGTTTTGATAGAATACAAACCTTTCTTCTTCTTTCGGACCTTTATACAACGAATTGCGTCTTTCTTACATAAAGCAGGTTTATTATTGGCTTTATAATAGATAGTCGTATCCCTCTGGGAATATCCTAGATGGGAGAAAAACAATAACAGTATGAACAGGAAAAGCAATCTTGTTAACATGTCGCACTAATTATGTAGTTTGATTTAATGCGAAACTAACAAAATAAACTAATTAATCAACAATAGACTAAGAGTTTAAGTAATACAAGAAAAGCTTAAAAACGCTACAACTAATACAAACACTGGGCTAGGTGAATTTAAACCTAACTTATATTTCTTCAAAATATTGTGACGAAACAGTAATATTATTTAGAACTAAGTAATTAGATCATTATAATTTGATGAAAATTAGAGTCTCATAGGTGAGCATTGCGCCTATACTCTAATAAAAATAAATATAGGAAAGTATTGAAACACAAACCACCATGTAAATAATTGTCAATGGAAATCCAATCTTAAAGAAATCGCCGAATTTATAAGCACCTGGCCCGTAAACCATCAAATTCGTTTGGTAACCAATAGGTGTCATAAAGTTGGCGGCTGCAGCAAAGGCAACAATCAACACGAAAGGTTCTGGGTTTAAATGTAGATTCAAAGCCATACTCAACGAGATCGGGAAAATAATGGCAACCGCAGCTTTATTAGTTACATAAGCTGCCAATACCGTTGTGATTAAATAGATGCCGAAAAGAATCCCAACTCTACCCAATGGAATAAATACGGATATCAATAGATCAGCAACCAATTCGGCAAGACCCGATTTAATCATGGCTGTACCAAAAGCCAATGAGAGGGCAATTATCATGGCTAAATTGAAATCGATGCTAGCGGCAATATCCTTTGGATTCGTAATCTTAAGAGCTAAAATCGCTATAATCATCACAATTAAGGTCATAAACAAAGGCACTATATTTAGTGCTGATAAAATTACAGCCAGCACAGTACCTCCCAATAATAAACCGATTTTATAGTTCTCTTGCTTACGAAATTCCTTCACTTTCGAAATAAAGTAGAAATCCTGAACTCGCTGTGTTCTCGAAGTAAAGTCATCTCCTCCCAAAAGAAGAAGCACATCACCGGCACGAACTTTAACATCCCCAATTTTCCCAGACATTCGCTCACCATTTCGATGAATGGCAATAATAGCGGCGTCATATTTTCCTCTGAAATTAGCTTCTTTTACGGTCTTAGATATTAGAGTTGAGTTGTGCGAAACTACAATTTCTACAACCTCTAGTTGTTTTTTATGACTCAACATTCCAACCGTAGGCAGGGTTAAACCCGAATTGGTCAAAATCAAATCGGCAATGGTTTCGGTAGCACCGGCAAAAAACAGGCGATCTCCTTCTTCCAATCGAAATTCGGAAGAAACAGCAGTAAGCTTAATATTGTTTCTCTTAATTTGAAACAGATATAAGCCTTGAAGATTACGTAGGTTTGCTTCACCAATTGTTTTTCCTTTCAAGTCAGACCCAGGACGCACATGAGCCTCAACAATATACTGACGTGAATTCTCAGAAAATTCATCTAAAGTATCGGCATTATCAGGCAATAGCTTTTTTCCCACGAGCAAAAGGTAAGCCGAACCAATAAACATCATCGGAATACCCACATAGGCAAAGTCAAACATATCCAAAGACTCCAAGCCTGGAATAATATTCTGATCCACAACCATACCATTCACAATCAGGTTGGTCGACGTACCTATCAGCGTGATACAACCCCCTAAAATGGCTGAATATGACAGGGGAATCAAAAGTTTTGAAGGTGATATTTTATTTCGTTTACTCCAGGAATGCACATAGGGCATCATGACAGCAACCAAGGGTGTGTTATTTAAAATAGCAGAGAATCCACCTACCAAAAACATCATTCTAGCCATAAATTGGCGGTAGCTTTTTGCACGTTGAAACACCTTATCAAACAGATTTTCAACAATTCCCAAGTCGCGGATAATATCGCCTATCAAAAGCAGCATTAAAATTACCACAACCTGATCGTTAGCAAAACCAGCCATAATTTCAGAGGGCGTAAGTACTCCTAAAATCCCAAGTGCAACAACCCCAATTAAAAAAGTAAATGCAGGGCCAATCCACTCCTTATAAAAAGATAGAATGATAAAAATTAATACAATTGATACAACAATAGCATCAAAACTGAGCATATGGTAGAATTTATGAGATTGCTTCGTAAAAGCTTTAAATTAACTGATTGACAGAGGCAAGCATAGCCTGCAGTCTTGCATACTTACTTGAAGATACGAATATACGAAAAAAGTCAAGTTCGAGACTTTATTCTTATGCTTATTTAAGGGCAATATTATTAAGGATATTATAGTACTTAAAATGCCTAAAGTTTTAAGTGCCTAAAGTGAAACAAATGCCCATTCAATTATTCTAACCGCTTGCTATCGGCGTCGAAACAAAGGGTAAATCTTAAAGACTTCCATAGATTTCTCAGTTAGAATCTACTAGGAAGCTTTTCAGCCATTACTTATATTACTTTTTCATTTTTTCCTCATTCACTAATTCATAAATTATGAATAGATTTGCCACACTAAACTAATGATGATGCAAGCTGTAGACAAACCTCTAATTACAAGCAAATTTCAAGACAACGAGATTCAGATTCTGACTAAGGAAATTGAACTGCCAATTGAAGCCATTCTCCCCTATTGGAATCCGGAAGAATTCAACGCTTATTGTCAAACGGGATGTGAAAATTTTTCAAAGAAATGGACTTGTCCACCACATTGCCCCCCATTTAAGGAATATGCGGCTGAGCATACCCATATTAAACTGATTTTGTACAAAACAAATTGCAATCAGTTCTCCTTTATAGAATCGGAAGAGAGAGCTTTAACCGCTTATAATTTTGCCAAAGATTTACTGCAAAATAATTTAAGAAATCGTGAAGATGAAACCGAGCGATTCATAGGTCCCAACTCTTGTGAAATTTGCACCATTTGCAAAGCTGCCAGTGCTAATGCCTGCCACCTGCCCCACCTCATTCGATATAATTTAGTCGCCTTTGGTTTTAATGTGACCAAAATAATGGAAGAACTTTTTCAACACCAACTTGAGTGGGCCAAGGCTGGACAGGTTCCCAATCATGTTAGCTCTGTTGGTGCTATTTTATTAAAAAAATAGAACATCAAGCTTTTTTTGTAAATTAGCGACTCTTAAAAAAAATCGAAATGAGATACTTCACCTACGCACTGATTACAATCCTAACAACAACATTAGGAATCGCTCAAAACGCATGCTCCAAGCAGAAAAAAGCTAACAAAACTAATGTCGTTATGGCTGAATTGATCAGCGATCAGTTACCGAAAAGCGTCAACGAACAATCGGGTATGGTATGGCATCAGGATCTGTTTTGGGTGATTAATGATAGTGATTGTATGCCTGAACTGATTGCTTACAATATGCAAGGTGAACTGAAAAAGACCATTCACATTACAAATGCCAGTAATAAGGATTGGGAAGATTTGGCTGAGGATGAGAACTACATTTACATTGGTGATTTTGGAAATAACCTAGGTGTTAGAAAAGACCTACGTGTGCTTCGCGTTTTAAAATCGGATATGGCGAGCAAAACAGAATTAAAGATTGATTCCATCACCTTTGCCTGGGCCGATCAGCAAAATTTTAAGAAGCGAAATATGAAACACGATTTCGATTGTGAGGCTTTTTTTGCTTACGGTGATTCGCTTTACTTCTTCACAAAGAACTGGGCTAATAAAAAAACACGCCTGTACAGTATGCCGAAGCTTCCTGGCAATTATCAGTTAAAACCAAAAGTTGAGTTCGATGTGGATTTTATGGTGACAGGTGCTGACATTACTGCCGACGGAAAAACAGTCGCTTTGGTAGGATACAAAAACTATCGTACCTATATGATGCTACTGAGCAATTTCGAAGGACAAAATTTCTTTGCAGGCGATTCGTTAAGATTAGACCTGGAATCCTTAGGAAGTGCCCAAACAGAAGGTGTGGTTTTCACCGATAAAAATGTACTCTACATTAGTACCGAGGAAACCAAACAGCCACAATCACTTTACAAAATCGATTGGATGAAGCTTTTAAATACTAAAAAGTAAAGAACCACAGATTTCACAAATTCTCACAGATTCCGAATATTAGGACAATTGTTAGTGATCAAATTTCAAGCTCTTTGTCGAATTCAGTGAGTAACTATTGTATACCGCGAAGTGGTTAAATTTGAATAACCGCACTTAAAAAGTGTGGTAGTAATAGTATTAGTCATCATCCTTGAAAGGGGTGAACCATACCACTAAATTCTCAATCTTTCGTAATTGATAATTCGTAATTAATTAAATCTTTATCATACCTCAAATCAACTAGAAAAGACTCTCCCTTTTAGGGGAGATCCCGGCAGGCAGAGGGGTGTTTTAGACTAAAAAAGAAATCTCAACTCAATATTGACACCACCTTCTCAAACTCTCATCAATCGTAATTCGTAATTGACAATTCGTAATTAATTAGACTGAATTTCGGCTGGCATTAATGTTACCATAAACCGATCGAACCACCATTTTTTCGAAAGTCGTTTTACTAGACGTATCCTGAGCCAATTTTTGTAAGGCATATTGTTGAATCACCAATAAAGGTAGCACAATGGCTTCCCTATTTTCTATCGATCGTTTTGAAATGGGTTCATCAGCCATCAAATTATCATATTCGGTAATTTCAAGTATCATGGCTTTCGATAACTGGTATTCATCAAACAAGATGCGCCAAAAGTCGCGATACGCCTCGTTTTCTTCCATATAAGCGGTGAGTTCGAAATAGCATTTCGACAAGGACATCATACTGTTTGAAATCAGAGCTTTAAAATAAGGCACCTCTTTGTATAAAGCTTTTAAATCCTCTAAGCGATTCTGATCTTTTAAACTTTTTAAAGCTGTTCCAATACCGAAATAGCCCGGTATGTTTTGTTTCAACAAACTCCAGGAGCCCACAAAAGAAATGGCTCTCAAATCAGTTAATTCCAGCTCTTTCTTTTGCCCGCGTTTTACCGGACGGCTTCCAATCTTAGCCTTTGAATATAGTTTTAGTGGACTGACATTCTCCAAATAGGGAATAAACATTTCATGATGCTTTAGGGCATCGTATTTCTTAAAGCTTAATTCACTCAAGTCTTCCAGTAAGCGTCTTGATGAATCAGAAATTGTGGCCTCATCGTGATAAGTAAAATTATACAAGCCTGCTGATATCAACTGCTCACAAGAGTATTGGAATTGGTCTTTAGTTCCGTAGGTGCTGGTAATAGTTTGCCCTTGTATGGTCAGTTGAATTTCTTCATTGGATATTTTAGGTCCTTGCGATGCATAGAATCGATGTGTTTTTCCGCCTCCTCGGGCTGGCGGTCCTCCCCTGCCATCGAAGAAAATCGATTTGATCTGATATTTCTCACACAAGGCAGTCAATTCTTCTTTGGTTTTGTATATGGACCAGTTCGCCTTTAAATAGCCGCCATCTTTGGTTCCATCAGAGAAACCCAACATCATGCATTGCTTCTTATTTCTATTTTTCAGGTGTTCAGCATAAGGCTCGGTATTAAATAAGCTTTCCATAATCTGACCCGCTTCCCTCATGCCTTTCATGGTTTCAAACAGTGGAATTATATCAAAATTGATATCGCTGCTATCCTTGCTCGTCCATCGGAATAAAGCAAAAACAAAAAGTATGGAAAAGATATCTTCTGAATTGCTGATAATATACCTGTGACAGCCTTTCTCCCCGTTTGCTGCTTGAATAGAAGGCAATTGAATCATATTCGCTATCGTATCGGCTACAAGGGGATCTTCTGCCTTAAAATCGGATAGATTGATCTCCTTAGTGAGCAAAATTTCAATCAATTGATCTGATGACAATTCATCAAGTGTCTCATTGATCAAAGCCTCTTCCTTCAAAATATAAGTGATCACTTGCTTATGCACAGAATGATCCTGACGGATATCAAGACTGGCAAAGTGCGTTTTGAAAATGCTCACCTTGTCTATCACATTCTGAAGATCGTTTAAATACAATGCATGATACTCTTCCTGAATGATCTTTTTAATCTCCAGTAAAGGATTTAATATGGCTTCGTATGGCAGATAATAATCCGTATTAAACATGGCCAAATAGAGCTGCTCTCTGAGTGCTTCAATTTTCTCATCGACATGTTTAAAGGTGATTTTACTGCATAGGCTATCCACATCAGCATGGTAACATTTCATTAAAGTCATTCTTAACTCATCAGCCACTTTTTTGGTAATCTCACTTGTTACGTATGGATTCCCATCTCTATCGCCACCCGGCCAAAAACCCAGAGAAACCATTTCTGGATTATCTAAATTCTTAATTTTGCTTTTAATGCTGCTGTAGAGTTCCCCAATGGCATCGTAATAGACATTCTTGCAGAAATAAATAATATTCTTGGCTTCTTCCAGAGGTGTTGGACTTTCTGTATTGATCAGTGAGGTTAAGCCCAGTTGATTCAACAAAAGATCAATCTCATTCACATCGTTCTGCACAATCTGCCCTCTTAGCTCACTCATAATATCGAGAACAGCTGGCTGATAAAACTGTGTGGGGTGTGCCGTTAATACGATTCGGACTTTGAACGCATCAAGCTTTTGAAAAATATCGTCCCAATGGCCTCCATTTTTAGTTTGGCTCATTATATCAGACAATCGTAAATCGTCTACATGTTCGCGAATTGCAGGTAGAGCAGCATCTTCAACACTATCAAACAAAACCACCTGCCGCTCAACGTAAGAGATCACACGAAATAAGAAATCATTCTTATCTTCTTCTTTTCTTAAATGGGTATGTGTGTAAAAAAAGGAATCGATGATTTCAATGGGGCTTTTAGATGCGCTTAAGCTTTCCTCACAATAATCAGAGAGCAAAGGCAGAAGCTGCCCCACATCCACTACGCCTTGATAAGGCAGATTAAGAAAAAGGCTATTATAAACCAGATATTTCTTCTCTACTAAATTCTCAAACTTTTTTAAACTCGTATTTTCAGGTGTGAATGGGCGTTTCATAGGCAGACGATTGTAAGGGTGATACAATAGTCTTAAAATACAAATTTTAGGGGAGACTTAAGTTGTATGAGTCACTTTGTTAGAAACATTTGCATTATTTAAGAACAAAAAAGCGATCCAGTTGGGTCGCTTTTTTTGTTTTAATTTAGTTCCAATATTCTTTGTGGTTGTGGCATCGGCTCACATAACTCTTGCGACACAACCTTTTTCCTCATTATACCTTTATTATTAAAATGTCGATATATTTCATAAGTTCTTTCTACGAAATCATTACTGCCATCTTTTAGTTCATGATGAAATATTTTTATCGACTTACAATTATCTTCTTCAAATATACTCCTAAGCATAGTCCTATCTGAAATTCCACATGAATGACCATAAATATGAACTTGAAATTCATCAGACTCTACAAATGCTAATAAAGAAGAATAATTTTCATTTTTTGAATATTCAAATGATTTAATATGTTTGAAATATTCATTATCACTTTTTTCTTCAATTTCTAAAAACTTCTTGTCAAATTCATCACCAAACCCAAAAATTGGAGAACCTTTCTTCCCATCTAAGCTTCCATGAATGTAGTTAATGGAGCTTTTTATTTTCTTTCTACATTCCTTTAGATAAGGTTCACATGTATAAGTGTAATTAAAATTTAGAAAGTATAATGAGGCAGGTTCGAGTATCTTCTTTCTTCTTTTATTATCAAGCTCCTTATAATGAATCCTCTGAGTAAAACAATCAACAAGCGGAAATAAATCAAAATCGTTTGAAAAATCATACTGTTGTCTCTTTAGGTATGCCATCAATTTAGTTTTCAGTAAATCAAATTCATCATTCAACTCAATTACATCAATTTGCTTCTTAGGATCAGTTGATTCTCCAAGTATATTATAATACTCTTTCTCAATATCAACCCAGTTTTTTGTTTCTATTGATTCATTTACTTTTCTTAAAATTTTAGATTTTATAGTAATATCAACATTCCACTGAGTATTTAAATCTTTAAGAGCTTTTGGTAAATCCCCAAACCCATTCATACTAATATAATGAAAATCATCTTCATAACTTTGCGAATGTTTTATACTTAAAAGATTATCGTCGAATTTATTATTCTCACGAAAAACACTAACAGCATTGTCATAATAATCCGTAATGAAATCCCTAAAGCTTGTTTTCATTCCATGAGCTAAATCAAAGCCATTCCCAATTATAATTAGTCTATTCATTATATTATTCTATTCTAATGTTTCACTGATTTTACCTTTGCCTGTTTCTTTACTGGTACTTCAACTTTCTTGTCAGCAATTAAACTAAGCTTAGTAATTGTGCTATTAATAGTAGAATCAATTTTAGTTAGTCTTTCTAGAATTTGAGCGTCGTCAATTTTATCCCTATTCTCAGTTACTATAACTTGCTTAGGTGACTCAGTTTTAAACTGAGTAAGAAGTATCGGTATAAATATTGCAACTATAGCAATGCAAATTGATGCTATTGAAAATCTTTTAGCAGTTCTTGATGATTTTCTAGTATCTCTTAACTCAACATATTCAATGTATTTATTTATGGATTCACCTTTTATAAATGACTTTTCATTCTTACACCCTTCAAGCGTATTGATAACACCATTATGAATAAACGCACCATGTGGATTTTCCACTAAATTTCTTTCGGCTTTAATGTTATAGAAATTAGAATAAAACCAAGTCATAAAACAAAACTTAAACATTTCATTACTTAGATTCTCTTCAATTCCTAACTCACTTACAATTTCATTAAATGATATACCAGTAATACTGTGTTCATAACCAATTTCTAGAGCTTTGATGTATATATTATCCTTCATTCCATCTATATTTATCGATTTACTAAAGTAATCATTATTTAACTTTCCTTCTTATCTATTCTCAGGAATTATAGTAGATAAAATATCATTTGTGTATCGAAATTGATTCTCCTGTCACATTAATACCTGTCATGTTACTTTTTACCCCATCCTTTTAAAGAATAAGTCGTCATGTTACTTTTTAGCCTCTCATGTAGGAAAAATTGTCGCCATGTTGGTTTTCTACCCGTCATGTTGAACATGACGGCTAAATAATTGACATGAGAGTCAGAATATCAACAGGAGCACTTATAAAGTAACATGGAGAGGCAAAAATGCAACATGGGCAGGTGAAATTCGACATGGCGGGGTCTAAAACAACATGGAGGCTTTAATCATCTATCAGATATAATCGAAAAAGACTTCCCTATTCCTTTTTTAATCTTAGTAAGGCGATGATGTCAGTGATTGGTTGTCGCAAAAGGATTTAGATCAAAAGAATTCAAGAAACAGATTAAGAGGTTTGTTCGTCGAAAAGAAACTGATGTAAGAATTAAACCCTGTTATTGTATAATGGTTCTATTACAAATGATTGTAATGATTAATTTATCCATCGATTAAATAACATTAGCGACTTATATCTTTAATTTATGAAATATTATTTTCTATTTCCTTTTCTGTTATTAATACTACAATCTAAAAGTATCTATATATACATTAAAGAAACTTCCCAACATTGTTCTAAAAGAGAAATTCTTAATCCCGAAAAACAGATATCTAATCAAATATCATATAAATTTAGATTGAACCGTCAAGACAAACATGAGAATGATTATAGTTTTAATTTTATTCAATTAGTAATTAATCCCAATTTTGAAAATGATAACCTTTTCTCAAAGTTCAAGGGTAATGTGATGCATAAACATGTTAATAATCTAAGTACCATAGATTATAAAGACCCTGAATGGTTTATATCTAATAACTGGGAAGTTGTTTATGATGAACTAAACAAGTTTGAGAATTTTTATATTATTGAAAATCATCCGACATGTAAAGATTCTATCCTTATAAGAAAAGTGGACTATCATAAAATTGAATTTGAATAATCATATTTTCATGTTAATGCTAAGGTCAGATACATAAATTAAAAGCCACCCATTATGAACTGCACCCCCAAAGTTGAACTCAACATTTGGGATGTTTTGGGATAAAAAAATTATAGATCCTGAAAGTTATTTGAAAAATAATAAAATGAAAAAAACACTAATACTATTTTTGGTGATACTCATTTCACTGAAAGTATTTTCACAAAAAAGAACAAACTTGTTGTTTGATTCAGAACAGAAATCAATGTACTATTATGTACTAAAAGATACGATGTTCGCATTTAAAAGTTCAGAGAACATTGTACTACTTTTTAAAAAACATAAAAATTATAAAAAAACATCAATTAGTCTAGATTCTTTAAATTCCACATCTTTTACATGTATTGATTCTTTAATATCTAAAGAGAAGAAAACACCTTTCTATATTCAAACTGAGCTAGATTGCATATTTGTCTATGAAGTTAATAGACAAAAACAGAAGGCAGACGTGAATCGTGTTTACATTATTGAAAGTACTGACTAAAATTTAGCCTATTCTAAAAAAGTAAAAGCCACCCATAACAGGTGCCTTTTTTGATTCAGTTGTTAACTAAAAGTAACACATCACAATTGCTTTTTACCCCGCCATGCTGGAAAGAAAGTCGCCATGGCGGCTAAATGAGGCAGAATATCAACATGGGGACAAATTGATGTAACATGAGCAGGTAAAAGTTGACATGGCGGGATGTAAAACAACATGGGGACTTTAATCATCTATCTGATATAATCGAAAAAGACTTCCCTATTCCTTTTTTAATCTTAATAAAGCGTTTATTTTTGTGATCCATTTTTATAAGCATTATTTTGAGTGATATGGGGTATTCCCTATCGCAAAACAGACCATCTCCGCAAAAACTAAACTTTTAATTTAGTTCGTAAGCAAAACATCATGATGAGAGATAAGTACAAAGAAATATTCGAAGCCGGAACCGATTTACCATTGGTTGAGGACTTCTATACCATACAAGGCGAGGGATACCACACAGGTAAACCGGCTTACTTTATACGTATTGGCGGTTGCGACATAGGCTGCCGTTGGTGCGATTCTAAAATTTCGTGGAATCCTAAAGAGCATCGTTTAATCTCGGTCGAAGAGGTTGTTCGAAAAGCTGTTGAATCACCAGCCAAGTCGGTGGTGGTGACAGGTGGCGAGCCATCGCTTTACAATTTGGAGCCTTTGTGTTCTGAGTTGAAGAAACACAATATCGAGAATTTCCTTGAGACCTCAGGGGCATACGAAATTACAGGTGAGTGGGATTGGATCTGTTTATCGCCAAAGGAGAATAAAGCACCCGTTGAAAGCTCTTACAAAAAAGCCAACGAACTAAAGGTGATCATCTTCGATTTGGAGAAGGATTTTGCAATTGCTGAAGAGCATGCCAAATTGGTGGGTGATGATTGTCTGCTTTACCTTCAATCGGAATGGAGCCAGTACGTGCACAATGTAAAGCCTATTGTGGAGTATGTGAAGAATAATCCGAAATGGAATATTTCTTTGCAGTCGCATAAGTTTATGCGTATTCCTTAAACAGAAGGCAAAGTATGGAGAAAGTTGATTCTATTGATACTTATCTAATAAGCAAGGCAGAATGGGAAGTTGAACTCAATCAACTTCGGACGATTCTGCTTTCTTTCGATCTTAAAGAATGTATCAAATGGAATGCTCCTGTTTATACTTACCAAGGACAGAATTTAATTGGACTAGGCGCTTTTAAAAACTATGTGGGTATCTGGTTTTTCCAGGGCGCCTTACTTTCCGATTCTGAAAATGTGCTGACCAATGCACAAGAAGATAAAACCAAGGCCATGCGCCAAATGAGGTTCAATTCTGGTGATCAAATTCCTGAAGATTTACTTCGCAACTTTATTGCTGAAACCATTCAGAATCATTTGGATGGGAAGAAGATTGAACCTAGAAAATCAAAACCGCTTATCCTTCATCCCCTATTGAAGGATGCCTTTCAGAAAAATCCAGCTTTGAAAATCGCTTTCGACTTGATTACACCCTATAAGCAAAAGGAATTTTGTGCTTATCTGGCACAAGCCAAAAGAGAAGAGACCCAAACAAAGCGTTTGGAGAAAATAATTCCACTTATTCTTGCAGGCAAAGGCATGAATGATAAATATCGTTGCTAATTTATAGTCTTTCTTCAATTATTGCCTAATTTTCAGTTCCAATTCAAATAAGATGAACACCCCTCTGCCCTGCGGACATCTCCCCTGAAAAGGGAGAAAAGAAAACAAAGCATTGAATTAATATTCTAAGTTTTGTTCATAAATCTTTCCCTTTTAGGGAAAGTGTCGACAGACGAAAGGGTGTATTTGTAATAGAAAACTTTTACCTTTTTCCACTCACTACTTTTATGAACAAAGCCTGCTCCATTATAAGTGCAGCTGCGTGATCTCCTCGTTCCTCCGAGCTGCCCAGTTTTACTAATGATAGTTTCGAGTTCTTACCCATCGCCTTCTGAAGACATCACTGGTGAGTTATACAGACCTGTGCTCGTACTCCCCATTTACAGAAAATCAGTCTAATACAATAATGACTACAAAATAGGCAGATGAATCTCTCCCTAACTTATGGTCATTATTTATTCCCTAATTTTCGGATTCAAACAAGAACCCCTCTAAGATTACCATTCGTGATTGCATTCACAAGGATATGACAGATTGGAGGGGCGGCCTCAGCGACGCAGATGGGGTACCCATAGACGAAGAAGACGTGTAGAAAAGAATGCTGTTTGAACGAGGAACGAGAGAGTTCATTCTTTTTAGTCTTTAAGTCATAATGGGTCATCGAGCGCTGCAGCCGTTGATTTTTGTTACTTTTCATCAAGGAAAAGTAAATAAAGATAACTTTTGCTATGTTTTTATTTTTTTTCGCTAGAGCCTAGCGGCTCTTACTTTTTTATTCATTCATAATTGAATGGGCATTCATGAACTCGCTTCGCTCGGTTCTTCGATAAAAAAGTAAGCAAAAAATCAAGTCTCCATAAGACTCAGGGACAAACACTTCAGCCATCATAAGTGCAGCTGGGTGATCTCCTCGTTCCTCCGAGCTGCCCAGTTTTACTAATGATAGCTTCGAATTCTTACCCATCGCCTTCTGAGGACATCACTGGTTGACAAAACACACTTACACTTGTAACTCGTTACTAACAGAAAAAGATTATTTTTAAGACCATAAGGGATGGCCTCTTTTTAAAAATCTTTCGTTTAACGAAAGCTTTAGAAAGACCGGGAAGTTGAGAACTTGTTCGAAAATCACCCGGTCGCACTTAAGCTTGAGGCAAATAAGGAAGGTATTTAAAAAGCAGCCTTGATCTTTTTTGCTTCGTTTTTTGGATCAAGCCAAAAAATGAAGATTAGTTTATTCGCAAAACTCACGAACTCACAAGAAATTAGATTGAGGCGACGCACCAATTTATTAGGTCAGAATTGATTTATTCCCTAATTTTCGGATTCAATTCTTATTTAAACAAAGAGACACCCTTTTGTCTATCGACATTTTCCCTAAAAAGGGAAAAAATCAACAGCAAGACTTATGTTTTTAATTGAACATCAATTTTTTAGTTCTCCCCTTTTAGGGGAGATGTCCGAAGGACAGAGGGGTGCTCAGATATTACTATAGCAGAAACCAATAAATAAGCACAAACGTGAAAAAAACCATCCTTATTCAATATGCCATTCCAAAAGAAGGACTCAAAACACTAAGTCAATCTTACAATCTTATTTATCCTGACAAGGATTACTTTACACAAGAAGAAATGCTTGAGCATATTTCCAATTGTGAAGCCTTGCTTTCTATCTTTAATCAGCCTGTGAGTGCAAAACTGATTGAAGCGGGAAAAAAGCTTGAGATTATCTCCAACTTTGGTGTGGGTTATAATAATATTGATGTGACGGCAGCAAACAAACAAGCTATTGCGGTTTGCAACACGCCTGAGGCCGTTTGTGAACCAACAGCAGAGCTTTGCTTATCGCTGATGCTATCAGCTTGCCGACGCGTTGCAGAATGCAATCACAAGCTTCGTAACGAGGATGATTTTAAGTGGGGCGTGATGCGAAATCTGGGGCAAACACTCAGAGGAAAAACGCTAGGCATCATCGGCATGGGTAAAATTGGCAAATCGGTAGCTCAAAAAGCGCAGGCCTTCGGCATGAAAGTGGTTTATAACAACAGAACTCAGCTTTCTTCATCGGAAGAAAAAAATATGAAGATAGCGTATCGAAACTTTGATGAGCTATTACAAACTGCTGATCTTATTTCATTGCATTGCCCTTTGAATGAGTCGACACATCATTTGATTGGTGAAAAGGAGCTTTCGCAGATGAAGTCTTCAGCATACCTCATTAACACAGCTCGTGGGCCAGTAGTCAACGAGAAAGCGTTGGCAAATGCACTGGAGGCAAAACAAATTGCTGGTGCTGCTTTGGACGTTTTCGAGGATGAACCGAAGATCACTCCCGAACTTTTGAAGCTCGACAATGTGGTTTTGGTTCCACATATCGGCACAGCCTGCATCGAAACTCGAATTGAAATGGGTGAAGAAGCCTCGCAAAATATATTGGATCATTGGGAAAATGGAAAGTCGAAGAATCAGGTTAATTGATGGGATGATTTGAGGATATGATGATGGGATGATGGGATGATGTGTTAATTTGGTGATACCCTAATGGGCGCATTGAGTGGAGTCGAAATGCTGTAATTAAAGAAAATCAACCACAAATTATCGCAATTTACGCAAATGGATTATTCATATAGGACTGGGTAATAATTGTACTTAAGACGCGATAAATCGCGATCTCTACAGTTTGAATTTTCACCTTTTTACTTTTTCACCTTTACACCTTTACACTTTAAATAATGGCAACAGAAATAGAACGCAAATACCTCATAAAAGAAGAATACCTTAAACTTCCAGAAGCTGGTAATCGCATTGTGCAAGGCTACTTGTGGAGTGAGATAGGAAAAAGTATGCGTATTCGAATCACCAAAGGGAAAGGCTTTTTAACCATTAAAACAGGTACGAATCCTTTATCGAGATTAGAATATGAGTACCAGATTCCTCTGACAGATGCTGAGGAACTTTTATCTCAGTGTGATAAGAAAATTGAAAAGACCAGATTCATTATCGTGTTTAAGGGAATGAATTGGGAGCTTGATGTATTCGAAGGAGAAAATAAGGGATTGATCTTGGCTGAAATTGAATTGGAATCGGAAGATCAGCAGTTTGGGAAACCAGAATGGTTGGGAAAGGAAGTTACTGAAGATACACGTTATTTAAACGTCAATTTGCTTAAAAAGCCCATTAGCTTATGGTAGAGTAATACCAACAATATTTTGAGTTGTATCAGCTATATCGAATGGTTTTATAGCATCATAAAGACACTCTTGAATTTGAGTTCTCACATTCATTTTCATCAACTTGGCATTCCAATCATCTGGATAAACACGGTTGGATAGAAAAACGTAAACCAAGTCGTAATCTGGATCTACCCAAACCATGGTTCCTGTAAAACCGGTATGTCCAAAACTATTGGGAGAGGCTTTGGTTGTTGTTGGACCATTGGTGTCTGTATTATCCAGAAAAGGCTTATCAAAGCCAATCCCCCTCCTATTCTCTCCTTCCGGATAAGCTCGTGAGGTATATTTCTCCAAGATTTCTTCCTTAAAAAAGGTCACACCACCATAGGAGCCTTTTTGTAGATACATTTGCATCAACTTAGCCACATCGGCTGCATTTCCAAAAACACCTGCATGACCAGCAACACCACCCAACATAGCTGCTGTTGGATCCTGAACAAAACCTTTAATCAACTGCTTTCTAAAAAAATGATCGTTCTGAGTGGGTGCAATACGCGATAAACTAAAGCGCTGACGCGGATGATAACCTAGAGTTCCTGCACCTAGCTTAGCGTATATGTTTTTTTTCACATAGTTTTCCATACTACCATGCAATTGCTCTTCCAACAGTTTTTTCATCAAAATGAAACCCAAGTCACTGTATTTATAACCGTTTGTTTCTCGATATTCTGTAGCTAATATCTGATTGTAAATGGTATCGCTATAACTCTCCTTTATATAGAGATTATTTGCAATTTGAACCGGATACTCTTTTGAAGCTATTGGGCTAAAAAGTGCCTTTCGAAACTTGTAATTCTTATTGGCATAAAGGTAATTTCCAACTTTTATTCGAAAAATTCTGGAAGAATCACGACTAAACAAACCTCTGCGCAAACGTCCCCGATCCACGGCCTCTCTATGAAACGGTTTCCAAGGTAACAATCGGGCTTCGTGCGCCAATATCTTACGCAAAACCAGTGTATCCTTATTGGTTCCCTTTGCTGCCGCTAAGTACTCGCCAAGCTGTCCATCAATATCGATGGTACCCTTATCTTCCAATTGCATTAAAATCGGTAAAGAAGCGGCGACTTTAGTTACGGATGCCAAGTCGTACAAATCGTTGGTTTTGACTTTTACTTTTTTATCGTAAGTGTGAAAGCCATAAGCCTTATCGTGAATAATTCTGCCTTTATGTGCCACTAGAACCTGACAACCTGGTGTCGCCTTTTTCCGAATTGCATCATAAACTATGGAATCAATTTGCTTGATATAAGAACCATCGAAGCCCATTTGATCTGGAAAAGCATAACCTAATCTGTTTTCTTGCGTATCCAGACCTGTTCCTTCCGGAATATCTTTATTAACTGAAACAGGTAAACGTCCCTTTGCTCCAATTCCTCCAAAAATAATTTGAGCTGATGCCATTTGTGTTTCCGCATTATCTTCATACGAAACAATGCTTGCCTCTAGCCTATTCAATTTTTTATAGAAACCAAGTGCGTACGGACTGGCAAACAAATCGAAAATAACCTTCTTGCGTTTCGAAAGATCATTTACAAAGTCAATGGTTTGTTTCGTTACGCCAAACTTTTTAGAGGCTCTCCTATTACTATCGTGCTTACTTACAATAACCAAATTGTAGGATTCCAGGTTTTTTAAAAGCGTTTCATATTGCTTTTCGCTCGCATTCTTGTCTATCTGATAAAAATCGATATTGGTATATCGCCCCATATATTCCTGAAAATGATTGCGCTTCTTAGCTCCCATAGCTATGGATGCAATACGTAAAGTATCCAACCTCTTCAGTGGCAATAGTTCATTCTTATTGCTTACAACGGTCATGGCATTCTCTATCAGCATTCGTCGTAAAATGATACCCTGCTGTGTGTTTAAGCCTGACCATAAACGATCTTTCGATACTGGCTTATAGCGATTTAATCCTAACCAATACTTGGTCTTTAGAATTTTCAGACATGATTCATTAACATCTTTTTGAGACAAATTACCTTTAAGAATGGCTGTCTTTATTTCTCTTATAGCCCTAGGCACATCTTCAGAAAATAACAAAACATCATTTCCTGCCATGGCTGCCTTAGCGTCAACCTCTCCCGGCTTGTAAAATTTCCTAACGCCTTGCATATTCAAAGCATCTGTAAACACCAGACCTTTAAAACCAAATTCATTCTTTAATAAACCCGTAACGATAGGTTTAGATAAAGTGGCAGCTTTTGCTTCACTATCTAATGCCGGTACATTAAGATGAGCCACCATCATGCCACCAATACCCGCTTCAATTGATTTTTTAAACGGATGCAACTCCAAATCATCCAATTTCTTTCTTGAACGGTTTACAACCGGTAGGTCATGATGAGAATCTGTATCGGTATCGCCGTGTCCTGGAAAGTGCTTTCCTACGGCTAAAACACCTCCACTTTGCAAACCCAATGAAAATGCAATTCCTTTTTCACTCACATTTTCCTTTCCTTCGCCATACGATCTGGAATTAATCACAGGGTTCTTTGGATTACTATTGACATCTAAAACGGGTGCAAAATTCACATGTATGCCCATTCGACGACATTCAACAGCCATTTCTTTACCCAACTGGAAAAGCAAATCATTATCCTGAACCGCTCCCAAGGTTATTTGTTGTGGGTATTTTAAGGTTTGTTTCAAACGAGCTCCTAAACCATATTCAGCATCCATCCCAATCATAAGAGGTAAATCAGATTTAGTCTGATACAAATTGGTTAATCGAGCTTGCTCACTTGGTGTTCCCTGAAAGAATATCAATCCTCCAATTTTATACTTTTCAATCAGCTTGACAATTTTCTTTTCCTCGGCCGACGTTTTATTGGAGTATGCAGCAACCATAAATAACTGAGCGATTCGCTGTTCTCGGTTCATTCCCGACATAACAGAATCTGCCCAGGCCACATCGGCTTCATATATTGAACTCAGTGGCGGATAACTCGCAAAATTGGACTGTGCGATACTTGGCAAACTCAGAAAACAAAAAGTAACTAATACTAACTGTTTTAAGATTGGAATCTTAAAAATCATATTCGGTGATGGTTTATTTTAGGGTTGAAATTCTACTTGTAAGTCTCTAACAAAAATAGAAATCCCAATTAGAATACAATAGTAAAAGCGAATAATTATAAGGCTAATATTGGAAACGTAGACATAAAGAGGTGATTTTGTGAATGAAGTCCTATGTGAAAATTTCATTATTGAACTGATTCCTAAAATAAATTGAAGAATTAATTAAACCTGCCTGATCTCTGTTTTATCAATTAGAATCGAATCAAGCATTTATTTGCAGAAAGGGGAAAATAAAAAAGGGGCTAAAAGCCCCTTTTTATTACTTACAACTAAACCATATTTAAAACTTGATCAACTGATACAAGTACCAATATGAATTTCTAACATCTAATTAGATGTTATATGCAATTGAGGAAACCACACCTCTCTTGCACTCTACACAGGTAAAAGTATTTGATACTCCGATAATTTCCAAGTGTCAAGTTTGTCAAGTTTGTGACACTTAACATATAATTCAAATACTCGATTTCGAATATTTGACAAACAAAATGCATACTCCCATATAAACAGGCACTTCCCTGCAAACCGAATTGGAATTATCGTAAATAAAAGCTACATTTAAGCATCTGATAAAAAAACGATTTTCTAACCTAAATACCTTCCCTATGAGAACATTCTTGATTGTTTCACTTCTAATTTTGAGTCAATTCTCTGGTTTGACCCAAAATAAAACCGATATCAAATCACATTTAGACACCAATGGTGAATTACAATTTGAACTTCAATTGGAAAACCAAAAGTTTCAACTTGACAACTATCAAAATTGGATTAAATCCACAGATCATTTTATTTCAGGCGAAATTATTCGCATTAATTCAAAAGAGTTTATCTACAAAGGAAAAACATTAATCTATTTAAGTAAGAAACCTTCAACTTTTCAGACTGAAATTTTATTCACACTAAACATTACTAAAGATAGTAAAGGGACTAAACTTATCCTAAACGATATTTATTACAAATCACTTCCTGAATATGGCAAACAAGGAACACCGGCTATTATCACAGATTGCTCTGATTGGTTTACACACAAAAAGCTTTATAAAAAATCAGGTAAAATGAGAACTCTCAATCAAAATCTGATGATTAATTCGAGCCAATTTGCCACAGAACTTTTATTATCCTGTTTGGATTAGATACGACATACTAACAACGAAGGACTGCTTTTTTAAACAGTCCTTTTTTCATGTCTTAAATTGACTTCTTCCCTACATATCGAATCACGGAAGCTGTACCTTGGTGATATTCTCCTTCATTAAGTTCGATATCAAAATCCTCGATCTTAAGCGTGTTCAGTTCATAAAAATCATCCAACAAATTTTCTTTGGAAAATAGCATCTCGACTTGTCCTGGTCCTCCTGATGTCTTACCCAATTGTCTCTTAGAAAAGCCTTCGAGAATTAATACACCGCCAGGCTTTAAATATTTCAAGATTAAACGATGATAATGCTTTCTGTTTTTTTCTGGAACATGTGCGTAAATCAAGGCTATACAATCGAAACTTTCCTCTTCTGATACAAAATCCTCAAATCCTGCAATTTCATAACTAATCTGCACGTTATTCTGTTTTGCCAGATCTAAAGCTTTTATTCTTCCTTGCGTACTTTGATCGAAGGCTGCCACTTGCCAGGACTGGCTGGCTGCAAATATGGCATTTCGTCCTTCACCTTCAGCTGGTAATAGAAGTTTTCCTGTTTCTAATTTTAAAAGTTGTTCCTTAAAGAACTCATTGGGTGCCATACCATAAACGAAATCCTTATTGGCATATCGCTCATCCCACATGTTACTTGCCGATTTTGCCATCTTACTTTCTTAAGTTTTTAACCACTCGAATAATGACTTCTGCAGCTTGATCAATTTCTGCTTCGGTGCTATACTTACCTACTGAAAAACGAAGCGTTCCCATAGCGTAAGCTTGCTCCAAATTCATAGCAGACAATGTTGCTGAAACGGAGATTGAATCAGTATGACAGGCCGCACCAGCAGATGCTGCCACCTCTGGAATCTTCGATAAAAGCATATTGGCCTCAATATTTTTGAAGGATACGCTCAATGTATTAGGTAAACAAAACTCGCTATTTCCATTGAACTGAACATCATCAAGTACAGATAGAGCTTGCTTGAATCGATTGATCAATGCTTTATCTTTAGCCATACTGGTTTGTAAATTCCTTTGGCACAATTCAGCTGCTGCACCCAGTCCCACAATCTCAAGGACATTTTCAGTTCCTGCTCGTAAGTTGTTTTCATGATCAGCACCATGCATTAACTTCTGCAATTCTATTCCATCAGCAATATACAAAGCGCCTATTCCTTTAGGGCCGTATAGTTTATGGCCCGCAACCGTTAATAAATCAATTCCTAGTTCCTGAATATCAACAGGAACTTTTCCTACAGCCTGAGCACAATCGGAATGAATTGCAATGCCATGCTTTTTGGCTAAAGCTGAAATTTCAGAAATGGGTTGAAGTGTCCCAACTTCATTGTTTGCATACATCACCGATATTAAAATGGTTTCCGGACGAATTGCCGCTTCTACCTCTGCCACTTGAAGGCGTCCTGTTTTGTCTACTGGTAGGTAGCTCACATCAAAGCCTTCTGTTTCCAGATATTTGCATACCTCACTAACCGCAGGATGTTCAATAGCTGAAGTGATAATATGATTCCCCTTATTTCTATTGGCAAAAGCATAGCCTTTTAAGGCATGATTATTGGACTCAGTGCCGCCACTGGTAAAGATCAACTCCGAGCTTTTGCAATTGAGCAGTGAAGCCAATTGCTCGCGCCCTTTTTCTACTGCTTTTTTACATTCTTGTCCGTAAATATGCGAACTGGATGGGTTCCCAAAATAATCATACAGGTAGGGTTTCATGGCATCTGCCACTTCCTTAGCGATAGGTGTTGTGGCATTATAATCTAAATATATGGGTTTCATGGTTTATAATAATTTAATACGTGTTTTCTATCCTGGCTCTTTATTGATTTTATTGGACAAACAATTTAGAAGGACTTAAAGTATTTATGAGTACTTAGAGTTAATACCAAGTACTTAAGACACTTTAAATACTTTAGGCACTTATCATTATTTCTGTACCACTTTAAATTCGGTTCGTCGATTTGTGGCCTTGCCTTCTTCTGATTTATTATCGCCTATCGGTTTACTCGAAGCATAGCCTTTAAAGCTTAAACGACATGCTTGAATACCGCGTTCAATTAATGCTAAATAAACAGCCTTAGCTCTATTCTCTGACAATATTCTATTTTTAGCTTCAGAACCTGTATTATCGGTATGTCCAGAAAGTTCGATACTAATGCTCTTATTCAAACTAAGAAACTCAAAAAGACTGTTCAACTCACTTTCCGATTCAGCTTTAATATCCCAGGAGTCCGTCTCAAAGAAAATATTTTTTAAAACAACCTCTTTACCGATTTGAATTCGATGTAGAGCAATATCTTTTTCCTGAGGCTCATTAATATCTCCCTGTTTCATTTGAAAATGATCGGAATAAAATAAATAGTCATCGGCTTCAGCATGGAATAAATAATCTTTCCCTTCTGGCAAACAAAGCAAATACTCGCCATGTTTACTGTCCGATTCCAAATAAGCAATCGTATCCCTTGAATTAATGTCGAGTAGGATTAAAGATGCAGCCAATGGTTTCTTCGTTTTCACATCGAAAACACGCCCTTTTAAATAGCTCACTTTTGGTGGATGCAATTCAAGAGGCATATCAAACTCATAAATATCGCGGCCTTTGGCAGCCACTCTATTGGTCGAAAAATAGCCTTTATTTCCTTTTGCATTTATAATCAATCCTATTTCATCCTTATGTGTATTAATTGGATAAGATAAGTTCTTAGGATCGGACCACTCACCATTTTCAGACCGATCGATCTGATACAAATCGTAGGCTCCCATGCCCACCAAGGCATCGGATGCAAAAACCAGATAACAGTTACTTGCATGAATAAAAGGTGACATTTCGTTTCCAGATGTGTTGATTGCCAAATTCTCAGCTTTAGACCATCTCTGTCTCCCATCATTTAGAATCTCCAACAAATCAGATTTCCAAATATCCATTTTTCCTTTTCCCGATTTGCGATTACTCACAAAGTAAAGGCTGCGTCCATCGGCAGAAATACTGGGCTGTGCTTCCCATGCTCTCGTATTCACATTGGCACCACAATTAATGGGCTTCGACCAACTATCACCAACTTTTTTCGAATAATAAATATCGCATCGACCTCTACCATCTTCTCGCCCACTAGCGGTAAAATACATATAACGCCCATCCGCTGTTATGCTTTGAGCCCCTTCATTTCTTTTTGTATTGATATTCTTAGATAGAGTTCTAGAACCTGTCCATTGATCACTCAGACTCTCGGAATACCATAAATCTTCCTGATAAATTTCTTTATAATTTCGGCCAATTCGACCTGTTGGAAGCAAACGGGTAAACACTAAAGTTCGCTCATCAGCGGTTAAACTTGGCCAATATTCATCAGCTCTTGTATTAATTGAATCGCTTATACTTCGTGCTTCAAAATTCTTAGGATTTTTTAAGGCTTCAATGGCAAACTCACAGCATGCAATTTTGTACAAGCTGATTTTTCGATTTCTATTGGAGATATTCGCGATATCACTAAAAGTTCGATAGGCATTTAAAGCCTTCAAGTAAGAACCTTGCTTTAAATAAACACTACCCAGATTGAAAAGTGCATTAGGAAAAAAATGAGGATTGATGGAGGTGGCTTGTTCATACACTTCAATCATCTTCATTTCATCTCCTTTATCGCTGTAAAGATCTGCCGAAAATAGCAAAGCTTCAAGAAACTGATCATCACGTTCTAAGGCCTTTTCAAGCCAAACCAGAGCCTCCTCTGATTTTCTCATCTTACTGGATTCCTGCGCCCTCTGATAAAATTTAATGGCTCTTTTATCTTCTGTGGCATATTTCTTCTGTGCAGAAAGACCGAAGCTGAAACTCAAAAGAAGAACTAAAACTAGTATGCGTTGCATTGTCTACTATTATTAAAATCTTATACACAATTTACCTATGACACACCTCAATATAAGGACAAATTCGACAGACATCCTCATCTTCAACTTGGGTGAATGGAATCTCTGGATTAAATACTTCTTCTAAAAGATCGGTAAATCCATCCATAAATTCTTGTTTATAGGCTAAGTAACTTCCTACTGGAACCCCTTTACTTCTACCTTCTTTTTGCTCAAGCGTACAAGCAAATTTTGGATTAAAAATGGATTTCAAGCCATACACATTAGGCGATATAGCCAAATCGTCGCCATGTTTCATATCGTAAAACAAGCAATACAAAAAGGTTTGAAAAGCAGCTTTGTTTCGTTTTTTATTCTCAGAATCGAATAAGGAGTCAATGTTTTTAAAAATGAGCTCAGCAGCACCTGTTTTATAGTCAATCACACGAACCGTATTCCCAACCTGATCTACTCTATCGATAATACCAGCAATATTCACCTTTCTTCCATCTGATTTTAATGGGACTTGGATGTTATATCGACCTTCTACCGCCAGCATCTTAAAGGGAGTGAATTCCATATCCACTTTTAGTAAGCGATCGACAAATTTCAAAAGAATATTAAAAATCAGGCGATTTCTACCACCAATCTCAACTGACTTTTCCTTGTCTAGATTGAAATAGAGCTCCTTAAAAGCCTCTTCTAAAACTCGGGTTTGGACTCTCTTGTTTTTTCTTAATCCTTCGAGATCGGCTTTACTTATCGTTTTATTGATAAAAGGTTCGTATAACTTCTCCATAGCCTGATGAAAAAGGTTTCCGAACATAGGCGGGTCAATCTCTTCCAGTATGGTGTCAGGTTCTTTCATCCCAGCCAAATAGCGGTAGTAAAACCTCAAACTACAGCCCATATAGGAATTTAGCGCAGATGGCGAAAAGCTTCTCTTATTACTGATACAATATTCATTAAGCTGTTTTAAAATTCGATCGTTTTTAGCAATACGAATGGGTTCAGCATTCGAAATCACAATATCATGTGAAGGGTGTTTTTCTTCAATTTTAAAGACCGATTCGTATTTTAATTGGTAAAGGAAGCGGCTCATTTCACCTGTTCGAATGCCATCACTTTGTGTGCTGTACAATAATTTTATGTCCTCTGGGCGCTGAATTAATCGGTAGAAATAATAGGCAAAAATGGCATCCTGATGATCGATGGTTGGCATACCAAAACCTTGACGTAGATGGTAAGGCACGAATGAGTTCGATGTTCCCGTTTTCGGTAACTTTCCTTCATTCATCGAAAGGACAATAATCTTTTTAAAATCGAGTAATCGTGTTTCCAATATCCCCATGACCTGCAAACCAGCCAAGGGTTCCCCTTCGAAAGGAATGCTTAAAGATTGAATCATTTTATCCAACAAACGATAGAACGTATCCAATCTAATTTCAATTTTATGCTGATCCAAAAGGCCAGTTAATCGCTTAATAGCTAGAAACAGATGGTAAATGTATTCTCTCTCGATTTTATCCAGACGTCCCTCATCCTCTTTGTTCAGGTCAAGGTTTTTATAAATAGCTTGTAATAAATCGAGCAAGTATGAAGAGACTTGACCAAGTGAATTTAAGGGTACGAATAACTTCTCCAACACTGGGTCACCGACAAGAATTGAACGACTAACATGCACCCAATTACTTTTGATAATCTGCTGAGCCAAATCATCCGCCAACTCAGGATTAATGGCATTCAGGTATTGATGATTCAAAAGAGCCAAAACTTGCTTATGATGAAATACAAAGCCTTCCCCTTGCTTTCGTCCACCTTTTTGCAAACCGATAATTAAACCTAACAAACTGGCTACTGGTGTATTTTTAGCAGGATATCCCATGGTCACATTCACATGCTCCACATTCTTTGGAATAGAATTCAGTACAGGTAAGAGCAATTCCTCATCAGCCAAAACGACGGCTGTTTCTTCCAGTTTCACATCTTTCTGAGCGGCATAGTCCTTTAAATATTGATGCGCAAATTTGGCTTGTCCAACCTCTGAGGACAAAGAGATAAATTCAACTGGATTTCTATCAGCATGAATATTTTTAAATGAAATGTCACTCTTAGGTGATGGGTAGCGTCTCAAATTATCACGCATAAACAAGCCTGCTTCGTGATAAGGATTTTTCACATAAGACTCATCGTAATCCCAATAAAATTCTGCTTGATCTCTTTCTTTCAAACAAGAGAAAATATCCTTCTCACATTTATTCAAAGCATTGAATCCTGCAAAAATGATCTTCTCATATTTAATCTCAATCTCTTTATTTTCCAAGCGATCGACCACCAAACGACTAGCCATTCCCTCATAAGCTAAATCTTCACTTTTCAACTCGTTCCTTAAATCAGTGTAAATGGTAAATAAAGATTCCCAAACAGAAACGAACTGATGTTGGTGCTCCGATAATTTCTCAGGGTTGAAGCTGCTCCAAAAGGAACGAATGGCTTCGATTTGTTCTTCGTCCAAGTAATCGAAAATGTTTTCAATCTCCTTTTCGTCAGCCAAATTTTGAAACAGATGTTTCGCATCAACCCGATATTTATCCAAATCGTCGAAATCGCCCAAAATCATCTCACCCCAGTGGTAAAACTCATCAAAGGTTTCTTTTGTTTTACAAACCGAACCGTAGATTTTATATAAACGACACAGTAGATCTAGGTTATCCACCACCTTTAAAGGTGACCATTCCTTAATCAGATCGTTAATCGTTAAAACCTCTGGTGAGAAAATCGGTTGGTCAACCAATTCGTTAAGATATTTTGAAAAGAAAAGCCCAGCACGACGGTTTGGAAAAACCAACAAGCAATTAGATAATTGATTGCCGTATCGTGTAGAGAGTTCGTTTGTAACTTGCTTTAAAAATGAGGACATATATGTTGAAGATGTGTGTGTGTTAAAAATTTAGTTTTTTAAGTACTTAAAGTGCCTTAAGGTATAAGTGTCTAAAGTTGTTGGAAAACCAATAATGTTTTTTTTACTTTTCGACTTTTTCAACCTTTAGACTTTTTAACTTTCTTTCATTATTTACTGTAGTCGAAAACCCAATCGATCTCTTTTGATTCTGACATTCCGTTAGGATTACAGCCAAGCTCTCCTTCTGGTATCTCAAGACCTAGATCTTTATAGTAATCCACCCAAACAGGATGAAACTTACCCGTATTTGCATCTTTAAAAGTCATGGGATTCAGTTTGAATATCTCAGAACCATCACCCGAATGTTTAAACATTTCGTAAATCAATTCAGAACAATAATAACTAGAATCAGACATTAAATAAGCCGAATCATATGGCAGGTCAATTAAGCCTTTTCCATATAATATCGCTTTCCCAATTCGGGATTGATGCTGCTGTTTTAATCTTGCCACAAGAACCTTTGGCATGCTATCTGCATTTAAGCTTCTTCTTAAAAAACAATCTAAAGAGGTATATTGAACCGCCTCTCCTATGGCTTCTAAAACAACCAAGTTTCCATTCTTACTTGAAACCATAATTCCAACATGCGAAAAACTCAAAGGTTTTTCCTCCGCCGTTACCTCTTCAATAGCATCCGACAAGGAGCCTCCATCCAAATCCTGAAAAAGAAGATCACCTGCTTGCAATTCAAACGCTTTTTGAGAATTCTTGCTCACACATGCCAATAGAACGATTGAAAAAATCAGGACAAGCAAACACCTTATAAGACTGGTTTTCATTGGATAATTATGGTTAAAAACGGATCAGACCTGCATCAAGCCCAATCAAAATTAATCAATTCGTACTAGCCATCAAATATAGAGAGATAAACTATCTTTTTAAATTAAATAAAGAACAGCTGATAGACTAATAGAAAACGTCTATGAGCTGATTAAAAAAAAAGATGATTTATTCATCTTTTAATCCTTTATAAACAATAGGATAAAACTCAATTTTAATACATTTGCTAGTATACAGGCATTGTTAATTATTTTTTATAATTTAATACATCTGTTTATAGACAGAAAAAGGACTTTAAAGATTTAGAGAATTTTAAATAAATCCCATCCTCTAAATAGTCTTGAAGTACTGGTATGGCTGTAGATTGAATCGAAAACAAAAAAACAAAACTTGACCCAACAACTCATAATTTTATGGATAAATTCAGCTTTTTAGGTAATAGCGAAATCGAATTCATCGATGACTTATACCAGTCCTATAAAAAAGACCCTAACTCGGTTGAAGCATCATGGCAAAAATTTTTTCAGGGCTTCGAATTTGCTTCAGAAAAATTCCCAAGCAAACCACATACAGAAAACTTAAGCTCTCTTCCTGCTGAATCGATGAGTAAGGAATTTAATGTGATTAACTTGATTCAGGCGTTTCGCCAAAGAGGCCACTTGTTTACTAAAACCAACCCTGTTCGTGTTCGTCGTAAATACTTTCCTACTCTCGAAATTGAAAACTTTGATCTTTCTAAAGCTGATTTCGACACCGTTTTTCAGGCTGGAAATGAAATAGGCATCGGTCCATCTAAACTTAAAGATATTCTTGAGCACTTACAAGAGACATATTGTCATTCGGTAGGTGTAGAGTACTTATACTTGCGTACACCAGATAAAATTAAGTGGCTTCAGAATAAAATGGAAACCACTAAAAATCAGCCCAATTTTACTGACGATCAACGCAAACACATTTACTATCATTTAAAATTAGCCGTTGGATTTGAAAACTATATCCACAAAAAATTTGTTGGACAAAAACGTTTCTCTTTAGAAGGAACTGAGACTCTAATACCTGCCCTTGATGCACTTATTGAAAAAGGTGCTCAACTGGGTGTTGAAGAATTCATTTTTGGTATGTCTCACCGTGGAAGACTGAATGTTCTTGCTAATATTCTTGAGAAACCTTATGAGAATATTTTCAAAGAATTTGTTGGTGCAGATTTTGAAGATGACATTGCACTTGGCGATGTAAAATACCATTTAGGATACGGAAATACCGTTAAAACGGATGATGGCAACGAGGTTAAGCTTCATTTGACTCCTAACCCATCACACTTAGAAACCGTAGGCGCTGTTGTAGAGGGAATTTCTCGTTCCAAAATTGACAATGATTACAGTGGTGATGAAAACAAGCTGGTTCCTATCATTATTCATGGTGATGCTGCTATTGCCGGACAAGGGATTGTGTATGAAACAGTACAGATGGCCGAATTGAAAGCCTATAGAACGGGTGGAACCATTCATATGGTTATCAATAATCAGATAGGATTTACCACAAACTACCTAGATGCTCGTTCGAGTACTTATTGTACAGATGTAGCAAAGGTTACCCGTTGTCCTGTTTTCCATATAAATGGAGATGATGTTGAGGCTTTGATTTATACGATTAGATTGGCCATGGAATACCGTCAGGAATTTAAAACGGATGTATTTATCGATATTTTATCCTACAGAAAGTATGGTCATAACGAAGGTGATGAACCCCGTTTTACTCAGCCATTATTATACAATCAAATTGCCAAGCATAAAAATCCTAGGGATATTTATGGCGATTACCTGATTAGCAAAGGCATTTACAAGCAAGAAAATCTTAAGGAATTAATTAAAGAGTATAACGACCATCTAAACGAAAAATTTGAAGTTTCGACGCATATAGAAAAATTATACATTCAACCCTTTTTAGAGGATTACTATAAAGATATACGTTACTCGGATGATGTTGATTTTGAAGAAACACCAGCCTTTAAAACTGACAAAAGTAAGCTTCTACAACTAGCTGATAATATTACGTCACTACCAGAAGACATTCAATTTTTCAAAAAAATTGGTAAGTTAATGGCTGATCGTAAAAAAATGATTGAAGAAGATCGTTTGGATTGGGCTATGGGTGAGCTATTGGCTTATGCAAGCTTATTAGACGAAGGACATGATGTTAGACTTAGTGGTCAGGATTCGGAACGTGGCACATTCTCGCACCGTCATGCATCACTTACCATTCACGATTCTGCACAAAAGTATTTCCCTCTAAAACATGTGAGTGAGAAACAAGGAGCTTGTCATATTTACAACTCACATTTGAGTGAATATGCCGTTCTAGCTTTCGAATATGGTTATGCCTTAGCACATCCATCTGGACTAACTATCTGGGAGGCTCAATTTGGCGACTTCCATAATGTTGCACAAGCTGTAATCGACCAATACATTAGTTCTGGTGAAGATAAATGGGGCGTTAAAAATGGTTTAGTACTATTCTTACCTCATGGTTACGAAGGACAAGGGGCAGAGCATTCAAGCTCAAGAATTGAACGTTTCCTTACTCTTTGTGCCAATAATAATATGCAGGTTATTAACCCGACAACTCCAGCCAATAATTACCATGCTTTACGTCGTCAGGTTAAACGAGAAATTCGAATTCCATTAATTTGCTTTACGCCTAAGAGTTTACTCCGACATGCCAACTGTGTTTCTACAGTGGAAGAATTAGCAGTAGGTAAATTCCAGGAAGTCATTGATGACAATAATGTTATTGCAGAAGAAGTTAGCCGTGTGGTATTCTGTTCTGGTAAGATCTATTACGATTTACTTGAGAAGAAAACAGAGCTTAATGCTCAGGATGTTGCTTTAGTTCGTATTGAACAACTTTATCCATTCCCGCAAAAACAAGTCGATGCCATTTTAGCCCGTTATCCTAAAGCGCTTCTTCACCTTTGGGTACAAGAAGAACCTGAAAATATGGGCCCATGGCAGTTTATTAACTACAATATTCAAAATGTGGAACTCGTACCAATTGCAAGATTATCGAGTGGTAGTACTGCCACCGGACTAGCAAAAGTTCACAATATGGGTCAAAATGAAATCATCCGCAAAGTATTTAGAAGGTGCGATTGTGACAGAGAATTGAAATATTGTGGATTGCAATGCGTAGTAGGGAGTTCGAAAGAAGATATTCACCGTCAGCATGAGTATTTTCAGGATAAGAAAAGTAAACTAATTATGTAGATTACATAAAAGGAAAAAACTCAAAGGTTAAAGGATAAAACCTGAGTAATACCGAAATAAAAAACAAAAACACAACAATAAATAATATCAAAACATGCTTGAAATAAAGATTCCCAGCCCGGGAGAGTCCATATCCGAAGTAGAAATTGCCAATTGGTTTGTGGCCGATGGTGATATTGTTGAGAAAGAACAAGAAATTGCTGAAATTGAATCAGACAAAGCAACTTTAACGCTTGTTGCTGATGAAGGTGGCAAAATTTCGATCAAAGCAAATGAGGGAGATACGGTAGCAGTTGGATCTGTAGCTTGTACCATTGACACTAGCTTTGCTGGCAAAGCCCCATCTGCTAGCCCAAAGACTGAAGCTAAAGAGGAAGCTCCAAAGCCAGAAGCAAAGGCAAGTGAAGCTGCTCCTATCAAAACTTCTGATGAATTTAAGGATGTTAAGATTTCTCCTGTCGCTAAAAAGCTAATGGAGAAAAACCAACTTTCTGTTGATGATGTGATTGCAGGGCTTCAAAGATTATCAAAAAAAGATATTGAGCAAGTTGTTGAAAACAAAGGACAAGCCCCTGCTGCTTTAGAACAGGAAGCACCTGTGGAACGACATATCGATCGTAAAAAAATGAGTAATCTTCGTAAGAAGCTGAGTGCTCGTTTGGTTTCGGTTAAAAATGAAACCGCCATGCTAACAACCTTTAATGAGGTGGATATGTCGGCGGTGATGCAATTGAGAAAGAAGTATCAAAAGCAATTTGTTGAAACTCACGACATCAAATTAGGATTCATGTCCTTCTTTACCAAAGCAGTAAGTATTGCTTTAAAAGCACACCCTGCGGTTAATTCTATGATGGATGGTGATGAAATAATCACGCCTAACTATATGGATGTGGCGATGGCAGTACAAACGCCAAAAGGTTTAATGGTTCCGGTTATTAGAGACACGCAAAACCTAAGTTTGGCTGATATTGAAAAAGAATTGATGCGACTGGCCAATAAAGCGCGTTCGGGTAAAATCAGCTTAGACGAAATGACGGGTGGCACCTTTACCATTACCAATGGTGGTGTTTTCGGATCGCTGCTAAGCACACCCATTATCAACCCTCCGCAATCAGGTATTTTGGGTATGCACAATATTGTTGAGCGACCTATTGCTGTTAATGGTAAGGTTGAAATTCGCCCAATGATGTATATCGCACTTTCATATGATCATCGTGTGATTGATGGAAAGGATTCAGTTGGTTTCCTTGTGAAAATCAAGGAACTAATTGAGAATCCGCATCGAATGATTACCATGGGACAAGATCCTGATAGTTTACTCCTTGGGATTTAAGTTTTCTAAATTCTATTTTAAGAATAAATATAAAGGCCAGATTCTCGATTGAGATTCTGGCCTTTGTTATTTAATTCAATTGTCTCTTCTGGTACTTCTTCTTTTCTCTTCGAGAAAACTCCTGCATAATCAATTCTTCAGTACACTCAGCAACATAGCTATTACGAGGTAGAATAATAGACTCTCCTCCCTGCCAATGGAAACAAGGGTTTACGAAGGCATAAATATTCATTTTATCTTCCTTTGTTCTAAGATCAAAAATATCGCGTGTATTTAAATAATAAATGTAAAAATGCAATTTATAATTCTGCTCTGAATTATTTCTACCCGTTTTTCCAAGTTCCTCATTAGGATAAACATATTGCCCTGGTTTTACACATATACTCCCTTTTTTAAATCCAGAATAATGTGCCATGGTTCCATCCTTGTGCTCTATGATTACTTCATTGACAGAACTCCTGTAAATTGAATTCTTTGTGGTATCAATAGAGTACTCATCTGTTACATCTACAACAAGACCTCTTCTGGCAGCAAGTACAGACTCTAAACTGTCTGTACAAAACTGAAAAGCAGTCCAGGATTCGGGAGCTCCACGTCCAAACCGCTTTCCTAAATACCCCATTTTTTGCATTTGTACTTTAACACTATTTTTGAAAGGAAGTAAATACACAAAGTCTTCCTTTAATTTAAAAATGGGTTTCCCTCTCTGGTATCTGTACGAATACGAAAATCCTATCCCACTGTCCGGGTTTCTAGGTTTAAGGGTAAAAACTTTTCCCATATGAGATTGCAAACATCCCTGATATCGATTTTGAGAGGCATTCTGCAAATCATCAAACTTAATTGATACATAGACATTACCATGCATCGTCTTTCGATAATTAAAATCAACACTATTATCGTTATTTTGACGATATGTTATTTCCAAGTCCGAATTTTGAGCGTAGGTTTTACCTGTTAAACTAAAGAGTACCATTGCGAAAAGCAAAACCAATAACTTATTTTTCATATACTATAACTAAGGTTAAATATAAAGATGCACGTATTGCGAATATAAATAATTAAAATTCATCTTCATATTATAATTCCTTAAAAAATTATGATCTAAAATTGAATGGCAACTCGTACTAGTAAAAGAGAAACATTCGGCATACATAAAGGATATCCGTAGAATTTCACCTCACTTAAATTCCTTAAAAAGACTTAAGACGCATATCCCTTCGACTCAGCTCAAGGAACGGCTATGAGAAGAGCAACAAACGCGAATGGATGTCATTCTATCAATTGACTTGTTTATAGAATCCGAAGGTTTCGAATACCTATAGGTAGTTGTTTTAATACACAAGAATACGACTCCTTCGGAGTCGAACTCTAATTATACCTATTAGGCAATAAATAGGTCATCCCCTCAGGATAATTAAATTTTATTTTTTGCACACCCTTATAAGCATAATATGAATTATAGCGTGACAACCATTGCACTATGTCAATAATTTATTGAAAAACCGAATCCCATAATTACAGAGAGATAAAATATAAATCTCTTAAATTTGAGAATTTAACAAGATAATTGTTTTAAATAAAACAGAGACTGGCATATTATTTGTACTGTGAAACAAAATTAAAAATCCTTAGATAAACCCTAGTTATGAAAACAAAATTTCTCCTTTTAACCCTACTATTTGTCTCTTTACAATCATTAGCTGACAACTCTAATCAAGATTTCTGGGCCAAAAAATGGCTAAAATCCTTCGCTAGCCAAGAGGCAAATCCCAATGACTACCAAGCAAATATTAATTGTCATAACTGGCGATATGAAAATCGTCAATTACTGCACGAAGCAGCGCACGAATATCTTGTAAATCTGGAAATTCAAAATGTGTTATACACTGATCCAGAACTAGAGGATTATCTCTATCAACTTGTATATAAAATACACCCTAAAGCATTTCCATCTCAACAAAAGATTCATTTAAACGTTAAAATAATTAGATCCTTAATACCCGAAGCGTTCTCTTTCACTAATGGAACAATTTTGCTTAGCACCGGTATGCTCACCATGATTCATTCTGAAGATGAATTAGTGGCCATTTTAGCAAGAGAGATTGCTCATTTAACATTAGATCACAATATAAAAACTTATACAGCTCTTCAAACCAAAAGAACCATTGCGGCTATTGTTGGAACTGGTGCATATATAGCTAGTTCAATTAATTCTTTAAATAAGGGCGATAATTATTTTGAAGCAGATTACCTAGGCAGTGTGATAGGAGCTGGTTCTGAATTACTTTCCTATGGTATTTTAAGTGCCTTAGGCGTAGGATATAATCGCTCTCGAATTTATAAAGCTGATGAAATAGCTCAAGAATGGATGGCTAAAAATCATTACAACCCTTATGCACTTGTTCAAGTTATCAGACGATTACAGTTTTTCGAAACTAGATACAGAGGAACTAATTTAGCTCTTTCAGAAAATCGCTTCTTTCTAAGAAATCGCTTCGAAAACATTCTAGAGAATAGAAAACACAAACTAAGTCCTCATAATGTGAAATTAATGCCTACTGACGTTAATTATGACACACAAATATCAGAATGTTTGAAAACAAATTCGAAATTACTTGTGGCAGATGAGGTTTATTCTGAGGCAATCCCTTACCTCGATCGTGCGATACAATCTAATTGGACTTCTGGAGAAACCTATTTACTAAAAGCTATTGCGCTACGTCACACAAAATATTCTAAAGAGGCAAATTTAGAAATTCTTTCTCTTTTAGATAAGGCTAATGAAAATGCTGTAGCTGAACTTCCTTGGATTTGGTCAGAAAAAGGCTTAATACATTTAAGATTGAAAGAAAATGAAGAAGCTCTAAATGCTTTTTCTGAGTTTGATCAGTTTTATAAGGACGTACAAACAGAAACGCCAATTTGGGCACAAAAAATGATTGTTAAATTGACACAAAGAATCAAATAAAAAACAGTTGAGGGTCTCACTTTTTTTGTGAGGCTCTCAATAAGAATAGCGTTTCTCACAATTAGTCATAGCCTGACATTTATCCTCTGATAATTCGGGGTTCTTATAGCCAGAGCGTGACGAGATGATGATGTTTTAAAACAATTGCTGCTACAGGTTATAAATTAAATTTTATTCCCCATTAAACGTTCACCAAATTTGGCTCCTGTTAAAGCCAAAAAGAAAGCAATTCCACCGCCAACAATAACTTTTGTCATGCTAAAGTGAATAAACGAATAAGGTGTGAAAAAGGTTAGTAACAACATGACTAACACCGATAAAAAAGCGCCTGCTGCTGGTTCATATATTCTTATTCCAGGTGAAATTAGGCCTACTATAAAACCGCCAATTAAATAGCTAATGAGATTCAGTATGCCTTGCATCATAAAATGCAAATGAATGGACAAGTATTTCCCCACCACTATTCCTCCAATAAGACCACCTAAGATCAACTCGGTAACAATAAATATAAAAAAGCTAATAAACATCCATTGTTTAGAGAAACTTCTATTGGTATATTTCATATCATTTTGATTCTTTGTTCTGTGCTCGACAAAAATACCAATTATAAATTGTATTCGTCACCGACATTTGATCTTTCTCGCTCCTATGCGGATTATACTAATTGCAGATCGTTTAGTCATTTGTACCCCCTTGTTTGATGGTGTTTTGCATCTGTTTTGTAAAATACAGATATGATAGGAATCAAAATCGTTACGCAAAAAGATCGAACACAATTAATTAAACTTAAATTGTTTAGTCATAAACACAAGCTACAGGTTTGATTCAATATATTTAAACCAACCAACATCAATAAAAAAACTAGTGTAAGGATTTAGCGCAGACAGATCATTCTGGCGCTGTCTGATTTAATAAGAAACAAAACCCACCAATATTTTACTGTAACAAACTTAGGTATTTTACTTCTTTATTTTTACTGCTTGCTCAGAGCACGAGCTATAAAATCGAACTAACAGGGTTATAGATATTTAAAACCTACGACTATTTTTATATTATTTTTCGAAGCAAAAGCTTGATCTCTTTTCATTGCTTCAAACTTTGCTATCAAGTCAACTACCTCAATGCCATTATTTTTCCAATCAACACGTAGCACATCAATACCTAGATTAACCCCATACGCACATAATTGTTCTTTAAAATATTTACTATTTTTCGTAGATACAATAATCCCTTTTATGGCTGATTCGATATTAACATAAGGCACTTCATCTAAATACGAACAAATTCGATATTCATTTTCACCTGAATAATCTTGATGTTTATGAAAAATAAACTTGTTTGTTTTTTTTAACACCTGAGTTAAACATTTCTCATAATTAGATTCACTAAGCTCCCTAGAGTCAATAATATTATTTTTCTCATTCAAGTCACTATAACTCACATATTCAATATCACCATGTTCGTAAGTATCATTTAATTGTTTTTCTAATTCAGACTTTGAAAATATTAGACAAACTCCTTTATAATTATCAGCATATTGTTCCCACATTCTAGGTTTCATACAGCCATAGAATTCATAGGGTTTATCTTTCATTTTTTTAAAATGACCACTCATATCATTCTTACAAAAACAAACTTGTTTTAATCGCCTCATTTGTTCGTCTATGTCCTTAAATACTTTCAAATGATGTACTGATTTTGACAGATCAAAACCACCATATACCTTTTTTATAGTAGTTGCATGAGTCAAGTTTTCTATTGGGTCATTCGAATTGGACCGACCTGATAAGCGTAACTGTTCTTCGGCTAAAATATATTCAAGTGCCGTTGAAGTTTTAGTGTAATGATAGAGAATATCTTCTGATTCAAATTTATCAAGATCCTTCATAGCTGTATTTTTTTTTACAAGTTATGAAAAATATACAAAGTTCGAGATTTACATTATAAACCTTTTCCCTTTCTATAAATAGTAACGGATATTTCTTCTAGCCTTTGGCTTCCTTGAAATTTCAATCGATTATATCGTACGGACACGACATGTCGTGTCCCAACAGAGGAATTTCTATTGATATACCGCAGAAAAAAACCATAGCGTATCCCAACAGGATAAATTATAATGACGCAAGCTTGCGTTAAGGATAGCAGTGGAAACCCCACAGGATGGTTTGAGGTACGAGAGCCATACGAGGAGTTGAAGCGGAAAGCCTGCCCCGAAGGGAACGCCCAAGTATTTTTCTTTAAACCAGCTATGAATTTAAGGGTCTCACTCTTTTTTTTGTGAGGCTCTCAATAAATACCAACACAAGTCATACCCCGACATTTACAGCTTGCTTATAGTCGGAGCATGACATAAAAAAGCTTCGACAGCTTTGCTATCGGGGCTAATAATATATAGTGGTTTGCTATTAGATTTTAGCGTTTACCATCTCTACAATTTCGTTTTCAAGAGCTTGTGCCTTGTCAACAATTGCTTGTCCTTTAGCGATAATATCTGCAGCCCAAGCTTTATCTGTAAGGTCGGCAGCATTGATCTTCACATTCATGAATGCTCCGATTACACCTGAACGAGCAGCTAATGCACCAACACCAGCATCTGTTACTGAGTTAGGGTTTCCTACTTCCGCCATTGCTTTAGCAACATCCATAGATCCTAGGCAAAGTTCCATTGTTTGGAAAGGAACCATAGTTGCAAATTTAGTTGCTTCTTCCATTGCTTCAGCACGAGCCGCTTTCTCAGCCTCAGTTTTCTTAGGCAAACGGATGGCATCCATAATTTTGTTGAAGGCATTGGTATCTTCGTCAACTAACCAATTAAGCTTAGAGTGGTACTCTTTACCTTTCTCAGCCCAATCAGAGAACTCTTCCCAACGCTCGTCCCATCCTGGCTTGTGAGCAGAAAGGTTAGCAACCATTGAACCAAGAGCTGCACCCATTGCACCCATATAAGCAGAGATAGATCCTCCACCCGGAGCCATAGATTCTGAAGCTGTTTCTTCAACAAAAGCAGTTAGGCTCATGTCAACTAATTTCTTAGCGCCTTTTTTAGCTTCGTTCTCAAGAATATATTCAATGATTTTCTTGTCAGCATCGAATGGGTAAAGCTCGTCTAATCCTAAAGATTTAACGGCAATCTTGATGATTTCACGATCGGCAATACCAGTAGAGCGACCTTGCATGCGTAGATAATGCTTACCTGCATCCAACATGGCTTTCAATGGCACAACACCTACCAACTCGGATCCTGTTACACGAATACCACGAGCCTGAGCTTTAGCACAAACTTCGTCGTAAGCTTCGTGAATAGATGTTATCGAGATATCAGTCATGTTCATAGAAATCTGAGCCACACCGAATTCTTCGATAAACCAACCAATTGCTTTGGTTGCTTTCAAAGTACCAGGTGTCATTACTGGATTTCCATTTTCATCCTTAACGATTTTACCTGTAATAGGATTTCCCTCACGTAATGTACGACCTCTCTCGCGAACGTCGAAAGCAATGGCATTGGCACGACGTGTTGAAGTTGTATTCAAGTTGAAGTTATAAGCTACAAGGAAGTTACGTGCACTTACTGCAGTAACACCTGATTTTGCAACAGCCTCAGTAAACTCAGCTGGTCCGAAATCTGGTTTCCAACGCTCAGTTCCAATACGATCTTTTACTGCTTCGTACTCACCCGCACGACATACCGCTAAGTTTTTACGCTCTTCGATACGTGCTGCATTCTCGTAACAATAAACTGGTACACCAACTTCCTCACCAATACGCTGAGCTAATTTGTGAGCATATTCTACTGTTTCTTCCATTGTAATGTTCGCAACAGGAACCAACGGACAAACGTCAGTTGCTCCGAAACGTGGGTGAGCACCAGAATGCTTACTCATATCGATCAACTCGGCCGCTTTTTTAACAGCTTTTACAGCTGCTTCCAAAACCTCATCAGGTGTTCCTACCATAGTCACAACTGTACGGTTGGTTGCTTTACCTGGATCTACATCAACAAGGCTTACTCCTTCTACAGATTCAATTTCGTTTGTAATCTGCTTAATGATATTCATATCGTTCCCTTCAGAAAAATTAGGAACACATTCGATTAATTGTTTCATTATAGTATTTGTGTTAATCTAGTATCAAGTAGCAAGAACAAAGTATCAAGACTACTAATAACAGATATTTTATAAATGATTTATTTCTTTTTAAAACCTCATTATCGATCTACATAGTCCAATAATAAATCTTTCCCTGTAGGGAAAGTGCCGGCAGGCGAAAGGATGTTTTAGTTTTAATACAAATACACCTCTCTGTCCTTCGAACATTTGACTCACTCTTGTCTATTTTCAAAGGCGTTCACGAGCTATCCTTCGGTTCCCCTATAAAGGCAGACTAAAAATTACATATCTATTATCTAAAAATACTCAAATCAAAATTTGTGATAATTTGAGTAATTCGTGGACAATGTTTTTTAAAGGACTTGTCCATTAAGGATAACCGTATCGACCAAGTTACTACCATATGCGTATGGCATAAATTCAATTGATGGAATTTCTTTTGTGATAAACACATTGGCAATTTTACCGCGTGCAATACTTCCTACTTCATCTTCAACACCCATTGCGTATGCCGAGTTAATTGTGGTTGCATTAATTGCTTCTTGCGGCAACATTTTGTAATTGATACAAGCCAATGACAGGATAAATTTCATATTACCTGATGGTGATGAGCCTGGATTAAAATCTGAAGCTAAAGCTACTGGCAAACCTGCGTCCATCATTTTACGAACTGGTGAACAAACCATATTTAAGAAGAAAGCTGCACCTGGTAATACGGTTGGCATTGTTTCCGATCCCTTTAATGATTCGATTTCAGCATCGCCTACAAACTCGAGGTGATCAACAGATAGTGCATTATATTTTACACCTACTTGAATACCGCCAGAGTAATCCAATTCATTTGCATGGATTTTTGGACGCATTCCGTGTTTCATTCCTGCATTCAAAATACGATCTGTTTCTTCAACGGTAAAGAAGCCTTTGTCGCAGAATACATCGATGTAATCAGCCAAATCTTCAGCTGCTACCATAGGAATCATTTCACTGATAACCATATCAACATACTCTCCTTGGCGACCTCTATAATCAGCAGGTACCGCGTGAGCACCCAAGAAGCTAGATTTAATCTTAAGTGGCGTTGTTTCTTTTAATCGCTTGATAACACGAAGCATTTTCAATTCATCCTCAACGGTTAAACCGTATCCTGATTTAATTTCAACCGCACCTGTTCCTAAACTGATAATTTCGTGAATACGCTCCATTGCAGACTCATACAATTCGTCTTCGGTTGCCTCGTGCATACGCTTAGCCGAATTCAAGATTCCACCGCCACGTTTTGCAATTTCTTCGTAAGAAAGACCTTTAATTTTATCGGTATACTCAATTTCGCGAGAGCCAGCATAAACTAAATGTGTATGCGAGTCACAGAATGATGGGAAAACCATACGGCCTGTTGCATCAATTTCTTGCATCAAATCAGTACCCTCCATCTCATCGAAATTTGGCAAGGCCGACATTGAACCAAAGTCTTCAATTTTACCTTCATCGATTAATAAAAAGGCATCGTCTATACAGTTTAGCTTGGCCATATCGGCTCCAGCTACCCACTTTCTTGGCTCATCTTCAACCTGAACCAATCGCTTTATATTCTTAATAAGTAATTTCATACTTTTTTAGATTAATAATTAAGGGTTATCAATTAATTCATTGACGTAATCAATTGATAATTGTTAATTTAACTACTTTGCGAAAGTAAAAAAAATGCTCCAATATAGCACCTCGAACAGAACTAAAAATCGTCAGAATGCAAACCTTTTCGACAACATACAATGGCAAGGGGATTATCTAAGCAATATTGGCGGTAATCCATGGAATGTTTTTATTTTTACGGCTCAAAATCAGATTTGAGATTTGAGATGTAAGAAATGAGAAAGTTCAATTATATGCTATGACTATAGTTTATGAAAATCATCTCATCTCTAATATCTCACATCTTATAACTAACAAAAAGATATGTTTAAAAAAGTACCTCACACCTATGTTATTGTATTTGCAATAGTTGTTCTATCGGCTATATTAACCTGGATTATTCCTGGCGGAGAATACGATAGAACCGTTGTAAATGTAAACGGAACAGACCGTTCAGTCATTGTTCAAGATTCCTACCATCAAGTGGATAATAGTGGACAAAGCTGGGAAATTTTCGCTTCATTTTTCAAAGGCTTTGTCGATAAAGCCGATATTATCATGTTTATTCTAATTATTGGTGGTGCTTTTTGGATCATGAATGCGAGTAAATCAATTGACGTGGGGATTTATTCCTTTTTGGAGTTTACCAAGAAGTTAGAAAAGAACAAGTTGATTCGGAAAATTGGTGTCAACAACATTATACTGACTCTAATAATGCTCATATTCTCGCTCTTTGGAGCCACCTTTGGAATGAGTGAAGAGACCATTGCTTTTGTCATCATATTTGTTCCAATGGCTATTAAAATGGGATATGATTCGATTACTGGTGTTGCCATTTGTTTTGTTGCTGCAGGTCTTGGCTTCGCAGGAGCTCTTCTAAATCCATTTACTATTGGTATTGCTCAAGGTTTATCAAATCTCCCATTGTTTTCAGGTATTGAATATAGACTATTCTGTTGGTTTGTGATTAATATTATTGGTTTCACTTTCATTTTGCGTTATGCTGCTAAAGTGCGTAAGAATCCAGAAAAATCATTAGTTTATACTGACGATAACTACTGGAGAAAACACCATGCTTCTGATATTGAAAACATGGAATACAGCACACCAGCTTCTGCATGGGTAACCTATATTATCTTATTGGTTACAATGACTGTTTTCTCATTTTATTATCCACAAAGTACTCTTAAAATAGGTAATTCAGAATCAACCACTTTCGTTCTACCTATTGTTACAGCCTTATTTGCTCTATTGGGATTTGTCTCATTGCGTAAATCAGTTCATTTCTTCATACTAAACCTTCTTCTATTTACGATTATATTTCTGATTGTTGGTGTAATGGGCTACGGTTGGTATATCATGGAAATCTCTACTCTATTCTTTGCAATGGGTATCTTCTCTGGTATTGCCTACAGTAAGTCGGCTAACGATATTACGAAACTTTTCCTTGAGGGTGTAAACGATATTATGTCTGCGGCTCTGATTGTTGGTCTAGCTGGTGGTATTCTTATTGTACTTGAAGAAGGGCAGATTATTGACTCTATTCTATTCTACATTTCTAAATCGATGAACGATTTTGGTAAGATTGCTTCAGTGGGTATGATGTATGTGATACAGAACATTATTAATGTGGTTATTCCTTCAGGTTCTGCCAAAGCAGCCTTAACCATGCCAATGATGTCTCAATTCTCAGACTTAATTGGTGTATCTCGTCAGGCAACCGTTATGGCTTTCCAATTTGGAGACGGTTTCACTAATATGATTACACCAACCTCTGGTGTTTTGATTGGTGTACTAGGCGTGGCTAAAATCCCTTACGAAAAATGGGTAAAATGGCTTGGTGGGTTTATGGTTGTACTTATATTACTAGGATTCCTACTTTTGATTCCAACCGTAACCATGGAACTGAATGGGTTTTAACAACAGACGCTAATAGAATTAATAAAAGCGAAACAGAATCTGTTTCGCTTTTTTTATACTACGTTTCAATTAAATATTTACTTGTAATAAAAAAAGGCTGCCCAATGGGCAACCTTAAATCTATATAGAAACTTAATTAGTAATCATCTTCAGGCCATCTGGTCCGTTTATGACCGGCAATAACGTAGGTTTCACCTGGATCACTTTCAAAGACAACCTCCATATAAATACTATCAGTTACATTTCCTGTTTTAGATTTAGCTGCATCAATTAATATTTTACCATTTGTAATTGTCGCATCCTCACCATATTGGGAAACATCAGTTCCATCTATACTAGCAAAAGTCAAATTATCGGAACCTTGTGCCTTAATTTGAAATCCCCAAATAGCAAAATCCTGAATCCAAAATTCATTTTTGTTATTTGCAGCCGTATTAAAAGTATGTATTTTTGCAGGATTAGTAAGTGTTATTCCTTCAAGTTGAAAAACAATATACCAGTCACCCGCAAATTGTTCTGCCTTGGTTCCATCATTTTCTAAAAAATCGATACCATCATTTTTATCATCTTCATCACATGATACTAACATCAGTGGCAAAAACAAAAATGCAAATAGTAAAATTTTTATATTTTTTATTTTCATAATTTCAAAATTAAAATTTATAACCATTATTGTCTTTCAAATGTTCTCGGATTAGTACCATAGCCTGCGCCTTTAACACTCCAGATGTAAACTCCCTCATTACTCATCTCAATAAGATCGGGGATCGTACCTCCACCAGTCGAGCTGGCAAAAATAGTTCCACCTAAATCGCTAGGCTGAACCGGGAATACGACCATATTACCTGTAACATTGTACACAGTTACATCATACTCATAATCAGGATTGTCAACTCCACCCACATCATTCACTGTATAAACTCCTGGTGTAGATGTTAATACCCAATCAGAGTAAGTTCCACTTCTAGGCGACCCATAAAAAGTTCTTTCGTAGGTACCTGTAAAATCGTTACCTGCCGTAGTCCCTGGATCCATAACAATAACATATCGGGTTGCAAAAGCACTAAAACCATCTGCATTTACAGCACTGTAATCAATTTTATAAATATTTGGTGTGTTTGCATCAACACTACCAACAGTAACAACTTCTGTTTCTTCCTCACCAATCATTGCTACAATTCCAGGTTCAGAATAATCATCTCCCTTATTTATCACAATTAAGGCGTCACCAGTCATTGTAAGCACAGGATAATCAGTCTGAAATGAGATATTTTCGGAGTCCTTATCACAAGAAATGCATACCACAACTAAGAGGAGAATTCCAATTATATAATTTATTTTCTTCATAATTTTTCATTTAAAATATCAGTACTATTTATTCCACCATACGGGCTGAAATGCATCTACTAAATCATCAGCATTCTGATTATTTTGATTTTCATCTTTTACAGAAGGTAAGCGCTTAGGATAGACACCAGAACTTACTCCATTCACAGGATAAGTAAATTGTCCGTAGATATAACCATTTTCATCACCATAAGGTAAATCACTTTCGGTTGGATATCCTGTTCTTACGTGTTCTATATAGGCTTCAGTTGAGTTTGTTCCCTGGAACAGAGCCACCCACTTCTGTTGAATAATAGCCTCAAGTTGCTCGTCAAAGCTTCCGCCTGATGGAAATTCGTAGGCTCCACCTGATTCCAGGAAGCTTTCTGCTGATTCATTATACTGCATTAAAGCAGTCGTAACTGCTAAGTCATACATTACCTTAGGATTTCCTCCTGTTCTTAGAATTGCTTCAGCTTGTAAAAAATAACACTCGGCTTCGGATATAAAGAAGACAGGTTTGGTTGCAACCTCTCTAATTAAAGATAATTCACCATTCAAGATTTCTGTATTGGTATAATCTCCTTGAGCGAGACCTGCATAAAGGCCAGCATTATTAACATCATAAAACTCCTCTACCCTAGGGTCACCATTAATCTGCAGGTATCTTAATAAGGTTTTAGAAGCAACCAGATTATTACCTGTATTAAGGCCATGAAAGTTGTACTCCATCAAAGGATTTCTCTGATTATCAGCATCTTCAAATGAAACAATTCCTGCATCTGTTGTTAATAAATTATCAGCTAGTAATAAAGCTTCAATTGCTGGTTTAGAAACAGATTCGTTAACACCATACATACGCATATACAATTTGAGTTTTAAAGTATTCGCAAATTGTTTCCAAAGCGAAATGTCTCCACCAAAAACCATATCGTACTTAGCTAAATTACCTGGAAAATCGGAAACTTCTTTGGATAATGCCAAATCAAGTGAAGCCAATAAACCATTATAAACATCTTGCCCTTTGTCAAATACGGGATGAAATTCTACTCCTGCCTCCGTATAAGGTACATTATCCCATAAATCAACCATATACTGGTATGTATAAGCCTCCATTACTGTGGCCATCAAATACATAGTCCAGTCTTCATCTGCCTCAGCAAAGTTCTTGATTGCTAAATAATCATTTAAAGCACCCGAATAAAATTCTCTCCAAGGGCGATCATAGTCGCTGAAAGTCAAATTAAACTGATCGATTTCTTTGAATTGATTGGCAACATTACTTTGTGTGTAATGCTGAGCCCACATTCCTGTGGTAATACCAATTTGTGTCGATAAAGTTCCTGTGGTAGACATTACCGCTGCCGGGAATATCACGTAGCCTGGAACCTCTGTAGGAAAATTGGGATCTGTATTGATCTCCAAATAATCCTTTTCGCAAGCCATAAAAAGCTGGCTTATCAGAGCCATAAAAACGGCTAAACTTATATATTTTATTTTCATATCTTTCATCTTTAGATTCTTAGAAATTAACTTTTAAACTAATCCCATAACTACGTGAAGATGGCATACCTGCGTACTCACCATATTCTGATGTCAAGTCGTTTCCAAAGGTTGTAGCCTCAGGATCAACAAATTTGTTTTCAGATGCTCTCCATGTGATTAAATTTCTTCCATAAACAGAAAGGTTTACACGTTCCAGTCCAAATTTTGAAGTAATGTTTTTAGGAATAGTATAACCTAAGGTCAATTCACGAAGCTTAACAAATGACTTATCAACAACTCTCGCTCTATCCATACCTGGAAGAGTCCAAAAACCACTATCTAAATCATCTGCTGCAATCGGGGTCGTATTCTCAGAATAAGTTCCGTCTCCATTATCAACGACCGAACCTGGAACAACCCAAGTTTCTCTATCATTGTAAGTTGTTAATGGACCATTACCTGTAAAAGACATATAATATGATGTACGAGAGTACATTAAACCACCTTGTCTCCAATCTAAAGAGAATGATAAATCGAATCCTTTATAGCTAAAGGTATTGTTCATCCCCATAGTGAAATCATAATTTGAGTCCCCAAAGTAAACATTATCGGTTGCTACATTGGGCATTCCATTTGCAGGATTCACAACAATATTCCCACTAGGGTCACGTTCAAAATCCTGTCCATAATACACACCAAGAGGTTTTCCTACTTCAGCCCTATACTCAACCGCATTTACGGGAGCTAGGTCTAGTTTGGTAATTCCATCCAACAATGAAATTACTTTACTCCTGTTTCGAGTAAATGTGATCAAAGCATTCCATGTCAATTTCCCTTTAACAGGATTAATGGATAAAGCCGCTTCGATACCTTTATTCTGAATCTCACCTAAATTAGCAATACGTGAAGTATAACCCGAAGAAGAAGGCAGGTCGACATTTGTAATTTGATCCTTCGTATTCTTTTTGTACCACGCAAAATCTATACCTAAGCGACCATTAAAAAATCGCAAGTCAGCTCCTACTTCTATTTCAGTAGTCAATTCAGGCTTAATATTTGGATTTTTCAACTCATTCGAAACTTCCCAAGACATAACCTTCTGACCAGTAACAGGATTAGTCATTGGAAATCTTAAATCACCAAAACCTAAACTCACATTACCTTTAGCTAGGGTATTTACTAAAGAATATGGATCAGCATCGTTACCTGTTTTTCCCCACGAGGCACGTAGTTTTGCAAAACTAAAAACTTTAGACAGTTCAGGGATTGCATCTGTTGCGATAAATGTCAGACCAACTCCAGGATAGAAAAATGAATTGTCACCAGAAGGTAATGTTGAAGACCAGTCATTACGAGCAACAACATTAAGGAACAGATAATTCCTAAAGGCAATATCCGCTTGTGAGAAAACACCATATATTCTCCTTTGTGACTCAAAATACTCTACAATAGGTGTTGAAGCACTGTTTGTGATATGATCAAAATCAGGAATATCTAAATTATTCACCAATATATATGACGTTCTAAAATCACGTTGATTAACATTCCAACCTGCAATTAAGTTTAAATTAAAATCTTCGTTTAAATCTTTTTTGAAAGTGACTAATAAATCTGAGTTAACTTCAGAATTATAGCGTTCTTTCTCCATCTGACCACCAATAAGATCTTGCTTTGAAGAATTATTAGTTCCCTTGTAGCTGAAAGCATTTGAAGATTGTTTAATATGCGTGTTCGCAACATCGGTTCCTAATTTATAAGACAGGGTGATTTCAGGCGTTAGTTCATAAGTTAAGCCAACGTTTCCATAGATGCGATTCTCTCGTTGAGAATTTGAATTCTCTCCAATAGACTGATAAGGATTAGAGGCATAAGGAGTATAAAAATTAGCAAAATTGTAAAATGTCGAGTTGTAATCTTCGCCATCAACCAAACTAAAATCTCGAGGTAATTGATAAATTTCACCCATTAAAGGCTCACCACCTGTCAACAGCTGCTGACCCACAGCAACCGCATTAGCTGTTTTCACGACATAATTTACAGATGCCGAGATTTTCAATTGTTCAGTAATTTCATGAGTTCCCTTTAGTGCAAACGTATTTCTGGTATACTCATCAGCATCCGTAGGTATAAAACCATCTGCAGATACATTAGAATAAGAAGCATAGAAAGTGGTCTTATCTCCACCACCACTTACAGAAATTGAATTTTTATAAGTCTTTCCAATATCAAAAAAATCTTTGAGATTATCTTTTTGAGCAACAAAAGGCTTAACCAACTGTGAATTGTCAACAGTATTTCCCCACGGTCTCAACTTCCCATCAAATCTGGGGCCCCAAGAACCATTCTCATCAGATCTCCAAACAGCATCCCAACCTTGTCCAAATTCATTTTGAAAATCGGGTAAGTTAGCCACTTGAGAAAATTCAACTGAGGATGAAATCGATACATTTAGCTTATCTGATTGCGAACCAGACTTCGTCACAATCATAATCACTCCATTAGCGGCACGAGACCCGTAAAGAGCTGTTGCAGAAGCACCTTTAAGAATTGTCATACTCTCAACATCGTCAGGATTTATATCACCTGCTCTATTACCAAAGTCGACAGCATCGTTTAAAGTTCCAGTTCCTGCCGTACTATTATTCATAGGTACACCATCTACAACGTAAAGAGGTTGGTTATTACCTCCAACAGAAGAATAACCACGAAGAACAACCTTTGTTGATGCTCCAGGAGCTCCAGAAGAAGATGAAATTTGAACACCGGCTACTTTACCTGTAACACCACTCATGATATTGGAAGGTGCCGTTTTATTAAACTCATCACTCTTCACACTCGTTGCAGAATATCCCAAACTTTTTTCGGAACGCTTAATTCCAACTGCGGTTACAATAACCTCCTCTACACCGATTGATTCTACTAATAACACAACATCAATTATAGTTTTGTCACCTACTGGTACTTCTTGGGTAACCATTCCAACAAAACTAAAAGTGAGCACATCTGAAGCTTGAGCTTCAATAATGTACTTACCATCAATATCGGTACTAGAACCGACAGTTGTGCCTTTAATTACAACAGACACTCCTGGCATGCCTAGGCCGTCATCTGCACTGGTAACTGTACCAGTGATTTGCTTTGTTTGTGCATTAACAATTAAAAATGTTAACATGAAAACACAAACAACTAAGGTCAGTTTTTTCATAGATTAATTTTTTAGTTAAAAAAATGACTTGAAGTCAACAAGAATATAATTTAACGAAAAAAATCAAACTTTAAAAATATTTAACATGTCCTACCTTGCTAATTACTAAAGAATTACACATAAGCAATCGCTCTAGTTAATTAAGATCTACTTAATAACGATGGCACCTCAACACAACATAATCATCAAAGATTATAGAACAATACATATAATTATACATATATTAAAACTGAGAAAGTTCTTATTTATATTGATTAACAGGCCTTTGTTTTCAAATAATTAACAAAACAACAGCATAAAACATAACAACACAGATTCGTAGGCATATTTTTTATTATGATCATCCTTTGTTTGTCACTGATAAAGCAGAGTATAAACAATAGGATTTTATCCAAAATTGTCACTAAATGTTAAAATATGGAGAAAAAGATTCAATTCTGACCATAGTAATTCTTTATAAAATCAAAATTATCATCGAGAATTATTACAAATACGTAAACACTAGAGATATCTTTAATCAAGATAATTTTGAAACTAGAGGAATAATTATGAATATATTGGGTCTTAGATAATAACAAAGAACAGGTGAACAAAAAAAAGGAATACGCAACTAAGCATATTCCCTTTTACTATTTTATAAAATGGAGTTTAAATTTCCGATATCGCATCAACAGGACAAACTTCTGCACAAGCTGCACAGTCAATACAGTCGTCAGCATTGACGATAAATATATCTCCTGCGGAAATGGCATCAACAGGGCATTCATTCATACAAGCACCACAAGCAGTACATTCATCTGAAATAAAATAAGTCATAGTAGAATCATTAAATTAAACATGCATCGATATTTATACTAAATTTAAGACTTGATTTATTTAAAGTCAAGCAAAACTATCTAAACTTATTTAGATTTCATCTAGATTAACTACATTTGTGGCATCAAAACTAAACACTATTCAAAATAGAACATATGGAATTCGATTACCCAACATTAGCTTTTGCATTTGGTTTAACCTTATTTGCGGGTTTATCAACTGGAATTGGGAGTGCTATTGCTTTTTTTGCAAAGCGAACAAATACCAAATTTTTATCTTTATCACTAGGCTTCTCTGCTGGTGTCATGATCTATGTTTCGTTTGTAGAAATCCTACAAAAGTCAAAAGATGCATTAGTTGGTATTCATGGCGAGGTAAATGGTACCATTTATACAGTAATATCATTTTTCGGAGGTATTCTTTTTATTGCTATAATTGATAAAATAATTCCGTCATATGAAAACCCTCACGAGGTTAAAAAAATTGAAGATCTTGATGAGACAAAAGCAAAAAATAAAAAATTGATGAGAATGGGGATGTTTTCAGCTTTAGCCATTGGAATTCATAATTTTCCTGAAGGTTTAGCAACATTTGCAGCTGCCTTAACGGATCCAACAATAGCCATTCCCATTGCAGTAGCAATCGCCATTCACAATATTCCCGAAGGAATCGCAGTTTCTGTACCAATTTTTTATGCAACAGGTAGTAGAAAAAAAGCCTTTTTCTATTCCTTTCTATCAGGATTAGCTGAACCTATTGGTGCATTAATCGGTTTTATTTTAATCTATTACTTTCTTGGTTTAAATGATACTATTTTTGGAACTCTATTTGGTGGTGTTGCAGGCATTATGGTTTTCATTTCGTTAGATGAACTTTTACCAACTGCAGAGGAATATGGAGAACATCATATTGCTATTTATGGACTGATTGCAGGTATGGCAGTCATGGCGGCGAGTTTACTACTTTTCTTATAAGGTTTAAATATTAAGAATAAAATAATGCCACTATTCATTGAATAGTGGCATTATTTGTATTTCATAAATTTGAACTAAGAGATGATCCTTTTTATCACTCTAAGTTTATGTGAATATTGCTGAGTATCCACATTAAAAATTCCAATATGATCTACATTATCAATTCGTACTTTTCCTGAAGCATGTATAATTTTGTGTCGATCCCAAATAATCCCAACATGAGTAATAGCACCTTCTTCATTATCGAAAAAAGCTAAGTCACCAGGTAAAGCTTCCTCAACAAAGGTCAAAACTTCACCTTCCATAACTTGCTCGCTTGCATCGCGAGGCAAACAAATACCATTAAGTTTATATACAATCTGACTTAGTCCAGAACAATCTATACCATAAGGAGTACGTCCTCCCCACAAATACGGCGCGTTGAAATATTTCAAGGCCGACTCAATAAGCGAATCCCTCAGCTCTTCTGTTTTATTCCCATTAGATGATACAATTCCCTGATAATGGTATAACTTGTCAGCTAAAACGAAAGTTTTCTTATCTAAATCGCAAAAGGGAAATGAACTACCTGGAACAATAAGCTTGTTGGAATAATCAGCTTCTTGAAAAACGAGATTGAATGTATCATTGGCTACAACAGGAAAGTGCTTATTCAATTTATTGAAAAGTTCTTGTCCAATATTGGTAATCATCTTCGTATCAATCCACCCTTCATAACCATCGAAAGCCAACTTAACTTTCGACCAATTATCTGTGTGTTCGATTATTTCATAATGCTCTCCGAAAAGAATTTGACTAACCATTTCACTTTTTTCGGTTGGCTCACTTCGAACGGGAATAATACTTAAATCAGAAATGCCATAAGTCATTTTCAAAACAAGTTTTAGGAACTGATTAATATTAAATTCTTTTGTTGAACGTAATTGTATCAAATATATAAATAAATCAAATCAATTACCTCCTTTTTCGTCTATAGCTTATTATTATTGTAAAAAGAGTCTATTGATCCATATTTTAAAGGATAATGATTACTTTTATCTGAATATTTTGAGTCTAATTGTAGATTAAAGACATATCCCAATCTATTAAATATGAGAAAATACTTTCGCTGGATTCGACAGAATATCAACATCATATATCGTGTTTTAATTTTCACGATTGCTTTAGGTCTTCTATCCATAATATATCCTAATATAGGTAACTTTAGATACGAATATCAAAAGGGTAAACCTTGGATGCACGAAACTTTAATTGCTCCTTTCGATTTTGCAATTCATAAAACAGAGGCAGAGTTGAACGAAAACAGAGATAGCTTGCTTGCAAACTACTCTCCTTACTATCAATACAAGCCTGAAATCCTAAAAAACATTCAGAACGAATTTAATTCCAATTTCGAAAAGAAATGGATGCCCCATATTCAATCCGAAGAGTTTAAAATACTAGGATACAAGGAGGCAAAGATTCTCATAGAAAAAAAACGCCTTCTTCTCTACTTTCAAGATATTATCGCTGGAATTTATAATGTTGGAATTATTGAAAATTCCAATGCTAAACAAGAACTACCTATAAAGATTAATCGTTCTATTAATAATGTAAGTGAAAAAATTGAAACCAAAAGCTTATACACACCCAAAATTGCTTATGAATATATTAGTAAACGACTAAAAAATGATTTCAAAAATAAAAGTTATCATATTTTATTTCAGAATTTAAACCTAGATACCTATTTATCTCCAAATCTTCTTTATAATGAAGATATGTCTGAAAAGGTTAAGACGAGTATGTTAAGCAGTATTTCTCTGACCAAAGGGATGGTGAAGTCAGGTACTCGTATTGCCCTAATTGGGGATGTTATTGATGATAAAACATTCAGAATATTAGAATCATTAAAGCACGAATATGAAAGTATCTTAGGTTCCTCACAAAGCCATTACCTAATTATGGGAGGCCAGATTTTACTCATTCTGGCTTGTTTGATTTTGATTTTCTTATACCTAAGGAATTTTCGCCCAAAGATACTTGAAGACAATAAAAAGCTCTTATTTATATTGCTCTTAATAATTCTATTCGTTAGTTTTTCAAGTTTGGTAAATAAATTTCCGAACATCAACATCTATATTATCCCATTTGTCTTGATTCCTGTCGTGCTTAGAACTTTACTCGACTCGAGAACAGCTCTATTCATTTACATGATTTCCTTGCTTCTATGTGGTTTTCTGGCTCCTAACAGTTTCGAGTTTCTATTTCTACAATTAGCAGCAGGTATCATGGCAATATACTCTCTACCACAACTCGAGAGTAGAGGGCAACTCGTTATTACAGCAATCATTACATTCTTCACTTATAGTATTATCTATTTTGCTTTCGCGATTACTCAAGAAGGTAGTATCCAGGAAATTGAATGGAAAAACTTTATGTGGTTTGCAATAAATGGCTTATTACTTACATTCTCGTATTCTCTTATATATATTTTTGAAAAACTATTTGGGTTTATTTCCGATGTGACATTACTTGAATTAGCAAACCAAAATCACCCTATCTTGCGTCAATTAATTCAACACTCACCCGGAACCTTCCAACACTCCCTTACCGTAGCTAACCTTGCTGAGGCTGCAATTAATGAAATTGGAGGAAATCCCCTTTTAGTGAGAACCGGTGCACTTTACCATGATATTGGTAAAATGAAAAACCCTGCGTATTTTATCGAGAATCAAATGACCAATAGAAACCCTCATGATAATTTGGAGTTTGACAAATCGGCACAGGTTATAACAGATCATGTAAAATATGGAGTAGAGATTGCTAAAAAGCACAAAATACCTCAGCAAATTATAGATTTCATTCAAACGCATCATGGTTCAGGTCGAGTGCAATATTTTTACACTTCTTTCAAAAACAAATATCCAGATAAAGAAATTGATGAAGAAAAATTCACCTATCCCGGACCAGATCCTTTCTCTAAAGAAACGGCAATTTTAATGATGGCTGACTCAGTTGAAGCAGCATCGAGAAGTTTGAAAGAAAAAACACCAGAAACTATAGAAAATTTGGTTGTCAATCTTATTAACAAACAAATATCCGAAAACCGATTTGAGATGGCGGATATCAGTTTTAAAAACATTCATCAGGTTAAACAAATATTCATTCAGATGCTCATAAATATTTATCATGCACGAATAGAGTATCCCGAAGAGATTAAAAAAGACTAAAAAAAAGCTTGTCTGATTCAAATTAGGCAAGCTTTTTTTTATTTATTCATAGCCAACACCATATTTAAAATCAATAAATTACTACTTCTTTTAAAGCGATATATTACGAATAGAAATTTTCTTGTAATTCATCGAAACAATCCTTAACTTAGAAATGAACAATTCATTTTTTATTTGTTTACACAGAATAATTGCTAACAGAACCCAATTAATTATCTAACGCTAAACGCCCTCGATTATGAAAAGTTACAACCATTTCTACCTAAGCATCCTAATTCTTCTCTTTTCTATTATTGCCTGCCAACCCAATAAAAAAGAAGTTAAAACAACAAAGGATACCGTAATGCAACGTAAGCTTGCCAACTACGCAAGTGTAAAGCTAAATGCAGATTTAAGCAGTTTATCTGAAGGACATACCAAATTGTTCTCGCACCTATTAAAAGCTGCTGACGCCATTGATGAATTATATTGGTTGCAAGCCTATGGCGATAAAAATGAACTCATGGCAAAAATGGGTAATGATCCTGATATCAAGGCATATGCAATGATTAATTATGGACCTTGGGACAGATTAGATGGTAACTCCCCATTTACTGATGATTATCCTCCACGCCCACTAGGTGTTGGTTTTTTTCCAAACGACATGAATCAGAATGATTTCTTTGCTATCCCAGGAAATGAAAAGTTTGACCCCCTAACTGTAATTAAAAAAGATCCTAAAGGCGATTATCAGGTTTTACCATACCATATTGCCTATAAAACACAAATAGATAAAGCCGTTGCACATATGCGTAAAGGTGCTGAATTATGTGAATGCGACGAGTTTAAAGAATATCTACTACAACGTGCAGAAGATTTACTAACGGATAATTTCGAAAAAAGTGATGCGCTTTGGCTAAATATGAAAGATAATAAAATTGACTTTATTGCTGGTCCAATTGAAAACCTTGAAGATCATTTAATATGGACAAAATACTCATATGGTGCCTTTATTCTTTTAAGAAATATGGAGTGGACCAATAACGTTAAGAAATTCTCTTTACTTCTTCCCTATCTACAAAAAAACTTACCTGTTGATGATAAATACAAAGCAGAAACACCAGATGCCAACTCGGACATCGTAGTTTATGATGTTTTATACAACTCAGGATATTGTAATGCTGGAAATAAACTAATTGGTTTAAATCTACCTATAGGAACAGAACGCGTTGTTACAAATTCTAGAAAAGTTCATTTTAAAAATGTAATGGAAGCTAAGTTTCAGAAAATTCTTCAACCAATTACGAATCTTGTTATCGATGAAAAGCAAAGGAAACGTGTTAAATTCCCATCGTTTTTTATGAACACCATATTTTATGAAATTAGTAACAGCCTTGGTGTTTCACAAACTATAAATGGAAAAGGAAGTGTTAAAGATGCACTGAAAGAACACCATGCAGTTATTCGTGAAGTTAAAAATGATGTTCTGAGAATGTTTTTCATTACCAAACTACATGAAATGAATCAACTTGAAAATGTTGATATCGTGGATAACTACGTGACTTATATGGCGGATGTTTTTCGCTCTATCCGATTTGGTGTAACAGATGCACAAGGTATTGCCAACATGATTCGATTCAATTATTTTAAAGAACATGAAGCATTCAAATATGATTCTAAAACGGGTACATATAAAATCAATGATTATAAAATGAAGAAAGCGATAGAATCTCTTTCAAAATTAATATTAGAGATTCAAGGTAATGGTGATTACGAATTGGCTTCCGAACTAATTCGAGATAAAGGTTATATTCACAATGAACTCCTTAATGATTTATATCGAATTCAAAGAGCCCGAATCCCTAAAGATGTTGTTTATGATCAAGGTGATCAACTTAGTATGAA
>Ga0209272_10000194_pt1 | contig 66291 bp, 52 predicted proteins | sample tdDd002_FD_187125 | JGI IMG/M metagenome (GOLD analysis project Ga0209272, IMG submission 187125) | Marine sediment microbial communities from the Atlantic coast under amendment with organic carbon and nitrate - tdDd00.2 (SPAdes)... | ecosystem: Environmental > Aquatic > Marine > Coastal >...
TGCAATTAACCTTTTATGCTGATCAAGAGTATCGAGTTTTAGTGGCAGGCGAGGATCAACTGGGGAAGATTAGATTTCAATTATTAGATGTGGAATACAATGTTTTGTATGATAATAAAGATGAGGGGTTTGTAAAGTATTGGGATTTTTCGGTAGAGAGTACCGATGAATTTATAGTAAGAGTAATAGTAGATCAGAATCAAGATAACGAAGATCTGGAAAGCGGATGTGTTTCAATCTTAGTTGGTTTTAGAGCCTTTGGATCTAGAACACTTTTTAAATAAGAGCAAATTACAATAAATTATACGGTTGTTTTTTACAAATGGATAGTCCACCTCTAAAGGGTGGATTATTTTTTTTAAAAGAGTATTGTGAAGGTAGGATAGATTACTTTTGTGTATGACTTTAATAAAACAAATTGCAATATTTTTAGGTTTGTGGCTGCTTGGAGAATTAATATCCTACTATAGTCACCTCCCTTTGTCTGGTAGTATCATTGGGATGCTATTGCTCGTAATAGCTCTCGAGTTGAAACTTATTAAAAAGAAAGATGTAAAAGATGTATCAAATTTTTTACTCAATAATATGGCTATGTTTTTTATACCTGCTGGCGTCGGTTTGATGTGCCATTATCGTGTGTTGAAACTAGAGTGGCTACCGATTTCAGTCGCTATTATTGTAAGTGCAATTTTGGTTCTTACCGTAGTCGGTTTAATCATGAAAAAACGATCGTAATGAAAGAGCTTATTAATTCACCATTGGTTCATGTATGCCTAACTTTAGTTGTGTTTATTTTCTCTAAAAAACTGCAACAGAGATATAAGTCGCCACTTTTAAATCCGATTTTAATTACTATAGCTGTTGTGATTGGCTTTTTACTAGTTACAGATATATCATATGAAGATTATAAAGAGAATACTCAGATTATTAGCTTTTGGTTAGCCCCATCGGTTATTGCTTTGGGATATGCACTATATAGTTTTCTTGAGGAGATTAAGGCTGATTTTAAGAAAATCATTTTTTCGATGTTAGCTGGAAGTACAACAGGTATTGTATCTGTATTTATGATTGCTTATTTGTTTGGGGCTTCGAAAGCGACGATGATTTCTCTAGCACCAAAATCTGTTACAACGCCAATAGCTATTGAAGTTTCAACGCAAATGGGAGGTATTTCTTCTTTAACGGTGGCTTTTGTGATTGTAGTTGGTGTATTGGGAGCAATTTTTGGTCAAAGCTACTTGAGATTAATTGGGGTGAACGATTCCAAGTCTGTGGGTTTAAGCTTAGGTGCTACTGCGCATGCATTAGGTACAGCAAGTATTAGTGAAAGAGGACCAGATTTTAGTGCCTTTGGAGGATTGGGAATGGCGCTTAATGGTGTAATAACAGCTATTTTAGCTCCTTGGCTTATAAAGTTGTTACTTTTCCTGTTATATTAATATTATCCTATTTTAGATAGAAAATGCCATATCCTTAGAATTTAAGAATATGGCATTTTTTAGATTTTTACTTTAGGATGAAGCTTGCATTTCCAATGTGAATACCTTCAGAAAAAAGGTCCAAAGTGTATTTGCCTTTTATTAAGCTTCCATCATTATCCCAGAAAATAGAAACTTCGAGTTCGTTTCCTTCAAATTCGATATCACGCTTTGCTGAGTATGCTATTTGTGTGTTTTCATACTCGAATAATAAATTTTCAGGATTACTCAGAATGACTTCATCAGGACGAGCTATCCTTATGAAAATGGTTTTAAGCCCAGGAGTGATTGTGATATTTTTTCTTAGGGTGAAACTTGTTTTAAGCTTCTGAGTTTTAGATATTTTTTTTACGTTTCTACCTTTTTTATTGATAGGGAAACAGGTAATATCAGTTGCATCAAGAGCTGAAGCTTTTGAGATAAGCTCTTTCATATTCTCTGTAGTGCTCTCCAGCTTTTCATTGCGTTCTTTAACCCATGAAATTTGTTTCTTAACACGTACGTTTTCAGCATTCAATTCTTTATTTTTACTATTCAAAGAATCAATTTGAATCACATAGCTACGAAGGACACCTTTTAGTGTCCCAATTTCTTTCTTGTATTTATTGATTTCGAAATATGAATTATTTCTGAAAACACGCATTCTTTCTAATAACTCGTCAATCTTTTCTTTTTCGGTTACAAGTAACTGATTTAAGGTGTCATTACTCGTTTGTAGAGAATCGTAGTTTTGTGAAAGATCTCTAAGTTCAGTTTCGAGGTCAGCTTTTTCAATTTTAATTTCGGCAATGTATTGTCGATTTTCTCTAAATGTCTTTAGGAAAAGAATAGAAACTATAAGTAGTATGACTCCCAATGAGATTAATACGATTTTATAAATCTTGTCTTTCTTTTCTGTCTGCAAATCTGTGCTCATCTAAAAATTATTTAATCGTTTATGATGGTATCAAATTTAGTGGTTTTTGCCGTCTTAATGCAAAAGGAAGCTTTTAAAAAGAAAAAAAAGCCGCTTAATCTTTGATTAAGCGACTTAGGAGTACTACTAAAACTCCGACAATAGAAAGTTTTTAGAACTTCTTCTCGTTTATTAGTTTTCCATCTTTGTTCCAAATGAGCCAAGTGCCAACCTTTTCACCTTCATTGTATTCCATCTCATATCTTTTTATGCCATTGGCATCCCATATGTACCACTTGCCATGTTTTTTATTCCTTTTATATCGTGCTTCTGCTATTTTAACCGACAAATCATTCCACGTAACCCATGTACCGTCCATTAAACCGTTTACATAGGAACGAACTTCTTTTTTCACCTCATTTTCGAAGAAAAGCGTAATTTTTCCATTGCGTTTTCCTTCAACTAAATTCATCTCTATTCGCTTACTACCATTTTCGTAGAATTCGGTGTATGTACCCGTATACAGATTGCCGTCAACACTATAATATAACCCTTCAATTTCTTTTATAGATTGTGAAAATGCTTGGTTGGCAATCAAGCAAATAAAGAAACATAGGATTAGGCTTATTCTATTTCTCATCAGTAACAATTAGTCTTTTTTTAGTACTAAACGTATCACGTTGTTTTGACCACTAACATTTACATTTTTTAGTTTATTATCTGTATACGAAATGTAGTTCGATTGAATATTGTAATTCCCAGGAACAATATTGTCAAATTTAAAATTTCCATCGAAATCTGTATAAACGGTCTCGTTTGATCCTTCAAAACTGATAGCAACTCCAGTTAAGGCTTCACCAGTTACATTATCTAATACAATACCAGTAAGGCTTGTTGTATTTAGTGTAGCCAGTTCTGTTGATTCTACATTTTTATCCCCTTTAGGAGTAATAACAGTTTTAGCTTGAGAATTAAGTCCTAAAATAAGTAGTGCTGTAAAAAGGAATACAATCTTTTTCATTTTGATTATTTTTTTAATATTTAGTTAAATTTCTTTTTTATCCGCCCACCTTCGTTTTATGTCTTCGTAATGAGCTTTATTTTCATGACCAAAAGTACGCGCTAACTTATTTGGAATGATTAAAAGAAACTTACCAATATGTTAAGGAATAATTAAGGAGGCTAAAATTGAACTTCAAGTTGAGTTTGTTTTTCCAGAACTGCCCAATATATAGTATTTGCAGAGCCTTTTGGCGAGGAGGTAGGAAGATGAAATTGTCCTAGAATCGTATAAATTCCATTCCGAACTGTATTATTTCAGAAAGAAGCTTTTTTGTGTATTTACATTATTAATTACTTCCCGCTTTCCTTTATTGACAGCTGTTGTATGAGTTTTGCATTGACTTGAGCTCTAAGTTGGATTAACCTGAAATTCAACTTGGCTTAACAATACGCTTTCCAGTAACGTCTAATTAACCTGAAGTTTCTGTTTTGATGATTTTCACTTAAAATGAATTTAACATGCTTGTCGGCTTTCTTGTCTAAAATCGCATAGTGAACGAGAAATAGAAATAACGTATAGACTTATATTAAAGAAATGACAAAGCAAGTATTTTTAGTTTTATTACTGAATATATCTTTTTTAGGACTGTTTGCTCAGCAAACAAGTATTACTGGGAATGTGAAAGATATTAAACTTGGAGAAACCTTAATTGGAGCTTCAGTTTATGTGGATGGAACAACAATAGGAACGGTTACAGATTTCGATGGGAATTATACATTAAATAATGTTCCAGTAGGAACAATTAATTTAAAGTGTTCTTTTATATCATATGAAACGCTTACAAAAGAAAACATTGTTTTAGTAGAGGGAGATATTCCTGTTATCAATTTCGAAATGGGCGAATCTTCTGTTGAATTGAACGATGTGGTGGTAATAGCGAAAGCCAAACGTGAATCAGCTTTAGTATTGTTGATGGACCAGAAGCGCTCATCGGTGATGAAACAGTCTATTGGCGCTCAGCAATTAGCTACTCAAGGGATCTCCGATGCAGCATCGGCGGCAAGTAAAATAACAGGGGTTAGTAAACAAGAAGGAAAAAGAGGTTTAAGTGTTCGTGGATTGGGAGATCGATATAATACGACAACATTGAATGGTCTACCACTACCATCGAATAATGCTGAGTTGAAGAACATTGACTTAGGCTTATTTTCAACTGATATTATTGAGTTTGTTGATGTAGAGAAAGTTCCAACAGCCTATTTAAATGGCGATTTCGCAGGAGCGAATATTAATATAGTATCGAAGGTTCACTCTGGTGATTCTTATTTAAAACTTGGCCTAAAAACAGGTTACAATCTTAATTTAGAAGATACCGACAAATTTTATTTAGGTGATGGGCCTGGACTTTTGGGATTCGATGACTTTAATTATCCTAATGATTTAAGTGTATATAACTTTGAAAGTAATTGGAATCCTGATGAAAAAACGGTGTATCCAAACTTTGAATTTAAGCTTTCGGGTGGAAAGACGTTTAAGTTTGAGAATTCAGATTTAAAAGCTTTTGCCAGCCTTTTATTTGACAATGAATATACTTACAGCGAGCTTTTACAAAGAAAAGTTAATGGGAGTGACTACGTAAGAACCGATTTAAAGGGAGAGTTATTTAAGTACAATACACAAACGACAGGTATGTTGAACTTGAATTATAACTGGGCATCTAATAAGATCTTCTACAATTCTATTATACTTAACACATCAGATCAATCATTAAAGAATTTACGAGGAACAATTTTTGATTTAGCAGAAGTAGGTGCATACGTAAGACGTGCAGAGTACGAAAGAAATACTGTTCTTGTAAATCAACTCCTAGGTGAGCATAATCTGAATGACAATGTTGATTTGAATTGGGGTGTTGCTTACAATACAGTAAACAATATTGTTCCAGATAGAAGGCACAATACTTTAGAGGGAGAAGGTGAGAAAGAGAAAATGTTCGCTACAAATGATCAAGCGAATAATAATCGCTATTTTCATGATTTGACCGAAGATGAAATAGCAGCAAATTTTAGCTTAGATTATAAGTTTGGTGAAGGCTTTGATGCTTCGGATTATAAAGGCAGAATTACGTTTGGTTATTTTGGTAAATTCAAGGAAAGAGCATTTGGAGCTACCCAGTTTAATCATAAGATTAAAACCAATCAATTGGTCGATATTTATAATGTAGATGCATATTTTAATGATCAGAACCTTCAAAATGATCTGTTTGCCCTTCGTGTACTTTCAAATAATTTTGTGAGTTTATCGACTTACGATGGAGAACAAATGATACATGCTGGTTTGGCCAGTTTGGAATATAACTTCAGCTCTCGATTCTTAGCTTTGATTGGTGTGCGTTTCGAGAATGTAAATCAGAAAATCGAATACAAAACCTCTTTAGGTGAAGGAGAAGAAGAGTTTACTGAATCTAAAATCTTACCTAACCTATCCTTAAAATATGCGTTAAATGACAAATCAAATTTAAGGTTTGCATCTGGTATTACTTATACACTACCTCAGTTTAAAGAAACAGCCTTGTTTTTGTTTGAAGGAATTACTGATGTAACGGTTGGTAATCCATATTTGACTCCATCAACTAATTACAATGCGGAATTTAAATGGGAATTCTTTCCTAAGCCCAGCGAATTGATTTCTGTAGCAGCTTTCGGAAAATACATTATCGATCCGATAAATAAATTTGTTCGCGCTTCGGCTGGTAACGAATTCACTTATGCTAACACAGGAGATTGGGCTTATCTCTATGGGTTAGAGTTTGAGATGAAAAAGGACTTGTGGTCAACTTCAACGGAGAAATCTACAAAGAAATTATCTCTCAGCACAAACTTAACCTTAATGGATACCAAACAAGAGTTAAATGCGGATAAAATTATCAATCAGAGCCAGGGACAATTTAATGCAAATTTTAATAAGGATGAAGAAGAATTGCAGGGAGCCGCTCCAATGATTGCAAATGCTGATCTGACTTATAAGTATTCTTGGAATGATGGACAGAATGCAGTGACATCAACCTTGGTTTATGGCTATGTGTCTAACCGTTTAAACCTGATAGGTTATTCAAGTTTGGGTAATCAAGTTGATAAGGCAATACATACTCTTGATTTTGTCTTAAAATCGAAAATAAAGCAGTGGGGTTTGAGTTTATCAGCAAAGAATATACTTAATCAAGACATTGAAAGAATACAGGAAAATACAAGCCAGGATTGGGTCGTAAAATCTTATCAAAAAGGAATTAAACTGAGTGTCGGTTTATCTTACACATTCTAATATAGAGTATTCAATTGTAAAAATTATATCCATTTTATAATCTAATTAAAAAAAGAAAATGAAAAAGTTATTATTAGCCTTATTGGCAGTTTCGGTACTTGGATTTTCAAGTTGTTCGGATGATGATGATCCAAAGCCTACACCAGTGCCTGAAGAGAAATTTGATGTCGAAAATTTCAAAGGTGAAATTATAGACGGGGAAGAGATTAGTCTTGATGCATCAAAAATCTATAAATTATCAGGTGCATTAATCGTAAAAAAAGGGGGGAGTTTGACGATCCCTGCTGGAACAAGAATAGAAGCTACGGCAACATCTGCAAGTGATGCTGATGTTAGATATATTGCTGTAGAGCAAGGGGCAAAAATTTATATTAATGGTACGGCGTCGAAACCAGTTGTTATGACTTCGGCATTGAAAGAAGCTGAAGCCTGGGGTGGTTTAGTTGTTTGTGGTTACGCTCCAACTAATAAGGCTGATTCTGGTTCAGCTGGTGCTGAAGTGTCTGGTTTAGCTTATGGTGGTGACCAACCTAACGATAATTCAGGTTCTATTGAGTACTTGCGTTTGGAATACACAGGTTATAAATACACCAATGAGAAGGAATTCAATGGGTTATCTATGTTTGGTGTAGGATCTGGGACTGTTGTTGACTATGTGGTTTCTTATAAAGGCGGCGATGATGGAATCGAATTTTTTGGAGGAACTGTAAATGCTTCTCACTTAGTGTCTGTTGATAGTGGTGATGACGGAATTGACTTTGCTGATGGTTGGTCAGGAACTGGGAACTACTGGTTTGCTTTAAACTCGGCTAAGTCTGGAATCGAAGGATCGAATAATGGTGATAATGGTGCTGCAACACCCATGACTGATGCGGTATTGAAAAATGTAACAGTATATGGCATGGGTGAAAAACCATTCTACTTGAAAGAAGGTGCGGGTATGATGAACATCAATAATATTGTAATTGGTGGTTTAAAAGCAGAAAAAACTCAAGCATTCTTTTATGCTTCGTCTAGTGATACTGATGCTGCTGCAAGAATAAATGCGGGTGATATTGTTGTAACCAATGCCAATTTTGTTGATATGAAAGCTGGTCAAACTAAGGCTGTAGATATATTAACAGTTGAAGAGAATCTTGAAGCTGATGGTGCTGGAAACGGAATTAATAAACCAGATTGGGTTTCGGATGCTTTAAACACGATTGATGAAAATACCACTGTATTTGGTGATGCTGTTGTAGCTAGAGTCGCTTTTGAAGGGGATATTACAAACGATATGACACTTGATGCGAACAATATTTATGTATTGAATGGTGCTGTAGTGGTAAAAGCTGGTGCAAGTTTAACAATACCTGCAGGTACAGTAATTCTTGCTTCAGAGGTTACAGAAGCTGATACCGATGTGCGTTATATAGCTGTTGAGCAAGGCGCTAAGATATTTGTAAACGGAACAGCTGATGCTCCTGTTGTTATGACATGTGAAAAAACGGAGCCAGAAGCATGGGGTGGCTTGGTTGTTTGCGGAAAAGCTCCAACTAATAAAGCCAATGCCGGTAGTGCAGGAGCTGAGGTTTCAGGTTTAGCTTATGGTGGAGAGGTCGTTGACGATAATTCAGGAAAAATTTCATACCTACGTCTTGAGTACACAGGTTACAAATACACAAACGAAAAAGAATTTAATGGACTTTCTCTTTTTGGTGTAGGGTCAGGTACAACTGTTGAATATGTCGTTTCTTACAAAGGTGGCGACGACGGAATGGAATTTTTCGGTGGAACAGTGAATGCATCTTATCTTGTCTCATACGAAAGTGGTGATGATGGGATCGACTTTGCTGATGGATGGGCTGGAACAGGGGAATACTGGATGTCTATAAATTCTGCAAAATCAGGAATTGAAGGGTCAAATAATGGTGATAATGGTGCTGCAACTCCAATGACGGATGCAACTCTAAAGAACCTAACTGTTTATGGAATGGGAGAGAAGCCATTCTACTTAAAAGAAGGTGCTGGTAAAATGAATATCGATAATATCGTGATTGGCGGATTAGCTGATAATAAAGGGCAAGCTTACTTCTACACATCATCAAGTGATACTGATGCTGCTGCTAGAATCACCGCTGGTGATATTGTAATAACTGATGTAAAATTTGATGAAATGGGATCAGGTAATACAGATAAAGCTGTTTCAGGATTATCATTCACAGAAAAAGCTGACGCAACAGGTGCTGGTAATGCTTTTGCTAAGCCGAATTGGTTATCTGATGCTTTAAACAAAGCTTATAATGGGACAGTGATTGTCAATTAGGTTTAAGTTGGTTTTAGTTGTAGAAAGGCAGATCGGTTGGGGATCTGCCTTTTGTTTTTTTTGAGTTATTTATTCTGAATCTTTTATACAGCGTATACTTAAGCCTGACGTTTCATGCATTTGCCAGTAAGAAATATAGTCTTCAATTCGGGAAACTCCTATGGCATCGTAACCTGTGTTTTTCCACCATATGGTTTTTTTTGTCCGCTCAGAATAAGTTGTTTTATCAAGAGAAAATGAATTAAATATTCTAATCCCACTTGCTAATCCTCCAAAATTATAGAGTTGCTTATTAGGTAGCGCATCTGCAGGAACATTAGTACCTGTTATAAATTGTTGTGCCATTAATAGATATTCAGGTACTGAAGAACGACCTCCTAGGTAATTAAATAATTTAACCCAATCTGTATCTGATGGAATATTATATCCTGCAGGGGCAATTTTTCTTTGATCGGTTACGGAATAACCATTATAAAGAAATCCATAGTAATCTCCTAATTTATCATTATCCTCATATTTGCAGTACATGCCACTCTCAGCACTGGTCCACTTATTGTCCTCAAGCAATGAAACCATAGGAATTACTTCCCCGTTTCTATAATGTGTAACTTTTAGATTTTCCTGCATCCACACTTGATTTCCAATTTTAACTGTTTGGTAGGTATTTCCATCTACATCTGTGATGGGTTCCCCAAGAGCTCCTAGCCATAGTGTAAAGCTTAATTCTTCACTATAAACGGTTTCATATTTTGTTTTAGAATAAGTTCGAATAAAAATTTCTTTATTGTTTTCTAGATCTTCAATCTTAAGGGTTTGTTCTCCAGTCTTTTCGGAAGACTTGATTTTGTTGCTGTCAATAGTTGGGTTTGAGTTATCTCCCCAACAAATACCATTTTCTATAATTTCATCAGAATTTTCTATTGTTACATTCCAATTTATGGTAACATTTTGATAGGTCATATCGATTATGTTGATATTTGAAATTATCGGAGGATTCGGTTGGCTATCGTCTTTGTCACAAGCTATGAATACCAATGATAAAAGAGAAAATAATAAAAATTTACTGATGAGATTTTTCATTTCGTGTGATGATTTTGTTAGTCTTGATGTTTAAATAATTTTAGTAATGTTTGTTTTTTTTTCAATATATGTATTATTCTGTAAAGTTTAAACAGGTTTTAAATTGATATCTAATGATGTATATTCAGTATAGTAAAACACCTCAAACTTGCAGTTTGAGGTGTTTTACTTTTTTGATAATTTACGCTTACACGGCTATTTTATTGACTTCATTAGACTACTTTGCTTTCAAAATAGAGGTTTTTTTGGACTTAAATTTACTTCCTTGCCTCACAAGAAGTTTATCTTCGACTAGATTACAGCACTGGCTTTAATTTCTAGTCGACTATCGCTAAAATAAGCACTGGCATAGTGTTTCGCTTTTTCTTGGTTTTTCCAAAATATTAATTGACCAGTTGCTCTAATGGCATCAATCGCTTGCTTAAGGTATGTAAAGGCACGGTCGCGCATTTCTTTTGTTGGCTTACTTGTGAATTTTGCCTCATTTAATTTATCCAAAAATACGCCTAAATTTTCAGCATAGGTTTCGGCAATATCAAGTATTGTAAGGTCTAAGTATGCCTGTTTTAAAATTTCAGTATTTGATCTTCCAATTTGCACTAAACGGGTCAAATCATGTATGAGATCGGTATTTGTATGACCTACGCTAGCTTGATCAATTTGTTTTAAAAGTACTGAGTTATCGAGAAATGTAAGGCGATAAAATTGGACTAATTCGTTACGAAGCGTGAATGCTAATTGCGATAATTCTTTCAATTGATTCTCGTGATCAACTATTTTTTCATGTTCTTGTACCCAAACCGACTGGCAATATTGTAATGCCTCCGAACGCATTAATATATTGTCTATAGCAGATAGGTTTAGTCCTGCTACAGCAAGTTTATCACGATCTATATTACACCAGTAATAAGTGTCTTGAGCTTCTTGTATATAAGTGTTTACAGGCATATTGGGATTACAGACTTCGTCTTTTTTGATTGATAGAAGTTGTGGTTTTAGTCTGTTAAAATCATCAATGTTGTTCATCTTATTAAAAATCACATTAGTTTAAGCTATAATTCTTTTATTCTAGAGTCCAAAAATAGGTGATGTTAAAAGACTGACTATACGTAGTATTACGTGATTTTCATATAGGTGTATATACGTGTTTGTGTTTATTCTTAAGAGTTTTAATGTGTAAACAATAAAGCGGAGTATAAACATTGAGGTTTATACTCCGCTTTCTTTTCCTCCAGCTTAGTCTAGACTTCCAAAAACACGTTTCAAAAGAGAGCTCACTCGCTTTATAGGATCTTTTCTGATTTTTAATTCTTCCTCAGCTACTTTTATAAAAAGAGCGTCAAGGGCTTTATTAGTGACATATGTGTCAAGTTGGGAGTTTACAGTTTCCATATTGGCTAGTTGTCCAACAAAACTATTGGCAACTTGATTATAGTTTCTTGTTAATAAACTCCAAGATTCATTAGTAGATAAATCAGCAATCAATTTTTTGTCAAGAGAATTTTTCACTTTGGGTTGAAATAGCTCTTTAAGTTTGGTATAGCTTTTATTCTTCAGATAGAGAGTTGCAGCATTTTTATCGCCCTTTAAGATACCAAAAGCATCCTGAATGGTCATCTCTGATATGGCAGATGCAAAGATGGGTGCAGCCTCTACAACAGCATCTTCAGCAGCACGATTTAAACGGAGAACGACTTTGTCGACCAAATCTTTTCCTCCAGGAATTTTCTTTAAATTCTTACTTATGGTTTGTGCCTCGGGTGGCAACATGATTTTTACAAGTTCATTTTTGTAGAAACCATCTTCAATGGAGAGAATGTTTGATGCCTGCTTACTACCTATAAGTAAAGCTTCTTTTAATCCTTGCGATACGTCGAAAGAAGTTAGAGGCTTATTTTGTTCTATGGCATATTCGTTCACGATGGTTTGTAATTCGGCGCAAGAAGTGAAATAAATAACGCTTAGTAGGAGTATGAATTTTTTGAGCATTTCTATTTTTCAGTTGATTGATAATGGCTCTAATTTAAGGACTTATATTTAAAAAGTATGCGTAAATATTAAAAGGATTATACCATTTTTGGCTCTACTATAGCCGACTCTTAACCAAGACTAAGGTAACGATTGGAGGTTTTACTCGACCCTAAAAATAACCGAAAAGCTTTGGGATAAAAAAACGGAGTAAAACCCTAAAGTTTACACCCCGCTTTTAAAATTTTACTCAAACCGTTTAGTCTAGGCTTCCAAAAACACGTTTTAGAATATCGTTAACTCGTTTCAAAGGGTCTGTTCTAATCAATTCTTCTTCTTGTGCAACTTTTACAAACAAGGCATCGAGAGCTTTGTTGGTTACATACTCGTCGAGATTGGTGTTGACGGTTTCAAGACCGAGTAGTGTTCCTGCCAAAGTCTCTGCTACTTCGTTGTAAGGAATGGTTAGTGATTCCCATGATTCATTGGTTGACATGCCTGCAATTAAATCCTTATCAAGAGATTTTTTTACGATAGGATTAAATTGCTGGGATAATTGATCGTATGTTTTTTCTTTTAGGTAGTTGGTCGCTGCATCTTTATCTCCATTTAGAATATTAAATGCATCGGTGATGCTCATTTCTGTGATGGCTGAGGCAAAAATGGGTGCTGCTCCTTTTACGGCATCTTCAGCGGCACGGTTTAAATTGAGTATGACTTTATCAACCAAACCTTGTCCTCCAGGAACATATTTTAAGTTTTCAGTAATAACTTGGGCTTCCTTGGGAAGCATTATTTTAATAAGTTCATTCTTGTAGAAGCCATCCTCCAGAGCTAATATGTCTGAAGCATTTTTACTACCGACAGTAAGAGCTTCTTTTAGACCATCCGATACATCGATAGATGTTAGAGGTTTGTTAAGATCTAGTTCATTTAAAATATTTTCAGTATCCTCACACGAAGCGAAAAACACCACACTCATTAGGATTAGTAGCTTTTTGAACATCTTTGTTTTTTTGATGATTGATATTTAGAGGGCGCAATTTATAAAAAGATCAGTATTCTTCTGGTCTAAATTAGAAGATCAGAAACATAAATGAAAAAGCGGAGTAAAACCCTAAAGTTTATACCCCGCTAGACTCTAACCGATAGAATCACTTATATTTTTTTTCGACAATTTTTAAAGAAGATTCCCTAGTTTAACTCCAAAATAAATGGTTCGAGGATTAAGTGGACCATAAATCCAACTGGCATCGCGATAAGCACCTCTGTCGAAATCATCTTGGAAAGAGTTGAAGATATTTTTTACACCAAAGTCAAATTCCAATTTTACATTGCTACTTAAATCGAAGTGATAAGCAAAGTTAAGACCTATATCCATAAACTCATCACTTTTTACAAGTTCATCTCCTTCAGGTACACCCTTATCATTTCTATTAACTCCAAAGTGAATCATATCCATTGAGCCAGAGTAGTTACCAGATAGGGTTGCTGTAAATTCATGTAGCGGTTTCCAGTTCATTGCAAAGTAACCGTAATGATTAGGTGTTCTTAACATCTTATCCGTATTGATTTCAGTTAAGTCACCCTGATTTAATACTTCTTTGTATTTACTCGATTGAAGGGTCATACCCATTTGGAAATCCAATTTGTATGATGGAGCAACTTTAAACTCCAAGTTAATACCTTTAACCGTGGCTCCTTTAGAATTCTTACGATAGGCTACTAAGTTACCATCATTATCTTCATCACTATACTCATTCACAAATGAGTCATTTAAATCAGTATAAAAACCTTCTGCTAGGAAGTAGGTTTGCACTTTTCCAAAACTTTTATCAACATCGTAAGAAATTGTATAGGAATTTGATGATTCTTCCTTTAGGTTTTCATCTAACTTATGAATCACACGGCGTGCAGCTGAAGCTTCGATATGTAAATCTTCGTCGAAAATTTGGGGAGCACGATAACCTTTAGCATAACTTAAACGTAATTGCATATTGTCATCTAGCTTAAATAACATATTAGCTCTTGGGCTGATAACCGTGTTACTGATCTCAGAATTATCAACCGAATTTTTAATCTTGTATGAATCCATTCTTGCTCCTAATAGGAAGCTACCAAAACCTAAATCCCATTTAGATTGAGCATAAGCACCTATTGTATTTGAACTTTGATTGGCAATAGTTGTGGTCGGTTCAATTTTATTAGTTTCAGGATCAAGGTAAGCCAATTTTTCATCTTTTAGCTTATTGTACACATTTTCCACACCCAATGTGATATCGGCAGGAGCAAATAGTAAATTGTTAGAATGGCTGAAGTATTGGACACCTGTTGATATCGCTAAATCTTTAGTTGCACCATATGCACTGTTGTCAAAAATGGGTTGTGGAAGGTCGATCCCATCATCATCTTTTAATCTTGCAGCACCATAATATGAAGCTCTATCGATATGCTGCGCTGAAGCGTATACTGAAAGTTTTTTATCTCTCTCTGTTGAGAAAAATTGATCTAAGGTGATACTTCCAGAGTTAATATTGTGTTTAACTTGTTCCGCTATTATCGCCATATGGGCAGGAAGATTTAGTTGATCTCCACCTCTTCGATATTCATCAACAATATGATATTCTAAACTAAGTTTAGACAAATCGCTTAAGCGATGATAGGCATTGAATCCAGCACTCAAATTCTTTAATTCTACGATATCAGAGAAGCCATCTTTGTTAGCATCCCAAGCGTCCTTATTACGTTGCATCCCAAAAAGGAATATCCCTGATTTGTTATCATCAGAAACAACAGACGCGTTAAAGTCAACTAACACATCGGCAGCAGGTTCTTTGCTTCCTTTTACTCCAGTACCGACACTACCGTATTTAGCTCCAACTTTAAAGGAGTTGCTTACCGGATCTTTAGTGATCACATTTATGGTACCAGCAATCGCATTTCCGCCGAATAGTGCTGATCCACCACCACGAACAACCTCAATACGTTGTATCATACTTGGAGGAATATGCTCTAAGCCATAAACGCCAGCTAATCCACTAAATATAGGGCGAGAGTTGATTAGGATTTGTGTATAAGGACCTTCTAAACCGTTCATTCTTACTTGAGAAAAGCCACAGTTGTTACAGTCATTTTCAACGCGTAAACCTGGTGAAAACATTAAGCCATCGGCCATAGTCGAAGCAGCAGTGTTGTTAAGAAGTTTGGTTCCGATAGAGTTAACAACAACAGGGGCATCTTTTCTGGAAATCTGATTTCTATCTGCTGTAACTACAACCTGATCGAGACCAATAAAGTCTTCATTCATTTTAAAGGTAAGTGTATTGGCTTGTCCAAGCTTAACATCGAAGTGTTTCATGTCAGATCGATAGCCAACACAGCTTGCAATAATATGAAAATGACCAGTTGGAACATTCTTAATTTCGAACTCTCCATCAAAATTGGTTACTGCACCTATTGGAGTGCCTTCTATAGCAATACTAGCAAATGATACAGGTTCATTGTTTGCAATGTTTATTACTTTTCCTTTAATGGTAGTTGTGTTATTTTTTGCAAAAGATGCAATAGATATTGATGCTATTAGAACTAAGCTAATGCATAATTTAGTGATAATATTCATTATAGAGTATTTGATTGAGTTGATAAGGCATAAATACAAGCATGTTTGTATGAATATACAGTTCATTTATGAGCTGAATATCTATATAAACTAATGATTGCACGAACTGATATACTGGTCAGTAAAACGAAATGGGTGTTGGGTTTTGGCTTGGAATTCAGCTAATGCTTTATTGGAAATCATGATTCTCCCTAATATATTTTTATTCCAAGTCTTTTAATAAAAGACCATAGAATGGATAGAGAATCGTAATCTGAAAAGAGCTTATTTGAAAGGCAAGATGATTAGGCCAAGAAAGGAGGAGGCCTATTGTATAGAAGACTGGCAGTATAGCCAAATTTTACTTGTAAAGAATCAAATTGAACGCGTTTAAGTTGTTTCTCAAATATTAAGCTCAGGAACAGAGCTGTAATAGCTACAAATATTAAACTGGTTAAGTTATGAATAGAAACACAGTCGTTGCATGAGTGTGAATGGTTGGTGCCTTTTTGTGCTCCGCTATCTTGCATAGGATGAGCATGAACAAGAGAGCAACCATTCGTCTGTTTGTGGATATGCAAATTGAAGATAGCATTTCCAGTCAATGCAAGCATTGCAGGAAGAAGCGCTATCAGCACAGCAATTTTTATTTTTCTAAAGAATTCCATCAAACATTATAAAACTTAATATGCTTCAATGCTGCAAACATATAACCTTTATGTAACCTCTACAATACCTACATCATGTGATATTTGCAAAACTGTTTTAGAACATCTATTTAGACTTCTTATTTTATTTCAGAATAGCTTCACTCATAGTTTGCTTATTTCTTATAACTTTGTCTCTTCTAGTTTTGACAGAGGTAATTGATGTTCTAGTCAATCAAAATTATTTAAACATGAGTGAAGTAAAAGAAAAGAAAGCGATTATTAAAAAGCTCAGACATAAGTACCGTTTGACCATTTCAAATGAGAGTACGTTCGAGGAAGCATTATCTTTTCGACTTTCGAGATTAAATGTATTTACTGTTACTGGTTTATTTTCGATAGTTTTAATTGCTCTAATAACCGTTTTGATTGCTTTTACACCTTTACGCGAATATATTCCAGGTTATCCTGATGGCCAGATGCGCAGAAACATTGAGAAGAATGCAAAAATGGTTGATTCTTTGATCGCAGAACTTGATAAACGAGATCGTTTTTTCGATGGTATAAAAAATGTCATATCAGGTAAGGATTTTGATAATGTCATTCAGGATAAAGCCGACTCCATTGTTGATCCTAAATATAAGGGCTTGCAATTTACCCAATCTGAGAATGATTCCATATTTAGAAAAGAGCACGAAGCCGAGGAAAAATTCAATTTGACTATTTCTGGCGAAAATAAAGCACGCGGTATTTCCAGTATCCACTTTTTTACACCTATGAAAGGGATGATATCTAATTCATATGATGCTCAAACCAGTCATTATGGGGTTGATGTGGTTGGACCATTAAATGAGAGAATATCAGCAGTGCTTGATGGGACTATTATTTTTGCAGAATGGACACTGAATACAGGTTATGTTATTCAGATACAGCATGATAATGATTTGGTGTCTGTCTATAAACACAATCAAGAATTATTAAAAAAGCCAGGTGAATTTGTAAGGGCAGGAGAAGCGATTGCCATACTTGGAAATTCGGGAGAGTTGACTTCAGGGCCACATTTGCATTTCGAATTGTGGCATAATGGGAAAGCTTTAAATCCTGAAAGCTATATCAAGTTTTAAAATTCTGTCTGAAAATTACAGATCGGATAATCAAATAAAAAAGCAAAGGACTAAATGAGTAAACATATTGCAATCTTAGGATCTACAGGATCTATTGGAACGCAAACTTTAGAGGTAGTTGAAGCAAATCCAGAACTGTTTGTTGTTGATGTATTAACAGCAAATAATAATGTCGACTTATTAGTTGCCCAAGCAAAAAAATTCCAGCCCGATGTGGTGGTTATTGCCAGAGAAGATAAATACCAATACCTATCTGAGGCTTTAAAGAATGAGGATATCAAAGTATATGCAGGGAGTGATGCCATTGCTCAGGTTGTAGGAATGTCATCTATTGATGTGGTTGTTACAGCCATGGTAGGATACTCGGGTTTATTGCCGACTATAAAGGCAATAGAAGCGAAAAAAAATATAGCCCTTGCCAATAAAGAGACCTTAGTTGTAGCTGGTGAAATTATTCAGAAGTTGGCTCTTGAGAATGGCGTTAGTATTTATCCCGTAGACTCAGAACACTCCGCTATTTTTCAATGCTTGATTGGTGAATTTGAAAACCCAGTTGAGAAAATATACCTAACGGCATCAGGAGGACCGTTCAGAGGAAAAGATCGAAAATTTCTAGAAAATGTCACTTCTAAACAAGCCTTGAAACATCCCAATTGGGAAATGGGATCTAAAATCACAATTGACTCAGCCAGTATGATGAATAAGGGCTTTGAGGTGATTGAAGCCAAGTGGCTTTTCGACCTTAAACCTGAACAGGTAGATGTTATTGTACATCCTCAATCTATTGTCCATTCATTGGTTCAATTCGAAGATTCTTCTATGAAAGCTCAAATGGGTTTGCCGGATATGAAACTACCAATTCAGTTTGCTCTGACTTACCCTAAGCGACTGAAAACGAGCTTTGAGAGATTTAATTTTTTAGATTACCCCAATTTGACTTTCGAGCGTGCTGATACTGAAAGTTTTAGGAATCTAGCTCTAGCTTATGAAGCTATGGAACGAGGAGGGAACATGCCTTGTATCATAAATGCGGCTAATGAAATTATGGTTGAAGCTTTCTTGAGAGATCAAGTTGGATTTCTTCAAATGAGCGATATTATTGAAACCTGTATGCAGAAAGCAAGCTTTATTGCTCATCCCGTTTACGAGGATTATGTTGCTAGTGACACAGAGGTTAGACAATTAGCAACCTCTTTATTATAAAATACGTATCTTGTCGTGATTTTTTAATCAATGATGAAGCCTATAATCTTTAGGCGAATGAATCTGATAATTGAAATTAAATGGAAATATTAATTAAAGTATCTCAGTTTCTTCTGAGTTTGTCTATTTTGGTAGCACTCCACGAATTAGGACACTTCGTTTTTGCTAAACTTTTTAAAACTCGTGTAGAGAAATTCTATTTGTTTTTCAATCCTGGTTTTTCTCTTTTTAAATATAAAAAGGGTGATACAGAATATGGTATTGGATGGATTCCATTAGGAGGCTATGTGAAAATATCGGGTATGATAGACGAATCGATGGATAAGGAACAAATGGCATTGCCACCTGAACCTTATGAGTTTCGTTCAAAACCAGCTTACCAGCGTTTACTAATTATGGTTGGTGGTGTAATGGTAAACTTTGTTTTAGCCTTTGCAATTTACATTGCAGTTCTATTTGCCTGGGGAGATGAGTATCTGCCTGCAGAGAATGTAAAATACGGTTATGTTTGTGACTCTATAGCTCAAAGTATAGGCTTGCAAAATGGGGATAAAATTCTAGAATTAGATCATCAAAAGCAGGTGAAATATACGGATATTCTAACCAATATTCTTTTGAATAACCCGAAAACCATGCAGGTTGAGCGAAATGGAGAGATGATGGATATCGCAATCCCATCTACCTTTGTTCCAGATTTGTTAGCTAAGAGTAGTAAAGGATTCTCAATGTCTCCTGTTATAAGCCCAAGGATACCGTTAAAGCCTTTCGTTATTAATGGTTTTATGAAAAATTCGGAAGCTAAACTTGCTGGTTTCCAGAAGGGAGATGATATAATGGATATAGATGGGAAAGGAATTGAATATGTGGATCAATTCAAATCTTACCTTAAATCTAATAAAAATAAAGAGGTTACTTTCCAGGTTAAACGAGATGGTGAAATCAAAGAAATTAAGATGAAGTTGAATGAAACGGCATCTTTTGGGATTACTAGAGTAGGGGTTAATCATTTCGAATTTGCTGCAATAGAATATAGTTTCTTGGAGGCTATACCAGCAGGTATTAATAAAGGTGTAGAGAAATTACAGTCTTACTTAAAACAGTTTAAATTAATCTTTTCTTCAGAAACTAAAGGATATAAATCTATTGGTGGTTTTGGTACCATTGCAAGTATTTTCCCAGGAGTTTGGGATTGGCATGCCTTTTGGAATCTAACAGCTTTCTTGTCGATTATATTGGCAATTATGAACATCTTACCTATACCTGCTTTAGATGGAGGTCATGTGATGTTCTTGTTGTACGAAATTGTTACTCGTCGTAAGCCAGGAGAAAAGTTTATGGAATATGCTCAAATTGGAGGTATGGTTATTTTATTTGGTTTGCTAATTTTTGCCAATGCCAATGATATCATGAAAGCTTTTAATTAAGCTGATTGATATGTGTTTCAGATATATGTCTTGCTACTTTATGTGAAAATGTTATATTTGTGAGGTATAATTCTTAAAATAAAACTTATGAACCTTTTTGTAATAGCCGGAATGGTTGGACCATGGCAAGTTGTTATCATTGTATTTGCACTCGTACTTTTGTTTGGAGGGAAAAAAATCCCCGAATTAATGAAAGGATTGGGGCAAGGGATGAAAGAGTTTAAAAAAGCGACTGATTCCGAAGAGAAAAAAGATAAGACAGACGAAAAGGAATTAAAAGATAAATAAAAGAAAGGCAGGTTATTACAACCTGCCTTTTTTACATCTTAAATATCAGTGAATTATAAGTTCGTTTTATAAGTACTTAAGAATTGATTTACTTACAAGATTATTGTTTGTTTTTGAACTGATACAAAGATAAAATGCTTATCTTAATTCCGGCAAAATGCATGCTTACAATTGATGTGATTATTCCCAATGAAATATACGAAATCAGCTTTTAAAAATATAATATTTACGATGGGCCTAATGTGCTTTTCCTATGTGAGTAGTGCTGATGAAATGTGTGTAGATAATGGTGAAAAATTAACTGAGAATGATCACTTAGCAGGCAAAGAGATTGATGGACTGAATAAAGATATTCCTAGTTTGAGTAATGCCTCAGCGTTTACAAACGAAGATTACTCTTGGCGTATTGAGAAATTAAATGAGGCGAGTCCTGTTCAACTTGAATTTAACGAGAGTGTGAAGCGTTATATCGATGTGTATTCGATTCGTCACCGCGATAAAACGTCTAGGATTTTAGGTTTAAGTGAGATGTACTTTCCAATTTTTGAGGAATATCTCGATAAGTATGGCTTACCGCTGGAATTAAAATACATTGCTGTCATTGAGTCGGCATTAAATCCCAAAGCCAGATCCCGATCGGGAGCAACAGGTTTGTGGCAGTTTATGTATCACGCCAGTCGTATGTTCGATTTAAAAATCAGTTCGTATGTCGACGAACGTATGGATCCGGTTAAATCAACCGAAGCAGCATGCAAATATCTACAATACTTATATCGAATTTTTGGTGATTGGCAATTAGCTATTGCCGCATATAATGGAGGCCCTGGTACCGTTCGCGATGCAATTAAAGCTTCGGGAGGTAAAACAAATTTTTGGGATATTGCACCTTTTTTGCCAGAACAAACTCGAAGCTACTTACCTGCTTTTATAGCTGTGAATTATGTGATGAATTACAATCAGGAGCACAATATTGCACCTAAAGACACGGCGTATTCTTATTTAAAGCTATCTGATGTAAGTGTGAAAAAACCATTGTCTCTTTTGAATGTAGCAGAAGAACTAGAAATTTCAATCGTAGATTTGAGGCGTTTGAATCCAATTTATAAACTAGATTTTATTCCTAAAAGTGAATTGCCTGCAAAATTGATTCTACCTGTAGATAAAGTTTCGGCATATGTTGAAATTGAATCACAACTGTATAATACACCTAGAACTAAAATTCAGTATCACGATATTGAGAAGAATATGTCCTCAACTAAAGGGAAAAAGTGTATTGTTCACATTGTGAAGGCTGGTGAGTATTTCCATAAAATAGCAATGAAATATGCCTGCACAAGTCATAATATCAAAACATGGAATAATTTAACAGGCGATATTCTTCATATTGGACAGGAATTAAAAGTTTGGATTCCCATATCAGAAGCAAGTTTAAGTCCTGAGGACAAAACACCGTTTTTTGATCAGACAAGTAGAGTTGTAAATAAAACAGAACGAATTAAAAATACTTGTATGCTTTCTAACTAAAAAGCATATAAACACTAGAATAAGTTTATTAAAAAATATCAGTTATGAAATCGATAATAAAATTGAGTGTTATTTGTTTGATTCTTATTGTAAGTATAAGCTCATGTAAGAAAACGACAAAAGGTTTAATGCCAACCGTAACAGGTCAAGCTGGAGAAATGTTAGTTTTGAGTAGTAAGACCCTTTGGGATGGTGTTGTTGGTGATTCTATTAAAGCCATCTTTAACGATATTCAGGTTGGAATGCCACAAGACGAAGCTGTGATGGATCTATTCCATTTAAATCATGAAGCTTTCACAAGCATGTTTAAAACGCATCGTAGTATATTGGAGATCAAGATTTCGTCATCTGTGAAGAAAACCAGATTGGTTGTAAAAGACAATATGTATGCCCGTACACAATCTTATATGCGTGTTGAAGCAGCTACTAACAGTGAGATGATTGAAATTTTAAAAAAGAATAGAACAAAAATATTGGCTTACTTCCTACGCAGCGAACGAGAGCGAAAAATTGGAGTTATATCAAAAGCACCAGTGCAAGAGATTTTCGATTATCTGAAAACGAAGAAGGAATTTACGTTAGCATTCCCATCAGGATATGAAGTTAAAAAAACAGAACCTGATTTTTACTGGGTTAGTAAAGAAACACCTGAAACTAGTCAAGGTATGTTTATTTATACTTATGACTATTTAAGCGAAGATATGTTTGATAAGGATGCCATATTGGCCTTGAGAAATGCAATGCTAAAGGATTTGGTTCCTGGCCCAAGTGAAGGAAGCTATATGACGACTGAGTTGAATTTTCCAATTGCATTTAATCATTTTGAATTTAAAGGGAATTATGCTGTTGAGATGAGAGGCTTGTGGAAAGTTGCAAATGATTTTATGGGCGGACCTTTTGTTAATATATCATTTTTGGACTCAGTAAATAACCGAGTGATCTGTATGGATGCATATGTATATCGTCCAAATCAAGATAAGCGTGAGTTATTGAGGGAACTTGAAGCCATTATGCATTCATACTTACCAATTAAAAAAGTTGCTAAGTCAAAAAAGAAATAAACTCTTAGAATAAAGCTTCTTAAACTTCAGTAGAATAACTAAAAAAAGATAAGTGAATCTTCCTGACTATAATCAAGTTAAAGTTTCTAAGTATCGAGACAAAGTCGAAATTATAAAGCAAGTTGCGGCTCAAATTGAAAAGGATTTTTATCAATTTGGTTTTGAAGTACAGTTTTCAGGTGAACCTGCTGATGCTTATAATGAACTCTTTGCGCAGATAAACGAGCATGTTGCTTTCATGCTCAGTCAGGATTATCACCGTTTAGTTTTGCTTTTGTATCAAATTGATTTGAGCGAAAAGGAAATTCTAAAGAATGAATTGAAATACCCTAATGTGGATAAGCACAAGTTACTGTCTGAAATGATTATTCAGCGTGAGCTAAAAAAAGTTCTTATTCGTAATTATTTTAAAGAAAATCCCGATAAATTATAGTTTTCACTCTTGTTAGGATATGAAATTGAGTGAGATGATTATGATAGATCTTTTCTTTAATCTTATTACTTTTGTGAAAACTTAGATGGATTATTCATTAATATGCTATCATTATAGATGATGTTTTGCTAATTACGGGCAAAAATTCTTTTATAGCGGGTAATTCAATCGACATATATAAAACACATACAAATGAAAGATACTAAAATAAAAGTTGGAATAACTCAAGGTGATATAAATGGGATTGGTTACGAGGTGATAATTAAAACCTTAATGGATACACGTGTTTTGGAGTTGTGTACACCAATTATTTATGGCTCACCAAAAGTTGCAGCCTATCACAAGAAAGCACTTAATATCGACGATTTTAGTTTAAATAATATCAAAACAGCTCAGGATTCTCATCCTAAAAGAGTGAATGTTATAAACTGTACCGATGAGAATATTAAAGTAGAGTTGGGTAAATCGACTTCTAGTGCAGGTACTGCATCTTTGGCATCTCTTGAAGCAGCGGTTAAGGACTTGAATGAAGGAAATATTGATGTTTTATTAACAGCACCAATTAATAAAAAGAATATCCAGTCGAAGAATTTTGTATTTCCTGGGCACACTGAATATTTAGAATCTAGAATAAATTCAGGAAAATCTTTGATGCTATTAATTAGTGAGAAATTGCGAGTTGGTGTTGTAACGGGTCATATCCCAATTTCTAAGGTTTCAGAGAATATAACTGAAGAGAAAATTATAGAGAAACTGAATATTTTGAATAAGTCATTAATTCAAGACTTTAGTATTCGCAAACCTAAGATCGCGGTTCTTAGTTTAAACCCACATGCTGGTGACGATGGCTTAATAGGATCTGAAGAAAAAGATGTGATTATACCAGCAATTGAAAAAGTTAGAAAAAAAGGGGTTTTGGCCTTAGGTCCATATCCTGCTGATGGTTTTTTTGGATCAAATGATTACTCTAAGTTCGATGCCATTCTTGCTATGTATCATGATCAAGGTCTAACAGCTTTTAAAGCACTTTCTTTTGATTCCGGAGTTAATTTCACTGCGGGCTTATCTAAAGTAAGAACATCTCCTGCTCACGGAACAGCGTATGCCATTGCCGGAACAAATGTTGCTTCACCAGAATCATTCCAAAAAGCATTATATATGGCTATTGATGTTTATAGGAACAGATTGGAGTACCAAGAACTAACGAAAGATCCTTTGAAGGTAAAAGCTCCAAGTACGGATCATCAAAATAAAAGACAGTCTATTAAGTAATTGATTCGAAAAATCTCGTAACAGACTAATTCAAGTTTATTTTTATGTTTGAATATATTAAAGGTGATTTAAATGACCTGACACCAACAACTGTAGTGGTTGAAAATCATGGCTTAGGTTATATTATAAATATTTCATTAAACACCTACTCTCAGTTATCTGGTCATCAATCAGCTCAGTTATACCTACATCAGGTTATTCGTGATGATGCGCATCTTTTGTTTGGTTTTAAAGAGCTAAATGAAAGGGAAATTTTTCGACTATTAATTTCAGTTTCAGGAGTTGGTGCCAATACAGCTAGAATGATGCTTTCGTCATTAACATCTGAAGAAATAAAAAAAGCAATTTTTTCCAATAACTCTAAAACATTGCAAGATGTAAAAGGTATTGGAGCTAAAACAGCTCAACGAATTATTATTGAACTTAAAGATAAGATAGGTAAAGAAGATGAAATAGGAGAAATTGTATTCGCTCAGGACAATACAATTCGTGAAGAAGCGTTATCTGCTTTAGTAATGCTTGGTTTTAATAAAAATTCTATTGTAAAAGTTCTTGATAAAATTATGAAGGCAAGTTCACCATCAAGTGTTGAAGAACTTATTAAGATGGCTCTAAAACAATTGTAGTACCTGAATCGAAAAACACCCAATTCTTGAAAAATTCGTTGCAATATATTTTCCTGTTCTTATTTATTTTTGCTCTATCATTTAATGGGACGGGCTTGAAAGCGGATACCTATTCTTTTGAAAATTTTCAACAGGATAGTACTTTGCTAAAAAAATCTAAGCGCATTGTAAATTCAAAATCTCCTTTTCATAAGGCTAAAAAGGTAAGTGCTAAGGATAAAACTCTACCTTATTCTTTTGATGATGAAGATAATGCTTCGCTTAAGGATGATAAAGTAAAATCACCTTTATACTTAAAGGATCCGGCTAATATAGAAACGACAATCGTATATGATCCTATAACAGGAAACTATATACTAAAAAAAAGAATTGGAGCATTGGATTATCGCAATTCAACTTCGATGTCTAAAGCAGAGTTTCAAGCGCAACAAAATCAGGCTGCATTGCGAGACTATTGGATGGAGCGTATATCATCTGATAGGAATGTAAGAGGGGCTGATCAGCGTTCTTTTCTAGGATCGAAGGTATTCGGGAAACTTTTTGGGAATACGGCAATTTCAATTAAGCCACAAGGAGCTGCTGAACTCAGCTTTGGTATAAGTTCCACTAAGGTTGATAATCCGACTATTCCAGAGGAGTTAAGAAAGACGACAAGTTTCGATTTTAATGAGAAAATACAGATGAGCCTATCGGGTAAGATCGGTGATGTTTTCTCAATGGAAGTAAACTATAATACAGAAGCCACTTTCGATTTTGAAAATCAAATGAAACTCGAATATAATGGTAAAGAAGATAATATCATTAGAAAGGTTGAAGCTGGTAATGTATCAATGCCAATATCCAACACCTTAATTACAGGTGGACAGAATCTCTTTGGTTTCAAAACAGAAATGCAATTTGGTAAGCTTTCTGTAGCTTCAGTGTTTTCTCAGCAAAAAGGAGAAACTAAGGTTGTGAATATGGAGAATGGAGCTCAAAAAAGTGAGTTCGAAGTATCGGCTGGCGACTATGAGGCCAATCGTCACTTCTTTTTATCAAAATATTTCTATGACAGTTATGATCAGTCATTAGCAAAGTTACCTGTAGTAAGTTCTGCTGTTACAATTAATAAAATTGAAGTTTGGATTACAAATAAAAACTCAAACTTTGAAGATTCGCGTAACTTTGTTGGTTTTGTTGACCTGGGGGAAAATCAAGCGAACATTCATAATACAGCTTTGTTTTCACAAACAGAACCTGGCATTTATCCTGCGAATACAAGAAATAATGTATATGAGCAGATGACAACTACCTATAGTAATATTCGCGATATAAATCAGGTAACAAATACATTGGCACCTTTAGCACCTGGATTTACTGGAGGTAAAGATTATGAGAAGGTAGAAAATGCTCGTCTATTATCTGAGTCGGAATATAAACTGAACCGTAGACTAGGGTATATTTCATTGAATCAATCATTGAATGCTGATGAAGTTTTGGCAGTCTCATATCAGTATACTGCCAATGGTGAAGTCTTTCAGGTTGGGGAATTTTCAAGTACTGGTGTAAGTGCGCCTCAGTCTCTTATTCTGAAGTTGATAAAGGGTACAAATTTAAATCCAACACTTCCTACTTGGGAGTTGATGATGAAGAATATTTATAATATTGGAGCTTATCAAGTTAATACGGAAGACTTCAGGTTAGATGTTTTGTATCAAAATGATCAGGCTGGTTCGCAATTAAATTATATAGATGTTGATGGATCTGGTAAAAATGAGATTCTGTTGCGTTTACTAAATCTTGATAATTTGAATTCACAGTTGGATCCTACACCTGATGGGATGTTCGACTTTATTGACGCTTTAACAATTTATCCAGATAAAGGGAGAATTATTTTCCCGGCTGCAGAACCATTCGGTTCATATTTAAGATCGAAAATACCGAATAATTCCATTGCCGATAGTTATGCATTCGATGAATTATATGAGTTAACACAGAATCAAGCACAGCAAATAGCAGAAAAAAATAAATTTGCACTTAAGGGTAGCTACAAGTCAAGCGGAGGATCGGAAATATCATTAAATGCAATGAATGTTCAGCCTGGATCAGTTGATGTAAAAGCTGGCGGTATTAAACTTATCGAAAATATAGACTATACTGTTGACTATACATTAGGGCGTGTTAAAATTATCAACCAAGCTCTTTTAGAAGCAGGAACGCCAATTACCATTTCATCAGAGAGTAATTCCTTATTTAATATCCAAACGAAAACATTGGTTGGGGTTCAGATGGACTATCAATTTAATAATGATTTTAATTTGGGTGCAACAGTAATGCACTTATCCGAGAAGCCATTAACACAAAAAGTGAATATCGGTGATGAGCCTATATCGAATACGATATGGGGATTGAATGGTAGTTATAGAACCGAGTCTATGTTCTTAACAAATTTAGTAGATAAACTGCCATTTATTGAAACTAAAGAGCCATCACAAATTTCGATTGAGGGTGAATTTGCACAATTAGTCCCAGGGCATAATAAAGCAATCGGAAGCTCAGGAACAGCTTATATTGACGATTTTGAAGGAACAGAAACTTCAATCGATATGAAGAATTATAATTCTTGGGTTTTAGCCAGTACACCACAAAATCATCCTGATTTCCCAGAAGGGAACATGAATAACGACTTGGCTTATGGATATAATCGAGCAAAATTAGCATGGTATGTTATCGATCCTTTGTTTAATCGAAATACATCATCTACACCAGCTCATATTCGTTCGGATAAAGAACAGTTATCCAATCATTATGTACGTGAAATTTATGAAGAAGAGATTTGGCCAAACAAAGAAACGGCAACAGGTGTTCCTACAAATATTTCAGTCTTAAACTTAGCTTATTACCCTTCAGAAAAAGGCCCTTATAATTATGATGTTGATGGACAAGCTAATGTTTCTACAGGTATGAATACTGATGGAACGTTGAAAGATCCTGAAACCAGATGGGGTGGTATCATGCGAAAAATTGAAACCAATGATTTCGAGGCGGCAAATATTGCTTATGTCGAATTTTGGATGATGGATCCTTTTGTATACGATGATACCCATAAAGGAGGAGATGTAATTATAAATCTTGGGAATATATCAGAAGATGTTCTAAAGGATTCTCGAAAAGGTTTTGAGAATGGTTTACCAACTACAAGTGATGTTGTTTTGGTAGATTCAACTGTTTGGGGACGTGTTCCATTGGTTCAATCTCTTGTGAATGCATTTGATAATGATACGGAATCTAGGAAATATCAAGACGTTGGTATGGATGGGCTATCTACTGAGGATGAAAGGACCTTCTTTGATCAATACATTTTGAATATCCAAAATTCAGCGAATTTAGGTTCTGGTTCTAAAGCCTATTCAAATGCGATTACTGACCCTTCGAGTGATAACTTCCATTATTTTAGAGGGAGTGATTTTGATGCCAGTAAGACAAAAATTCTTGAACGATACAAAGATTTTAATGGGCCTGAAGGCAATTCACCCACAGCAGCCTTATCACCTGAATCGTACCCAACCTCAGCAACAACCTTACCTGATGTTGAGGATATCAACCACGATAATACTTTAAGTGAGTCCGAGGCTTATTACGAATATAAAATTCACCTTGTTCCTAATGAGATGAATGTGGGACAAAACTTTATTGTCAACAAGGTGGAAAGTACTGTTGATCTTGCTAATGGATCTAAAGGAACCGTAAACTGGTTTCAATTCAAAGTTCCAGTAGAAAACTATGAAAGTAAGTTGGGCAATATAAACGATTTTACTTCTATTCGTTTTATGAGAATGATGATGAAGAATTTTGATGAGAAAGTGGTGCTACGTTTTGCTAGTTTGGATTTGATTCGTGATGATTGGAGAAAATATGATCAAACTCTTCGTCCAGACTTAACACCATCGTCAGAAGATACTCGTTTTGAAATTTCAGCTGTTAATATTGAAGAAAATGCAGAGAAGGAGCCTATTAATTATGTTCTTCCTCCTGGTATCGACCGTGTTGTAGATCCAAGTAATCCTCAATTATTACAATTAAATGAACAAGCGATTCAGTTAAAGGCGATTGATTTAGAAGAGGGAGATGCTAAAGCTGCCTATAAAACGTTGAATATGGACGTTCGTAAGTATGGAAAGCTTAAAATGGACGTGCATGCTGAGAAAATAGAAAATTTTAATCTTGAAGATGATGATTTGAGGGTATTTATTCGTGTGGGATCGGATTATCAGAACAACTACTACGAATATGAAATACCATTGAAGTTAACGCCTCATGGTCGTTATACCAATGATAATTTAGACGATAGATTTATTGTTTGGCCAGATGCCAACCGATTTGATTTTAATTTGAAATTATTTTCAAGTATAAAGCAAATGAGAAATAATGAAATGCGTCAATCTGGATCTACAGCTGATTTACTAACTGAGTTTTCGAGGACGGTTAAAGAGATTGATAGTAGTGTGGATCTTATAGCTGAAGATAATAAGGTCAGTATTAAAGGAAATCCAAATTTAGCTAATGTTCGAACCGTAATGATTGGTATTCGATATCCACAAGAAGGAATCGAGAACGACGGAGAACTTAGATCGGTTGAAGTATGGATGAATGAGTTGCGATTAACAGACTTTGATGAAGATGGAGGTTGGGCTGCTAATTTAAGAGTAACTACTAAATTAGCAGATTTAGGAACATTAACTTGGGCAGGAAGTAAAATGACAGCAGGTTTCGGTGGTATCGAAGATGGTGTAAACAGTCGAAATAAAGAAGATGTTTTCCAGTATGACTTTTCCGCTAGTTTGGAATTGGGTAAGTTCTTCCCAGAAAAGTCAGGTGTGAGAATACCGATGTACTATGCCATTTCTGAGGAAACAGCAAATCCGGAATACAATCCTCTTGATCCAGATATTCCCCTTGACGTTGCTTTAGACCAAGCGGCCAATAAGAAAGAACGTGATTCAATTAAACATATTGCTCAGGATTATACCAAGCGAAAAAGTTTCAATTTAACCAATGTTCGTATCGAAAAGCAAGACGGAAAAGCAAAAGTGCTAGATGTTTCGAACTTGTCGGCAACTTATTCGTTTAATGAAACCTATTCTCGTAATGTGAATACAGTTCGTGATTTAGAGAAAAATTACCGTGGAGTGTTGAATTATACATACAGTTCACGACCTAAGAATTATTCGCCTTTTAAGAAATCAAAAGCATTAAAATCACCTTACTTACGTTTATTAAAAGATTTCAACTTTTATTTATTGCCAACTCAATTTTCTGTTCGTTCAGATATTCAGAGATATTACAGAGAGGTTGAAACAAGAAATATTGAACAACCAGATTTGATGATAACGCCAACCTATGATAAGAATTTCAACTGGTATCGTTATTACGATTTGAAATATAATCTAACTAAGAATCTTAAGTTTGACTTCTCAGCAACTAATACATCACGTATTGATGAACCTGATGGTATAGTTGATAAGGACAGAGATAAGGATACTTATGACATTTGGAAAGATTCGATTTGGAATAACCTTATGGATGGTGGTCGTAATGTGCAATATCATCATAATTTCAATGTAACTTATAAAGTACCAATTAATAAGATTCCATTTTTAAATTGGACTTCATTAACAACACGATATACGGGATCATACGATTGGAATGCAGGTGCAGTTTTAGAAGATGAGACGCTTAATCATGGAAATACGGTTCGTAACTCAAATAATATTCAAGTGAATGGACAGTTGAACATGGTGAATCTTTATAATAAATCGAAGTTTCTAAAAAAGATAAATCGGAAGTATAGCGGAAATCGTCGATATAAATCGAAGAGTAAAAAATATGAGAAAGTTAGTTTTGATGGTGATATTGCTAAGCTTAAAGCTAATGTTGGCGAATCTGTTTATCACAAGCTTGGAACTAGGGATATTAAACTCAAAGTTTACGATGTAGAAGGAAAAGAAGTGAGAGTTGAGTATCGACCATTAACTGGTAATAGAGTAAGAGTTATTTCAAAAAAATCATTGAAAAATGCTCGTGTGCGAATAACTGGTAGGGTTGAAAAGAAAGATAATATTTTCGTGAAGGCTGGGGAAGGAATTCTAAGATTGGGTATGAGTGTTCGAAATATTTCACTTGGCTACTCAGAAACAAATTCAACAACTCTACCGGGATACTTGCCGCAAACAAACTTCTTTGGAGGAGAAACATATAATGGTTCTAAGGCTCCAGGATTTAATTTCTTAATTGGTAATCAAAACCGTAATTTTGCTGCGGAATCAGCACGAAAAGGTTGGATTACAACCGATGCAACTCTGAATGCCCCCTTTGTAATGACACATACAGAGAATTTTACATTTAGGTCGACCATTGAGCCTATAAAAGGATTAAAAATCAATTTGAATGCAAATAGAACTTATTCTAAGAATATTAATGAGTTTTATATTTATAATGACACAGAATCAAGTGTGGGTCAACCTATCTTCGATGCTAAAAATAAAACCTTAACAGGTAATTTTAGCATGACTTTTATGAGTATGAAATCTGCCTTTTTCAGTATTGGAAATACTGGAGATTATTCCTCGACTTATTTCGATGAATTTTTAGAAACAAGAAAGGCGGAATCTTTGCGTTTAGCAAAGAAAGCCTACGGAGAAAGTTATGAAGAAAAAGCGATTAAAGTTGGAGATAAAAAGACAGGCTATTATACAGGTTACGGACCAACATCACAAGATGTGCTTATTCCTGCTTTTTTGAAAGCTTATGGTGGAGGAGGAAGTAAGTATAATAAGCTTTTCCCAGGTATAGAAAAGATGGTGCCAAATTGGAGAGTAACGTTCGATGGCTTATCTAAGATACCTTTTGTGAAGCGTTATTTTAAATCAATTAATATGAACCACTCTTATACCTCAACATATAATATCGGTTCATATAATAATAACCTTAATTACGTTGACAACGGTAATGGACTTAGTGATGAGTTTGATTTAGTTGGTGATTTCTTACCACTATATGAGGCAAATTCAATTTCAATAAATGAACAATTTAATCCTTTGATTAATATTGATATGATGTGGAAGAATAACTTCTCTACAACATTCGAACTCAAGAGAACTAGAAACTTGATTTTAAGCCTTGCTAATACACAATTAACCGAAGTAGCCTCTAGCGAGTTTATTTTAGGACTAGGTTATCGTTTTGATAATTTAGGATTGATTATTGGATCAGGCTCTGGGCAAAAGAAGTTCAATAGTAATTTGAATCTTCGAGGTGATTTATCAATTAGAAAAAATAATACCATTATCAGGAAAATAGTTGATGAAGTTGATCAACTCACATCAGGACAAAAGGTTATAACGATAAAAATGTCGGCAGATTACGTTCTAAGCAGTCGTTTTAATTTGAGGCTGTATTATGATAGAGTTGTAAATGAACCTTATGTATCGCTATCGTATCCAACAACCACAACCGAATTTGGAGTGAGTGTACGCTTTACTTTGGCTCAATAGACTTATGTCCAAGAACATAAACAAATGCTTAAATTGAAATAAGAGATTAATTAATAGTTGAAAAAAAAATGTAAATTTGGGGCAAATATTGAACCAGATATAAACAAGAATTAATCATGAACGTACCTGAAAATTTAAAGTTTACAAAAGATCACGAATGGATTCGTGTTGAAGGAGATACAGCCTTTATTGGTATTACTGATTTTGCTCAAGGAGAATTAGGAGATATCGTTTTTATTGAAGTTGAAACTGAAGGTGAGACTTTGGACAGAGAAGAAGTTTTTGGAACTATTGAAGCTGTAAAAACTGTTTCTGATATGTTTATGCCACTTAGTGGCGAAGTATTAGAATTCAACGAAGAGCTAGAGGATACTCCAGATCTTGCTAATACTGATCCTTATGGAAAAGGATGGATTATTAAAGTAAATATTGCAGAGACTTCTGAATTAGAAGATCTTTTAACTGCTGAGCAGTACAAGGAATTACTTTAATCTTTTTCTTTACAAAATACAAAAGCTTCGATTTATCGAAGCTTTTTTTATACCCTTAACTCTTGTGTAACGCTATATCAGGACGAGACATTAAGATAAAAAAAGAGGCTGTTTCATTAGAAACAGCCTCTTTTAGAATATTATATTTTAAGCTATTATTTTAGCTTCTTAGCAACTTCTACTTCTTCGAAAGCTTCAACCATGTCACCAATCTTAATGTCGTTGAATTTCTCGATATTCAATCCACATTCGTAACCTTTAGCAACCTCTTTAGCATCATCTTTGAATCGTTTCAACGAACCTAGTAATCCAGAGTAAATCACAATACCCTCACGGATTAATCGGATTTTAGAGTTACGCTTGATTTTACCTTCGCGAACAATACAACCTGCAATTGTACCAACTTTGCTGATGTTAAAGGTTTCTGTAACTTCAACAGTTGCGACGATTTCTTCCTTAATTTCAGGAGAAAGCATACCTTCCATTGCTGACTTCAACTCTTCGATAGCATCGTAGATAATTGAGTACAATCTGATATCAATTTCTTCTTTCTCAGCAAGCTTTCTAGCTCCAATTGATGGTCTAACTTGGAAACCAACAATAATTGCATTCGATGCAGTTGCAAGCATTACATCAGATTCAGAAATCTGTCCAACAGCTTTGTGAATCACATTCACCTGAATCTCTTCAGTAGATAGCTTGATTAATGAATCAGAAAGTGCCTCGATAGAACCATCCACATCACCTTTCACAATCACGTTAAGCTCTTGGAAGTTTCCAATTGCAATACGACGACCAATTTCATCAAGTGTAATATGTTTCTGAGTTCTTAGACCCTGCTCACGTTGTAATTGCTCACGTTTGTTTGCAATACCACGAGCTTCTTTTTCACTCTCCATAACGTTGAAGTTGTCACCCGCTTGTGGTGCACCATTCAAACCAAGGATCAATGCTGGTTCCGAAGGACCAACGGCATCAATTTTCTTACCACGCTCGTTAAACATAGCCTTAACGTGACCAGTGTAACTACCCGCTAATAGAATGTCACCAACTTTTAGAGTTCCAGCTTGAACTAATAAAGTTGTAACGTAACCTCTACCTTTATCTAGTGATGATTCAATTACTGAACCAATAGCACGTTTCTTTGGATTTGCTTTCAATTCAAGCATTTCAGCTTCAAGTAATACTTTTTCAAGTAATTCTTCGATGTTAAGACCGTTTTTAGCTGAAATCTCTTGACACTGATATTTACCTCCCCAGTCTTCAACCAGGTAGTTCATATTTGCAAGTTCACTTTTAATTCTTTCTGGATCTGCACCATCTTTATCGATTTTATTAATCGCAAATACAATAGGTACACCTGCAGCACTGGCGTGATTGATTGCCTCAATTGTTTGTGGCATCACGTTATCATCAGCAGCTACAATAATAATAGCAATATCGGTTACTTGAGCACCACGAGCACGCATCGCTGTAAAGGCTTCGTGACCTGGAGTATCAAGGAAAGAAACACGTCTTCCATCATCAAGAGTTACATTGTATGCTCCAATATGCTGAGTAATCCCCCCGGCTTCACCGTCAATAACGTTCGCATGACGCACGTAGTCAAGTAATGAAGTTTTACCGTGGTCAACGTGACCCATTACAGTAACAATTGGGGCTCTAGAAATTAAATCTTCTTCTTTATCAACTTCTTCTTCAATCGACTCTTGAATTTCAACACTTACGAATTCAGCCTCATAACCAAACTCATCTGCAACAACTGAAATTGTTTCAGCATCCAATCGTTGATTGATTGATACAAAAAGACCAAGTCCCATACATGTACCAATAATCTGAGTTGCTGTAACCTCCATCATCGAAGCAAGTTCACTTACTGTAACAAACTCAGTAAGCTTAATAGTATTCTTTTCTGCCTCTTTCTTTTCAGCAATTTCTTGTTGCTTAACACTGGCTAAATCACGCTTATCACGACGGTGCTTAGATCCTTTTGATTTTCCACCCTTAGATGTTAATCTAGCTAGAGTGTCTTTAATTTGCTTCTGAACATCTTCTTCGCTAACCTCTCTTTTGACAGGTGCTTTTCTCTTCAGCTTATTAAATTTGGAATCTTTACCTTTGTTTCTATCGCCACCAGCATTAGCTCTATTTGCACCAGCACCAGTACCTTTAGGACGGTTTGTGCCTTTTTGAGCAGCAACATTAACCTTTTCGCCATCCTTCTTAATACGCTTACGTTTTTTGCGCTGATTTTTGGCTTTATCTTTATCTGCCTGAGATGTTTTCTTTTCAACTGGGAGTTCTATTTTTCCAAGAACTTTAGGTCCAGTTAATTTTTGAGTTGAAGATTTGAAAATCTCTTCCTCTTTTTTCACAGACTTTGTAGCAGGAGTAGGCTCTGTTTTTTGAGCTGGTTTGCTTTCAACAGGCTTTTTCGAAGCAGGAGGAGTAACTGTTTTTTGTTTCTCTTTTCTCTCTACATCTTTTTCTGCTTTAGTTTTCTTAGCAGGACGAGTTCTTTGATTCATCGCATTTAAATCAATCTTACCGATGACTTTAAATTCGTCTTTTTTATCAGAAGCTTTTGCTTCAGATTTTGCTTCCTCTTTTTTAGGCGATTCCATTTTCACAGATTGTTCTTCGGAAGTAGATTCCGAAGGTTGTTTAGCTTTTTCTTTAGATTCAGCCTTAGGTGTTGCAACTTTTTCTACAGATACAGGAGCTTCTACTTCTTTCTTCTTTTCTGGCTTCTCCTCAACTTTCGATTCTTTTACCTTTGCCTCTTCTTTTTTATTTGGTTTTGATACGGCGTCTAAATCAATCTTACCAACGACTTTAACAGCACTTTTTGGCTTAACTTCTTCAGGTTCTTTAACAGTTTCTTCTTTCACCGGTTCAGAACCTTCTAGATATACAGGGTCTTTCTTCTCACGAGTGCTCTTCAGATTTACTTTCTCGGATTCTTTTTTCAGATTAATATCTGAACTATATTCTTTTGCAAGAATATCATAAGCCTCTCCGGACACTTTACTATTAGGATTTGAATCCATTTCAATTCCTTTTTTATTTAAGAATTCCACGATGGTAGTAATACCTACATTGAATTCTCGTGCGAGTTTACTAAGTCTTATATTTTTATTGACTTTTGTCATATTCTGAAGTTAACTGTTAAATGTCTGTATCTTAAACTAAAAATATTGAGGCGTGAGAATCATTATTCAAACTCTGAATTCAAGATGTTTAATACTTCTTCAATTGTCTCGATTTCAAGATCTGTTCTTTTTTCTAATTCCTCTGCAGTAAGTTCCAACACAGAACGGGCAGTGTCGCAACCTATTTTCTTAAATTCTTCGATGATCCATGCTTCAATCTCATCACCAAATTCTGATAAGTTTACATCTTCCTCACCTTCAACTTCACTTTCTACTTTCTCGCGATATACGTCGATCTCGTAACCAGTAAGTTGACCTGCAAGTTTAATATTTAAACCACCTTTACCAATTGCTAAAGATACTTCTTCTGGATTTAAGTATACTTCAGCTTTGTTTGTTTCATCGTTAAATTTAACCGAGTTTACTTTCGCTGGGTTAAGAGCACGTGAAATAAACAATGAGGTATTAGTTGTAAAGTTAATTACATCAATATTCTCATTTTTCAATTCACGAACAATTCCGTGAATTCTTGATCCTTTCATTCCGACACAAGCCCCAACAGGGTCAATGCGTTCATCGTATGACTCAACAGCTACTTTAGCTCTTTCGCCAGGAACACGAACGATATTTTTAATGGTGATTAAACCATCGAAAATCTCTGGAACTTCAAGTTCGAATAAACGCTCAAGGAAAACTGGAGATGTTCTTGATATAATAATAAGAGGACTATTGTTTTTCACTTCTACACGAACTACAACAGCTCTTAATGTTTCACCTTTTCGGAAGTAATCAGAAGGGATTTGCTCCGTTTTTGGCATTATTAATTCGTTACCTTCATCATCGATAACAAGAATCTCTTTTTTCCAAATCTGATAAACTTCACCAGTGATAATCTCACCAATTCGATCTTTATAAGTATTAAAGATATTATCTTTCTCAAGCTCCATAATACGAGCTGATAAATTTTGACGAAGTGTTAGAATTGAACGACGTCCAAAATCTAAGAATTTAACTTCATCTGTTACTTCTTCTCCTAGTTCATAATCGTCATCGATTTTTTTCGCCTCAGATAACGAAATTTGAAGATTCTTGTCTTCAATATCTCCATCTTTTACGACTTCACGATTTCTCCAAATCTCCAAATCTCCCTTATCAGGGTTAATGATAATGTCAAAGTTTTCATCTGTACCGTAGTTCTTCAAAAGAAGGTTTCGGAAAACATCTTCCAAAACACTCATCATGGTAGCACGATCGATGTTTTTTAACTCTTTAAATTCTGAAAAAGTTTCAATAAGATTCATATGACTCAGCGATTCACTTGTTAAAAAGTAATTATATCTTTTGTTGATTTTATCTGCTCAAAGTTGAATGTAAGGGTTTTGGTAATGAGCTGTTTCTTTTTCTTTCCTTCTACTTTTACCAATTCCTCAATTTCCACTTCAATCTCGTTTTCTCCAACGGATACTAATTTTCCGTTGAATTTGTTGCCATCCACAGTAAGGACCTCAACATCTTTCCCTGCATTTTTATGATACTGTTGTATCACTTGAAAAGTTTGTCCAATACCTGCTGAAGAAACTGATAATTCAAAATCTTCAACTTCACGATCCAATTGTCCTTCAATAGCACGGCTCAATTCGATACATGTGCTGATAGGAACACCAGCGTGGCTGTCAATCATTACAGAAATAGTATTGTCTGATGAAACCTTAGTTTCGACCAAATAAAGATCGCTATTTTCGATCTCTTTTTCAATAATTCCCTGTATTGTTTTTTTGTCAATCATAAAGGAGTTGCTTTCAATAAAATAGGGGACTTTGTTGTCCCCTAAAGCACACGTAAATTGTTACTTTTCGCTGCGAAATTAGATATATTTGTTTTAATATGCAAATGGCTGCAGTCTAAATTATTGTTTTCTAATTGTTAAAGGGTTTTTATCTCCATAAGGAAATCGTTTTGTTGTTAAATACGAAAGCATGTATCTCTTTTTGTTACATTTGCTAATAAGCGTTTAAAGGGAATTAAATTTGCTAATGAGCGGCTTATAATCGGTATGCCTATAAATTGAAGTCAATTATAAATTTGGAGAAGATGAAGAAAAAAGTTTTGAGTGACCCTATTCACGGATTTATACATATACCATCGGGTTTGCCTCATGATTTAGTGGAGCATCCTTTTTTTCAGAGGTTAAGGAGAATTAAGCAGTTGGGGATGAGTTTTCTCGTTTTCCCAGGAGCGATTCATAATCGTTTCCAGCATGCTTTAGGAGCGACTTATCTGACTCAAATGGCTATAGAATCTCTTCAATCTAAAGGGACTGATATAAGTTTGGAAGAATCAGAGGCGGTTACTACAGCTATCCTGTTGCATGATATAGGTCATGGTCCTTTTTCTCATGCTTTGGAATACAGTATTGTAGACAGTATCACACATGAAAGATTATCGGAATTGTTTATGGATCGTTTGAATACTGAATTTGGCGGCAGGTTGGATTTAGCTATACAGATTTTTAAGAATGAGTATCATAAGCCATTCCTGAATCAGCTTGTTTCGAGTCAGCTTGATATGGATCGTTTGGATTATTTACGACGAGATAGTTTTTTTACAGGTGTAAACGAAGGTGCAATAGGTTCTACTCGAATTATTAAAATGCTAGATGTGATAAATGGGAATCTGGCTGTAGAGGCTAAGGGAATTTATTCAATTGAAAAATTTCTTATTGCACGTAGATTAATGTATTGGCAAGTGTACTTACATAAAACGAGTCTTGCAGCTGAAGAAATGTTGGTGAGAATACTTAAAAGAGCTAAGTATTTGGCAGGGAAAGGTGAGGATTTATTTGGAACACCTGCACTTCGTTATTTTTTGTATAATAAAGTGGGGATAAGGCAGTTTAAAAGTAAGGAAAAGGTTGTTGGTCATAAAGATGCACTTGAAGTCTTTGCAGATTTAGACGATAATGATATCATGGTTTCGATAAAGGTTTGGGCTGATCATTCCGATAAAGTCTTATCCTATCTCTGCAAAGCTATGAAGGATAGACAGCTTTTTAAAATTGAAATTGAAAAAAAACCGTTTCATAAAGATCATATTGCTGCTGTTAGGAAAATGATTAAGGACAAATTGGGATGTTCGAACCATGCCTTAAATTACTTGGTAATTAAAGGTTCGATTAGCAATAACGCTTATAGTCGTGACGACGACAGAATAAATATCTTATTTAAAGATGGTAATCAGCAGGACATTGGAGAGGCGTCTGATATGTTAAATGTTTCTGTCCTATCAAAAACTGTAAAAAAATACTATTTGTGCTACCCGAAGTTTTAATACTAGATGAATTCTTTGTGAATGAGACAGTTTGTGTGTGATATATAGTGAATTATGTCTTGGTTGGTGTGCGTTTTTTGAAAAATTAATCAAAGGATCGTAATATAGATTGACATGATTATTCAGGCTTTGCCTGCTAAATTTTTATAGCCTTAAAATATTTATTAGATTTGCGTAAATTTTGCCTAATGAAACTGAGTTGTAGAACTGTCTATGCATCAGGCTTATGTTTTTCGCATAAACCCGATAATCTGATATTGAAATCAATTTAGAAAAAGAAATAAACTGCAGTAGTTTCCATTACTAAACACGCTGTGTTTACTAGTTCGGAGGGCATTTAGAAATTGAAAAGATGAATTTTACAGCAAATGATATTGCAGAGTTTCTCAATGGTGAAGTCGAAGGTGACGGGACAATTGCAGTAAACAATGTATCTAGAATTGAAGAAGGAGAGCCAGGAACCTTATCGTTTTTAGCGAACCCTAAATATGCCCACTTTATCTACGAGACAAAATCGTCAATTGTTTTGGTGAACAAAGACTTTGTTGCTGATAAAGAAATTTCTGCGACTTTAATTCGCGTTGAAGATGCTTATCAAGCATTGGCACAGTTGCTAGAGATGTATGAGCAAAGTAAACCTCAGCACGTGGGTATTGAACAGCCTTCTTTTGTGAGTAAAACTGCAAAAATTGGTGAGCAGGTTTATATAGGAGCTTTTGCTTATATTGGTAGTAATGTGAAGTTGGGGAAGAATGTCAAGATTTATCCTCACGTTTATATTGGCGACAATGTGAATATTGGTGATAACACGGTTTTAAATTCAGGAGTTAAGGTTTATCAGAACTGCGAAATTGGAGCGGAGTGTATTTTTCATTCAGGTGTTGTAATTGGTGGCGATGGTTTTGGCTTTGCACCTTCGTCGGCTAACGATTATAAAAAAGTACCTCAGGTTGGAAATGTGATTATTGAAGATCATGTTGAGATTGGAGCAAATACTTGTGTAGATAGAGCAACTATGGGATCAACTATTATCCGTAAAGGAGTGAAGTTAGATAACTTAATTCAAGTGGCCCATAATGTTGAGATTGACGAGAATACAGTGATCGCAGCTCAAACTGGTATCGCAGGATCTAGTAAAGTTGGTAAGAATTGTATGATTGGTGGTCAGGTTGGTTTATCAGGTCACTTGTCAATTGCTGATGAAGTGAAGATTGCAGCACAATCAGGTATAGGTAGAAATATTAAGAAAGCGGGTGTGGTTCTTCAAGGATCTCCAGCTTTTGATTTTGGACCTTACCAAAAATCATATGTGTTGTTCAAGAATCTTCCGAAAATGCGTGAGCAAATCATGACATTGGAGAAAGAGATGAAAGAATTGAAAAAATAAATTATTTAAGAAAAGGCGTTTCGGATTAGACACGAAAGATAAAACTTAAATAATAATTAGGGATTGAATAAGTAGGATGGCTGATAAACAAAGAACTTTAGCAAAGGAATTTTCTCTAACGGGAAAAGGTTTACATACAGGAGTAGAAGTTTCAATTAAATTTTTGCCTGCACCAGAGAACCATGGTTACCAATTTAAAAGAGTAGATCTTGAAGGAAATCCAATTATTAAGGCAAGTGCCGAATATGTTGGAGATACTTCAAGAGGAACAGTTTTGGAAAAGGGTGATGTAAAGGTTCAAACAATTGAGCATGCCTTGTCAGCTCTTTACGGTTTGGGTGTTGATAATTGTATGATTGAGATGAATTCTCCGGAGCCTCCAATTTTAGATGGAAGTGCTAAGTTTTACGTAGAAGGAATTGAGGAGGTTGGAATTGTTGAGCAAGATGCAATTCGTGAATACTACGTCGTAAAAGAGAAAATTACATATAAAGATGAAGCTCGTGGGTCAGAATTACTTATTCTTCCAGATGATGAGTTTAGTGTAAATGCGATGGTTTCTTATGATTCGAAAGTTTTAAGAAACCAGTTTGCTAGCATGAATAGTTTGAGTGAATACAAGGATGAAATTTCGATGTGTCGTACCTTTGTATTTGTTCGTGAGTTAGAGTTTCTTTTAAATAACAACCTTGTGAAAGGTGGTGATCTGGATAATGCGATTGTTATTATGGATCAGCCTATGGAGCAAACCGAGTTAGATCGTATTGCTGCTTTGTTCGATCATGAAAGTGTAGATGTAAAAGAAGGCGTTCTAAGTAATTTAGATTTGTATTTCGATAACGAATGTGCGCGTCACAAATTACTTGATGTAATTGGTGATTTGGCACTTTGTGGTAAATTTATAAAGGGTAGAGTGATTGCAACCTGCCCAGGTCATGGTCCTAATACCGAAATGGCTAAAGTATTAATCAATAGAATTAAAAAAGAGATGGGAAAAGATTCAGTTCCGGCTTACGATCCTAATAAAGAGCCTGTTTTAGACATTAATGGGGTAATGAAATTATTACCGCATCGTCCTCCATTTTTGTTGGTTGACAAGATTATCGACATTCAAAGCGATAGTATCGTAGGGGTTAAGAATGTCTCAATGAATGAACCATTTTTTGTTGGTCACTTCCCAGGAGAACCTGTAATGCCAGGAGTTTTAATGGTCGAAGCTATGGCACAATGTGGTGGTATTTTAGTTTTAAGTCAGGTTGATGATCCAGAGAATTACGGAACTTACTTCTTGACTCAAAATAACATTAAATTTAGAAAGAAGGTTGTTCCTGGTGATACCTTAATTTTTAAATTAGCTTTCTTGTCACCTATTCGTCGTGGTGTGGCTAACATGCGAGGTGTAGCATACGTGGGTGATACCATTGTAGCCGAAGGTGAATTTATGGCTCAGATTGCCAAGAAGAAGTAATCTTTGTTATTTCATCTTGTTTAACTAGAATTGAAATTTTCATCTATCGGAACGAAGATTAAGACTATTGGCCTTATTCTTCCGAAGTGTAAATAAAAATATAAAATGAAGCAACCCTTAGCTTATGTACATCCAGAGGCAAAAATTGCCGACAATGTGGTTATCGAGCCTTTCGTTACCATTGACAAGGATGTTGTGATTGAAGAAGGAACACGAATTGGTTCGAATGCAACCATTCTTGAAGGAACACGAATTGGGAAGAATTGTAATGTATTTCCTGGAGCTGTAATTGGTGCAGTACCTCAGGATTTAAAATTTCGTGGAGAGAAAACGACTGTCGAGATTGGAAATAACACTACTATTCGCGAATGCGTAACCATTAACCGTGGTACAGCTGCAAAAGGTAAAACCGTTGTAGGTGATAACTGTTTATTGATGGCTTATTCTCATATTGCTCATGACAGTATATTGGGTAACAATATTATTATTGGTAACGCTTCTCAGATTGCTGGTGAGGTTGTGATCGATGATTTTGCTATTTTGAGTGGACTTGTTGCTGTACATCAGTTTGTACACATTGGTTCACACGTAATGGTTTCAGGTGGCTCATTGGTTCGTAAAGACATTCCACCATTTGTGAAAGCAGCTCGCGAGCCTGTTTCATATGTAGGCGTTAATTCAATTGGTTTACGTCGTCGTGAATTTTCTAACGAAAAGATTCGTGAGGTTCAAGATGTATACCGTTACCTTTACCAAAAAGGAATGAATAATTTCGCAGCAATTGAGGCTATTGAAGCTGAAATGCCTGCTTCACCAGAGCGTGATGAGATTATTCTTTTCGTGAAGAACTCAAAACGAGGTATTATGCGTGGGTATTTCCCAGAGTAAGCCTCTTGAAAATATATTTATAAAAAGCGCTTGTTTCAATCTCGAAATAAGCGCTTTTTTTTTGTTGCTTAAAACCGGACGGAGTCTTCGAACTCTGTCAGGTTTAGAATCTCTTATAAAAAAAAGCAGCCTCTTTCGAAACTGCCTATCATTATATTTTTAAATGAATGTTGTAAGGAGTGGTGATCTTTTTTTATACTTTAACCTTTAGGCCTTTTCACTCTTTCACTTTTATCTCATTTACTCCGTAAAGTTTGTCCAGCCTTGTGCCTGAAGTGCAATTTCAGTATTGTCTCTTGCAATCATGTATTTTCCTTTGCTTGCATCGCAAATATGACCGATGACTTTGACGTCTGGTATTTTTTCGATCTCTTCATGCTTGTCAAGTGGTACAGTGAAAAGCAATTCGTAATCTTCGCCACCATTAAGAGCGAAAATTGAATAGTTCATATTTAATTCCTCAGCCATTTTATGCGTTTCAAAATCGATAGGAATTTTCTCTTCGTAAATTTGACAACCAACGTTTGAATCTTCACAAATATGGAAGAGTTCCGATGATAAACCATCCGATACATCAATCATCGAAGTAGGAATGATTTTAGCGTCCTGTAAGCTCTCAAAAATATCTTTTCGAGCTTCAGGCTTCAACTGACGTTCTAAGATGTAATCATGACCAGATAAATCTGGCTGAATCTCTGGGTTATTCTCGAAAATACGCTTTTCTCTATCAAGAAGTTGAAGACCAGCGTAGGCAGCACCCAAATCACCAGTCACACAAATAAGATCGTTTACTTTAGCTCCGCTACGATAAGCCAACTGATCTTCATCAGCTTCTCCAATTGCCGTTACCGAAATACATAGACCAGTTAATGAAGAAGTGGTATCGCCACCAACTAAATCGACATTATACTTCTCACAAGCCATATTGATACCCTCGTAAATCTCATCAATAGCCTCTAAGGTGAAACGTTTCGAGATAGCCAAAGAAACAGTTACCTGCTTAGGTTCTGCATTCATTGCGTAAACATCAGAAACATTCACAACAATCGCTTTATAACCCAAATGGCGAAGAGGTGTATACATTAAATCGAAATGGATTCCTTCAACCAAAAGGTCCGTTGTAACAACTGTTTTCTTACCAGATTGGTTCAATACGGCCGCATCGTCACCAATTCCTTTAAGAGTGGTTTCTTGTGTTAGTTTTACGTTTTTGCTTAGGTGTTTGATTAGCCCAAATTCACCCAGTGTTGATATATCGGTTCCTTGATTGTTGTTTTCCTGCATCGTTTCTCTTTTTTAAGCTCTATAAGTGAACCTATTGTCACTATTAAGTACTTGGTTTCAGTTTGCTGGCAAAGGTAGAGAAAAAAAACAGGAATGAGATAGATGAATTTTAGTAGCCTGTTTGTTCGGAGGATTTGTATTTATTTTAATCGAGTAGGTTTAGGCTTGAATTCTTAAGAGTTGGGTAAATTGGAGTTGAGCTAAATAATCATGTTCCTGTTTTAAGGAGCTTGTATTTGACTTTAATTTTTTAGGCTTAGAGGTGAAATTTTTAGGATGAATCGAGCTTCGAAGCACAGTTTAGCTTAAAAATATTAAGCTAAACTGTGCTTCGATACTCGATAATTGAGAGTCGATACTCGAATAAAGCTAAAATAGCCGCAGTAGGGGGAAGAAAAAGCGGAGCCCTATAGAAAAGAGCCCCGTTAGATTACTTTAGACTTCTTCTTTGCTTGCACTTTTATGGTTTGGGAAGAATTGTTTCAATTCGTTATACAAAGGCATAGCTTCTTGGTCGTGTTCGTTGGCAAAATAACGAACTGAACGATAGAATACCATTGAATCTTGATAATTATCGTTATCCAACAAAATTTTAGTGTCGTTTAGTTTTTGACGAAGCTGCTCTTGTTTACGAAGCATATTTTCGATCAAACTCTTCTATATCCACAAAGTTTGGAATGTATTTGGGATTTTCACGCATAATCAGCTTGCTTTTGTTCACCAACAATTTATTGGTCTCGTTTATTGAGCCAAAAGTAGAACGCTGCTCTGGAGTTAAGCCAGGTGCGTTTGTATTTGCCGAAGTCAATAAAGCATCTAAATGGCTGTTGTTTTCAGCTAACTCTTCTGGGGTAAAGACCACCTGTATTAAATCATTATTCTTCAATATCACTTTGCTTACCTACACTTTTTTGAATAAATAAATTAGGAGTAAGTGCGAAGGCATTTAACTTTTGAAAATTCTGAAATAGGTGACGTATATCTCTTCTAGGGTGTTCTCCTTGCATTGCAGGAAGATATTCATCAACTGGAATAAGTTGTTCCAACAAATTTGATTTTAGGAGTTTTTTAGCACCTCGAATCGAGAGGATATAGGCATGACTTGTCCATGAATAGCCAGGCTGAATAATAGATGGTGTTAGTCTGCCTTGATCAGACATCAACTGTTGTCTGCCGGCATACAATAAATCCCAATTAATGTTGGCTTGTGATAACTTCTCTAATTGCATATCAATTAACATTTGCCATACTGGAAGTATTGGAATAGCATCGTCTTCAAGAATTAAGGTATATTCAATTTTTTGTTCTACGATCATTTTCCAAACATAATGATGACTTAAAGTGCATGCAATTTCACCCTTGTTGATATCTCTATTATAATATCTCTCCTCTTGTTCTTTATTTAGAAGAGAATGTGATTTTTCTATTTTCCATTTATTAAATGTCGAAATATCATGAGTTTTTAAATATTCATCATCTATTTTTAGTCCATCAATAGCATTGAAAAAGGAAATAGGAATTGTACAATTACTATCTAATTGTTTTATTATGGCTTGCTTTCTGTCTGCACGACGCTTTAAGTTAATAACGATTATTCTATCAAGCATAGCTTCTTTTTTCTTCAAATATTGGTAAATCTATGTTTGTATTTGGAATTAATTCAGGTTGTTGCTTGTTGATATTTTCGCCAGAAAGAACTCTTTTGTATATATTAATATATTTTAGTGTCATTTCACGATAATGGAAATTATTTATTACATATTGATGAATGTATTCTCTGGAGTATTGCTGTAGACTGTGGTAGTGTTCAATAAGCTCTTCGTATATATTCGATAAAAAACCGACCTCAGGAGTTACGATCTCAGGGAGTGAACCATATGTGCTACCTAAAACAGGGCATCCAAAATACATAGCTTCTATCATTGCAATACCAAATGGCTCGTTCCATTTTACAGGAAAAATCAAACAAGATGATTGATTTATAAGCCTATTTTTCTTTTCTCCTCCCACCATTCCATGCCATATGGCTTGTTTACTATCTGATAAATTACTGTTACCCCCTAAGATATTGATAGGCATGTTTACTGATTCCGAAATTTTTAGAGCACCATCTAAATTTTTATGAGGTCCCTCAGCATTAGCTAAAAAAAGCAAGGCGTTTCGTTCATGCTTAAAATTGACACTTCCGTAATCATCGGGATCTAATCCAATGTGAATAAATGCTTCTGCATTATATCTTTTAGCATGATTTTCTGACACAAAAACGGTATTCTGGTTGTATTTGATGAATTCGGGATAATTTCCATGATGCGTTACAATATAGGGAATGGTATTTTCCCCAAATACTGGGAAGTTATAATGAATAAGATCTACATTCGAAGGTATTTGTTCTTCTATATTCTTATTTTGATCGAGAACCAAAACTTCGGCAAAAGGACTGGATGATCCAGAACCAACTAAATAGACAACTTCATGACCAGCTTCGATTAACCCTTTACCAAGCCACCATAGAAATCGTTCCACTCCACCATACTTACTTACAGGAATTGATGAATCATCAACAAGGCATATTTTCATAGGATTCAATTTTAATTAGTTTATTAAGAAAAAATAAAATTTCTTTTACATTAGATTGGGGCCCAATTTCAATTAAATGAGATGGAAGATCATAGGATTGAAATATATTTTCAGGCTTCTCGAAATCACAACATATTTCTTCTGCCAATTTTTTTCCAAAATTTGTAGCTAGAGATAAGAATGTTTGTTCTTCTGTTTTATTTAAGGATTTGTGTTTTAGGTAATCTTTAGTACAGGATAGGTACAAAGCTTCCATATTGCGTCCTTTTGCACCATCTAAATTTGTGAAAATCTCTTTTCTATCAGTTATGTAATTATTTATAAAATTGTGGGCTTCTTGTATATTTCCGACTCTATAGTTAAGCATGGTCATAAAAATTTCAGTCTCAATCTTCATCCATTCGTCACTTGTATTTAGAAATAGTAAATCATGAATTTTGTAACTGCCTTTAAAAAAGGAGTAGTAGATGTTAAGTGACTTACACAAGTTTTTGAGATCATGAGTACTAGCTATTGCCATTGATGAAAGAAGAGGTAACTGCTTGGGATAGTCTTCTATTAATTGATACCATTCAGGAGAAGGGCTTAAGCAAATAATATCTTTAATTTGATCAATTAGAACATCTGCTACAATCAAATTTTCGGTCTTTAATGTTCGAACCCAGATATCGCCAAATTCTTTTTTCACGGTATTAGAAAGATGGTTTAAATAATCTGAAGTGGGAACTGTTTGTGGTAATTCTATTTCAGATTCACCTATTTCTAAGATGCAACTTGGCCAACATGGATTTGTTTCGTTTAAAGTGTTAAAATACTCATTCTGGGTATTGCCATTCATTTTTAGACTATCTAAGGAGTGCCATTTGATATTTTGATTGAATAGCATTTCCTTAACGTTTTCGGTGATATTCTGCCCTGCTAGTAATTGAAACGAGTATGATAATTTTCGGTAGTTAACCATTAAAACCCCTACGACTAGTGTAGACTTGGGAAGACAATTTTTTATAACAATATTGTATCCATCAGCTTCTAGTTTTTGAATTTGATTTTTTATAGATGAATCATTATCGAATAAATGTATTGGGTAGTTTGTTAAAGCGTCTGATGATCTAAAAATTTGACGTACCGCCTCAGCTTTGAGTAATTTTTCAATTGCTATAGAAGTGGCTTTTTCCATTTCTGTATCTACAGCTGTGCCGTAGTTTTGTTGTGTAAAGTCAATAATATCTTGCGGAAAATCGACAGATAGTTTATTGTTAATGTTTACATACTCAACGCAATTAACATCATTATTATAATTAGCTACGGCATCGCAATTTTTATCTTTAAAATACACAACATCTTTTATGCTCTCATTGATTTTAGTTGCGTTCACGAGCCTTTCTTTTAATATTTGTTCAGGAATTGTTAGTAATCCATGCTCCTTGAAGGAAGCTTTTAGTTTAGCCCCCATATTGTTTTCATGTCTTTGGGCTGCGTAAGCAATGTTCGGAATTAAATTGCCTTTCAATAAACGGAATAAAACTTCCTTTTGTATTGAATTTGTATTGTTGTAAATTCTTACATCTAACAGTGAGCTATTTTCTTTTTTATGAACTAGTTTGTATCCGTTTTCAGAGAATACTAATTTTTGATCAGTCTGCTGTAATTTTGTTCTTATTTCTTTCGCAATAAGATTTTCAACAGTAGATGGTATATTTACTACATCTTTTTTGCTATAGTTAGTTGATTGAAGTTCTTTGAATAACTCATGATGCTGAATTACATTTAAATGCCAATCTACCGGTAGTGGCATTTCAGCATTCCAGTCAGAGTTAGCTAAATGATTTTTTGTGACATAACTCCTATAAAATTTTGTTTCGTTTGAGCAATCTTGTATTGTTATACCTTCCCATTTTTCCTTTGCTGCTAGCTCAATTAAATCGTAAGTTAGTTGTCTGCTATAGATTGGAGATATATAGCCCTTTTTGTATCGATATGTTTGAGCATCTTTAAAATGAGTATGCTTTTCGGTAATATGAAGTTCTGCACAATTGATATGATCAATACCTGCATCTAATATCATTTTTCTTTTTTTGACAAAACTGGAGTAGTATTCTGGATACATGGGGCCCTCCACACCTACAAACTGGAAATATTTTCGTGCTAAAGCCATATTTCTGATCACCAAATCTGAACAGTTAGTGGCAGCCAAATCAAAACGTAATTCATTAAGTCCAGAATCTGCTAATATTTTAAATTGTTCCTCTTTACACAATGTGCCATTTGTATACATGTGTTGGTGTATACCCTTTTGGGCGATAGTTTTGATAACACTAGGATGTTTGTCAAAATCCATAAATGGTTCATAAAACACCCATGCCAGCCCTCCTATACCTTGTCCTTGCTTTTCAAAAATCATTTGGATATCTTCTTGAGTAACTTCATTATTTCCCAGAATAAAGTGATTTGAAGATAATTTTGGAAGCTTTTCTTTGCCATAATAGTAACAATATTTACAGTTAAGGTTACATTCTGAAACAGAGCGAATAGCATTAAAACCACTTCCGTCTAGACAATTTTTGCAGCCCGGAGTTAAACTCCCCCCCCAATACGCCTTGTGGTTTCCTTCCGATCGTAATAAGCCTGGTATTTTTATTTGTCTTTCGCGTATATCCTTTATTACTTTATCTTCGATTAATTGCTCGATAGAATTGAGTAAGTATAATTCTTGTGCATTAAGTTTCTCCTTGAATTTTCTTTTTTTTGTGATTTTTTGAACCTGATATATAAGGTTATCGTAGGTGTATTCTTGAATTTCCATTGGTTATTTATAAGAGATATTAGATACGTTAATTTCTTTGAATTTTCACTTTGTCATTAATATTTAGACCTTCGAGTATTTCAATTCTTAAGCCATCGGATAGACCCGTTTTTACCAAGCGTTTATTTATTTGATTATTTAGATCAAGTAAATTAACATAGATGCTGTCATTTTTAAAGATGAGGTTACGTTCGTTTATGCATAACACACTATCTCTTTTGTCAAGTATAATTTCGGCAACGGCAGAAAAACCTGGGTAGAGTTGGAGGTTTCGATTGTTTTTTACGCTTGCCTCAATTTTGAATTTCATCATCCCATTTTCTTCTTTTGCCTTAGGTGTTATGTGAGTTAAATAGGCATTTATTTTGTGCTTTTTTAAAGCATTAATCTCAAGTCTTAATTCCATCCCTTTTTTCAGATATGTAATATCTTTCTCGTTCACCTTGGCATTAAAAATCAAACTCTCCAAATTGGCAATTACTGCTAAATTGCTTCCTTCGTTATAATTGTTTCGCTCGGTAATACTAGCTCCTTCTTTTAAAGGAATTTCTAAAATGGTTCCAGATACTGTTGAACGAATAAAATTGGGAATGTTTTTTTGATCTTTGGAGTAGCCGGTTTTTATAATTTGCAACTGTTTTTTAGCGGATTCAAATTCTTCCTTGCTTAATAAATAAGCATCTTTATATTTGTTGTATTCTAATTCAGCAACGAGATTCTTAGCAAACAGGCTTTCGTATTTAAGGTATTCTCTCTCACACTTTTCAAAATTAATTTTAGTGGTAATTAGTATCTTATGTGCTGTTTCAATATTCTGAGGATTCGGTAACAAGTTAATCTCAGCAATCAAATCCCCCTTTTGGATAGTATCGCCAGCTTTTACATACATTTTTTTTAGAATACCTGATATTTGAGACTTTATCTTGACTTCTTTCTTAGGGCTTAGAATGCCTGAGATGTATTGTTTCAATTTAATGTTTTGGCGAGTAGGTGTTTCTGTTTTGCTAAACCTGTATTTCTGTTTGGTTTGATGTAGTGTCACAAATCCAACTGCTATTGCAATAAAAATAAGAGTAAGTATTAATCCTTTATTTTTCATAATAGTTAAGTTTTAAATTAATGATCTGAGCTGATTGCCTTTATAGGTAAAACTGATGCAGCTTTTCGGGCAGGATACAAACCTGCCATGGCACCTGAAAAAACTAGGGTTAAAATGGCTCCAATAGCAATTGGTATGTTAACGCTTAAGCCTTTAAAAATGGAATTATTATCAGAAATGATATCGCCAATTAAAATATTGATAAAATAAACTAAGATACTTGCACTTACTAAACCAATAAATCCAGCTATCAGTGTAATAATGATTGACTCATTCAATATCATGTATAGGATACTTTTGGGAGTAGCACCAATAGCTTTTCGCACACCAATTTCTTGAGTTCTTTCCTTAACAACAACCAACATGATATTACTAACGCCAACAATACCACTTAGCAACATGCAAAATCCTACCATCCATAAAAAACTATTTATCGTACCAAATAAATTTTTTAGAGCACTAGAATTAGATTGTAGATTGTTGATATAGATGGCATTTTTATCATCAATATTAAAGTCATATTTTTTTGAAAGATAACGGAGTAATATATTTTCAAAATTAGTAGCAGTGCTCTGAGTATGTAGAATAAAGGCAAAACTGCTTAGTGGTTTCGAATTAGTAAACATATTTTGCAAGCAACTAAAAGGAATGAAAATCTGACTCTTATTGTTCGAAAATAAAGAATTTGATTCCAATATGCCCACAACCTGAAACCAATTATTATCTATACAAATATACTTTCCTATCACATTACAATTGTCAAATAACCCTTTAGCGACATCTTCTCCTATTAAGACTACATTTCGCTGTAAATTATCATCAAGTTTATTGAATAAACGTCCTTGGGATGTTTTAAATGTTTTGATTTGGAAATAGTTGCTTTCAACACCAAGACATGTAAACCTATTGTACGATTTTGTTTCAGACCTTAGGTAGCTTGCTGCGTATGACATTTCCCAAGAGGTTGTCTTAATTTCGGGAAACCATTGTTGAATTTGATTAAGATCTCGTTGCTGAAAAAATATTTTTTGGTCTGCTTGTTTGCCTGGCTCAACTATGCTTGTTTTTCCCCCATACACCCAAAAGCTATTTTGATTGTAATCTTGAAAAAGAATCATAACTCCTTTTTGCAAACCATTACCTGCACCTACTAATAGAATTAAAATAAATATGCCCCATGATATTCCAAAACCGGTAAGCATATTCCTACGTTTGTGTTCTTTTAGGGAGAACCAAATTTCTTCAAGCTGATAGATAATATTATTGATTGTAGAATAAATCATACTTTTAAGGAAGAGTATTATGTTCCAATTCTAACCAAAATTGACTGTAAGCATTATAGCTTAACATCAATTCATTATGACTGCCCTCATTTTGAATCGTTTTGTTGTTGAGAATATAGATTTTATCTGCTAAATTTTTAAGAATATGTATTCTGTGTGTTATAAATAGAATAGCAGTATCTTTTTTTATGCTTTCTAATATTGAAAAGATAAACTTCTCGGTTTCTCTGTCCATCGCTGATGTTGCTTCGTCAAGAATTATAAATTCTGGATCTCGAAATAGAACTCTGGCAAAAGCAAGTAATTGTTTTTGACCGCCAGATAGATTGATTCCTTCTTCACCAACCTTAGTCATCAGACCTTGAGGGAGTTGATTGAAATATTGGTCAAAATTCCATTTTCTACAGAATTCCTGTATCTCTTTTAGTTTTCCCTCATCAATTTCTTCTAGAATAATATTAAATGCTACAGTATTGTCGAAGAGATGAATTTGTTGAGGTATACTACCTAGTTTTTCGCGCCATTTTTTTGTTGAAGTATTCTGGAGAGGAATTTGATTGATTTCAATTTCTCCCTTTTCAATCTCATAGAATTTTTGAAAAATACCCGACAAGGTACTTTTACCAGACCCACTTTCTCCTAAAAGGGCACATATTTGTCCTTTCTGTATGCATAGACTTAAATTGTCTAGAAGTAGAGATCGACCAGCAAATCTAAATGAGATGTTTTTTACATTAATAGATCTGATTTCCTCTAAAGTTTCTTGATGCGGATTTTCTTTTTCTTGAGTATTAACCATTTCATATAATCTTTGAAATGCAATTTTGGCTTCTTGTACCTGAATAACCATTGATAAAATACTGCTTAAGGCAGGAGATATTCTTGTTGAAATGCCTATGATCGCAATGAGAGCACCAACACTTAATTTATCGTTGATAACATGACTCGATCCAATACCAATAATACATGCTAGAAAAAATGTTCCCAATAAATCTGAAAGTAAATCGAGACGAATAGAAAGATTGCCTAGTTTAAAAATTTTCTCTTGAAAATTGGAATAAATATTCAAATTTTTCGCAGCAAAAAAGTCTTGACTACCGCTGTTTTTTATGGTTTCGACGCCATTTAAACTATTGATATAAAAACTTTCATTGTGGGCATAATGCTCCATTACAGTTTTCTGATAAGCGACAATTTTTTTATTAAAGATTAATATTAAACAGGCATAAATTGGCAAGAACAATAGAGCTATAATTCCATGGTGAAATGAGTAGAAAAATAGGACAATTATAGATGTGATTAAGATAAGGATTTCTATAGTGAAATTTCCTACCACTTTCGAAAGAAACATTTGTATGCGTGAACTATCATTCAGTCGGGCGATCATATCTCCAGAGCGGCGATTATCAAAAAAACTTTTGGGTAGAGCAAGCAGTTGTTTAAAGAATGAATTGACAATACGGATATTGAAATCTTTACTTTGAGTTAGTAAAAATTTACTTCGAATGGTTAATAATACTGTGTTAGAAAATAATAGTAAACACAGAAAAATAACTGCTATAGAGATCTGTCGTACACTCTTACTTGGAAGGATGTCATCAATTAATTTTTGATTGAATACTGAAACAGCAAGGCTTAGTCCAGCTATTAAAACGCCTAAAAAAATGGAAACTCCTAAAATTTGAATATCATCATTTACTAATTTCTGTAACCAAATCTTTTGATTATTATTTGTTTCTGATTTTTTCTCGAAATCATCAGTGGGTAATACTTTTAATAATGTTTTCGATTGCCATCGTTTTTCTAAATCAGTTCTGCTATAGTATTCAATACCTTTTCCTGGGTCGCCTATAATGAATTTTCCATTTTGATGACCATAGAAAACCACATAATGTTGTAAACCATTTTCTAGGTCTAAATGCAAAATAACAGGAGAAGAAAGTTCTAATAATTCTTCAGTCTCAGCCTGAAAAACATCTGCTTTTAGATGGTTTTTATGACTGGCTTGATATAAGCCTAAAAGTGTAGTTCCTTGTTTGTTGGTGCCACTCCAGTCTCTTAAATTTTCGAATTGTGAAGTTCCTCCAAAAAATTTAATAACTGAGGCGAGGCAGGCAATTCCACAATCGGAGTAATCTTGCTGATGAATAAAGGTTTTTTTTGCTTTTTTTTCGATTTTAGTATTCACTAAGCTATTTATTTTGGGTTAGAATCGAATTCATTTAACTGATTTTATTTTTTCCTTTATCTGGTGGAGACTAATTAAACCTTTGTAAACATGACATAGTATACCATTCTTATATATTAAGCCCCTAGGGTATTCTTTGATATCGTATTTTTGTTCTAAGAGTGTAGAATCGATTTGGGCAAATCGAAAGTGCGCTACATCTGAAAGTTCATTTTTTTTAATAAAGGTTCTTATACTATCCTTAGGTTGTCTTGAAACCCAGATGAAATCAAGGTTTTCTGGTACAAATTCTTCCTTCTTTAATATTTCTGCTTCGTAGGAACATAAAGAGCAAGTGCTTGAAAAAAAACAGATAACTGAGTTTTCATTTAATTCAGACTCTTGAACAACTTGTAAGAAATCAAAATCCTTAAAATTGATTGAAGTGAAATGATTGTTTATTTCACTGTTTTTTTTCTTAAGATCTTGGATAACAAATAGCAAGCCTGTTGTTATTGCTAGAAATAATAAAAGGGATATGATTTTTTTCATTTATAGTTCCGTTAAAAAGACCATAAACAGGGCATAAACTAGAGTCGCTGGTACATAGGATGAAAAAACAACTTTTGTACTTTGTTTCCACTGAATTCCATTGAGTAGCTTTAGTAGACAGATTAAAGTCATAACAAATAGAATATCGTATAGGCTAAAGTTTTTAAGGAATTGAGTAAAGATAGAATTGGTCTCATCTATATTAAATGTAAGATAAGATTTGGAATTAAATGTGTGCAATGATTCCGAAGTGTATGTTTCCCAATTGCTTGTTGCCCATACGAAAACAGATATATATTTTATGAAGTAGATAAGATTTGCAAGTATAACGGATTTAAAAATTTGTTTTGATTTGATTTTAAAATCATATAATAATGCTCCTCCAATTATTAAGAAACCTATAAAGAATAGCTTAATAAGAAACAGAATAGTGTTAAAAGCAAAATTATAAATGAGGAAATTTTTGAAAATAAAATCTGTATCACCAACTTTCGCAAATATGATTCCAGTATTTATGTAATGAAATATGAGCAGAAAAGTTAAATATATTAATAAAGTAAATCTATTTTTTAATTGTTGTAGGAACAGTATCATGTTATTCAAATTTTTCTTTTGCATTATTTTTAAATTGTTTTTGCAAATTATCTTTCTTTTCTAAATCAGAAACCACTTTATTATCTAATGGTTCTTCAAGTAGAATGTTGTAGTTATCCCAAAAGGATTCATTATACTTCATTTTATTATCGTATAGATCTACGTCTTTAGGTAGAACATGTTTGTTGCGTAAGCGCTTAAATGTCTTTTTATTCAAATTATAATTTACAAATGTCAAGCTAGTTTTACTCATCCCTAGTCCTTCTGAGTTAGAACGTATGCCTGAAATCGATTCATAACTGAAATAAGCGGGATAATATTTCTTATCAATCTTTTTAAAGTGATAGGTGCCTTTATAGAGTGTTAGATTTTCTGTTTCACATTTGAAATCAAATTGAAGCACAGCATAATTGTTTTTATTCACATAAAAAGTGCTAGAATTTTCGTTATAAGAATATTGAAATACATAGATGTCTTCATTGTTCTTGCGAATTGTACCTAGTATTCTTAGGCTATCTAATTTTTTTTCATTTATATATCTCAATCGATTATGGAATCCTTCGCGCTTGCTTGTCTTGTATCCTCTAATGGAATTATCTCTAAGTAGAATATGTAAGCCGTTTGGCAAATCAATCAGTTTCTTTAACATTTTAGACCCCCAATGTTCATTTGTGAAATTATCCGATTTTCGAAACTGTAGAATACTGCATTTCATTTTCGAAATTGGAGCTGTTATTTTCCCATCCTGAATATTCATGGCAGCTTCAACTAAACGAGAGTAGGTCTTTGTTTTTTCGTCATATTGAACTTCACGGTAGAAGGCTTCGCTTTGGTATAATCTATCAGAGTAATTTGATTTAATTTTTTCAATTACATTCTTAATGATTTTGTTTTTTTGTTCTTCGGGGATAATTATTATATCTGTTAAAATATACTTGTTACGATTGAGCTGAATGTGATTAGTATCTGCCAAGAGTTCTGTCAAAGCAATCTGACGCTTTTCATATTCAATATGTGAAATTACGAGACTATCTTTTTGAAGATTAAAATTGCCCTTAATTTGAAAATCACCATTAATATTTGTGACAGTACCAATTCCTGTTCCCAAAATGGTAACGTGTGCATAAGCAATCCTAGTCGTATCATTATGAGCCGTAACACATCCATTGATCTTTTCAAATTCTTGTGCAATTATGAAAGGTGGTATACAAAAAGAAAGAAGGAGAAATAGTAGCGACTTATTAATCATAGTAGTGGTTGTCGTGAATGAAGTTTCATGGAATCCAATAATATGGCGTTACTTGCTGTTTTTGTCAACATATATAAGGCATTTATTGAATAAATCTCAAGGAGGATCATAAAATTTGGGTAAAAAAATATCTGAGCTTTAAGAGCTCAGATATTTACTGGATTAACCTCTGTATGGGTATCCTAATCCATTGCAAAGAGATAATGCATAATTCATTCCTTCCGTTCCTTTCTGACCTGGATTATTGGCATAAATCATGTGTACTGTACCACAATACTCTTTCGCAGACACTCCAGCTTGGAGATCTTCCATTTGTTCTAAATTCAATTTTTTCATTTTGTCAAAATTTAAGTGTTAATGATAAAATTTACTTTAATTTTGCCTTTGTCTCTTCGAGTGAGATTCTAGGCCTTCGAGTATAAATGCGCAATTGTTTAACTCGAAGGCTAAATTATGTAAGCTCACTGACACTATACGTCAGTGAGCTTATTTTTATTAAGTCTAATAATCTATGTTAAATCTACAGTATTGTTCCTTTATTATTTCATAGGTAATTATTATTCTAAATAAATATAGTTTGATTATATCATAATTATGCGGTCCCATAGTATTATGGATTATTGATGGGGTGTTTGTTGACCTTTGTCAAGACAGTATGATTTTATCGTTCTACAATATCTAAGATCTAATCCATCACTCTTTAGACTGTCAAGGAATCTGTAAAGAACTCTTTCTTGAATGTCTAATTTTGTTGCTAAGTCCTTAGGTGTGCCTGTTGCTTTTTTCTTAGCTAATTCTAAAAATAATCTTCTTTTTTCTAAAAAATCGTTTTGTTTCATCTGCGTGTAATTTTAACATTTTCGTTCGAAAGTAACCGTTACAATCATGCTTTTGTATGAAAAAACATTCTGTCTGGTGTACATATATATTGTGAGTTGGTCGATCTATTCCTTAATTCCTTTTTTTGTAAAAAGTAACCCAATTTTCTTAACTTTTTTTTAGTGAAATTTCCAATTATGTTTTGTTGTGATGGTTTCTCTAATTATAAGAGGCCGTTTTCAGTAAAAAGGAGAAAGGTTTCATTTTTATTTTTATGATTACTTTAGGGAGGATTCAATCAAGCTAAGTACATATTAATCTTTTGAGAAAAATGTGGTTTAAATTTCAATTTCATAATTTGAAACATAAACTACTTCCTCTTTTTTAAGGAATATTGAATTAGTATTCGAGAAAAAGACTTTGTGGTGTTTTATTGAGTATCTTACATGCAGATATATAAATACTTTCCTTATATTTGCAGCGAATTTCAAACGTTTCAAATTGGATTATAATGGTCTTAGAAACGAATTTTCGAAAGCAACCTTTTAGCTTTTATTAGGAAAGTAAGGGTGTTTCATTAAAGTAGTGAAGCGTTTTCGAAATAAGGATACTTACTACTTGATACTTTTTTTAAGATATGGCTAAAGAAGAACAAGATAAAATATTGAACGAAGTCACCCAGAGTGATTATAAATATGGTTTTTCGAGTGACATCGATACAGACTCTATTGGAAAGGGTTTGAATGAAGATGTGATTCGTTTAATTTCGTCGAAGAAGAATGAGCCGGAATTCATGTTAGAATTTCGTTTAAAAGCTTATCGTCATTGGCTAACTATGAAGATGCCTGAGTGGGCACATTTGGATATCCCACCAATCGATTATCAGGATATTATTTACTATGCGGCTCCTAAGCAAAAAGCAAAGTTGGAAAGCATGGATGATGTCGATCCTGAAATTCGTGCTACTTTCGATAAATTAGGTATTCCTTTGGATGAGCAAAAGATTCTATCAAATGTTGCCGTAGATGTCGTAATGGACTCATCATCGGTGAAAACAACATTTAAAGAAGCTTTAGCTGAGAAAGGAATTATTTTCTGTTCGTTTAGCGAGGCGGTTATCGATCATCCAGATTTGATACAAGAATATATGGGATCTGTGGTTTCATATCGCGATAATTTCTTTGCCGCATTAAATTCAGCCGTATTCTCTGACGGTTCATTTGTTTACATTCCTAAAGGCGTTCGTTGCCCAATGGAGTTATCTACCTATTTCCGTATCAATGCTGAGAATACAGGTCAGTTCGAGCGTACTTTGATCGTTTGTGAAGACGACTCATACGTAAGCTACCTTGAAGGTTGTACAGCACCTATGCGTGATGAGAACCAATTGCACGCCGCAATTGTAGAGATCATTGTAAAGGAAAATGCTGAAGTGAAGTATTCAACGGTTCAAAACTGGTATCCAGGAAATAAAGATGGCGTTGGAGGTATTTACAATTTTGTAACTAAGCGTGGTATTTGCGAAGGAGCTAATTCTAAGTTGATGTGGGCTCAGGTTGAAACAGGATCTGCTGTAACTTGGAAATACCCATCAACCATATTGAAAGGTGATGGTTCATCAAGTGAGTTTTACTCAGTAGCTGTAACCAATAACCATCAGCAAGCCGATACAGGAACTAAAATGATCCACATCGGTAACAATACCAAGTCAACCATTATTTCGAAAGGTATTTCTGCAGGAAAATCGAATAACTCTTACCGAGGATTGGTAAAGGTTGCCAAAAACTGCGAAGGCGCTCGAAATTTCTCACAATGTGATTCGCTTCTATTGGGCGATAAGTGTGGTGCACATACTTACCCTTATTTGGAAGTTCATAATAAATCGGCCAAGGTCGAGCACGAGGCAACCACCTCGAAAATTGGTGAAGATCAGATCTTTTATTGTAACCAGCGAGGTATCTCTACTGAAGATGCCATTGGCTTAATTGTAAATGGTTACGCTAAAGAGGTGATTAATAAAATGCCTATGGAATTTGCTGTTGAAGCACAAAAGCTATTGGCAATTAGCCTCGAAGGCTCTGTTGGATAAAATAGAGTATCAAGAATAATAAAGAGTATCAAGTACAAAGAATAAAGTATTATTTACTTGGTACTAATTGGCTTGATACTTGATACTAATTTTTAAAAAAAAGACAACAATGTTAAGTATAAAGAATCTACACGCATCAATCAACGGTAAAGAAATCCTAAAAGGGATTAATCTAGAAATAAAGCCAGGAGAAGTTCATGCTATCATGGGCCCTAATGGCGCAGGGAAAAGTACATTAGCTTCAGTATTGGCAGGACGCGAATTGTTCGACGTTACTGATGGTGAAGTCGTTTTTGAGCAAAAAGATCTTTTGGATCTATCTCCAGAAGATCGTGCTAAAGAAGGTATCTTCTTAGGTTTCCAATACCCAATTGAGATTCCAGGTGTTTCAACTGTTAATTTTATGAAGACAGCTGTAAACGAGCACCGTAAATATAAAGGACTTGAGCCACACAAAGCTTCAGACTTTTTGAAGTTGATGCGCGATAAAAAGGCCTTGGTTGAGATTGATTCTAATCTTACGAATCGTTCGGTGAACGAAGGTTTTTCAGGTGGAGAAAAAAAGAAAAATGAAATTTTCCAGATGGCAATGCTTGAGCCTAAGTTAGCTGTATTGGATGAGACTGATTCAGGTTTGGATATTGATGCGCTTCGTATTGTTGCCAATGGTGTAAACAAATTGAAGACTTCAGAAAATGCAACTGTAGTGATTACTCACTATCAGCGTTTGCTTGATTATATTGTACCAGACGTAGTTCACGTATTATTTGATGGACGTATTGTAAAAACTGCCGGCAAAGAGTTAGCTCTTGAGTTGGAAGAAAAAGGATACGACTGGATTAAGGAAGAATTAGTAAAGTAATTAATAATTTACAATTAGTAATTGATAGTGAGCTTTTGTTAAAGTCATTAATGTTAATTGCTAATCGTTAATCACTAATTGTTAATTTGAACACTATGTCAATAGATACTATAAATAACGATTTTGCAGATTTATTTGAGCAGGGGAAATCTCTACTTGAAGAAAATTCTTCAAAATTCATGAATACAAAAAGAGAGGAAGCCTTTGAGCAATTTAAGAAGCTAGGTGTTCCAACTCTTGCCAACGAAAATTACAAGTACACGAATTTGGTTCCGGCATTCGATCACCCTTACACGGTCGATTTGCAATACAGAACTGTAATTGGTGACTTAAATGAATTGTTTTATTGTGACGTTCCAGAGTTAGATACCAACTTGGTCTTGCTTTCGAATGGATGGTATTACAATCAGAATAGAAAATTAGAAACGCCAGAAGGAGTTATTGTTTGTAGTCTGCAAGAAGCAGCCGAAAAGCATAGCGAAATCTTCGAAAAGCATTATGGAAAATATGCCAAGCCAAATGAAGAAGGCTTGGTTGCATTAAACACAGCTTTAGCTAAGGATGGTGTCTTTATTTACGTTCCTAAAAACGTAGTGGTCGAAAAGCCAATTCAGGTAATTAACCTTTTACGTTCCGATCGCGATTTAATGGCGACACAACGTAATTTGGTGGTGATTGAAGAAAATGCTCAAGCAAAATTAATTTTCTGCGATCATACTCTAACACATAACAAGTATTTATCGAACACAGTAAGTGAAATTAATGTCGCTAAAAATGCAGTATTCGATTTATATACCTTACAAAATCAGCATTTGAATGCAACTGTGCTCAATTCGGTATTTATCCGTCAAGAAGCCAATTCAAATGTATTGAGTAATACACTATCCTTATACGGTGGACTGATTCGTAACAATCATTATACCTTATTCGATGGTGAGCACTGCGAAAATCATACATACGGTATGTATTTGATGGATCGTAATCAGCATGTCGATAATTTCACTTTTGCAGATCATGCACAGCCAAATTGTGTCAGCAACGAACACTTTAAAGGTGTTATGGACGATGAGGCAACCGCGGCTTTCACCGGAAAGATTCATGTTCGCCGCGATGCACAGAAAACAGAAGCTTATCAGAGTAATAACAACTTGTTACTATCCGATACAGCTGTTATCAATACCAAGCCACAACTGATTATCGATGCCGATGATGTAAAATGTTCGCATGGCGCAACGGTTGGTCAGATGGACGACGACGCTTTGTTCTACCTTCGTGCTCGTGGAATTCATGAGGAAGAAGCTCGAATGATGTTAATGTTTGCTTTTGCTCACGAGATTATCGAAAAAATTAGAATTGATGCCCTTAAAGATCGTATTGACGAATTAGTTGAGAAACGATTAAGAGGCGAGATTTCTAAATGCAATACATGCGCAATAGCTTGTAACCAGTAGAATAAATACTTATAATAGCGATATTGTAAAGGCGTAATGCTTTGCGCCTCTAATACAAAAAATAAAAATGACGCTAGATCCAAATAAATACCGTCAAGATTTTCCGATACTTTCAGAGAAAATCTATGGAAAACCATTGGTGTATTTCGATAATGGAGCCACGGCACAAACACCAACTCAGGTAACTGATGTGATGGTGGAATATTATAACAAATACAATTCTAATATTCATCGTGGAGTACATTATTTAAGTAATAAATCGACTGATGGAGCAGAAAATGCTCGTCTAAAGGTTCAAGGATTTATTAATGCAGAGCATTCTCACGAAGTGATTTTTACTGCTGGTACAACTGAGAGTATCAATTTGGTTGCTAATTCATTTGGAGAACGATATATTTTCGAAGGTGATGAGATTATTGTTTCAGAAATGGAACATCATTCTAATATTGTGCCTTGGCAAATGCTTTGTCAGCGAAAAAAAGCCACTTTAAAAGTGATTCCTTTCAACGACAATGGTGAATTGATGATTGAGAAATTGGAGGATCTAATTACAGATCGCACCAAAATCTTATCTGTCAATCATATCTCAAACTCATTGGGGACTATTAATCCAATTAAGGAGATTATTGATTTTGCTCACTCGAAAAATGTACCTGTTCTTATCGATGCTGCACAATCCATACAGCACAAGAAAATCGATGTTCAAGCTTTGGATGCCGATTTCTTAGCCTTTTCAGGTCATAAATTGTACGGTCCTACAGGAGTAGGCGTATTATATGGTAAGGAGGAATTCTTAAACGAAATGCCACCATGGCAAGGCGGAGGTGAGATGATTCAAGAGGTGACTTTTGAAAAAACCACATACAACGAACTGCCTTTTAAATTTGAAGCAGGAACACCTAATTACATCGATATAATAGGACTTGGTGCAGCTATCGACTATGTTGAAGCTATCGGTTTGGAAGCTATTGATGCTTATGAACAAGAGTTGTTAGAATATGCAACAGAAAAATTCAGAGCTATTCCTAAGCTGAAAATATATGGAACAGCAAAGAATAAAACCTCTGTGATTTCATTCCTTGTAGAAGGCGTTCACTTTTTCGATATGGGAACCTTGCTCGACCAAATGGGAATAGCAGTCAGAACAGGTACGCATTGTACCGAACCTGTCATGCAGCATTTTGGAATCGAAGGAACCGTGCGTGCATCCTTTGCTTTTTATAACACAAAAGAGGAAATTGATGTGCTTTGTGCAGGAGTCGAGAAAGTTTGTAAAATGTTTGGTGTCAAGCAAGCTTAAATATTATAACTTTGCATCTGAATAAATGATTAGAATTTGATGTGTGATGAATCTCATATCTCAAAATTCATATCTCATATCTATAAGAAGATGACCATAAACGAAATACAAGAAGAAATCATCGAAGAATTTGCTGGTTTCGAAGACTGGATGGATAAATACGCTTATTTGATTGAATTGGGAACCGATCTTTCAGGTTTGGATGCCGAATATCAAACAGAGCAGAATTTAATTAAAGGCTGTCAATCTAAAGTTTGGTTCAATGCCAAATTAGAAGAAGGTATTGTCAAGCTCGAAGCTGATAGCGATGCGATCATTGTAAAAGGAATCGCAGCTTTATTGATTCGCGTATTCAATAATCAAACACCAGAGTCGATTATGAATGCAGATCTGAAATTTATCGACGAAATCGGATTGAAACAGCATTTGTCACCAACACGTTCAAACGGATTAGTTTCCATGGTGAAACAAATCAAGATGTACGGATTGGCTTTCAATCACAAGGTGAATAACTAATAGTCATTGATTGTGAGGCGTAGGCTTGAAATGATAAATCTCAAATCTTCGATCTCATATCTCAAATTTTTAATCCGCCTCAGGCGGACTCAAAATTCAATACAATGAGTAGAAAACAAACAGAAGAAATTATCGTAGAGGTTTTAAAAACGATTTACGATCCTGAAATCCCTGTGAATATTTACGACTTGGGATTGATATACGAAATTGACGTTTACGAAGACGATGAGGTGAAAGTCTTGATGACCCTAACTGCACCCAACTGTCCTATGGCCGATCAAATTCTTGAGGAAGTGAACGAAAAAATTAAAGCATTACCGCAAATAAACGATGTAACGGTTGTTTTAACATTCGACCCACCTTGGGATAAAGATATGATGACAGAAGAAGCAAAACTCGAATTGGGTTTTCTATAAAATATAAAGGACTGTTTTTGACAGTCCTTTTTTTTGCTCTTGAGAACTGATTTATAAAATACTGTCAAAGACAAAGAATTAGGGCGCAACCTTCGTTTCTCAGGTCGGGCTTTACGTTTCAAGTCCTCGCTCGTCCCTCGCTGTGGGCTTTCCACTTCTATCCCTTGCGCATTGGTTAGCCTTGTTTATCCGTTGAATAAATTAGGTGTCACCAAAAATTATCGGATGATAATAATATATAGGCCTCAAAGCAATTTCTCCTCCTTATTTTAAGGAGGAGTACCCGAGTAAGCGAGGGGGAGGTGGTTTGAAAGCTCTCACATTAGTACTATCCAAATAAAAATTGAAGACTGAAATTTGTGCGTTCTTTGTCAGCCTGCCGTTAGGCGTGTGGAAGAGGTTCCAATGAAATACCTACAAGGATCAGGCTGACTTGATTTTTTGTTTACTTTTTTATCGAAGAACCGAGTGAAGCGAGTTCATGAACATCCTTTCAATTATGTGTGAATAAAAAAGTAAAAGCCAAACGGCTTGAGTGAAAATAATAAAACCATAAATCATGATTGATTAGAAGTTTACCTGTTTGTATATCTGCAAATGATTCGTTCTAATTAAATTCTATATGCACTGTATTTACTCAAAACTGAAATCACTATCTTCGCACTATGAACCTAACGCTCGCAACAAAATCTCAACTTATAAAAGACAAAGCCAAAGAACTTGGCTTCGATCTTTGTGGTATTGCAGAGGCCGATTTCCTTTCCGAAGAAAAAGAGCGATTCGCAGATTGGTTGGCGAAAGATTATCATGGCGAAATGGGTTATATGGCAAATAATATAGAAAAACGCCTCGATCCACGACTTTTGGTAGAAAATACCAAATCGATTGTGATGGTTGCTCTAAATTATTATCCAGAAAAAACTCAAGAAGATTCCGAGGCACCTGTTTTAGCAAAATACGCCTACGGAAAAGACTATCACTTTGTGATTAAGGAAAAGTTGAATGTCTTATTAGAATATATCAACGAAGAAATCGGCGAAACAGAAGGCCGCGCTTTTGTCGATTCGGCTCCAATATTAGAGCACACCTGGGCTCGCAAAGCCGGCTTGGGATGGATTGGGAAAAATTCATTACTTCTAAATAGAAAGTTGGGCTCCTTCATGTTTTTGGGCGAATTGCTTATCGATATGCCATTAGAATATAATACCGAAGTTTACCCCGATTTCTGCGGAGGTTGTAATCGCTGTATTCGTTCGTGTCCAACCGATGCAATTGTTGCACCCAATGTTGTTAATGGTAGTAAATGTATCTCGTATTTCACCATCGAATTAAAAGGCGATATTCCTGAAGAAATGAAAGGAAAATTCCAAAATCGAGTCTTTGGTTGTGATATCTGTCAAGATGTTTGTCCCTGGAACCGCATGGTAAAGCCTCATTCAGTTGAAGCATTTAAGCCAAATCCAGAAATACTTAGTCTTGCCAAAACGGACTGGGATGAAATGGATTCACATAAATTTGGCTCCTTGTTTAAGAATTCTGCTGTAAAAAGAACTAAATTCAAAGGATTAAAAAGGAATTTGGATTTTCTAAAAGACTAAAGCATTACCCATGGCTCATCAAACAGCATTAATAAAATCATCGGACGATATTAACTTGTTTTATCAAGTATGGAAACCCGATCAAGTCCCCAATTGTGTTATCTGTTTGGTGCATGGAATAGGCGAGCACAGTTCTC
>Ga0209272_10000195_pt1 | contig 65766 bp, 57 predicted proteins | sample tdDd002_FD_187125 | JGI IMG/M metagenome (GOLD analysis project Ga0209272, IMG submission 187125) | Marine sediment microbial communities from the Atlantic coast under amendment with organic carbon and nitrate - tdDd00.2 (SPAdes)... | ecosystem: Environmental > Aquatic > Marine > Coastal >...
ACATGTGTTGTATGTGGGAACATATCAACAGGTACTAACTTATCTACTTTATAACCTCTTCTTGTTAGATACGTTAGATCTCTAGCTTGAGTCTGAGGATTACAAGAGATATAGATGATTTGTTTTGGCTTTAGTTTTACAACAGAAGACAAGAATGTTTCATCACTTCCTGCTCTAGGTGGATCCATAAAGACTGTTGAAACAGGCATCTCTTCCTTAGCCATTTGGACCATAACTTCACCTGCATCACCTTGGATAAACTGTGTATTTTTGATATTGTTAATTCTTGCATTCTTTATTGAATTTCTAATAGCATCTTTATTAATTTCTACTCCAAATACTTGTTTACATTTTTGTGCTGCTATCAAAGAAATAGTACCGATACCACTATAAGTATCAACAACTATATCTTCTTCTGTTAGATTTGCCATATCCATGGCAATATTATATAATTTTTCAGTTTGTATTGGATTTATCTGATAAAAAGATTTTGGAGATAAATTAAATTTAAGACCACATAAGGAATCTTGAATCATACCTTTACCATAAATCACTTGTTCAAAATCTCCTAATACAACACTTGTTTTTCTATCGTTAATGTTTTGAACAATTGTTGTAATCTCAGGATGCGCTTTGGTAAGTGCTTTTACAAAGTTATTCTTACCAGGGAATATTTTATTAGCTACTACTAGAACAACCATGACTTCTTTGCTCTCGAAACCAGTTCTGATTAAGACGTGTCTTATGAATCCGAATTCTCTGTCTTGATCATAAACTTTATATTTAAAATCATTACATAACTTAGTAACTGTTTCAATAATTGGATCTGCTACTTTATCTTGAACGATACACTTCTTAATAGGCACTACATCATGAGAATATTGTTTATAGAATCCAGATTGAACTTTCTTTGTTTGCCATGCAAAACTAGAAATCGCTTTATTTCTGTAGTAATAAGGATCATCCATGCCTACAATCTTATCAACATCTACAAAAGTGCTCATTAGCTTTTTAACCATGCCACTTTTAAACTTAAGCTGTCTACTATAAGATAAATGTTGTAACTGACATCCACCACAGACTCCGAAATAAGAACATTTAGGATTAATACGGTCTTCTGAACTATTTAATCTTTCAATGATTGTAGCATCATAAAATTTACCAGATTTCTGTAAAGATAATTTTGCCTCCTCACCAGGTAATAAATTCATGACAGTAATCTTATCCTTGTCATTAATAACAACTCCTGCACCATCATCATTTAAATACTCTGCTTTACCATTTATCTCAATGGTCTTATAAATAGGTTTATGTTTATAAGGTTGGTTACCCTTTTTTGCAGGTTTTTTATTTTGTCCTGAATTCCTATTCGATGTTTTATTCTTTTGAGTAGGCTTCCTTTTTTTATTATCTTTCATAATGTCCCTTCCAATCATCCATGAGTTCACTCATGATGTCTTTTATATAAAATGTTGCTTCTATGTCTTTACGAGTTGGTACAATAGCTAAATAGTATTCTTCCAACGGTTGTATATCTAAATCGTCTTTGTTTTTAACAAGAGACTCATATAATTCCTGTTGCTTGATTATATCAGCTGAAGCGAAATGAAATATACCCTTCAGATTCTTTTCAATAACTTCTCTTTGCAATTTGGCAATTTGGCTAGCCAAAATTAACGAAAGATAAAGATTATCATATATCGTTATTTTTTCCAAATGAGCATTTCTAATTTGATTCATCCGAGGTGATTCTTTTGCCACTACCATTGGCAAGCGAATAATACGACCATTAACAAATGAAACAATTATTTCTTCACATCTTGCCTTAAAAACACCGTATTCCGATTTGGCATTCAAAGGACTTGATTCATCTTTAATTTCTTTAGGATCACCATCAAATACATTAGCCGTAGAATAATAATATAACATCATTTCATTGACATTACCATAGTTAACTATATCTTGATGACACATTAATTGATGTTCAAATGACCCTCTTGTACATGAAATAAAAATATCCGGCTGAAAGCGCTCTAAAATAGGTACAATACTGTCTTTCTCCAAATCAAATGAGACATGTTTATGATCAAATAACGCCATAGATCTTGATAGACCTATAATCTCATAATCCCTTTCAAACTCCTTTAACAAATGTCGTCCTACTAATCCAGTATCACCTAGAATCATAATTTTCTTCATTTGTCACCAATCCTTATATCGTATTTCTTAACCAACTCTACAGGATGATAGGATAGTTTTGATTTTCTAAGGCCTTCTATACCCAAATCCTGCTCTCTATTGACATATTTATACCCTTCCAATGCATTAACATACTGGTGAAATACCATTGGATACAACCCGTGATATCCTGATATTCCCTTTTCAAAATGCATCACAAGTGTATCCTTATTGAGTTGTTCTCCTATAACAAAAGCAACAGGTTTAGATTCAATATAAAGAATGCCTCCACTAACAGATAACTCTTCAAAATTCAATAAAACATCATATATTGCATCTTGTTCAATTAAATCTTCACCATTCTTATCATTAAACCAATCCAAACATACTTCTTTTACGTCTTTGAAGTTCTTAAGTGATATTGGTTCAAAATGCCAATCATCGTATTTCTTTAAAAACTGATTTACATGATTTTTTTTCTTATGATATTTATTCCCACTCAATGTTTTCATTTTTTCAAAATCATAAAGATAATCAAAATCATTTCTAACACTTAAATAAGTAAAACTAAACTTTAAATTATGAATAACATTTAAAAATTTTGTATCACTCTTTTTTATCTTAAAAGGCTTCCCATTCAGAAATTTTTCCATCGATTCTATCGATTGGGTTAACTTGGCTGTATCATCATAATTACCAATAGGTTGTGACAAGTAATACTTATCATTTTTAACATTAATTAACCATAGATAATCATCTAATATTATATAATGAAAATTATATTTACCTCTCCAGGCGTATAGATTTGTAAATGAAATTTCTGAAGTTGTAATTTGGTACTTCTCAATAAATGAATTGATAATTTTTCTATCTCTAATATCAATTTTTTTCATATATGCTCCTCAATTTCTATAATTATTAATTACCTTCTTAATTAGTTTGAAATTATAAATACTCTTCTTCTAATTCTATCATATATATATAATAAACAACCAAGATTAAGCCTGGTTGTTTAGAATTTGATTCACAAAATCTTCCATTGAGTTGTTTTGTATAATCTCAATTAAGTTTGGATCAAATATCTCATCACTATGGGAATTCAGTGACGCCACTACTGCACTCACAGATTTATGGTTTAATTCAAAGTAAAGCCAATTGGCTATCGATAAGATCCTTGATGACAAGGGAATCTCCATACCTTTTAAGCCTTTAGGATAACCTGAACCATTGTAATTTTCATGATGATGAAATACTGTATTTGTTACTGTATATGTCTTTCCTAAAGCATTCAAAACAGAATATCCTTTTTCAGGATGATCAAACATCATCTCATCGATATTATCAATAATACTCAAACCAATATCCTGCACTTTCGCAGCTTCTACTAAATCATTGATTTCCTCATTTGTTAACTCAACTTTATGACCTAAATAGGTAACCGTCTTTTGTACAAATTCTATTTGATTGTTAATATCAGGCATCTTTTGTTTTAATTTATTCATTAGTTCTCGTTCTATACGCTCGTTATTAATTGATCTATTATGCGCTTTCGTTGTATACATTTTTCTCTCAGCCGTGGAAAAGGCTTCATCATAAGACATATTATCATTAATTATTAACATACCTACAGATGCATCAAAGTGGATTCCCTTCAAAGGAATATGTGTCTTCCTTATTTTTCCCTCAATTTCACACACTTCATCTTCAACGACTTTACTCATAAGTACAACAAACTCGTCACCCGATACTCTTGAAACGATTCCTTTTTCTCCTGCAAGGATTTTTAACTCATTTGATATTTTTACAATCATCTCATCACCAATAATATGACCATAAGTATCATTGATAAATTTCAAGTTGTTTACATCAATCATAAAAAAAGTGATTGGTAATTTGTGTTTATCCATTAACTTGATATAAGATTCTCTAGCTTTAACACGATTGAAGACTTGTGTCAGCGGATCATAAGTCGATAGATATTTTAATTTTCTATTTGAATTAAAAATGAATCCCATCATCACTATAAATACAACTAGTACAATTAAAATTACATAGATAATATCTATTAGACTTTCCTTCTTATGTTCATTTTCTATTGTTAACTCTTTCTCCACAGATAATTTTTCTGTTACATCTATAATAATAGAAAATAACATTTCTTTATTCTCATAAATAATGGGATATGAATATACTTCTACATTACGAAAAGACCCATCACTTACTCTATGGATAAAATTAAAATAATTATTTTCCTGCTCTTTAGCCAGAGATATCTTTTTTTCTATTTCAGCATTATCTAAGGTATTGATATCATAGATATTTCTTCCTTGAAGCTCTTCTATTGACCATCCATAAAATCTACTTGCAGCATAATTTGCAAATACAATATCTCCAGTGTCAGGGTCTATTATGAGCATCACTGAACCATGATCGATAATAAGATCATAATCATCGGCATGAATAACTCCTGTTCCTAAACTAAAAAAAATAATCAGTAGTATTAGTTTTTTCATAAATACCTCGTTATCATTAACTATTTATACCCTTTCATTTGTTAAAATAAGCATATCTTTTTTTATATTTTATAAAAAACGGGTATAATAAAGGTACCCAAAAAAATTCAAGCTCGTGTAAGTTTTATAGAGCAGGAGGACAAATGAACAATTCAATCGATATAATGGTTTATAATATAGTCCTAAATCATGATAATGAAAAAATTAATAATTTTATTAATGACTATACACCATTTATTATAAAAACAGTTTCAAAGTTAAAGGGTCAGTATCTTGACTTAGAAAACGATGAAGAATATAGTATTGCACTCATGGCTTTTAATGAGGCAATGGGAAAATACGATTATGAAAAAGGTGCTTTTCTTAACTTTGCCAAAATAGTCATTGAAAGTAGAGTCAAAAACTACTGGACGAGCATAAAAAAGCATCAACACATCGACCTTGATGATGTCCCAATTGCTGCTGAAGAAAATAATGAAGATCTAATCAATGAAATCAAAGAGTTTGAGTTAACACTCCTCTTATTTGGTTTAGATTTTGAAGCATTAATCGAAGCAGCGCCCAAACACATAGATACACGAAAAAGAGCTGTTTCTATAGCAAATAAAACAAGTCAGAACAAAACTTTTGTGAATCATATATATGAAAAGAGAAGATTACCGATTACTTTAATGTCGAAAGCATATAACGTCAGTATAAAAATCATTAAAAAAAGTAAAATTTTTATACTCTCAACAGTTATTATATTTGACAAAAAACTAACTTTAATTCAAGAATGGTTAAAATAAGGCCCTAAAATCAGCCTACTTCTTGTATATATATACGAAAGCAAAGGAAGTGATATTATGTATAAAGGACTCGTATTAAAGATTAAAAAACATTATGCCCTCGTTCTGACTAAAGAGAATGATTACAAAAAAATCGCTGTAAAAGATGGCTTATTTATTGGGCAAAAAATACTTTTTTTTGAAGAAGATATTATTAAAACAGAAGTTAATAAGTCAGTTAGCATAATGCGAAACAAAGTCCTCGCATTTGCAACTACAGCGGCAATGGTTTTGATTATGATTTTTGGTTCAAATATAATGCCGGTATCAACATATGCATTAATCTCAATTGATATTAATCCTAGCTTAGATATCAGAATTGATAAAGATCAAAATGTAATAGAGATTATTCCTTTAAATGATGATGCAAATGATATCTATGATGATGATATGATAGATAGAAACATCTTTGATGTAATTGATGAACTGATACTAAATGCTGAAACACTTAACTACTTGACTGAAGAAAACAATCATATACTTATTTCTTCAGCTAAATTAAATGATAAAGACAATGAAGCATTAGCTGATCTCATCACATCACATTTGGAAAATGATTTGGAGTTACACACAAATGTTCAAATTATTTATGTTGAAAGTAATAAGGTAACTGCTAAGGAATCACTTAATAAAGGTGTTAGTCTTGGACGTTTAGAAATTGAAAATATCACAAATGATGATGTTAAAGAAGATAAAGTTACTGATATAGCAAACAAAGCTAAAGTTAAAGAAGAAGCTACTCATGTTAAAATCAAAGATGTTGATGATATTCTGGAAATAAACGGATTGATCGATGAGTTGAATTTAATTGAAGATCCTAGTACTGAAATTCTCACTTTCTTAGATTCTCTTGATAACTTAGAAGAACAGGATTTAAATAAACTCATTAAAGATGCAAAAAAGATATTAGATGACGATAATGCTTTAGTAAATCAAATAAACGACATGATAAGGGAATTAAAAGCATTAGATACTGATGATGAAGAAATCTTAGTCTTTTTAGATTCAATAGATCAACTTATTTTAGATAGTCAAAATAACAACAACGAATTAGCAGCCCTAAAGAATCAGGCAAAAGATCATCTGTTACGAATTCAAAAACAAGAGAATAAAGAAAGCAACAATGGAAAAAAAGACATTGTAAAACTTATTAAGTATCTAAATAAGTTAGAAGCTTATAGAGATGATCCAAAAATTGCCTCATTCATTGATACAACAAGAGAAACAATAAAAACTGACCTATCAGGTATTGATGGTTATATTGAGGATGCAGAAGAATATTTAAAGGAATTTGAAGATACCGATTCTGATAAGAAAGGATCTTCAAATCAAGATAATAACTCAAATCCTAATAAACATGGGAAACCTGATATCGATCAAGAGGATTTTGATGATGATGAATCTGACGATGACGAGTCCGATGATGACGATGATGATGATGACGATGATGACGATGATGATGATGACGATGATGACGATTAAAGAAATGAATTGACTGTAATTTAAAAGGAAGCATGCGCTTCCTTTTTTGATTGTCTCTTCTATTTGATTTTAATAAGAATCTCATCTACTTCATAATATCTTAGTTAATGCATGATCATCTAATTTTTTGTTTTTGAAATCTTCTTTGATGTTACCTCAAATGATTTATTAATTTCTCCATTTTTAAGGTGTTTATCATTTCTAGTGCTTCTTCATAATGTTCATTTATCATCAATTCCTCTGATGCTATTATGATACTATTTATGTTATCTAATCTAACAGTACCAGAAGCACCTTTTAATCGATGCAATATGGTTTTTATTTGTTTATAATCTTTTGTTATTTTAAAACTATCGATTTCTTTTAAACCTTTCAATAGCTGAGAAATAAATGTTTCAATCAATTCTATACATATTTCAATTTCAAATCCTATATGATTTTTTAAATTTTCTGCGTAACTTCTAATAGTATCGTCTTTGACTTCTTCAATTATAACTTCTAATGATTCATTTATACCTATAATATTTTTTAATGTTTTCAGATTTACTGGTTTCGTCATGAAATCATTCATACCTACTTCATGACATTTTTTCCTATCATCTGCGGTCGTATAAGCGGTCATCGCAATAATTTCTATTTGGCTGTCTAGTTCTCTAATTTTTTTTGTTGCTTCAAATCCATTCATTACCGGCATTTGACAATCCATTAAGATCAAATCATAAGTATACTTCTCAAATAAGTTAATCGCTTCTAATCCGTTTTCAGCCAAATCAAAAGGTACATTATATTTTTCAAAAAACCTTATCATTAATGTTTGATTGACTATATGGTCTTCAACAAATAAAATTCTTCTATAATTTTTCTTTATTGTATCCACTTGATCATTTGCTTCTAAACACATTGTGAAATGACATTTTGTACCTACTAAAACATCATTAATAAATTCGATTGTTCCCATCATATGATTTAATATTTCTTTGGTAATCGTTAGACCTAAACCGGTTCCGCCATAGGTCCTATGAATTGAGTCATCGGCTTGTGTAAAAGGCTCAAACAACTGATTTCCAGTCGCTTTCATCCCAATACCGGTATCAGTAATGACTATATCAAACATATACATATTTGGGTTTGTTCTGCAGTTACATTCTATTGATATTGATCCCACATTCGTAAATTTCAGTGCGTTATTAAGTAGATTATAAAAAATTTGTTTCACTTTTGTTTGGTCACCAATGACATCAACATTAATCTTATCATAACCTAATACAAGAAATTCTAGTCCTTTTGCCTCTGATAATACTCTAAATGAATCCAAAACTTCTTCAATTTCAGTTTTAAAATTAAATGGTTCTTTTTCAAATTTCATTTTTCCAGCTTCGTACTTTGAAACATCAAGGACATCATTTATCAAGGTCAAAAGTACCTTTGAAGAACTTAATACAAGTTCAAGAGTTTTATGTTGTTCAGGATCTTTTATATCTAAAGACAACATATGTGTAAAACCAATAATACCATTTAGCGGTGTTCTCATTTCATGACTCATTATAGCTAAAAATTTGCTTTTGGCTTCATTTGCCCTATGAGCTTCTATAATACTTTTATTGAGTTCATCATTTAAGTTCTCTAACTCAATAGTTCTTTCTTTTACTTTATTATCTAAAGATTGATTAATCAAACGAATTTTTTCTTCTATCAGTTCTCTTTCTTGTATTTCATCTTTTAATTTTTGATTCGTATTTTTTAGTTCAAATGTTCTTTCGCTAACAAGTTTTTCAAGATTTTCATTCATTGCAATAATTTCTTCTGTACGGTCACTAATTATACAAGCCATATTTAAGAGTTGATCATCTAATAACTTAAATTCAGTAAAGTACAGGTCTTCTTCAACTAAATTATAATCACCAATTGAGACGTAATTAGTGTGATTTCCAATAATTTCCAAATCGTTTGATGACTGAGTAAAATACTTCAAGATACTATATACTAAAATTATAGAAAAAACACTCCATATCAATATTATAATCAAAAACCAGTCAATGATGGATCGGTCAATTTCTTCTTGATCATAATTAACAAGAATGTACCATGACATTTTTTCATTGTAATTAAATATAATCGAATGCTCTTTTAAAGTCTGATCACTTAAACTATTTAATTTTTTTAGTTCATCAAAATAAGGCATTCTATAACGTCCAGAAATTTTATTTGTATCACTCGATATTATGTAGGTACCCCATTTATCTAAAACTTCTATTCTCACAAATTCTCCAAAAAGGGCTTGTCTTTGAGCATCAATCGGAATATTGTCGAGTTGGAGTTCTGCAATGATAACATATTCATTTATTTTTTTTGAAGCACTAATAACAGTCTCATTGGTAATGGATGAAATAAAAGTTTGTGACCAGTTCCAATGATCAGCTTCTGCATTCAAGAAACTAGGATCATATGAGAGGTTCCAAGTATAAGCTTGGTCGTTTTGAGGATAAATGCTTTTTACTGATGCATCTTCATTTGCAACGTAAATATTTGAAACGATTGGATTCGCTTTTAAATATACTTCCAAAAACAGATCAATGGAATCAGAATTGATTAACTTGAAGGTAAGTTCTAACTCTTCTAATGGTGTTAGTACAGAACTCTCTATTTGATTATTGGTTAATATTAAAATTGATTCATTATGCTTAACAAGATCATTAATTAAAACATCTCTAACTAAAACAATCGTAATTGTACAGAGTAATAAAGATGTCACTATGATAACTATACAAATCAGAAGTAATCTTTCTTTTAAACTTCGTTTAGTCTTCAACAGTTAAGAAGCCTCCATTTATAATTTGATCTATTTTGTATGGTCGCGAACTATCACCATACTTATCTAACTCATACTGAAACTGTAACCCATTAAAATTCTTTATCTCTAATAAAGTAGATTTAGCTTTTTCCCAGTCTGATGAACGGCCTTTTGAAATAGCTTCGGCCAATGCCATCATAGTTTCGTATGAATACATTGCAGAAAAAGACAAGTTTTCTCCATATCTATCATAATAATCAAGAAAGACACGATTGAAGTCATGATACACCTCGCTTTGGGATATACCACTCACAAGATATGCATTCTCGATATCTTTACCACCCAATCTAAGGATATCATTGGTATGAGACCAAAGTGTGCCATATAGAGAGGCATCAAAATCATTTAGTACTAAGTTTTGTGCTATTGTCGCAAAATCACTAGCATTGCTGATAATAAAAACACCATCTACATCTAAGTCTTTAATCGAATCCCGTAATGTTTTAAAGATACCTGAGTCTAGAACAGAATATTCCAACACATAATTAATTTGACCATTGTTGCCTTCTAAAATGTCTTTGAAATTTTGATACAATTGCTGATTAAATCCTATATTTGTTTCATCAATAATAACAATAAATTCTTTATCACTATTTTTGAGTGCTACTTCATTTAATGCAACTGCTTGTTCCCTTGATGAGGCAATAAACCTGATGAAATGGTCATCTTTCTGATTTAAGGAATCTGCACAAACTGTCGGTGATATATATAATATCTCATGTGCTTCAACAGAATCATAAGCTGCCAACATCATTCTGCTAGTAAAGGGTCCAATAACAATTTCAATATCTTCATTTACAAACTCTTTAACAATATCACCGGCCCTACTCATATCATTTAAATCATCTTTTACAACTAATTCTACCTCTTTACCAAGTAATCCACCCTGTTCATTTATTATTGAAACAGCGAGTTCAATACCACGTCTTCCAGAGACAGATAGTTCTGATTGATTGCCAGACATAGAACCCACTACGCCAATTTTTATTGTTTCACTCTCTCCACATGATATAAGTAATAAAGCTATTAATAGTAAAGGAAATATTTTATTCATCATGAACTCCTTGTGAGGGTATCTAATATATTCTTCACACTCTTATATGACTCATCTATTTCAATACAATGATAAGCTAAATCATGTATATACTCATTAGGTAATTTATTAAAAATTTTACTCATGACTATATCTCCATGTGCCAACTTAGATTCTGGTAATAGAATCAAAAAATAGCGTTCAGAATATTTACAAAACGAATCTAATTTTCTTGTTTCATTACTGATTAATACTTCAATCACTTCTGAAATCTTTCCTTCTTTGATTTTAATACCAATCATACAGAAAGCGTTTTTATAACGTAAATACCTCAACAACTCGTATTCACAATTATTAATAAAGTACTTCTTTGATACCATTTTTGTATAATGGTTTTCTTCAATTTGAGGCAAGTACTTTTTTAATAATCGGGCACTTCTTTTATTGAGTGCTAGAATTTTTTTGTATTTTCTAATAATAAAACGGACATCAATATCACTTAGTATTATATGCCATTTATTATTTTCATATATAACTTCTCTTTTGAAATAATCCTCTTCCACTTGATTTAAAAGCATATTAAATTCTTTTACTTTTACTTTATAAGTTACGATTAATTTCCCTATTCCATGATTAAAAGATTCCAAAACACAATCATAATCCAATAAATGGTGTATTTCAGAGATTAATTTTTGCCATACCATAAAATCCTTATAGAATAAATTTTCTCTATTTCTTAAGGAAAGCATCTCATAAGCTTTTTCATAATCTTTTTCTTGAATGGCATTTAAATAATGTAAAAGAACTTCTTTCACATGATACATCGTTATATCATATAAAGATGGTTTTAATTCCCCAAATTCAAATGAACTCTGATGTATATAATGCGCCATCCATTCTTTTAAATACGCTTTTTTCTTTTTTGGATCCATTAAGGTTTCATAACCTTCTTGAATGCTTTGAAATATTCTAACATCACCACCTTTATCTGGATGGTGAATTTGACACAATTGTCTGTACGCAACTTTTATAATATCATTGCTGGCTAAATAATGTACTTGTAATAACAAATAATAATCTACGAAATCACTCATATTAACCTTCTATTAGTTCAAAGTTTCTTAACACCTCTATCAATCTATCAATATCTAATGGTTTTGGAGCATAAGCATCAGCACCTTTTTCAAAAGCATCGTCTACTACTTCGGTTTCATTCAGTGCGGTAACCATTATTATTTTTGTTTCCTTAACAACTTTATTCTGTTTTTCCAAATCTCTAAGGGTTTTAAGAACAGTTATACCATCAACTTTTGGCATCATTATATCAAGACATATGAGATCGTATGGGTTATTTTCTTTTAATGCAATTATAAAAGCATCCACAGCTTCAATACCATTGATTACTAAGTCACATTCTCCATATTCTCCAAGTACTTTCCATAATAGTTTTCTACTTACCACATCATCTTCAGCAATTAAAATCTTTAGCATTATGTCCTCCTACTCAATTAGTATCTCAGTAATAGCCTCTAGATAATCTTCCATTTGTTCATAATTTTCTTTACGAAGTCCCATTTTCATTTTAAATAGTAACGTGTTAATCTTTTCTTCTTCAATATATTCACGCAGTAAATCAATTGCCTGATCAATTAACTTACCATTTTTGTTTTTTAGTGAAAGATTCAAAGATTTTAGAGTTTTATTAACATCAAAAGGTTTTTCAGAAACTTCTATATCGGTTAATGTATTTTTTTCTATTAGATTTGAAATCAACTTACTCAGGAGCTTTAAATCAACAGGTTTTGCAATATAACGGTCAAATCCATATGACATAATTTCTTCTTTTTCATTTTTTAATGCCAATGCTGTTAATGCAAGAATTGGGGTAGTCTTATCTTCTTTTCTTATAATGTCAACTGCTTCTAACCCATTCATTATCGGCATTTGTATATCCATTATAATCAAATCAAAATGATAATTATTAAATTTCTCAACTGCTTCTTCTCCATTAGTAGCAACAACAACATTGTATCCTGACACTTCTAATTGCCTTCTGATCACCATTTGATTGATAATATCATCTTCTGCAAGTAAAATCTGTCCTTTATAAGTTTTCTCAACATGTTTAATTTCTTTTTCTTCTTTTGTCTTTTCACTTGATTGTTTGATAGGAATTGTAACAAGAAAAGTTGTACCGATCCCTGCTTGAGATTCAAACCTAATTGTACCATTTAGAAGTTGAACCAATTCATTACTGATAGCAAGACCTAGCCCTGTACCACCTTTATTCCTAGTGTATGTATCATCACATTGAGTAAAACTTGCGAATAATTTTTCTTGAAATGATTCTTTAATACCTATGCCAGTATCTTTTACTTTGATTATCAGATCATCATCACTCATATACCCTTTAACTTTAACATATCCAGACTCTGTAAATTTTAGAGCATTATAAATCAAATTAACAAGAATTTGCCTTATTTTTCCTGGATCACTTACTAATTTTATGTTTATTAAAGAAGAAACATCTAATGATAATTCTAAATTTTTTTCTTTAGCCTTAAATTTATATTCGTTGACTACATCTTTAAAAATATTAGTCGCAAAGAATTCTTTTTGATGAATAGGCATCTTACCGACTTCTATCTTTGATAAATCTAAAATATTATTAATCAGACTAAGTAGTGATTCACTTGAAGTTTTTGCAATTTCAAGATTTTCAACCAACTCTGGATCCTGTATCCTTCTACAAGTCAAATCAATCATACCAATTATCCCATTCAAAGGTGTTCTAATTTCATGACTCATATTGGCTATAAATGCACTTTTCATATGACTTGCTTCTTCAGCATTTTTTCTAGAAAGTGATATAGTTTCTTCATATTCAATTTGACTCGTGATGTCATCAAGTATCACTAGTGTCTTGGAAGTTTCATTTTCCTCTATAGATAAGAAGCTAATCCTATAATCATAACTAACGGATTCATCGTCTATGACATGAGTAATTCTTTTATGTAATGTTTCATAATGTTCTGTATTAAAAGAGTTATCCAACAACTGAAATCTTAATGGACATGTTACACATTGTTCTCCTAAACCGCATAATTTATCGACAGCATTTTCGCATTTTAAAATATTACCTATTAAAGAGTTCCCAGACTCCTTGGAATACACTTTAAATCTTTTTTCGATAAATGTATTATAGCTTTCAACTGTACGATCTTCATTAATCACCATGATTCCTAAAGAAAGTGAATTCAGTATCAATTGTAAATTCTCTTTTTGATGTGTAATTTGTTTTTCTAGTCTGGTTAATCGAGTAATATCTCTAAAACTGATAACAACAACTGGTGGCGTGTCATCAATCACTATTCGGGATAAGCTCGCAGATAAATATATAACAGCACCTCTCGTATTAATAATATAGGAACCTGATTTTAAGCCACTTTGTTTCCCGGTCTGAAAAACATAATCCACTAGTTCGATAATAATACTACCATTAACTACTGTAGATACATTAAATATATCTTCAATATTAGCCAATAGCACACTTTTTATATCTACTCCAAGAATAGACATTGCCTTGTGATTACAATAGGTTATTCGCTTGGTGTCATTAACACAAATAACACCATCACCCAATGCATTCAAAACCTCAAAATAATTTATATGTTCCATACCTCACCTATATACTCATCTCTTGTTTCGTAATCATGACTTCACCATTGTTAATTTGAATTTCCACAGAGCGACTAAAACGTCCCAATACTTCTGTAGCGTCATAATCAAGACCATAACCATCTAAAATCATTTTTATCTTATGTACATTCTTTTCACCAACTTTGAATACATCCGTTACATATGGAGAAACAGCACCTCCTACAAGCAAAATTTTCAAGTGTTCGTGTTTACAATATGGACGGTTTGTAAAAAAGTTTACTAACTTTGGTACTATATCATCAGCAAAATAAGCTTCTTTTGATATTATCCTCTTATGATTTACATCTTGTTTCGGCAAAACAATATGTGCCATTGCAGTACATCTCGTCATTTCGCAATGAATGATTAGAGCAACACATGATCCAAGTGCATGAGTCGTTATACACTCATCATTCGCATCTGTTATTGCATATTCTCCAATCCCCACTAAAATCATAGAATCACCTTAAAGCTTTCATAATATAATGACCCATTAAATCTAATGAAACTTGTTTACCAATACCACCTAATTCATATGCTGCTTTTGGCATACCATATACAACACAAGATTTTTCATCTTGTCCGAATGTTATAGCGCCTTTTCTTTTCATTCTAGCTATACCTCTAGCACCGTCATATCCCATCCCGGTTAAAATGACAGCAAGCGTTCGATCCTTGAGTGCATCTGACATTGAATTGAACAAAACATCAACGGATGGGCAATGACCATTCACCTTGTCACCTTTAAAGACCTTTAAAGTGTATCTACTCCCACTTTTTAGAATTTGCATATGTTTATCACCAGGGGCTAAATAAACATGATTATTTTTAATTACATCACCAGTCTCACCCTCTTTTACTGTAAAATGAGTTTGATTATTCAACCGTTCCGCAAACATTCTGGAAAAGACAGGTGGAATATGTTGGACTATCACAATGCCTGGGATATTCTTCGGTAGTTGTGTAAGAAGATTATAAATCGCTTCAGTCCCGCCAGTAGAGGCACCTATGCCAATTACATCATGTTTTACATAACTTTTTTTTGATTCCAAAAGTTTTGATTTTACAACTTTCTTAACAATTTTTGCCTTTGAAGCAGCCTTAATTTTATCAATAATATTGTAAATAAATTTTTCTACACTGTTTGCAACTTCTAAACTTGGTTTTGTAACAAAATCGACTGCACCTGATTCCATTGCATCAAATACACGATTACTTACAGAGCTAATAACAATAACAGGTACTGGATATTGCGGCATCAGTCTTTTTACAAACTCAATACCGTCCATTCTTGGCATTTCTATATCACACGTAATAACATCTGGATGGTATTGAAGTATTTTATCTCTAGCATCAAATGCATCTACTGCTTTTGCAACTACGTGTATACTTGGATCTGATTGAATGCCTTTGGCTATGATCTCTCTAAAAACCATACTATCATCAATTATCAGCACTTTTATTGCCATAAATTACCTCTATAACTTTCTGTACACAGCGGGTTTAACATATTTGAACTGTGTTTTATTTCTATCTATAGATTCAGAATGACCTATAAATAAGTAACCTCCATATTCTAATGCATTGTAAAATTTATTGATTAACTCTTCTTTGGTTTTGTTATCAAAATAAATCATCACATTTCTGCAAAATATGACATGAAATTTCTTTTTAAAAGGAAAAACCGGTTCCAATAAGTTGAAACGCCTATAAATCACCTGAGATTTCATGTCGTCTTTGATCTGAAAATTGATTCCATCCATTTTTTTAAAATAATTTAAAACCCACATCCTTGGGATAGATTCTACTTTTTCTTTTAAATATATGCCCTTTTTAGCTGTATCCAACACATCTAAAGATATATCCGTTGCCAACAGCTTCTTATCCCATTTAACAATTTCCTTACTGAAGTAATCTTCAAGTATCATTGCTAAAGTATAAGGCTCTTCTCCTGTAGAACTTGCTGCACACCACACTCTCAAATCTTTATCTTTAATAGTTGATTTCATAAATGGTAAAACATCTGATTGTAAATAATTAAAATGATCTGTTTCTCTCATAAAGTAAGTATGATTTGTTGTTATTCTATCAATAACTTTACTAAGTATTAGACCCTCTCTGTCATTTTTTAGATACTCGTAAAATTCCATAAAAGAATCCATTTTTAGTTCATTCACCAAACTTATCAATCGACCCATTAATAATGCTTTCTTTTCCGCTTTTAAATTAATTCCACTACATTCTTTAATGTAACTCGAAAGTAGTTTAAATTCATCATTTGTTATCTTTATCATATTTCACCCTTAAAAGGGAGGTAAACCTCCCTCCCTTTTCTCTAGTATTTTTCAAAATCCGAATCACTTAAAGAAATCTGTCTCACATCATTCTTTACCGAACCAGCATTTCCTTTCATTTCTTCCAACATCTTCAAAACGTCAGGATTTATATCTTTTGAATTAGAAAGATTTCTCTTTAGCTTAAATGTTGCAACTTGTTGTTTTAACATATCAGCTTGACCAGATAATTCTTCACTTGCAGCTGCAGTTTCTTCAGCAGTCGCACTAGTAGTTTGAACCACATCAGAAATTTGTGTTAAACCTTGATTAATCTGTTCTACACCTAAAGCTTGTTCATTAGAAGCAGTTGCTATATCACCAACAATTTCAGAGGCTTGTGAAACACCTGTAACAATTTTTTCTAAGGCTTCTGCTGTTTCATTGGCAATCTTCGTACCACCCTCAACTTTTTCAATTGATCCTTCTATCATAGTTGTTGTTTCTTTAGCCGCATTAGCAGATCTGGCAGCAAGATTTCTTACTTCTTCAGCTACCACTGCAAATCCTTTACCATGTTGTCCAGCTCTAGCTGCCTCTACCGCAGCGTTAAGAGCTAAAATATTTGTTTGGAATGCAATATCATCAATTACTTTTATAATCTTCGAAATATTGCTAGAAGATTCATTGATATCGGCCATCGCATTTAACATATCTACCATTTGTTGATTACCCTTTTCAGCATGTTGATAAGCAGTCATAGCCATATCTTTTGCTTTTTCTGCATTTGTTGCATTGTCTTTTGTCTGACTAGATATCTGTTCAACTGATGCTGTAAGTTCTTGAATTGAACTTGCTTGTTCAGTTGCTCCTTGAGAAAGTGACATACTTGAATCTGACAACTGTCTCGAACCAGAAGCAACTTGTTCTGACGCGTTATTAATATTACTCATAACCGTATTGATATTTTTTGTCATCGCATTAAATGCTTTAGCCAACAATCCAACTTCATCTTTAGTATCCAATTCAATCTCTACAGCTAAATTACCATCAGCTATTTCATTTGCTGCAAATAAAATTTTATTAATTGGTCGGCTGATAATACGCGAAATAATGATACCTAGACCAATTGCAGTAATAACTGCTATTACAATTAGTATAGTCATTATTTGAATAGAAGATTTTGCTAAGTCATCATTTGTTATTGCTTTTTTTTCAGCATCTTCAACTTTCATTGAAACTAATAAATCAATGGCATTTTTTTCAGCATCTGCAGCCACTCTCATATCACCTTTAATTAATACATAAGCTTCTGCATCTTGATTATTGATACAAAGATTATAGTATTCTTCCAAATATGATCCAAAATTAGCTCTTGTTGCCATGAAGGCATTAAATGCATCTTTCATGTCCTGAGATAAAGCTTTTTCCTCAAAACTAACCGATAAGACATTTAATTCATCAACTATTGTTAAAATATTTTGATACATCTCATCTATTTTATCTTCTTCTTCTTCTAGAATCATATCTCTAGTATTGACACGTATCCTTTGGAATAATTTAGCCATATCAGCCGCTTCTGCTAACGGTACTGTCATATTGGCATATAAGACATGTCCATTTTCATCAATCTTTGTAACATTGCTCATACCAACTGCACCCACTATACCAGCTAATAATGCGACTATAATAAATGAGCTTATTAGTTTAGTTGTTATTTTCATATTTAAAAACCATTTCATTTAAATATCCCCCTATTCACCTAACTCAGTTAATTCACTTAATTCATCAGTACTTAATAATTTTTCACAATCTATTATTAATACAACACTATTTTCATGTTTTCCTACACTTTTTATATACTTTCTCCCTGTACCACCCACCATTGGTGGTGGAACAATATTCTCGTCAGCGATTTCAAGTACTTCTGAGACGGCATCAACAATGATACCAATAGAAATCTCATTAACCTGCACCACTACAATACATGTTCGGTCATTATATTCAATTGTATCTTTTTTAAACTTTGATCTTGCATCCATTACTGGAATTATTTGACCTCTCAAGTTAATTATGCCTTTTATGAATTCAGGGAATTCAGGTACAACTGTAATCGGTTGTATGCCTACAATTTCTGTGACATATAAGATATCAATACCATAAAACTCAGCTCCTAAAGAAAAGGTCAAGAACTTTCCTTTCATAGTATCTTCGAGCATTTCATCATACATCTTATCTTCCATTACTACCTCCCACTACTGTAGAAACATTGAGTGCTTTTACATCTAATATCAAACTGATATTTCCATCTCCTAAAAGAGTACAGCCAGATAAACCATTTACATTTTTGTATTGCTTAATGTAATTTGGCAAGGTCTTAACCACCACTTGTTGTTGACCCAACAACTCATCTGCAAATAAACAACAACTTCTACCATCTTCTTCTATCATAATGAGTATGCCTTCATCACAAGAAGTAATACTCGTAGGAATATCATAATGTTTATGTAATCTCAATACTGGATAACATTCGCCTCTTAACATAATCATTTCAAGTCCACTCGGATCTTTAAATACAGCATCGCTTTTAGGTCTAAACGATTCTTTAATCGTCATCAAAGGTAAAGTAAATCTTGACGAACCTACTTTTAAGTTCATTCCGTCAATAATAGCTAATGTAAGAGGAATCTTTAATGTAATCGTTGTCCCTTTTTTCTCTTCACTTTCAACGATGACTGTACCACCTACATTCTCAATATTCCTATTGACCACATCCATACCAACACCACGTCCTGAAAATTCAGTTACTGCTTCATTAGTAGAGAACCCTGGATTCAGAATAAATTTGTAGATTTCACTTTCACTTAACTCCTCAAACTCATTATCAGTTAAACCATTAGATAATGCTTTTTCATAAATCTTTTCTTTGCTTAATCCTTTACCATCGTCTTTTATGATGATCAATACATCACTTCCAGAATTTCTTGCCTCCAAATGGATTGAACCTTGTTCAGATTTTTCAAGTTGTCTACGAATTTCTGGCGACTCAATACCATGATCAATGGCATTACGAATTATATGCATCAGTGGATCACTTATTTTTTCGATAATGCTTTTATCAACTTCTGTTTCCTCACCTGTAACATCTAAAATGACTTCTTTCCCAAGTTTTCTGTTCATATCTCTTACAATACGATGCATTTTCATAAAAGTAGTTGATAGAGGTACCATTCTAATACCCATAACCATATCCTGAAGGTCTGCTGATATTTTCTGTAGTTGTCTCGATGCTTTATCAAAACTCTCAATTTCCAAAGATGTGACTTCTGGATTCTGAGTCACCATCGATTCAGCTATTACCAATTCACCCACCATGTTCATAAGGTTATCTAACTTATCCACATGAACACTAATCATTGTCTGACCAGCTGATTTATCCGAAACTTCTTTTTTCTCTTTGTATTTTTTGGATGTTTTTGGTACTTTAATCTCTTCAGAAATAGTTTCATGCTGATACTCTAAAGACAGCTTATTAAAGAGTTCAACATCAATGATTTGAAGTTCTAAATTTTCTAAGAATATGGTACTTTCATAAAATTTCTTAATCTCCTCAAATGGTTTAAAAGTACTAATAATAATCTTAAAACCATCTTTTTTTATCACCTCTGCTGATAGTTCGTTGTCAATGATATCATTAGGAGAATAATACGTTTGATTTGAGAATTCCAATACATTCTGTACAATTGTATAAGCGCGGATGTTTTCCATTTCACAACCCTTTTCAAATTTCAGGATTGCCTGAACTAAATTGACTTGTTCAGATTCTTTGCTCGTTCTGATATAATACTGCTGTTTCTTACTTTTTGATTTTTTTTCTTCTTCATCAATTAAACCATTTTCAACTTTTATGGCTTGAATTAAGTTATTGATTTCTACTTGTAAAGATGACGGATCACCATCTACATCATCTTTGTTTTTAACTTTTATTAATTCAATTTTGAAAAAATCAATACTTTCCAAAACCAAGTCTACTAATGTAGGAAAATCATATTCCAGTTCATCTTCTTTTCTAATGATAAAAAACATATCTTCGAGAACATGTGCTAATCCTCCAATATTGTTATACATCATCATTGCAGACGATCCTTTAATCGTATGCATATATCTAAATATCACATTGATAGAATCCTCAGTAAAGATGTTATTCATTTCACTTTTAATCAACTCCTGTTCCAACGTCTCAAGGATTTGAGAAGTCTCATGTATGTATGCTTGTAACATGGGTTCATCGATAAAATTGTTAGTCACTATTATCACCCCTTTCTTCTATTAGCCATTATTACCCAGTCAAAACACCTTTACTCAAAAAAAATAATGAAAGTTAGTATGTACTAACTCTCATTACATAGTTTAATATTTAGCAAATTCTTGTTCGCTTAATGAAATCTGTTTCATCTCTAATGGTTTCTTAACTGGTGGTTTCATATGATCCAACATCTTAAGTACATCAGGATTTATATTTTCATCATCTTTGTATTTTTTTAACCTAAATCTTGAAACTTGTGATTTTAACATGTCTGCTTGACCTGAAAGTTCTTCACTTGCAGCTGCGGTCTCTTCAGATGTAGCACTAGTTGTTTGAACTACATCTGAGATTTGCATCAGCCCTTGATTAATCTGTTCTACACCTAAAGATTGTTCTTGTGAGGCCATGGCAATTTCTCCAACCAACTCAGTAGCTTCAGAAACACCAAGTACGATTTTGCTGAGCGCTTGGGCTGTTTCATTTGCTATTTCTGTCCCTTTATCTACTTTCTCAATTGAACCCTCAATTAACGTTGTTGTTTCATTTGCAGCATTTGCAGAACGAGCTGCTAAATTTCTAACTTCTTCTGCAACAACAGCAAATCCTTTTCCATGTTGTCCAGCCCTAGCAGCTTCTACAGCTGCGTTTAATGCCAATATATTCGTTTGGAAAGCTATATCATCAATAACTTTAATGATTTTTGATATATTTTTAGAGGATTCATTTATATCTGTCATGGCTGTTAACATCTCGTTCATCTGTTGGTTACCCATTTCAGCATTTGAAAAAGCCTCTTCAGAAACTGATTTTGCCTTTTCTGCATTTGTTGCGTTACCTCTTGTTCTGCCTGCAATTTCTTCAATTGATGCAGTTAATTCTTCAATCGAACTCGCTTGTTCAGTAGCACCTTGAGATAAAGACATACTAGAATCTGATAGCTGTCTGGAGCCTGAAGCTACTTGATCAGAAGCAGAATTAATATTTGACATAACACTATTGATATTATCTGTCATATTCGTAAATGCAGTAGCTAATTTACCAATCTCATCTTTTGTATCAACTCCAATTGAAACTCCTAAGTTGCCATCAGCTATTTCATTTGCAGCAACCAATATTTCTGATATCGGTTTTTTAATCAAGTTACTAATGATTATTCCTAAACCAAGTGATAAAATAGCACCGATTACAGTAAATACAATGATCATTAAACCAGCACTTTGCACACTTTTTTCAGCACTATCAATTGTATAGTCTACCAAAGCAGTAATATCTACGGCAGCTATATCATGATTCACAACATTTACTTCTAATACTTGGTTGGTCATATCAATGTAAAGCTGCTCAGATTTTTCAGCAAGTACATCCATTTGTTTTAATAAATCCAGCACTTTTGTCATTGCAGGTATAGTTTCTCTTTCATATACTGCATATGCACGTTCAATTTTATTTTCTTGTGCATCAAATATAATTGTATTGACAGCTTCACCACTACCGTGCACCGTCATATGATAACTACTAATTTCAGTCATTAACGAATTAAGTTCTTCACTCTCTGTATTGTAGGTCCCTAACCATTTTCCTAAAGCACATTTAGTACCGTCCAGTTGACCTTCAAATTGCTCACCTGTAATGATGCTATCCTCTAACAACCAAATCCATCTGTAATGGTCTTTCTCACGGTTGGCAATAACTGATCGAAGCTCAGAAGCTCTTTCAATCTGATATGTATCTATTTGATTCGCTATTAAGACAAGTGCTGCATGATCCTCGAAATATACGCCCATAGATGAGTCAGCAGTATGCCATAAGTCTAATTCATCACTAGTTAAATCTAATTCTAAATAGTTTGTTTTATGCGAATTTAACTTCTTTAATGCATTTTCTAATTCAATGTAATTAGCTGCTCTGTCTTCTGCGTTTAAATTTTGTGATAAAAATAAATTCTCAAGTGCATTTATTTCTGTAAAGGTATCTTCTAGTTCTAGCAAATGAGTAACAGCTACCATCTTATTATTACCCACTTCATCTAAATATATATAACCTACGACACCAATAACAGCTGCAATTAATGCAACAATTATAAATGCAGAAATTAGTTTCGCTGATATGTTTAAATTTTTATACCACTTCATAACTCCTCCTATTCAATACCTAGAATAATATCATTACTATCTTCATTATCTAATAGTTTTGCACAATCAATTATCAAAATTACACAATCATCGTTTTTACCGACACTTTTAATATATTTCCTACCAGTACTGCCTACCTCAGGCGGCGGTGTAACATTCTCCTCAGCTATTGTCATCACCTCAGAAACAGCATCAACTATAATACCAATAGAAAATTCCATAATATCCACAACTATAATACATGTCCTATCATTATAATCTTTTGGTTCCTTGTTAAATTTCGATCGAATATCCATCACCGGAATAATCTGGCCCCTTAAGTTTATGATGCCTCTAATGAAACAAGGTAATTCTGGTACAACCGTAATGGGTTGAATTCCTACAATTTCTGTGACATACACTATGTCAATACCATAAAACTCATCTCCTAAAGAAAAAGTTAAAAATTTACCTCTCATCGTATCTTCACTTGATATGCTCTCTAAAACATTTTCCCTCATGTAACACACCCCATATCTTTTTAGGATCTTCAACGTCTATCAACTATCTATCAACTTTTATTACCCAGCAAAATATATTTTATTCAAAACAAAACAAAAATAAGTTAGCATACGCTAACTTATTTTGTGATATGTGGTAATTCAATTTCAACTGTACCAACTTCATCTATTTTAATTCTTATTAGAAGATAACCACATGTACTGGTTATCATGCGTTTTTATACATTTAACAATATGGGCTTATCTTCATTATCAATGCATTAATATTGATAAATTATTCACTAATATGTGTTTGTAAAAATAAATGATTACAATACTGTATAAATGACACTATATTTTTTATCGCATTTTGAAAAATCAGCTTTAAATACATGAATCTTTAAATTAAGTCAAGTTCCTCTAAAAGTCTTGAAAATCGTTCTAAATCGATTGGTTTCCATGCATAAGCATCACATCCTGCATCATAAGAGGATTTTACAGTTTCCTTGTCATTTAAGGCCGTAGTCATTATTATCCTGGACGGATTTTGATCTGATTTCAATTTAGATTTTTCTATTTTTCTAATTTCACTCAAAGCAGAAATGCCACTGACTTTGGGCATCATGACATCCAAACAGATTAAATCATAAGTCTGATTTTCAGTTATTGATAATTCAACTTTTTCAATAGCTTCAATACCATTTGTTACAACATCACACTCACCAAATCGGTCCAAGTATTTACTCATAAATAATCGACTTGTTAAGTCATCTTCAGCTACTAGTATTTTCATTCATTCCTCCAAGAATATTTCTCTATTACATCTTTAGGCATCTAACAAAACCGATACATTATGAAGTACACTATCTATTAATGAATAATTTTTATTTCCCAATCGCCATTTAAATACTTCACCATACATCAAATCATTTATCACTGTGGCCAAAAAATTAGGTTGAAAATTGCAATTCTTTACTGGATATTTGTTAATCCAATTTTTCAAAAAGTCTTCTCTTTTCTTTATAATCTCTGTCATTAATGCCTTTGCATCATCTTCATATAAATACAGGTCAAATGAGTATACTATTGTTGTAAGTTCTGAATAATTCTGATATAACTCCATAAACCTCGTTATATAGAATTCAATAGCAGCTCTGCCTTTTAAATTCTGTTCGATAATTGTATTCATAATCTTATCATCATAACTTGCATATTCATTAATGATCGCTATGAAAATATCATGTTTATTATTAAATTGTCTATAGAGTGCAGGTTCAGTAATCCCTTGTCTTTTAGCAAGGTTCTTTGTTGTGATATTTGAAACGCCACCCTCTTCTAGTAGTTCCAATGCCGCAATTACTATTTTATGTTTTCTTTTTATCATAAGTCACCACCGTTAGTCTTCACTAACTTATTATACCACAAAAAAATTATAGTAAAACAAAAACAGGCTATATGGTCAACAACCACCTCTATAAAAATTAATGATAAGTGATCCCTTGCTTAATAGCTCATCACTCTTGATGATACCTCCCAAACCACTATGTAGTTCGAATAAAGGTAACTTATCACCCTTTCTAATTGCAAAGGTTTCCAGATTCTTAAGTTTTCAACTAGCTTGCAGCAAAGTCCATGATTTTTATAATATGTTTTGGCGCTTTTTTCTGGAACGATTTGTCATACTCACTAATTGATTATTTAATTCCATCTCTACCATCACATATTGTATACATTTGTTTCGGTTGTCAAACAAGTTTTTGAAATGTTTATTTGTAGCTATTATGTAGAAATTAATGTTGTTTTGACAATTTGATTGTCGTTTTAACAATTCATATTTTCATTTACCTAGGATATGTTATCGTTTAGAAGGAGGTTGAAGTGAACAATTTTAAATCAAACTTAATGAATCAATTTCGAATGACTGAAGTTGAAGCAGATCAAATAGTCTATTTACTTCAAATCATCTTTACAGATTTGAGTAAAGTAGCCATTATATTTATACCGTTTTTAGTTACAGGTTATTTAGTAGAATACTTTAGCATATTAGGATTAACACTTGTTTTAAAATCACAAGCAGGAAGTTTTCATTTTAAAAACTATTGGAGTTGTTTGATATTTACAAGTTTATATTTTATCAGCATATTATTATTGATGAAACTCAATATCAATAGAACTCTACTCTTAGGACTCGGTAGCATCGCTGTTATATTAATAGGGATTTTAAGTCCCATGTTATCTGATCAAAAAAAGAAAATTAAAAGGCTCAATATAAAAGCCCTCAAAATGAGAGCTATTGCAATATCGCTATTATACGTTGTATTTTACATCGTCAAAACCAATCCATTTACTCACAGTGCAATATGGGTTGTCATTATACAAAGTTCACTATTATTGATTCAGAAAGGAGTCTCACATGTTACGAAGCGTTAAGAAAAGTATCCTCTCTCTCTTACTTGCGATTGCGCCATTTGCTATATTAAATACAGCAAGCGTTCTGTTTTGGGATGAACCTGAGTTACCAGAAAGTTTAAAAGAACTTTAATTGTAACAAATTTCGACATTTAATACTTGAGTATGGGTATCATAAAAAACATTTATGGTGCCTTTTTCTCTGTCCAAAAGTTGTTTTAACTTGTACAGTCCAATACCTCTTCCATCTCCTTTTTCAGATTGATAGAAGTCAAACATCTTAGATATTTTGGAAGTTGTAAAATTAGAAACACTATTAACGACAACACATCGATTCTGCTGATTTCTAAAATCAATCTCAACGGAAATTAATTTCTGGTCCGTTTCAATAGCTGCTTCAATTGCATTGTCAATTAAAATACCAAACATCTCGACTAATTCATAATCAGTATAAACTGTATCAACTAGAAATGTTTTAAACTTAAAAGTTAATTCAACACCTAAATTCTGTGATTGTTTGTACTTACTATAAAAGAATGCAATAAGTATTTTATTGTCCAGTAAAATCAGTTGACTCCAAATATCTTTGGTTGTCACTTCAGATAAGTAAGCATCGTACGTTTCACCTTCAATGGCATCCATCAAAGAAGCGATGGTTTGAACTTGATTGTGGAAATCATGTTGTTTGACTTTGATTTCATCAATAATCAGATCAATCATTGGTAGATAAGTTTCATAAATCTCCAATTTCTCTTTGTTTTTCTTATCCGTTACACCACCTCTTATGAGAATCATATTGACGACAATGATCAGTAAAACTGTGACTCCAACAACTAAAATCGAATTAATAAAATGATCAATATTCAAATCCCACATGATAGAAAAAGTAAAATAAACCAATATAGAATTAATCATTATTGTCTTTAACCACATGTTCTGATAGTTGATGTATAAATATAATTTGTTAAAGTTAACATATGCAGATACAATTGATATGGAAATAATTGCTATAGATTGTGCAATTAACCCATAAACAAAAGTGAACTCCATTTCTCCTAGTGAAAGATATAAGAAAACAATCACCAAGAGTTGTAAAGAATAAATCATACCAAGGACCAATACAAATCCAATTATATAATCAAATATTCTTGCAATGTATTTCTTGAATACAAAATAAAATAAGCCGGCTACATACATAATACTAATCGCTCTAGAGAATGCAGCATGATCAATCAGACCTATTAATACGATTCCTAAAGCACCTATCAATACCATGATAATATTTTGCCACCAAGTCTTTTTCTTATATTTCAATACTGCATGCATCATCATAAAAAACATGACGACATCACATGCTGACAGTACAAACAATTCTAATAGATTCATATCAACTTCCCTTTGACATTTTTAATAAAACTACGTCCAATCGGTATATCAACATCACATCCACCAAGTTTAATTAAAAACAAACTCAAACTATATGATTCAAGATATCTCTTATTTATTATGTAAGATTGATGAACTCTAACAAAAGACTCTGGTAATTTTTCATGAAATTTCGTCAAAGACATGACGTTATACTCAATATTATCGTCTTTGGTAACAACATGTATTCTTCTATTGAACATTTCTACATATAAAATATCCCTAGTATTTATCGTATGATTATACGACTTGTATTCCAGTATTATTGTTTCTTCAACACTTGAATCATTAAAATAATCTAGTAATATTTCTCTGAATACTTTTTTTACTTCAGCAATAGTAAATGGTTTAAGAATATAGTCATAAGAATGTACTTGTCGAAAAGCCTCTAATTCTCGTGTCGGTACTGCAGTGATAAAAACCATGGGTACAAATTGATAATCTGATAACTTTCTTAATTCTTTTGCCAGTTCTAATCCATTGTAATCTTCTAATTGAATATCAATAAAAAAGGCATTCATTGTATGGTTTTTCAAGATTTCCATAACTTCTACCTTTGAACCTGCTTTATATATCATAATATTTGGATTCTGTTCATATGCCAAATACTCTAACTGGTTGGCAATATTTTTTTCATCTTCTATAATCAAAATTTTATTCATTTAACCACACTCCCATAAATAGTATACAATGTTTTAAACAAAATGAAAAATGCTAAATATGTCCAGTCCTTTTAAAACATTTCTTACCTAGTGTGTAAATTCTATATATGATATAATCGACTTCACGCTAAATATAAAGGAGGGAAAATGATAGAAGTAAAAAACATTAATAAAAGCTTTAAAGTGTCTAAACGTCAAGCTGGTGTTTTAGCATCATTCAAATCACTGATTCACCCTAAATACGAAGTCATACAAGCACTAAATGATATCTCATTTACTATTGATCAAGGAGAAATAGTTGGTTATATCGGTCCCAACGGTGCAGGTAAATCTACGACAATTAAGATTATGAGTGGTATTCTCACACCAGACTCAGGATCATGTCAAATTCTTAATAGAACACCTTGGAAACAACGTGTCGAACATGTGAAAAATATTGGTGTTGTTTTCGGCCAACGGTCTCAACTTTGGTGGGATATACCCGTCATTGATTCTTTCTATCTACTAAAAGATATTTATAAAGTAGAAGAAGAAACTTTCCAAACAACACTACAACTCTTAAGCGATACCTTAGATATCAAAAAACTTTTAACCATCCCTGTTAGACAGTTAAGTCTAGGCCAAAGGATGAGATGTGAAATCGCTGCTTCATTATTACATAACCCCAAAATTCTTTTTTTAGATGAACCGACTATCGGACTCGATGCTGTTTCGAAAATTGCGGTACGTAATTTCATCAAAAAACTGAATCAAGAAATGAACACTACTGTCATACTAACGACTCATGATATGAGTGATATCGAGGCTTTAGCCAATCGTATTATTCTGATTGGTAAAGGACAAGTATTATTGGATGGCAGTTTAAAAACTATTAAAGAAAAATACATTACCCATAAAACGGTAACTGTCGATCATTATGACAAAGGCATAACATTAGAAATGAAAGGTGTTGAAGTAGTGTCTCAAACCGATGGTCGATTGGTTTTATCAGTGAATATAAAAATGACCAAGGTTTCCGACTTGATTACTTATTTAGCACAACATTTAGAAATTGCTGATATTACAGTAGATGATAGATCAGTAGATGATATCATTGTTGAACTTTATAAGGAGTACAGCATATGAAGCAATATCTAACGTTCTTAAAAATATCCATAATGAGAGGTATTCAATATAAAATAGCAGCCATCGCCGGAATCTTTACACAATTCTTTTTTGGTCTACTGTTTATCATGATTTTCGAAGCCTATTATGCTTATTCAACGAAGACTCAGCCTATAGAGTTAAATCAACTGATTCAAATGGTTTGGTTACAACAGAGTTTTCTCGTTTTCATCATGTTATGGTATCGAGACACTGAATTATACGGAATGATCACTTCAGGTAATATAGCATACGAACTTTGTCGACCGACGAACTTATACCACTACTGGTATTCAAGATTATTAGGGCAACGGTTGGCAGGTGCTTTCTTAAGATGTATTCCAATCATAATTTTAGCTTCACTTGTCCCAGAGCCATATACCCTTCACCTTCCAGCTGATATCACCACACTATTATTGTTTATCATCACTTTATTAGGTGCTTTATTCTTAATTGTAGCACTTTCCATGTTGATATATATTTCAATATTCTACACCTTGTCCCCTGCTGGTTCATTTCTAATGATTGCTGTTATTGGTGAGTTCTTTGCAGGATTAACAATACCGGTACCGTTGATGCCAAAAGGCTTACAAACTCTGTGTTATATATTGCCTTTCAGGTATACCGCCGATCTACCATTTAGAATATATTCAGGAAACATTTCAATTTCGGATGGATTAATAGGATTTTGTGTTCAACTTCTATGGTTGGCTATTCTATTAGTTGCTGGTCAACTCTGGATGAAAAAGGCGATCACACGTGTTGTAGTCCAAGGAGGATAAATGAGATTATATCTTAAGTACATGAAAGTTCATTTTATGTCGCAAATGGCATACCGAACATCTTTTGTTTTATTATCTATAGGTCAATTTTTTGTACCCTTTATGATTTTTATATCCATGGTTTTATTTTTTCAGAGGTTTGATACAATAATGGGTTGGAAATTGTATGAAGTAACACTTTGTTACAGTGTTATACATATGGCATTTTCAATCAGTGAATGTTTCGCTAGAGGTTTTGATGCTTTTAGTAGCCTTATTAGAACGGGTCAATTTGATCGATTGATGGTTAGACCTAGATCGACTTTATTACAAGTATTTGGATCAAAATTTGAATTCACAAGAGTGGGACGTCTTTTACAAAGTGTTCTGGTTCTTGTGATTTCATTGATGAATTTGAATATTGACTTTACCCCACTTAAAATCCTAACACTTATTTTAATGGTCAGTTGCGGTGTAGTCGTTTTTACCGGGATTTATATGTTAGGTGCAACACTTTGTTTTTTTACGATTGAAGGTATAGAAATAATCAACATTTTCACCGATGGTGGTAGAGAAATGGCACAATACCCACTTGGAATCTATAAAAAATGGGTGCAGAAGTTTTTTACTTTTGTTATTCCATTCGGGGTAATCAACTACTACCCTTTAATGTATATTCTAGATAAGACTCAAAAGACATGGTATGGTTTATTACCTTTAACAGGAGTTTTATTCTTAATCCCTTGTTTTCTTATCTGGCAAGTTGGTGTAAGACAATATAAATCAACAGGATCTTGATCTACTCACCACTTAATCCCAAAGGGCTTTGAAGTGGGAGATTTCGACCATCCCGCATGAAACGGTCTGGACTTCGTAAGGAGGTTGCCGTTTAACTTTCGTCCTTGCAAATGCAAGGGTGACCTTATCCGCTGAATTTAGTCTTATGCAGCCTGTATTCTTACTGGATGATCCAAACACCCATAATCCCTCAACCTTTGAATAGGCATTGGGACTACATTGTCCTTAAGGTATTTCCTTATGAGAGGGATTAAGTTGCATATACAGTTTGCATGACAGTTTCATTAAGATACGGTTCATTAAGATACATCCTTTCACAGGAGTACTTATGTTCTTGTTATACAATGAAGCTTTGCGATTGAAAAGTTTCAGAACTTTAATATTTAAGATTGTTTAAACAGTCACAGGATGCTTATGTTATTCATCACCCACTTATAGAAGATGGGCGTATTCTTGCATCTTTATCATAAAAAGGATAGCCACTGGCTATCCTTTAAAATACTCAAGTGTTGCAACCACTTTATCCACACATAAAACTACAAAACTTTCTTTGTACTTTGGTATGGTGGGCGTTAGTGGAAACATATGTGATCTAATAATGTCTTTTTCAATAACGTTCAAATCAAAATCTTCAGAAGCCTTAAACAATGCAATTTTTGAATGTTTTAGACCATGTAAACCTGGACTGTTTTTATAACGGTCATATAAATAGTAATCATGTAATAAAGCGCCGTTTAATACGGATTGGTGATCAAGTTTTAGCCATTTTGATACAAAATAACTATAACGTGCAACCCGCTCACTGTGAACATAACACGACACTTCACCATGGTGAGGATAGTCTTTCATCATCAGTATCTTTGGATCGTTCAAGAAGTCAAACGACTCTACCTTATACGTTTTCTGTATTGCTTGATGTTTGTCTTTAAAATACTTTGGTAACATGCTAAACTCCATTCTGAATTAATCTAATGTCACCTTCAGTATATCACCATATCATGTAGGGTACAAATCTCAATAGCCAATAACAAGTCCAATTGCCAAGAAAACTACTGAAACTGCAACTAATATTAGCTGCAGTTTTATTATCCATTTAAACCACTTTGTATAACTGATACCAGCAAGACCAAGGGATATTAAAAGCACTGCATTGGTAGGATAAAGTATATTTGAAAATCCATCACCAAATTGAAATGCTAAGACAGCCATTTGTTTACTGATACCGATCATGTCCATTAAAGGTGCAATAATCGGCATGACAATAAATGCTTTTGCACTGCCACTGCCTATAAAGAAGTTTAAAAATAGTACTAAGCCGTAAACAATAAGAATTGCCACTAGTGAAGAACTATTCAAGATGAATTCTGAGGCGTAATATAAGATCGTGTCCATAATATGCCCTGATTGTATAATATGTTTAATACCTGTTGCCAACAAGATCAAAACAACTGCAGGTAACATATTTACTGCACCTACTCCAAATATCTTGAAGGTTTTAAACCCTCTTTTAGATAAGAAACCGCACCCTATGCCTGCCAAAAGAAATAACAATCCTATAATAGGTAAATTATATGATGAGACAACAGGTATGAATGGTGATAATACAATCAAAATCATCAATAATAAAATGGAAATCAAAAACCAACCCATCGCACCAGAAGAGGCTGATGTATCAAATTCAATATTATTATCTGATTCCTTAAAAACTTTCTTACCATAAATATCTAAGAAAATATTAAGTATGATATAGACCGTCAAAAAAATTATAAATCTATAACCCGCTCCTGAAAACATCGGTACATGACTAATTTTTTGTGCGACTCCAATTGTAAATGGATTGGATACAGCTGCTGCAAATCCAAGTCCCGTTGCCAACATACTCATTCCGAGTCCCATAAACACATCGTAACCGAGTGCTGTGCTTAGAACAATAATCATCGGTACCAACGGAATCACTTCCTCAAAGATACCTACAAAAGCCCCTAAAGACATAAAGATAAAAGTTATAATTCTAATCAACAATTTTTTATTGTGTTTAAACTTATTAACAACTCTTTGGATCAAGGTCTCTAGAACCTTAACCTCATTTAAAATATGAATGGCACCACCAATAATCATCAGAAAGAGGATAATGGATATTACAATGACCCCTTCTTCTGTAAATAGTACTGTTATTGGCGCTAATAACCAAGCGCTTACTTTCAGAGGTGCTTCATCAATAAAATGAAAACTATTTGGTATCATTGTTTCATTGCCATCAACCAGTTCATATTCATATTGACCCATCGGCAGTACTCTCGTCAGTATACCTGCAGCCATTAAAAGCAGAACTAAAATAATGACAGCAGATAAAAAGGTTTTTTTTCCAATTTCCATAAGTCACCTACAATCTTCTGATCAGCTTGATATAAAACTGAACACATTCAATAACTGTATCCGTCCTAATTCGTTCATTATTACTATGAATCATCTCTAACTCTTCTTTTGTAATCGCAGTTGGAGCAAAACGCATGACATGTTCAGATATACGATTATAATGTCTAGAATCAGTTGCAGCAATCATTAAGTATGGGGATATAACAGCTTCAGGCCACATGTCACCAATAACCTCTTCCATCAGTTGCCATTGTTTTGTATCGGTAGGTGTAATGGGTGATGCTTCTCTAAATTCAATTCTTGTATACTCAAATTCAGTCTCTGAAAGTGATTTTAAATGATTCAGAGTAGACGCAACCGTGTCGGTATTTAGAATTCTACAATTTACACCAATAGTGCCTTTTGGAGGTAATACATTAAATGCTTTGGAGCCTTCCAACTTAGTTACAGCAGTTGTTGTTCTAATAAGAGCATTCATTTGACCACCCTGTTTGTGGAAAAGATATTTTAATACCGGTGAAAACAACCAAATGTTACCGAAAATCATCTTATATGTAAACGTTGAATGTCTGCCTAATCGATCAAACATCTCTAACACTGGAAGTGTTAGATGAGACGTCATAGATTTTTTTTCTATAGCAGTAATCATACGAGCCATATCACCTGTCAGAGTTTTGCTTGGTGGTGCTGATGAATGGCCACCAGAACTGGTACCTGTAATCTCTACATCCAAATAACCTTTTTCACCAACGCCAACTAAAGCGGTTTGTTTATGAACCCCTGGGAACACATCTTTTAAAACAACCCCACCTTCATCTATAACCAAATATGGGGTTATCCCCCTCTTTTTAAAGGTTTCTACTATTTCGGGTGTTGACGGTCCACTAACCTCTTCATCTCCTGTAAAAGAGAAATAGATATCATGATCTGGTATATACCCGTCAGTCATCAATTGCTCAGCTGATTCTAGAATTCCTAAAAGTGTTACCTTTGTATCGATGGTACCTCTTCCCCAAACGACTCCCTCTTCAACTAAACCCGAAAATGGATCTTTCTCCCAATATGTCTCATCAGCAGGAACGACATCATAATGTGACATCAAGACTGTTACTTGATGGTTATCTTTACCTGGCCATCTGTATAGGACGCCTGTAGGTCCTATAAATTCCTTTTGACATGTAGACGTCACAACAGGATAAAGTACATCCAATTTTTCTTGGAACGCTTTAAAGACTTTCATGTCCATCTCATCTGGATTAATGGATGATACGGTTTTTAGTTGAACCAACTCAGAGAAGTGTTGAATCACTTTATCCTCATCTAGTTTAGCATCAGGCGTACTGACACTTATCACTTTCTTTGGCTTAAAAAGAGCTGTTCTAACTAAAATCACTGCTAGTAACACTGTTAGTAACACGGTAAATAGAACTATATAAATCATAAAACACCTCTTTTATACATGATTCTTGCACTAATAATGGCAATAATTGCACCGACAGGTACAAATAATGATACTGCTGAAGCGAGAGAAGGAAAAACTGAAAAAATAATAATCATAAAAATCATAGGAATCGCTGCTATTTTTGCATTTTTACTAACATATACAACTGCTAAACCACCAAACAATGCGGGTAATATATTGTCAAAAGCAGGTTTTAAAACTTCTGAATTTAGTATTGGAGTAAGTGGCGTCATTAAAAAAACACCTAAAGCGATAATGATAACTGTCACAATAGAACTTGTTGCAATAGCAACAGTAGAGATGATTTCACCCTCTTTCGTACCTTGTTTATAGCCCGAGTTCTCTAATGCCATCAATGTACAAGGTACTTTTAAATTTGTTAGGTTGCCTGTGACAAATCCCAAATAAGATCCCCCAGTACCTAACATTGGTGTAAAAGTAACTATTTCAATAATTGCAACTGTCCAAAAAATTGGTGCTACGCCCAAAAGACCCTTTAGAACATTTGAAACTTGTGGAAAGGCCTGATAGTAAACACTGATAACAATAGGTACACAAATCATAAATACAAACGTCAATAACATCCAAATGCGACCATAATGATGAGTTTTTTCTATATATTGATCTTTCATATTATCCCCCTATCACTGATGTAATATAAATGGAAAATGCCATACCACTTAACATTGAAATTGGCAAAGCATAGTCTTTTAAACCTTTTATGCCAAAATGATTGATGAGCATACCATTAATTATCATAATGATTGCTGAAAACATCATAACAAACACACTGATAAAACCTGTGATGCCTTGTGATACATCTTTAAATACAACACCTAAAAATGCACTAATCATTCCTAAGAAGATAGCTGTCATAAAATGTTCACTCCAAGTTGGATCATGTTCTTTTAAAATCGACATACCACCCTGTAATTTCTTTAAAAACAAAGGAATTAGAATCATACTAGGAATAATCCCAAGTGTCATAACCCACACAATTGTAATATAGGTATCTGCTGAGCTTATTGCATCTGCTATTGATATACCAACCGATGAAGCCGCTGAAGCTGCAGCTGTTAGTTCATAGGTGATGGCTCCGAGTATCGATAATCTTAACCACGGTAACGGTAATCCTAAAAACTTAGATAATGATATAACACCTAATAAGATTGCAATCGCAGGTGCTATTGTAAAAACAATACTCGATTTAATGGTTTTTCTTAGGACTGCTTTATCCATATTCATTTTCTTACTTTCGTTTAATGCCCTTACTAAGAAAAATATTGATTGTATCAAAACAAATAATATAAATATACCTGCAACGATATATAAAAAAGTACTATTTAAGTTAAATGTCATTTTCCCCTCCTATCCATACATATTGAATTTTTTCAAAAGTATCATTTATTATTGAAATAGCCTCTTCAATTCTTTTTTCTATAACCAATGCTTCAATCATATGAAACTGGTCTTTTATCTCAAGATGTCCTAATATGCTATCTGTTACATTAAGAATACCTACTTCAAATTCATTGAGTAACAATACATATACAATATTATTGGTCTGGAGTGCGTAATCTATGAGGAAATCAAAATAATCCTTTCTGTTAGTAAACTCTATATAATTGGGTTGTTTATCGTTATTTTTAAAGTGGCTAACCAAAGATATCAAATTGTCTCGAATAAACATCAACATATCATGATTCAATTTCCTAGATATGCCATCTTTATTTTTTGAAATAATATGTTCGAGTAAACTTAGTTTTCCACTCTTTTGATAGTCTTTTACGACAACACCTTTTCTAGGGCGTATACTGACCAATCCTTTATCTTCTAATCTAATAATCGCCCGATGCACAACTGGTCTGCTACACTTAAACTTCTCAGCTAACTCACGTTCTGGTTCCAACTTGTCACCAGTTCTGTAAACACCACTAAAAATTGCATCTACCAACTGTCTTTCTACATAATTTTCCTTATCCATAAATCCTCCCAGTGGTAATACCACAGTTACAGTTTATGTCATAATTTTATATAATACAATGAATTTTCTGAATATTCAAACCAAAAAAATGCACTACGAGTGCATTTTAATATAATAACTTTTTTCTTTTATATCGATAAATCCAAATTTTCTATAAAGTTGGTAAGCCTTCATTGTTGTTTCTGTACCAAGTGTTATGGTTTCATCACCTAATTCAAATGCACGATTTAGAACTGCTTTCAATAATTCCTTACCATACCCTAATCCTTGAAACTTAGGCAATATACACATGCAACTGATATGTCTATTTAAATGTCCTTCCTCACAGATTAAAATAAAGCCTATGGGTTTATTGTCTTTTACCACGACCAATGAACAAGGATCTTTCACAGCTTTATCATAATTTAGATACTTCCAAAATTCCTCTCTTTCTATCTGATTCTGAATTTGATAAAAAACAGCATCTCCTGCTGAAAACGCTTGATGGTATATATCCTGCAAATCCGATAATTCAAATTGACTGACAGGAAAAAATTCATATTTTTCCTCATAAGGAACTTTTAAAAGTTTAATCATATCTTTATAGTTATATGCAAAAGGCATTTCAATACTCTTACCATTTAGATACTTTGAATCACCAATCAATTCAACTCTGTTGTAAACAGATTGTTCAAAAAACTTTATCCCTTCAACAAGTAGTTGTTCAGGATAAGATCCAATCGGATAACCATTAAAGAACCAAGGATTAAAGGCAATATTTCTATCATAAGGTAAAATTACTAGAAATCCTTTAAAATCACGATCATGTACCACATAACTCTTACCTATCAGTGCCTCTTTAAGTCTATGTTTTAAAGCCTCATTAATCTTCATAAAACCATTTGGCATATTATTCTTATAACAAAGAATTATATTTTCAAGAACTAATTCATCGATTAGACTAATCATATTTACTCCTTAATATTAGTTTTATTTTCATAACTTCAATCAACTTATTTAATCATACTACATATTTTTACTTCACAGTAATTCTTATGTAATTATACCCAAAGAAAAGGCTTGCAATCTGCAAGCCTTTTTACTTATATTATATTGACTCTCCTGTAAATTGATTAAAATAATAATAATCAGCTTCTAAATGTTGTCCTAATAAATCTACTAATTGACTCAGAAGTGATTGAACCAATACTTCATCTACAACTTCATTCTTTAGTGCTTCTCTTAAGGCAGAATTAACTGATTTACGTTGTTCATTTATTACGTTTACAGCGGCTTGTTTTTCAGCTTTTAAAACAGCTCGTTCATCTTTTAGAACTTCTCGTTCCTGTTTTCTTGTATCAATGAACGCTTTAACTTCTTCCTGAGTCATTTCACCAGCTTCTACAGCTGCTTTAATTGATTCTCTTTCAGCTTGAAATTCAGCTTTCATTGATTCAATTAATGATTTTGTCATTTCGTGAAACTCTTGATGTTCATCGATCAACGCATTCATTTCATTTAACTGACCTGAATTATACTGCGAAAACAACTCCACTAGTTTGGAAAGTCTTTCCTCCCTTGAAGGTGTTTCTCTTGTGCGTTCTTCTCTACTTGGTCTTTCTAAATCCGGTGTTGTTTCCTCAGCAAATACCATTACCGATGTTGACAATACCACTGCTAATACTAGCATAACTGTTACCATTTTCTTTAACATAAAAAACTCCTTTCGTTTGTAATTACATTATAGAGTTTAAATATGTGAAAAGTGTGTGAAATCTGTGAGACAAATATATCATTTATAACAGACTTTATTTTTTCCTGATTCTTTCGCTTTGTACAACATGTCATCTGCTTGTTTGATAAGTGATCCCATAGTATCATTCTTACCTGGAATTAAGGCAGCCAACCCAATACTAAGCGGCATGGTTATCAATGTCTCATCTAATGTTTGAAAGGTTTCAGATCCAATACTTAATATCTTATTGGCAATCATTATAGCACCAGCTTCATCTGTATCGTATAATACAATTGCAAATTCATCGCCTCCATACCTTGATATAAAATCTGTTTTTCTAGATAATAAACTTTGAATTCTTAGACATAATTCAATCAGTAAATGATCCCCTTCTAAATGTCCAAAAGTATCATTAATAGTTTTAAATTCATCTAAATCAATCATCAATACTGCTATAGAAGTTTTAGCTCTTCTAGCCAAAATTATATTTTCTTCTAGTTCAACTTGAAAATAACGCCGATTAAACACACCAGTTAAAGGATCTTTAATAGCCAATTGTTCCAATGTATTATTCATTTCTTCTAATTGACCATTTAAATCTGAGAGTTCAGTATTTTTTTCATTGATTATTTTTGATTGTCTTAATCTAAATATTACATTTATTAATATTAATATAATTATAAAGTAAACTACATACATTGGTATGGTTCTGTACCACGGCGCTAAAATAGTTAACTCAAGTTGTTCAACTGAAGACAATAAGTTTGAAGCCGATTGTACCTGTACTTTTAGTATGTAGTCTCCCGGCGGGAGATTTGAATAGGAAATACGTTTATTATTCCCTAGATGTATCCATTCTTTGTCGTGACCCTCAAGTTTATAAGAAAAGGAAGTTTTACTTGGTGCATCAAATTCTATAGCTACAACATCAATAGCTATATAAGATGTATCTGCTCTAATTTCAATATGTTTATTATTATAGATTTTAAGAGATGGTTTTAACTCTTGATCGATAGAACTAATATTTGTAATATAAACTCTAGGCTTCTTAGATTCAACTGGATTTAGAGAACTTGGAATTTCTGTTACACCATGGATACCTCCAAAAAACAGTTGTCCTGTACTACTCTTTAGACGACCTCTACTAAATTCCCAACCACCAATGCCATCGTCGGGCGTATAATTCAAAATTTCATCTGATGACACATTTATTAATGAAACACCATCATTTGTTGATACCCAGAAATTATTATTTTCATCTTCTAAGATACTTAAAACATCATTACTACTCAAACCATCTCGTTCTGTATAATTCGTATATGTTTGTGAAATACCATTTAAATGAGTAATACCTCCTCCAGAACTACCGAACCAAAGGTCTCCCTTTGTATCTTCATAAATCATTTGAATTTTATGACTCGGTAAAAAATTAGGATCGTCATTATTATAATTGATTATCATATTATTGGTATCAGATTTGATTATATTCAGTCCATCGTTTGTACCAATCCACAACTGCTTTTTACTATCCATATGAATATCATAAATAATATCATCACTCAATTCCGAATTGCCTGAGTCCATATGATTCAAAATTCCGGTATTATAATTATATAAATAAATCCCCTCACCATAAGTACCAATCCAAAGATTATCCTCATAAACTTCCAAAGCATAAACAATTATATCTTCATCGATGATATCCCATTCCGTAAAAGACTCCTGCTTAGGATCAAATATTGATAAACCTCTATTAGTAGCAATTATAATATCTTCATGAAATACTATCACATCATTTACTGAGTTATTCTGTAAACTTTTATCCTCATCAGTTGTCATGTATTTTGAGAACTGTTCTGTTTGTTTGTTATATATATTTAAACCTTGGTCATATAATCCAAAATACAAGTGTTTATCTATTTCTTTTATCACATTGACTTTACCTTGACTTATGGAATTATTATCCTCTGGATCATGTCTAAAAGCTACAAAATCCTTTTTCCTAGGATTCCAGACTGATACTCCACCGCCATTGGTACCAATCCACATTATGTTGGATTCGTCCTCTAATAAGGAATAAACAACAGGATGACTGATATCATTAATAGTTTTGATTCCAGAAAAATGGTTGATTGCACCGTCGGTTTCCATTGTAAATAGACCACCACCCCAAGTTCCAACCCATAATACACCGTCAACACTTTCAGTTATACAATAAACACGGTTATCTTTAAAATTGTAGTTTTTTGAACTGTTTTTTACTAAATCCAATACAACAACACCACCATCCCAGAGACCTAATGTTAAGACACCTTTTTCAAACTCTTTCACAGTCATAACATATGGTGATGCCAAGTCTACATCATATTTATAAAGTTTATCTACATCAAAATAATACAGTCCATCGTATGTACCAATATACAATGTTCCTTCTGAAGTCAATTCTAAATCTCTAACAGTGTTCTCGGGTACATCATAAGTAATCAATTCTTCTGTTTCTGTATTAAATAAGTTTAATCCATTAAGTGTACCAAACCACATATTTCCATCTTCAGTCTTTTCAATTGTCGTAACAACAGAATCTGATAAACCAATTGATTCAACCGTATAATTTGTAAAAGACTCTGATTCTATTTTAAAATGTGATACACCTTGATAAGTACCTATCCAAATTTCATGGGCACTTTCGTCATAGTACATAGTTTGAATTAAATTATTTTTTATACTCCTATCATCAAAAGGATCATTTCGAAACGTTATGACTTCATTGCCATCATATCGATTTAGCCCACCTTGTGTCCCAAACCAAATAAAACCATATCTATCTTGAAATATGGATGAAATCGACATATTTGAAATTCCAGAACTCCTATCTAACCATTCAAATGTCCTTTCTATATCTTGTTCACTTTCGGAATCATCAGATTCAGCATATAAAGGCATGGTTACTAAGAGAATTACTGTTAAATAGATTAGGATTACTTTTTTAAACATATATCACCTCTTCTCACTTATACCCAAAAAAAAGAGAACAAAAATTCTTTTCATCGAATTTTTGCTCCAAATGGTAGAAGTGATAATTTTGCCAGTTTCACATGTTGTATTGCAAAAGGAATACCAATCACAGTTAAGGTACATAAAACAGCCCCAATGAGATGTGCTATTGCCAGTTCCCAACCAATCAAAAGAATCCATATAATATTAAACACAAATCCACCAAATCCAAATTGACCAATTATTATCTCACTACCAAATGGCCATAAGATTAATCTTGCTGTTTTAATACATTGTAATCCAAAGGGTATAAAAACAACTGTACAGCATAATATGATGCCAATAATCAACCACAGTGCTGCTGTTATCAACCCACCAAATATCCACCAAATTATATTACCAATAATATTCATAATAGCCCTCCTTACCTGATTTATGTTACCAAACTAAGATTAAAATAAGCTTAGAGAAATATTAGACAAAGACTTTTTTAATCGCTTAAAATAATGTCAGCATCTGTTTGTCTCTCCTAGCTTCTAAAATAACTTGATAAAAACACGGAAAAATGGTAAAGTTTCTATAAGCACTTAATATATTGGAAGCAATTCCAAACCACTTCAAATTGAGTGCCCAAAAAAAACACTGCATATGCAGTGTCATTTTTTTTATTTAGTTTTAAATCTTAAAATGAGTTTGTATAGGTTCTCAACAGATTCTCTTAAATGTTCAGTTTGGCTAGTAATCTCTTCCATAGATGCTAATTGCTCTTCAGTCGATGCAGAAACTTGTTGAGAGGCTGCAGATGTTTGTTCTGTAATAGAAGACACATTATTCATTACATCTAGAAGTGCTTCTGAGTCAACTTCAATTTGAGAATTCTCAGATTTAATTTGTCCAATACTTCCTAATAAAGTATCCAACCTTTCAAAGATTCTATTAAATGTTTCTTCAGTAGTTTTAACCGCTTCAAATTCTTCAGAATCAATTTTTCTACTGACTTCAACTGTACGAACAGCTTCACTTGATTGATTCAACATATTATCAATGAGATCTTTGATGTCACTACTTGCATTTGAAGACTGTTCTGCTAATTTTCTAATTTCATCAGCAACAACTGCAAATCCTCTTCCAGCCTCACCAGCTCTTGCTGATTCAATAGAAGCATTTAAAGCAAGTAAGTTCGTCTGCTCAGCGATTGATGAAATCGTACTTGTGATTTCACTTATTTTTCTAGATTGATCATCAACACTTGAAATAATGAATGACAATTGCTCAGAAGATTTTTCTTTTTCCTCAGCTTTTGCAATAAGATTTTTCATTGTGTCTAAACCAATTTCGCTATCGTTTTTCACTTCATCTGACAGATTACCCATATCAGTAGACAGGTTATTAACATGAGCAATTTTTTCACCAACAGAAGCTGTTTTTTCAGAACCATCCTGAACTTCTTCAGCTTGAGTATTAGTACCTCTTGCAACATCTTGAATTGACTGAGCAATTTCTTCTGTTGCAATAGTCGTTTCACCAATTGCTTTGGTTAAATTATCGGCATCACTTTTTACATCAGCTGATGTCACATTGATTTCATTAACAATTTCATTTAATGTATCAATGGTCCTGTTAAGGTTCATTCCCATCTGACCAATCTCATCACTTCTATTCATTTCCACTTTTTCAGTTAAGTCTCCATCAGCGACTTTAGATAAAGTTTGATTTACTCGATTTAAGTCCCTCGTGATTCTTACAGCAATAATCACTCCAACAACAACACCAATGACGACAAATAAAACAAGAACAATTACAGTTGCGACTACAAGTGGCGTAACGTCTTTTGATAACTCATCAGCTTCAAAGGTCACAGCAATTTTCCACCCTGTTTTGGGTTCTGTAGTAAAGAATAAACTCTTGTTTGCATCTTTGTATTCATAATCAACATTACCACTTTGTGTATTTTCCATTGGTGCCCAAAATGGTAATTTTTCAATATTTGCACCTAATTGCGCAGGATCGGGATGTGAAATAACATTACCTACTGAATCAGTAATAAATAAAGTACCCGTGTTTCCAATTGTAAAGTCTTTATATGTTTCAGCAATTGTTGTAAGTGCTATATCAGCACCAATTACCGCCAATAGATTCCCCTGATCATCTTCTATTTTCTTAGCAACCGTAATAACAGGCAACTGAGTAAATGCATCAATATAAGTATCTGTCCAAACAACTTCATCAGATGTAAGTGCCAGAGCGTACCAACCTCTTACATGGTGGTCATAATCTTCAGCATAAAAGTGAGGATAAGCATAAAATCCTTTTTCCGCACTATCTGTTGCTTCAGGATTAATCAGATTGCCATCTTCATTCTTTTGATTACCATAATATTCGCTTACAAAATCAGATAAGTCCTTATTTTCAAAGAGAGTCTTATCTTCATAACCGATATAAATATAATCAGCAGAATCATAAGTATTAATGAAATTCTCAAAAGTTCTAAACATCCAAGGAATACTTGAGTCATAATATGGTACAGAATTTACATTAGAGTCAATACTCATAAAATCAAGTGCTTCTGAGTAAATTTCCAAATAATTAGTAATGGTATCTGCTGTTTGTAAGGCGATTTCTTCAGATGTTGTGGATCTCATATCACCTAATTTATTAGCTGAGATTACTGTCAAACTAACACCTACTGCTAGTGCAACTATAAGTATCATAATACCAAAGTACATTGCTAATTTTACTTTAAAACTTTTTATCATTTTGTCCCCCTTTTACTCTAACAACTTTCTCATGGTGTCTTTATACATCACATATTGTAATATATATACCTATTTCAACGAAATATAAACAGGCTATTACCATTTTAGTAGTAATAATATTTGCATGTTATCAATGTATAAATCATAATTAATAATGTTAACACAAACAGATGCAATTGGAGGATTTACGATGAACATACTCTTAACCGGACCAGTACAAGTTGGTAAAACAACACTCTTAAATACTGTTCTTGAAACAATAGATATCAAAGTTCAAGGATTTTATACTCAACCCTATTTCGAAGATGATTTAGTAATCGGATATAAAATGTTTGATTATACAAAAACAATAGCTCCTTTTATCATTGGGATAAAGGATACTCCGAAATCATGTCAGCCTATTACTGAAAACTTTGAAAACGAAGGTGTTTTAATTCTTTCAAAAGCTTTAGAAACAAATGCTGTGATCGTCTTAGACGAGTTAGGCATACTGGAATCAAAAGCGCTTAAGTTTCGAGAAAAAATTATTGAATGTTTAAACGCTGAAAACTTAGTAATTGGGGTTATCAAACAAAAGCATAGTACATTTCTTAATCAGATTAGAGAGCGAAAAGATGTAATAATATTTGATGTCTCTTTAATAAATAGAGATCATATAATAGATGATATTACCTCTTTACTAAAAAAAAATAGTACCTCATAATGAGGTACTATCTTACTTATACGATTTCTTTTTCATTCGCTTTTAATGTATCTTCATAAAAGACTTTGAAATTCGGATCAATTTCACCGATGCCCATATATCTTGCTTTGTAGTCTTTAAGAAGTGCAAAGAACTTACCACTTAGTAATAATAAGACTAAAAGATTTGCAAATATCGGTAACGCTGTAGACATATCAGCAAATAACCAGACACTTGTTCCTGGTAATCCATTTGATACAGCAAAGATAACCAATAATAAACCTGGAATCGGATAAGTCCACTTGTAGACAGTGAGTATCATCTTCTCAGCTTTCTTACCCTCTCCTAATAGATATCTGACCAGCACCTCAATTTGAGCATATATACCAGACGATGTTGTAACACCGAATAACAGTATTCCAATGGTTAATATGAATCTACCTAAACCACCAACACCACTTTCAAAAGCGCTAAGTGTAAGTGCTGCGCCGGAAAGTCCTGAAGACCATTGACCTGTGATTAAAATAACCAAAGACGTGATCGTACAAATTACAATTGTGTCAATAAACACTTCAAATATTCCTAAGATTCCTTGACTTACAGGATGATTTGTTTTAGCTGATGCATGAATCATTGGAGAGGATCCCCAACCAGCTTCATTTGAGAATACAGCTCTGGACATACCAATTTTTATAACTTGAGTAAATGCTGCACCAACAAAACCACCGACTGCAGCGGTACCTGTAAAGGCACTTCTAAAGATCATACCGAAAACGTCAGGTAATAGATCTACATTTTTTCCAATGATAAAGACACCACCAATTATGTAGAACAAACACATAAACGGTACTATGTAAGATGCAATTTTACCTAATGATTTTAAACCACCGGCAATCATCATATAAAGTAGTACTGTATAAACTACACTAACTGTAATCATACTTACATTAAATGTTGAAGATACAGCCTCTGAAACGGTATAATTTTGCATTGTAATAACAAAACCAACACCAAAACCAAATGTAAAAATGAACGCCAATACTTTAGCAAGTGGTTTAAGTTTCTTCTCTTCTCCCAAACCTTTTTTCATATAGTATGTTGGTCCACCGAATGTTGCCCCATCTTTATCTGTACTCCTGTAATGTACAGCTAAAGATATCTCTGCCATTTTGATAACTTGACCCAAAATACCTGCAACCCATAACCAGAAAACTGCTCCGGGTCCACCAACTGCAATTGCAGTTGCGACGCCACCAATATTACCAACGCCAACTGTTGCTCCAATTGCTACACTAAGTGCTTGAATTGGTGAGATAGTACCTGATTCTCTTTCATCACTTTTAGCAAAGAACTTGCTAAAGGCCACTTTAAATGCATGTTTAGCAAATCTGAATTGGAAAAATCCACTAAAAAAAGTAAAATAGATTCCTACAAATAAGCTTAAGATAATCAGTGGCATACCCCATAAATACTCCCATACGATTTTTTCAATAAGTGCCATAACCCCCCCTTAAAAATAGTAAGTAATTACTCCTGTTTATGTCAATCTAATAATGTTAAAATCTTAATGATAAACAGCTTAGTCCACCGTCTACTTTTTTGTACTCTGATGTATCTACATTAATAACTTTCAAACCCGCAGCTTCTATTGCAGCTTGTGTTTTAGGATAACCTGTAGGTACCAGTACATAATCATTTACTCGAATACAGTTAGCTGCATAAGCTTCCTCATCAGGTATTATGATTTTTTTATAATCTGAAAAAGCTGGGTGCTCAATAAATTCACCTGCTACTAATAGTACATTGTCTTCTAAGTACGCCAAGCCTGTTTTCAAATGTAACATTTCCTTCATCTCGATTACAGAACCCTTCATATCATACTTATCTAAAGCATCAATTAATTGCTGAGCACCTTCTTGGTTAGTTCTATCAGACAATCCTATATAATAGTGATCACCAACCATCATCACATCCCCGCCTTCTAAAGTACCTGGCGCTTGAATATATTCAAGATTCTCATAAAAACCTTTTAAGACATCAATCATTTCTTTTTCTTCACCTTTTCTTGTAGTAGCACCAGGACTAGTTACCATAGCAAACTTTCTAGTACATACTGCAACATCTTCAACAAAACATGAATCTGGATATTCTTCAGCAGAGTTCAATACCTTTACTTCTACACCACAAGTCTTAAGTGCTTCAATATACGAGTCATGTTGCAAAAGTGCATTTTCATAAATTGGTTGTCCATATTGTGGATTTGATGTGATTCCGTTGCTGAGAGATTTAGCTGGTTTTCTTACAATAACATTTTTAAACATAATGTCCTCCTAATAATTCAATATTGTGTGGTTTATTATATGTGGTGTTCTAATAAATAAATCTTGTTTTAAAACACGTTCACTCGGTTTATGAAAATCTTTGCCCCAAGGACCAATATTTATACACGGCATTTCAATTTCGGAAATGCCTTGAAACGGAATATCATAATTGTCTTTCCATCCAAGTATATTTGCCATTTCATTTTCAATCTCTTTACTTGGTAGTTGTGAATAACTTAAATCTGAAATACCTGTAAAGTACATTCTATTTTCATATTTCTGCTGATAGTTATTTTGTGTAAAGTTATTCACCAAGTTTAAGAGTTCCTCTTGATACTTATTGGTTACCGCCGGATAGTATGGGGGTAATATACCAATAACAATCAGTGGTTCTCCATCATTTGTAGATTTTAATACTTTTTCAATATCTTCTGGATAATCAACCAACCTATGGTCAGATAGATTGTTTGATGTAATGAATTCATCTAATGTGTATACAAAGTCACCTTTTTTTAGATCCGTCCAATTTCGCGATGTTTTCTCAGAAAATTTTCGTCTTTTACAGTTAACATGTTCAATGTAATCATCAACAGCCTCCCTGCAAATATGTTTCAGCTTCGAAAGAATTGTTAATGGTGTATCTGTAAAACTCAATACATTTAATAAACCATAACTCATAGTTGGAAATGAAATATCATAACATGTCTTATTATCTCGCATTAAAACCCATGTTGGCGGTATGCTCATTTCTGATTCGGTTTCATTTACAAAGTCATCACTTAAATCTACTCTTGAAACGATGTAAGATAATAAACCATTTGGATTAATGCCTTCAAGGGCTTTGCCAGCATGTGCCAGTACACCTTTCACATGAACAAATATATTAAGCTTTCCAATTGAACCTTGACTGATGACACCCTGCTTTTGATTCAACCTCTGATGAGGTTCTGAGTTGATCATTAACTTGTAATTTAAATCATGTTCTTCTTTTAATTCCTGTAATAAAGAAATAGCAGTTCTCATGCCTAACGATTGATTTTCTTCATCAGGAACAGCCAACAATATAACACTTGGTTTAATCTTTACAGTACTATAATATTCCAATAGGGCTAACTGTATCGCACCGCCACCCTTCATATCAGCGACGCCTCTTCCCCATAAATACTCCCCACTGTAGAGATCTTCTTTTGCCTCAGTATCAATAAAAGTATCATCATTTAAATAAGCTTTTTCCAACAGCTGCGGTTCAAATGCCAATGTTTTGAAAGCACCGTAGTTATTAACATTCACAACGTCACTGTGATGTAAAAGGACATATGTTTCTTTAGATCCTTTATAATAAGCATAATTCACATGTCTATTTAATGGATCATCGGAAATATCATATTGACCATATTGAGTTGGACGATTTTGAAAGTATGGCATACTTTCAACTGTTTTATTAAAAAATGCATCAACAGCAGTTTCACCTTTGGTATTCGTAAAACTTTCTACTTTTAAATAGGACATCAGTATTTCTTCAATTCGATCATCTAATCTCGGTAAACTGGACATGTCAGACATGTTGGTCCTCCTGTTCCAAAGTAAGATAAATGATGACCAGGGTATGTGAAAACTTCACAACCTTTTTTAATAAGCATTGATTCTATTTGAGGATTTCCTTCTATCATGACACATTTATTTTCATCTAAAGCCAACACATTTGATCCTAAATACTCATACTCTTTATCATCAACTTCTAAGAGTTCAATGCCACGATCAATTAATAATTCTCTCATAAAAACAGGCATGTACTTTGAATAAACAACAGCCAACTTAGGATGTATCATACTGATAATACTCATCAGATGTAAACACGCTTCTTCACCTTCACCATGCGGCATTGGTATCACTATGATGTTTTTTACAAAATCCTGAATCAGTTCTTTAAACTGTCTGATACCTTCATCATTTGTTCTATAACCTCTACCAATTAAAACAGTGTCATCATCTAACCAAAGTACGTCGCCACCTTCCATCAATCCCGGACTGTTTATTTTGCCTAATGTAGGAATCAGATTTGCTTCTAATAACCTTTCCATCTCTAAGCTTTCCTTTTGACGCAACTTTTTACCAGTGTTAAAATATATGGCTCCTCTTTTAGTAATTTTTAAAGAATCATGTGTATAAATTGAATCCAATCCAACTTGGTCTGATTGTGGTAAATACATAATCTCATTTATGTGATTACGTATTATTGATTCGAAAACATCAAACTCCTGTAATACTTTTTTATAATCAGGTTTCTCTACATAACCATACTTCTTCCAATTATTTTCTAAATACACCTCTGAAATAAAGGCATCTTTAGGATGTTTAAGAACGATTTTTTTTATGTTTTTCGTCATGGATTGACAGCCGTATTTCATATTTCCTCCTCTTGTATACAATGTACAATATATTATGTATTATATTTTATAAATTCATACTACCACTTAATTATTATCAGTTCAAGGAGTTTTAAAAATATTCTGAACATTTAAATCGCTGAGTCTATATGATACAATATGATTAAAGTTAGTAAAGGAGAATTGTATGCAACAGTTTCTATCACTTAAAGATCATGTTTATAATTATATTTCAGATAAGATTAACGAAGGTATTTTAAAACCTGATGAAAAAATTAATGAAAAAGTTATTATGGAAGACTTAAATATTAGTAGGACTCCAGTACGTGAAGCCCTCATTCAACTTGCTACCGAAGGTTACTTAGAAAACATTCCTAGAAAAGGTTTCATCGTTAAACAGGTTGACTCAGAAAAATCAAAAGAACTTTATGCCCTTCTTGGTGTACTTGATGCTTTTGCAGCAGAATTGGCTTTTGAATTTATGACACCAGAAGATATCAATAGAATGGAAGCTCTAGCAACTCAAATGACCGCTGCTATCGAAACATATGATTTTAAAGCTTATTACAATTTGCAAACTGATTTTCATTTTGTTTACATTAGAAAGTGTCACAATGAAGAGTTAGTTAATATGATGAGACTTCTAAAAAGAAAATTTATTCGCCAAACGTATTCAGAGACTGATAAAGAACATATGAAAACTGTGCTTCTTAAAACCAATTCTGAACATACTATGATTGCCAATTATTTTAAAACTGATACAAATCAAGAGATCAGTAATTTCTTGAAGAATGTTCACTGGAATATAGATTATGCTAAATACGATGTATTATAAAAACCGACTGAGTCGGTTTTATTTTTTTGTAATCTTATTTAAAAGCTACTTTTGTAAAATGTTATCAATAAAATGCTTCATTAAAGCGTATTTTTATATTCAAGTGGTATAAATACTTTAATTGCATATTAGGACAATTATCATACCTATAAGAGCCATTAGAGGCTAATATTCATTTTATTAGAGCAATCAATTTATGAAATCGTTTTCACAACGTCATCTTTGCAGATAACATTGATTAAGTATCTCAACTGTGGTATAGTTTTGTCTTGTGTGTCACAAACAAAAAAGGAGAAAAATATATGTACTTATTAAAACAAAAAATGACATCTTCTCTTAAAGATAACATTTTATCCGGTTTAACAGTTGCATTAGCACTTGTACCAGAAGCAATTGCATTTTCATTTGTAGCTGGTGTTGAGCCGTTGATTGGACTTTATTCAGCATTTATTATCGGACTTATTACAGCTATTATTGGTGGTCGACCAGGTATGATCTCAGGAGCAACAGGCGCTATTGCAGTTGTTATTGTAGAATTGGTTATTTCACATGGTGTTGAATATCTATTTGCTGCAGTTGTACTCATGGGTATACTACAGATTTTAGCTGGTTTATTAAAACTCGGGAAGTTTATCAGATTGGTACCTCATCCAGTGATGATTGGATTTGTTAATGGATTAGCCGTTGTCATTTTCGTCTCTCAGTTTGAGCAATTTAAAGTAGGACACGAATGGATGAAAGGTCCTGAATTATTTATAATGATTGGTCTTATTCTACTTACTATGGTGATCATCAAATTTTTCCCAAAGATTACAAAAGCCGTGCCTGCTACTTTGGTTTCAATCGTTGCAGTAACAGTATTGGTTATTGGATTAAATATTGATACAAGAACTGTTGGTGATTTAGCAGAAATTTCTGGTGGTTTACCAAAGTTTCATATACCAAGTGTTCCTTTTAACTTAGAAACACTAAGTGTCATTTTACCTTATTCTGTAGTAATGGCAATTATCGGATTAATCGAATCATTAATGACTATGAGTTTAATTGATGAAACAACTGATACTAGAGGACATGGCAACAGGGAATGTGTCGGTCAGGGTATTGCAAACACAGTTTGTGGACTATTCGGCGGCATGGGCGGTTGTGCTATGATTGGGCAAAGTATGCTTAATATCCAATCTGGTGGTAAAGACCGAGCATCAGGTATTACTGCAGCTCTTTCACTATTAGCGTTCATCTTATTTGCTTCAGGATTAATTTCAATGATTCCTATTGCAGCGCTTGTTGGAATTATGTTTGTTGTAGTTATAGCAACTTTTGAATGGACTTCAATCAACATGCTTAACAAAATCCCAAGATCAGATGCATTGGTTATTATTGTTGTTACTGTAGTAACAGTATTTACTAACTTAGCTGTTTCAGTAGCTTTAGGTATTGTATTATCAGCACTTGTATTTGCATGGGAAAAAGGTAAGAAAATTTCTAATACGCCTTCTACTGAAGAAGACGGTACTAAAATTTATCATTTACATGGTCCATTGTTCTTTGCTTCTATTAAAAGCTTTAATGACTTATTCGATGTACAGAACGATCCAGATCATGTCATTATAGATTTTGATGATGCTCATGTACACGATCATTCAGCTATAGCAGCTATCGATGCTTTAACAGCAAAGTATTTAGAAAATGGTAAAGAAATTCATTTAAGACATCTGAGTCCTGAATGTAAAATATTAATGAAAAACGCAGAATTTATAGAAGTAAATATTTTAGAAGATCCTAAATATCACATTGCTTCCGACAATTTAGCATAAAGTAATCCATCCCTTTCGGGATGGATTTTTTAATGTTGATATATTTTGTCAGGATCTAAGAATTCAATCAATTCAGAAATAGCTGAACATGCAACTTTTAATTCCTCTTCGATAGTTTCAATCCCTTTAATCTCTAGTCTTGTTTTAGGGCCGGTTACCGAGACTGCAGCAACTACATGATTATTATGTAGAATTGGCATTGATACACAATAAAGCCCATATTCATACTCCTCATCATCATACATAAACCCTGTTGAATCATACAGATTGAATTGTTCTTTTAACTCTTTCACAGTTGTTAATGAATTAATAGTACGCTTTTCACATATTGGACTATTAAAATAGTTATCCAATGATTCATCTGTCCGTTTTGATAAAAATATTTTCCCTGAAGCTGAACAATTTAATGGACTTAAAGGAATAAGATTTGACATTATACTTGACTGTGATGTCACTTTCTTATAAACATTCAAAGAATAATCCTGATGTTCAATATTTAAATATACACCCTCACCTAACATATTGGATAACTCATCTACTATTGGTTTTGAAATTTCTACTAAAGATAAATTTGCAGAAACTTTTGCACCATATTTAATAAGTACCATACCCAATTTATATTGATCTGTGTGATATTCTTTTTCTACTATATGCCATTTTTCAAGTGTTGTCAGGATTCTAAAAACAGTTGCTTTAGGTAAATCTAAATCACTTGAAATCTTACTAACACCAACAGTATCATTTCTTTTGTAAAGATAATCTAAGATTTCTCCAGCTCGGTCAATCATCGTATTAATATTACTCATACACACCTCTCTTTATAAATAAATTATATCATATCAAACTTTATCTGAATAGCATTATTTGAAACGATGTTTCAAATATGCTTGCGTCATTAAAATATATATGCTAATGTTAATTTAGAAACGGCGTTTCAAAATATCGTAAGGGGGATTTATGGAACTAAAAACTAAAGATTCAAGAAAGACATTTACGACCAAAGAGGTACTTAAGTTTGTTATACCATCTATAATTGGTATCATTTTATTTGTTTTACCATTACCATGGGGTGGCGGACCTTTGACCATTGGCGTAGGTTATATGGCATCATTATTCAAATCAAGCTTTGGTCATCTATTGCCATCATTTATGGTCTACACAGTCATATTGAGCGCTTTATTGACTATTGTTTTTACATTGTTCAAACCAAAATTTATCAGTACTAACGAATTTTTTAAACATCTGTTTATTGTTAAACCAATAACATTACTTATCAGAGCAACAGCTGCAATATTCGGTATTATTTTCTTAGCTCAACTCAGTGGTACAGGCTTTGAAATGATAACAAATCCTTATACGGGTGGTGTTGTTATCAATGATTTATTCCCTACTCTAGCGACCTGGTTTTTCTTCTCTGGTTTTTTCTTGCCATTGTTAATGGAGTTTGGATCAATGGATTATTTAGGAACTTTAATCCGAAAATTCATGAGACCATTATTTAAAGTTCCTGGTCGTTCAGCGATTGATGCAATTGCCTCATGGATTGGTTCAGGTCCCGTTGGTGTTGTTATCACTGACAAACAATATAAAGAAGGTTATTACACTTCTCAAGAAGCTGCCATCATTTCAGTATGCTTCTCATTGGTTTCATTACCATTTGCAGTCTTTATTGCTGGATTTTTGAATATAACAAAAAGTTTTATCCTTTTCTATGGAACTATAAGTATTGCCTCTTTTGTAGCTGCAATTGTTCTACCTCGTATATATCCACTTAAGAAAAAACCAACAACATATATGCAAGGTGTTACGGTTAATATCAATGAAGAAGTTCCTGCAGGTACATCCGTTCATGATTGGGCTGTTGAAAAAGCAGTGGAACGTGCTGAACAAGCGCCATCAATATTAGGTTTAATTAGTTCTGGTCTAAAAACTGTAATTGATGTTTATTTTAGTTTGATGCCAATTGTTTTACTACTTGGTACAGTTTCATTAATTGCAGCAGAATATACACCAATTTTTACAATTCTCTCAAAACCATTGGTTCCGTTATTTAATCTAATGCAAATTCCAGATGCTTCAGTTGCTGCTTCTGCTACAATTGTTGGTTTTGCAGATATGTTTTTACCAGCTATATTTGTAAAAGGTTCTGAATTTGAAATTACACGATTTATTATTGGTGCACTTTCGTTTACACAACTTATTTATCTAACAGAAACAGGTGCCATTATTTTAAGATCAAAAATACCTGTAAAGTTTTCTGAGTTACTTATATTATTCTTAGAAAGAACTTTAATCACACTGCCAATCATCGTTTTGATTGCTCACATGATTTATTAAGGAGCGACTATGAGACATCCATTTATTTCTAAAAAGTATTGGAAAGACAAAACTACTGCTATGGGGAATGTTGATGAATTAGCTAAGCTTTATGATAACGTTATCGACTTAAGTTTAGGAGATCCTGATCAAACTACACACTCAGACATTATAGATTTTGCCTTTTCAGAGGCACATAAAGGACATACTAAATACACCGATTTTAGAGGTGATCCAGAATTAAGAGAAGAAATTGCGAGTTATTATAAAGCGACATTTGACGTATACATTGATGATAAAGAGATAATGGTGTCTACTAGTGCATGTCTAGGTATGTATTTGGCTTTGGAAGCTATCTTAGATGATGGTGATGAGGTTATAATTCATGCACCCTACTTCACTCCATATTATCAACAAATTGAATTAGCGGGTGGTGTACCAGTAGAACTAAATACTTTTGAGACTGATGGATTTCAAATCAATAAAGAACATCTGGAATCAATTATCACAAAAAGAACAAAGGCCATCATAATCAATTCGCCAAACAATCCAACAGGAGCTGTCTTTGATCAGGAGACTTTAGAAAACATATCAGCACTGGCAATAAAATATGATATAGTTATTATTTCAGATGAGATTTACGGTGCATATACTTATAAAAAGCCATTTATTTCTTTGATTACTTTTGAAAGTATTAGAGATCGTTTAATCGTATTGAATTCATTTTCGAAAGATTTTACGATGACAGGTTGGCGAATTGGAAATATTATTGCACCTGATTTCATAATAAAAACATGCCAATTAATTAATGAAAATGTTGTCTTCACCGCTCCGTCAATATCTCAAAGAGCAGCCATTTATGCCTTACGTCATAGGCATGAAATACAACCACCAACTATAACGCTTTATAAAGAAAGAGTTCGTGTTGCTTATGACTGTATTCAATCAATTCCATGGATGGATGTATTAGAGCCGGAAGGTACTTTTTATCTATTTATCAATATCAAAAAAACTGGTTTCAATTCTGAAAAGATAAGCAAATTAATTCTTGAACATGCTCAAGTTTTAACCATACCTGGAAATGCCTTCGGGACCTGTGGTGAAGGTTATATAAGAGTTGCATGTACTGTGGATGAAGAAATACTAAAAGAAGCATTCACAAGGATAAGTAATATCAAACTATAAAATAAACCCTCTGATTTCAGAGGGTTTACTTCTATTTAATATCATCAGCACCTAAAGTGCCTACTAAAGAATCTAAATAATTCTTTGATTCCAAATGTTTTAGAGTTGTCTCAGCTGAATCAAGTTTGGTTTTATAATCAAATTCTTCTATAACAACATGATTTCTTTTATCATCCATAAAAGATTTCATATTAGAGATTTTAGTCTCCATCAAACCTACTTCTATAGATTGTTTCTTTAACAACCTCTGTTTATACCACTCGCTGTTTATCACAGTTTCCTTATCAAATAATGATCTCAACTCATGAGATTGAATATCTCCCTCATCATGAGCCATAACTGATAACAATGCTTTTAACGGTGGGATCGCTTGTTCATAACTACCATCTTCAAAATACGCCATAGCAGCTTTTTTATGACCATTTGCAATATTGATCACGCCTTCAACAAAAGCATTCAGATCTTGTTTTTCAGGCGATAAAATAGCATCACTGAAAATGGTTTGTGGTTCATCAAATATCTTACCCAAGTATTTATATGAAAAATACTGAGTTGCTCTATAACCTAAACGACTCGCTGGCACATGTTTGCCATTGTATTCAAAATCATTCACTTTTTCAAAAGCACCCTCTTTAATCAAATGTTCAGGTGATCTTTCCTCTACAGTCAATCTAGACCATATTTCAGGAATCAACATAGAAATATCATGATCAACTCTTACGTCTGGTCCAATATGACCTGCTGGTGTTGTAAAGGCATGATAGTCTCCAAGTATATATGACAGCAGTGCATTATTCAGATCATATATCGGCAGAAGCATATTGAATGGTCCTTTTGTTAATGCTCCTTCTGATCCTGCGCCGGTAGTCGATGGTGATTTACCTGTCAAACTAGCAATATAATCCATAAATAATTCTGGTAACTCTTGATAATGAATTGGATTGTATACACTGAGCGGCAGGATTTTCTTCCCGTTTTCTTCTCCTGGCGGATTATTTCTCCTACCCGCTAGAACAGCATTTACAGGTAATAGAACTGGTTTTTCAAGTGGTATACGTCTTGCAAATCTAACACCGACATCAGCAATATAATTGGTTTGTGGTGTTATAAAGTCCGATCGGTTTTCTAAGTACCTTGGATTTTTAGTATATGCACCATTAACAATTCTTGGCTCAGATGAAACGATACAATATTTATCATCACCTTCAAGAAACTCATCGATGTGATCTTTAACAGCATCTGTATATGAAATATATCCCATTACATCATCTTTAAGAGCCTGTACTTCTACTTTTGTAAGTGGCGCATAATTCGTCACAAATAAATTGTCACTTGAAAGATCCTCTTCCGCTTGTTTGTCATATCCCTTATTGATGGCTTCATCCGGTCTTTGGAAGAATCTATACTCACAATTTGTTGAGAACTTATAACTTGAGTTTTTATAATCAGTATTCAAATATTCTAATTGATCTGACGGTAATAAGATTGATGCCGATATATCATCTTCTTTTTGAATCTTTTCAGATGGCATAAAGTCCATTCTTAATTTAAATACACGCCAAGATTGATCTTCTGAAAATCCAACTCTTAAATAACTTGGTCTAATTTTTCTGTTATTGAAGTTTATCTCATGACCTGGCTTACCATTTATTAAATCAACACTGAAATGTTCACGCCACTTACCTTTCCATGATTCCTGATAAAATCTCTTAACCATGAAGACTAATGCTTTGACATAGTTAGGAATGGTTTCTAAATAGTCGTTAAACTCTTTGGTATATGACGCAGAAGGCGTCAGTAGTTTGATGACCGATCCAAGAGTTCTATCACTTGATAAAATATTTCTAGAAGGTTTTGTACGATCAGGATTGCATAACCATCTTTTTCTATAGTCATATTTCAAGATATCTTCAACAAAATCTAAATCCTTTTCCAAATCGTATACATAATAATTACCATAAATGATTGAGTTGCTTAAAGATTTAGAAATTTCTGATTTTCCACCACCTGATACAGTACAAGGTTTATGACAGAAAGTACCTTCTGACTCAGTACCTACAAGTTTCCATGCAGGTGCAGCAGGATGTTTTTCCATATGAATTTTATCACCATTAGGTAATACATAAGTGTGTAGCGGTAACAATTTCAATGTTCTCAAAGAACCATCATAAGTCCATTTTATTGTTGTTTCGTGCAAATTAATCTCAATATTTTCTGGTAAGTAAATGATATTTTTATTTAATTTATCTATACCATAATTATCTGCTTGTAAGGTCATCATGTCTTTATAATTCGTTTTGATCTCTTCAAAACTATAACCCTTTAAAGTTTCACTATCATCAGCGACAAAGTTTTCTCCTAAATTCATTCTTGGAAAAGCAATTGTACCACCTGCATGTTCCTCTTCAACGTTTCCGTATAAATTTGAGGCATAACTCAATTGTGTTTTGATTTCTTTCTTGGAATAACCAAAATAGTTATCACCAATTAAAGTGATTGCAACTCCCGAAGCATCTCGACAAGTCAGTTTGAAAGGTATACCATCATTATAAAGCTCTGCTTCATCCTTATAACACATACCATCTCTTCGTTGTAATTCAGTTGCATCATCATAATGAGGTAACTTTAAATCGATTTTTCTAAGTTTCGGTAAATGAGGTGCTAAAACAACATAGCCAGTATGTCCTGACCAGTTATTCAGGTCAATCCCAGAATCATTCAAATGTAAACTTGGATCACCTGCATTACCAAATACCGATTCTACAAAATCAAGATTCGAAACCAGACTACCTGGTACAATAAATTGAACTTCCATCGATTTTTCATCGATAACACCAGCTACTTCTGGCGATACAATTGGTTTAACATGTAAAGATACAAATGTCTTTGCCTGAACATCTTCATCCGCTGTAAAAGGCAATAGTTTTAATGCCTCAGGCGGTTGACAGGCTGCCTTGTAAAGCTCAACGAAAGTTTCTTTTGGTACACTTTTTTTATCACTTGGTATCTTTAATCCACCTTCAACAATATGGAAAGAACCTTTTGTTGTACGTCTGTCGTTTCTAGGATTATGTAAAATACCTTGTTTGATTCTATAACTATTGATATATTCAGTTGAAAACTCATCACCGTTTGGTGGTAATGATAATTCTCTAGCGAGTCCATAATGATCTAAATTGAGCGTTGAGTCAATTACATTTAAATTAGCATCTTCAAAATACTGATTTAAAAAAGTGTTTATTCTCTTGTTGATACCAATATCTTGTTTATCCATCATTCTTGTTTTTTCTTGATAATCTTTAATTAAACCATCAAACAAATCAATAAAATATGAATTTTCTGCTGCGGGATCATCCGACTTATAAATTGGTAATCCCTGAGATGCTAATTTAAAATTCAAATATTTTACTCTATCGTCGCTTGTGGTATTGGGATTAATATCACCATAATCTATACCGAGTTTTTTTCTTAAATCCATAGGACCTCCAATTTCATTTTTTTATAATTTAATCTTAAATTTACTATGTGCATAGTGCTAATTATATCACTAGAAATCGTCGTAGAATAGCATGAATATTCTGAAAACGCTTTCCTTTTTTTACTTATTCCCTTTACACAGAAGCTGAAACATACTGTTTTCAAGTGTTGTATTATCATTGCTTTATAGTCCGAATAATGAAAGTTATATTGCATCAAAATCTAATAATGAACAGTCTAGCGTCTTTTTAACAAAAAAAATGTTTGCAATTAACTTGCAAACATTACTATTATTTCTTCTTAAATAAATTTCTCAAACTGAATTTTTTCTTCTTTTTAGGTTCCGGTTTAACCTCTTTTGAAACTGGTTTAACAACTTGTTTAACCGGTTCAATTGGTTTCTTTTGTACTGGATGAATCTGTTTTTTAACCTCTTTCTTTACATAAGCCTTTTCAACTTGTTGTTGTACAGGTTTCTTATGCATTTTTGGATGTTCTCTACGTTCTGTTTTTCCATGAGTTTTTCCATGAGTTTTTCCATGAGTTTTTCCATGAGGTTGTCTTGTCGAATGTCCTTTTGGTTTATGATGACTTTTAGGTTTATGTTCTGTTCTAGGTTTTCTTTTGGCTTTCTTTTCTGCCCAAATGCTATTTAAAATAATTCTACCTTCTTCAATGTCTTCTTCATTCGGTAGATCAACTTCTTCTATCATAGCACCAGCATGTTCTTCAATTTCATACAAAGCATATATATCATCACTTGTGACGAGTGTTATGGCTTTACCACCATTTCCAGCCCTTCCAGTTCTTCCGATTCTATGAATATAACTGTCCTTTTCCACTGGTACATCATAGTTGATAACCAATGACATATCGTCAATATGAATCCCACGTGCAGCGACATCCGTTGCAACTAATATCTGAATGTCACCATTCTTGAATTCTTCAATGGTACGCATTCTTCTACTCTGAGTATTAGCACCATGGATTGCTTCTGAAACAAATCCTTTTCTAGCTAGATAATTTTGAATTTTATCAACTTCAACTCTTGTGTTACAGAATATCATACAACTATTAGGTTGTTCTGCAAATACAATATTTGCTAATTGTGTTCTTTTCTCATTATTTTCTATTCTAATGTATTCCTGTTTGATTGAATCTACAGTTTTGGTATCTGAATCAATTTCTATCGTTACAGGTTCTTTCATATAACTTTTACAAATTTTCTGGATTTCATCTGGCATTGTCGCAGAAAACAATAGAGTTACTCTATCTTTTGGTAAAGCTTTGATAATGGTATACATCTGGTCAATGAAACCCATATCAAGCATACGATCTGCTTCATCCAATACTAAGTATTTGATGTTTTTTGTCTCTAGTTTTCTGTTTTTCAAATGATGAATCACACGACCAGGCGTTCCAGTAACAATTTGAGCGCCTTCTTTTAAATGCTTTTCTTCCACACTCATATTATGACCACCATAAACTGTAGTCGTTTTAACAGGTGTGTATTTAATAAAACTGCTAATATCTTTATTAACCTGCACCGCCAACTCTCTTGTTGGAGTGATAATCAACGCTTGTGCTGTTTTTAATGATTGATCTATGCCTTCAATAATAGGTAATGAAAACGCACCTGTCTTTCCACTGCCTGTTTTTGCCATCACAATTAAATCTTTCTTCTCCATAATTTCAGGTATTGAAAGAGACTGTACCGTTGTTGCTTCTTTAAATCCTAGTTCGTCTATCGCTTTTAAAACTGTTTCCGATATGTTTAAATTCTTAAATTCCATAATTCTCCTTAAGTTTTGTGTCTCTATATATTATAAGCTATTTTGACTATTTTTTAAACATGCAAAAAGACAACACATAGTTGTCTTCATTCATGTTACTGAATATCATACTTTTCTTTTAAACGAACTATCGTTTCCTCGTATTTAAAACTTGGATCAATGATTCTACTCAGTGTAATATATGTTTCTAAAAACTTGCTATAATTTTCTTTATCTCCCAACTCATAAAGAGCCCTTCCATGAATATTCGACAAATCCGCTAAGTATGACAACGTCCCACTATTCAAACAGTAATCCAAACCTTTTTTGGAATAATGTAATGCCATTTGCGATTTATCTAATGTTAAATAAAGTCTTGATAAGTTATAAATAAATCTTAAATAAGACATCTCTCTGATACTATTATGCGTCATCTCAATGTTTTCTATTGCCTTAATCATGAGAAGTTCTGCATAGTCAAAATTACCTTCTTTTAGATAAAATACTATTAAAGAATTTAAGATCCTATAGTCTACAGCCCTTAAAGGTACAGTGAAAATTTCATCTAAAGTATCAAAGGCATAAACGTCTAAGAGTAATTTAACATAATAATTTTCAGCAATGGTAAAAGGAATAACCACATAATTGCTGATTGCACCATACAACCATGCAATCTCTTGTTTGGCATACTTACTAGATGCTTGATTGATGTCAGGTGAATTTTCCAGCATTTCTAAAACCAGTTCATATTTATCTAGATGATAATATCTCATAATTCTATCAATCTCGTTTTTAACATGATAAGCATTAGGATCGTCTGTATAAGGCAAATAGTCTAACAGATCATTACCTAATCGTGATGAAATTTCTGATATTAAATAGGATGTCGGACTTGAGATATTCATTTCAATCCGAGATAACTGTCTCACAGAACACAGCTTATTAGCCAATTCCTTCTGTGTGACACCTTTGCTTTGACGTATATTTTTTATAATGGTACCTATAAAATTTTCCATAAATCCTCCTATAGACATATATGTCTATTGATACATGAATTATATCATTGTAACATTATAATTGAAATAACAACTACAATATAATAATTCGAGGAGGCATCATATGTTTAAATTACCTAAAAAAATAATCGCAATATTCTTTACAGCTCTACTATTAGGAAGTTCTTTATTCTGCTTTGCTAGTGATGACGGTTTAGACAATGGATGGAAAGCTGATCGAGTGGTAGTTGAAAGCAGACAATTTTAATCTATGGATATTTTAAAGGTTTCTAAACATTTAAATTGGTATCAGTACTCAGATAAACTTATCATAAGAAATTTAAACACTTCTGAAATTTACTCATTAACTGACTCGATGAAAGAAATATGGTTAATGATCAGTAAAGGTTATTCTAGAGATACTATATATCAATCATTTTCAAGTACTCGTAATATCCCAATAAATATGTGTAAAACCGACATTGATGATATTATTTATATCTTAAAAGATATGAATTTAATTAATACAAATTCTCACAAATTGGACAGTTAAAAAACCCAGGAATTCCTGGGTTTTTGTGTCTATAAATGCCAGTGTCCAAAACATTCCGTTATTATCTTTCTAGCTGCAAAAACAGACGTTAGTGAAGGATCTAGCTTAGGTGCAACTTCAACAACATCAAATCCTATAATAGGTAAAGTAAATATCATTTGCAATAAGTCTAATAACTGTCTACTCGTTAAACCTCCAAATTGAGGTGTCCCTGTCCCTGCTGCATAAGCCGGATCTAAACAATCGATATCTATTGTCAAATATATTTTATTGAACTTTGACATCTGTTCTTTCACTTTCTCAAAAGACGCTTCAACACCTAATTTATTAAACTCATGAGCATTAATCACATTGACTGGATGATTATTGATAAACTCAAGTTCATCTTCTTCAATGGATCTGATACCAATAAAAAACAGACTTTCACTATCTTCTACATGTTCTAAATCCAGAGCTCTTCTTTCTGTTGAACCATGTGACAGTCGATCACCTTCTAAGGTATCACATAAATCGAAATGTGCATCTATATGAATAATACCAAAGGATTCATCAACTGCATCGTTAATACCTTGAAGTACTGGTATGGTTATTGAGTGATCTCCGCCTATAACAGTAAATCTTTTTTCAGCTTTAACAAGATTTGAAATTGTTTTACGAGTATTTTCAAACAAATCATCTCTTTGAGTACCTTTCATATTCCCAATATCTTTCACTTTTAGAGCTTTAATGCTTTTAAAATGTTCTGTTGTTGGTGGAATTGTATAAGTTATCTCACGAATTGCATTTGGAGCATCTTTTGCACCATTTCTGAAGCTTACACCACCATCAAATGGTACACCAAGTATTATGACATCAGATTCTTCAATACTTAAATCTGGGCGATTTAAACCAGCCCATAGTTTATTGTCATTATTCATTATTTTCCTCCTAATTATTTAACATCATCCATTAAACTTAGAAGGAGGAAATTGCCTCCATAAATCCAATCAGGATTTTTAGAGTATAGCGTTTATTCTTTTTAAGCATCTTTAATAATTTCATAAGCCTCATCACTAAAACAATAATAGTCTTTTCTTATTAAATCCAATGTTTTTTCATACGTTGTATTGTCTTCTATCATTTGTGCATATTGATTAATCATTACATCATGTGCAATAAAATCATCTTTTATGTCAATATCACTCGGATCATTGGACCAAGTGATTCTTGCGTCCTCTTCACGGGAGATAACACCAGTGAGTACATGACTCTTATCAATAATCAGAATTATATATCTTTCACTTTTTTCTGCTATATAACGTTCTATTCTTCTATGAGTAACCAATTCAGTATATGGATTATTATGACCAAAGTGTATACCTCGAAGTTGTACACCCTTTTCCTTAGACTGATTTAAGACTTCTTGTAATTCATAAAGTTCTTCATCCCATATGGATAAGGCAATCCGTGTCTGAGCTTCTTTTATCAACAACTTACATATATCGATAATTTCTTGATACCCTTTTACAGTTTTTTGATCATAAATTTGTCTATCATCTGTGTAAAGCGAAGTTGTTAAAGATTCAACTTCATCTATAATGGAATCGAAATTCTCTTTTAATTTTGAAATCAATAATTTAGGTTCCAATGGTGAATACATTACTGTAGATTCTTCTTTATGTGTAAAAACCAGTTTCTTTCTTTCAAGACCTTCTAAGACTTCATAAATTCTAGATCTTGGCACACCGGAATACTTACTCAAACCATATCCATTGATTGGATAATGCTTTAATAAAGTCAAATAGGTTTTTACTTCATATTCAGTCATCCCCAACTGTTTCATTTTTGATATCATGTTCTCCAAGTATTACGCTCCAATCTATATGAGTAACAGTATAAATACAACGGTAATTGAACCAACTACTGGTATAATCATACCACCTTTTTTCCATGAATAAAAACAGGCAAATGATAATCCTGCGAGTGATATCAACGGTTGATTCGGTATAGCAGTAATCACACCTGGCATTAACAGAGCGCCAAGCGCTGTATACGGTACAAATTCTAGAAATAATTTAAGTTTATTAGGCAGTTCTTTATTTGAAATTGTAAAAAAAGGAATCACTCTCGGGATATAAGTTACTATTGCCATACCTATAATCAGTAGCATAACTTTACTCATAAACGACCTCCTCTTCTTTGGCATAAACAAAAACGCCAATAAACGACACTAGAATGATTGTTATTACAAGACTCCATCCTTGTGGCAACATAAACACCAAATTAAGAATGCTATTTACACCTCCAGATAAAGCTGCTAATACCAACGCTTTAGATGTTTTTTTAAGTTCCGGAACCAATATTGAAACAAACAATGCAAATAGACCAATACCCATTGCAACTTGAAGTGTTTCTGGTAATAAACTACCCATACTAAATCCAACTGCAGTACCTGCAACCCAACTTAAGTACGATGAAATTTCTAAGCTAAACAAATAACGTTCCGACAATTGGCCTTCTGCAAAAGATGCAACGGAAAAAACTTCATCAGTTACACCAAAACCTAAGATCGCCCCTTTGTGTTTGGGGATACTCTGGAGTTTTGCTACTAGAGAGGCACTCATAAAAAAATGTCTGAAATTCAATAAAAATGTTGCTAAAATGATCTCTCCAAATCCTGCACCAATAGCAATCATACTTATTCCAATAAACTGACTTGCCCCTGCATATAATATAAATGAAAAAGATATTGTTTCTAATATAGTTAAACCATTATTTCTTGCTAGTATGCCAAATGCCATGGCAACAGGTACATACCCTATCATAATAGGTATCGCTGCCTTAAATCCATCTGAGCTTTTTAATCGATTCATAATGCCTCCGTTCTGTTAGTAATTATTATAGTAACTACTAAATAAAAAGTCAAGAAAACCTCACATTTCTGTGAGGTGTATTTAGACTTGTAGATCTTATATCTATTTTAACCACAAACATTCATAAGGATATAGATGTATGTCTTTTTCTAGAGATACATTTTTTCCTGTAATCATATCGGTCAATGTTTTTGATCTTACAGATTGCAATGTTTTATTTGAAAAGTACTGGTTATTTTCACTGAAGTTAAATAGACATACAATTTGCCTAGTATCATCTGCTTTTAAAAAAGCATAGACATGCTGATTGTGAACATCAA
>Ga0209272_10000199_pt1 | contig 63338 bp, 51 predicted proteins | sample tdDd002_FD_187125 | JGI IMG/M metagenome (GOLD analysis project Ga0209272, IMG submission 187125) | Marine sediment microbial communities from the Atlantic coast under amendment with organic carbon and nitrate - tdDd00.2 (SPAdes)... | ecosystem: Environmental > Aquatic > Marine > Coastal >...
GGAAGCTGAATATTTGAAAAATTATATTGAGCTTCATAAAATGCGCTATCATAAGAAAATTGATGTGGTGTTTAATCTTCAGATTCACGAGGAAGCTTATAAAATAATGCCTTTGCTTTTTATTATCCTTCTGGAGAATGCATTTAAACATGGCGTGGAGGCTTTAAGAGAGAAGGCCTATGTTCATGTCAATATGATTGCCACAGATAATGAAATACAATTTAGTGTGGAGAATAATTTTGATACCACCCTACAAGATGATCAAGACGGAATTGGTTTGAAAAACCTAAAACGAAGGCTTGAGTTGGTCTATCCAAATTCTCATAACTTATCTATATCTAAAGAAAAAGACGTGTTCCGATCACAATTGAATATTAAACGACTATGATAAAATATCTAATTATTGATGATGAATATATAGCCCACGATATTATAAAAGGCTATTGCGATTTACTGCCAAATATGGAGTTGAGCAAGAACTGCTATGATGCGTTAGAGGCATTTGAATATCTGGCAAACAATGATGTGGATCTGATTTTTTTGGATTTAAATATGCCCAAACTGAAGGGCTTCGATTTTCTGAAAACACTGAATGCACCACCAAAGGTAATCGTAACGACAGCTTATAAAGAGTATGCTCTTGATGGTTATGAACTCAATATTTCGGATTATTTGCTGAAACCATTTGGATTTGAACGTTTCTTAAAAGCCATAAATAATACTTTTAATACGCCCGCATCTCAAGCGCCAAGTTTATCTTCAAGTCCTGCTATCTCGAATCGTATTTTCCTACGATCTGATAAAAAATATATCCAAGTTCTTATCGATACAATTCAGTACATCGAAGCTTCAGGCAATTATACAAAGGTTTATACGACGGAAGAGACAGTCACCATACGAGAAAAACTATCGAATGTACTAGAATTACTACCCAAAGCTAATTTCTTGCAAGTGCATAAATCTTTTGGAGTTGCTAAAGATCATATCAAAAGTATTGAGGGCAACAGAATATTTATTGCTGAGACTGAAATTCCTATTGGGAAAATGTACAAAGCAAATATCGATCAGTTAGTGAGGTAATTAAAACAAATTCCCATTCGTTTAGCTACATAAATATCTTTTTAAACCTTTGAGGTAATTCATCTTTAAAATGAATTTCTTTCTGAGTAAAAGGATGAATAAATTTTAAGGAATAGGCGTGCAAATACAGTCCCTTCCCATTTAAAATGAGATTTTCAATTCCATATTCTTTATCTCCCAATATGGGGTTTCCAATACTTGACAAATGTTTACGCAATTGATGCCTTCTGCCTGTTTCTGGCTCTAATTCCACCAAATTAAGTTGGCCAAATCTAACAGAAGGAACTGATTCTTTTAAGACATAATTCGATTGTGATTTCTTGCCATCAACTTCTGAAATGATTTTTCCGCTCTCATCCATTTCTCCAATGGCTATAGCATAGTAGCTTTTCTGAACGGCTTTATCTTCGAACAGTTTATTTAAAGCACGAATACTACTGCTTGTTTTCCCAACCAATAATAAACCTGTCGTTGCATAATCTAATCGGTGCACGGGTTGTGGTCTTGCCGCATCAGGAAGTTGACTGCGTTTGATATTTTGAACTAAGGCATTAGCAATCGTTTTAAAACTATTCCCGCTAACCAAAATACCAGCAGGTTTATGAATCACGGCCAAATACTCATCTTCAAACAGAACTTCAAGAGGAAAAATCAGTTTTTTCTTCGGACTCACATCTTCTGGAATAGATAAGCTAATACATTCACCGCCCCTTATAAACGTAGCAGTATTTGCAATTACATTATTAACCCTAATATACCGCTTCTTTAAAACTTTTTTTAATGCCGACTTGGTTGCTGTAGCATCGAAAATACCAACACCATATTCCTGAAGACGAACAGGTGTTGTTAGTTGTGGAACTATGTGAGATTCTATTGAAGGCATGATATTTATTCTAAAATAATTAAGTGGCAAACCAATGACATGTCATAATCATGAATTCATTTTTTTCTCATGATTTAATAAAAAAATGAAATGAGATGAAAACACAAGAACATAAGGCAAAATATCCGCAAATGTATTTTATAAATTATCAAATTCATAATGCTCAATAATTAAAACCTCTCTTTTTTAAATTTTGCTAGAAAGCTGTTTTGCTTTTTCAGGAATTTATGAACAAATTAAAATAAACACTTTTTTTAGCTTATGTGAAGGTGAAATTCACTGTACTATGTTAAGGCCTTCTCAGATATTCGATTCTCAGAAGGCTTAAAGCGCCACCTACACAGGTTTACATATTGGTTTTTAATACCATATAGCAAAATTCACACTACTCCTTTTCAAAACCATTTAGAACATTCTTGCCGATAACACGTCCACTTTCTTGTTGCAGATGCGCTTCTTTAAGTGTTTCGGCACTCATACTCCCCAGATTGTTAGTCACGGTAGAAATCAGTCTTCCGTTGTCGATCATTTCAGATACTTGGTTAAGCAAGTCATGTTGTTTTTCAATATCTGCAGTTTGAAACATGGAACGTGTAAACATGAACTCCCAACTAAAACTAAGAGCTTTGGTTTTCATCGATGCCACATCCAATGCACCAGGATCATCAATCAATGCAATATGACCTCGAGGTTTTATTAATTCGACCAAAGCAGGAAAATGTTCACCCGTACCATTTAGAGCGGCGACATAACGTGGTTCTACTCCCAAGGCTTTGACTTGACTCACTAATGATTCACGATGATTAATCACATGGTCTGCTCCCATTTTCTTAACCCACTCTATAGTTTCAGGACGCGATGCCGTTGTAATAACGGTCAATCCTGTTAATCTCTTAGCCAATTGAATGAGGATAGAACCAACACCTCCTGCTCCACCAACAATAAGCAAACTATCGCCTTTCCCAGCTCCTTCTTTTATTGCCAAAGAATCGAACAAAAGTTCCCAAGCCGTAATAGAAGTCAATGGTAAACCTGCAGCTTCGGCAAAGTCAAGCGATTTCGGTTTTTTACCAACAATCCGCTCATCAACCGCATGATACTCCGAGTTCGTACCCGGACGAGTGAGATCACCAGCATAATAAACCTCGTCTCCCACTTTAAACCTGCTGACTTCCTTACCAACTTCACGAACGATACCTGCCGCATCGTAACCTATGATTTTCGTTCCCTTATCTGGCTGCATTCTTGTGCGAACCTTTGTATCTACAGGATTCACAGAAATACCGCGAACTTCGACCAAAAGATCATATGGCTCAAGCTTAGGTGTTTCTGCCTCAAATTGAATTAAGGAATCTGATGCTGTAATAGGACCTGTTTGATTGTAACCGATTGCCTTCATCTGTCTATTTTATAATATGATTATCAAGATTGAACTCTAAAGGTAGCAAGAATTAGCTCATGATCAGTTTAGATGTTCATACTCTCACAAGGCATTTTAACTGGAAAACAAATCGTAGTTACGGCAAATGCCTAAAGTATAGAAAAATTAATGTCGATGAACAAAAACATTCCAACCAATAATCTAATCATACCCTGACATTTGCAGCTTGCTTATAGTCAGAGTATGAGGCTGCTATTCTTTTATTACCCTCTGCTTTATATGACTATTGAATGCCTAAACAGATACGCTCACGTTCAGCGTCTATACTCAATAGAGTCATTTCGTAATTGTCACCCACTTTCAGGTTATTCAACACCTCTTCTTTAAGAATATCCGTAGGGTGAAGAAGTCCAACAAGACCATTTTCAAGGCTTATGAAAATAAAAAAGTCGGTAATCGATTGGATAGCACCAAGTACAGTATCCTTAGGTTGATATTTTTCTGCAAATGTTTCCCAGGGATTTACGCTACATTGTTTTATACCAAAAAATAGTCGTTGTCTATATTCTTTGATATTCAAAAGGTTAACCTCTATTAAATCACCTACACTTACCACATGCGAGGGATGCATATTATGATTTACCCAATCCATCTCTGAAACATGAACTATACCTTCAACGCCTTCATTCAGCTCAATAATACAGCCATAGTCCCGTATCGAAATTACACGAGCCATCATACGGTCACCTTCACTGTATCGAGAAACAAAGGTATCCCAGGGTTCCGTTGCACATTGTTTAATACCAAGAGAAAGTAATTGACGACTTACTTTAATTTCCAACACGCAAACTTCTATCACATCATCAACGCTGACTAAATCAGAAGCTTTAAGGTTGGTGCTAACCCAAGCCATATCGGAAACGTGAACGAAACCTTCAAGACCTTCTTCTACCTCAACCTTACAAGCATAATCAAGTAAAGAGGTCACACGACATCTTAACCGATCTCCTACTTTATAAGCAGAGACTTTTTCTTCCCAATTGTTCTTTGTATTCATAATAATCTTGCTAAATATTGTGAGTTTAACCTTCTCTCTTCGTATTCCGAAGTATTAAAGCTCAATCTGAAAAAGATTCCAAAGGTAATGTTTATGGGCTATATAAAGGTGTTTTTACTCAAATAGTGAACAAGTTCAGCTTACCAATTAGTCCAGTCACGTCCTAGGACATAATAAAAAGATTAGACGCAGATTGCTAATGATAAAATATGATTTATAAACGATTCCGTCTATTTCTTTAATGAGAAGCTAACAAAATTATGACTCTACACCAACGCTTACAAATCTGGAAGGATTATATATACTGAATCTTCAATCCTGAACTAACTCATCGCATAGAATTTATCCTCCTTCCAATTTTGGGGCTTGCTTAGCATATATTGTTGTATACGATAAAATGATTCGTTGTTGCGGATTATATGGTCGTGGAACCGTGATTGCCACGCGAAATCGGTATGAATTTTTCGTGCGTTTTTTGTTACGCCTATTTTAAATCCACGGATTATTGATGCCAGATTTTTTGATTGGGGGTCCGAATTTATTGGCAGGTTTGGGTTGTAGAGACGTAAAATTTTGCGTCTCTACGTCACGTTAATTGTTAGGTTTATTGATTATGATGATACCATGCACATGGTTTGGCATAACCACAAACGCATCTAATTCTACGAATGGATTTTGTTGTTAAAATCGGCAAAGGCTACAGTAGTTTCATCGTCTTCGGTTTGGTTACCTACCCCTAAATCCCCTAAAGGGGACTTCAAAGGACGCATATTAAGCCCCTTTGTGGGTTTGAGAAATCGTGTGTAATTCTAATTTACGTTTACTACAAATTTCAGAAATTGTGGCTACTACTTTATCAATTTCTCCTTCAACTTCTGCATTAGTAAAACGAATTACTTTTATTCCCCAATGCTCTATTTCCGCTTCCCTGCCAATATCATATTCCCTTTGTTCGGAAGTTAGATGTATTCCTCCATCTACTTCAATCACCAATTTTATTGAGTGGCAATAAAAATCAGCTATGAAAATATCGATTGGATGCTGAGCCCTAAAACGTAAGCCCTGTACTTGTTTTGCCCTCAATAACTCCCACAACTTTAACTCAGCTGAAGTCATATTTTCCCTCAAGAACTTAGCTTTCTCAAAAATATGAGGCTTAGCATTATAAAACATTGAAACTAGTTCGCTTATACTCATTTCTACATTTCTTTTAAACTCTTAAAACGTTCCAATTCCCTAAAAGGGAATTCAAAGGAAACAACTTAAGCCCCTTTAGGGGTTTGGGGTAATATTGCTGTTGCTGCTTGCCCTATTCCACCAAAGCATAATTTTAGTATACTATTAAATCTAGCGAAAACAATTTGAACAATACATTATTTAACAAAATTATTTCCCTCTTTTTTAGAAGTTTAACTGACATAAAACAAAAATCCCCCAAAACGGGAATACGTTTGGGGGGATTTTAGTTGGCTGCTTTCCTTGGTGTTGGATTATGCCTTTGGTGTTTGATTTGCAATATTAAGGAACGAGATGGAATCGTGCACTAGCGGGGTTGTTACCCAATATAAATTCATGATTTCAGATTTAAAAGGTTTTTACGATTTCCCACAAGCCGCCATTTTCAATATCAAAAGCTTCATCAAAACGATCTTTGTGAACAGCCATACACAGCAGGTATCTAGGACGACTCATGCCAACATATGCCATCTTAAGAGTTTCTTTAGTGTAGGTATCTTTTATTCTTTTTGGTTGCTTATAAGGTGTCCTTAATAACTGATTAGAAATTGATTCACTTTCAAATTTGCCTTGATACCAAGTTTCCAAATAAAGTGTTGCTGAGTGCGTCTCGCCTTTAACTTGATGAATGTTGGAAACTTCAACTTTCAATTCTTTATTTGATGAATAAGTATACGTATTGTTATCTTCAATCGCTTCCTTTGTTAATTTTTTTTGTTCCCCTTTCCCATTCATAAATGATTTTATATCACTCGTGATTTTAAATTTAAAATCTGTTGCCAAATCAGCGTTTATATACTCTTTCACTTCTTTTATTACAGAGCTATCAAAAGATTTTGAACGATGTATTCGCATACTCCAATTCGCTATTCTTTTCTGAAAGTTTGACAGCTTTCCCTTCTCTTTTAAGCTTTTTAAGAACGTCGTTTTCGTGTAACTGTAATTTCTAGATTCTTTAATTATTTTAATTTCGGCTAACCTTAATACATGTAATAACACGTCTATAATTTTATCCGAATAATCCTTCAATTTCGCGTTCTGTTGTGTTTTTAAAAAACTCTTTAGGGAAGTGTAGTCTACTTTTTCTTTCTTTTTTAAATCTTTCCTGTAATTCCAAAAATACGACTGCAAATTATATCTATCAATAGAGCGATTTTCATCATCTTTACCTATCCAACCAACAGCTTTTATTGGACGTTTATCAAGATTTGATATTTCAAAAACAGATAACTCTTCACCATTGTATTTTGCTTTCTTTTCAAATAGTAACTCACAAAATTTAGGTAAGACTTCATCAGGATTCTCAAAAACTATCATCACTGGCTGTAAAGAATCAATATCTTTTGATGATCTTAAAGCTTTATTATCCTCGATGCAAACAGTTTTTAAAACTGCTCCAATTTTTTCACCAAAACGCCTGCTTGATCTTATTTTTAAAGATTTTCTTGGTTTCCATATCTTCTCTAGACAAACCTTGTTATAAATGGATTGATTAGGATCTCCAAAACGTTGAACAATTGTTTTCTCATAATCAAAAACTTTATCCAATATATCTATTTGATGCTTTGCAGTATCCTGCATTTCATCAATAAAAACATATTCGAAACGATTAATGAACGCATCACTTACATCAGGAGAATCTTTTAAGTATTCTGTAGCTAGCATATATGCATCATCAAAACAAATGATCCCCTTATTAATTATCTCTTTCTTTATTTGTTGCAGTTTCTTATATTTCAATTTTGATGCTTGAGTAGATCCATCTTTTTTAAGAAATAATTTTCCATCTATTCCTTTCTTTATATCATTCCCAGAAGGTATAAACAAGTTTGAAAATAAATTAATTGCATTTACATTCTTTTGTGCCGTTGCAACCGACTTAAATTCATCCTTAGGAGTGCCTTTTCCATAGAGATAGTTTCTTAACTTCCCATCTTCTTCATCACCAAAAACCAATGAATAATATTGACTTTTAATTTCATTTTCATATTTCTCATTATCAATCCTAGACAAGCTAATTCCATATTTATTTTTCACAAATGGTATTGCAAGAAACTTATCTACAAAAGATTGGATTGTACCAAAATGATTTGGATATCGAAAAAGAACATCAGCTTTACTACCTAATTTTTCCTTAATTTCATCGATGCCAACATTCGTATGAGTTAAAACACAAATACCTTTATTGCCTTCCAAAGGCATTCTATTGGCAAGAATTAAAAGTTTAGCAAGCAAAGTTGTTGTTTTACCACTACCAGGACAAGCTTCAATATCACGAGATTCATTGCATTTAATAATTACTTCCTTTTCAGTGTCATCTAAAAAACAACAATCAACTGGTAATAAAATCCGTGAAGCATTTTTGATTTCTTCTTCATTTGCAAAATCAACTTTAGTCATTCTTCCCTCCCTTCTTTGCTGGTACGGTTACATGATAAATTGCATCGCATATATATTTCAAATAAGAATCTTTTATTATCAAACCTTTTACAACTGCTTTATCCTCTTCCAACAAAGTTGCAAGACACTGTGCAGTAACCGCTTTAGAAATCTCTCCATCGTTCAATGGTTTAAATAAATCATATGCTTTCTGAATATCAACCTTATAGTTTACATCAATCTCACTTATAATTTTGTTAACGTCTCCACTACTATAAACTTTATTTTCATTTCTTTTCAAGGCTTTAGCCATATCATTAGCTTTTTCCAAATATGGAGCTAAACCTGAGCAAGCAATATCATATTCAAGAGTCCATTTATCAGCTAGAAATATCTTATTATTCTGAACATTTAATTGTTTTTCGGCACTGCCTTTTTTGTTGCTTCTCAACTCTGAAATAAATTCCTCAGTAATATCTTCTGAAAATCCATTTACAGCTTCATCAAGCTTCTTTTGAATTCCTTTACCTGTATATTTAGGAACTGACTTATTCTCTTTTATTATTTCTTCAAGCTCACTTTTAGAATTACAAGATCGATTAACAACATTTTCCCAATCAACCTCTTTTGTAATACCTACTAAATTTGCAATATCTGAATTCTGTATAAGCCACACTTTTTTCTCTTTATAATTTGAATCCTTTTTGCTTTCAGCTTCACTTTTTTTCTCTTTATAATATTCAATGCTTCGAATATCCAAATCTGAAATAATTGAGACCGGAATATCTAACCATTCTTTTTTAAATTCTTCATCGTCTTTGCCTTTCCGTAAAAATATTTTGGCATACCTTTTAAAAGCTGTACTTCCAACATTTACAATTGAAACTCCATATTCATGTAAAGACCTACCTATAATTTCCGCAATGGTTGGGATTAATAGATTCTCAGCATCTCCTTCAACAATAATCACACCTCGTGCAAAAAATAAGTTTGATTTTGTAGCATCCAGAAAACGTTGAAGAAATTGATAATCGCCCTCTTCCAATTGGGTGTGCTTATGTTCCATAGGAAACACATTATTTTTCTGGCATATAATCAACTTTTTTAAATCAATCTTAGATGCTAAAGTGGTGCTATGTGTAGTTAGAATGAATTGTCCATATTTCTTTTTATTGTTCTCGATAAAGTCAATAACTCTTAACTGATATTGTGGATGTAAATGAGCTTCTAATTCTTCAATTAACGTGAGTTTCAAACCTACCTTCTGTTCTTTTAAGTGTAGTAGTTCAGCAGCCATGCAAAGAAGATTTAGAGATCCAAGTCCCGATTTATTATCTTCCAATATCAAGTTTAGATCTCTTAATATTTCATTCAACTCATTATCTTCAATTGTAAGGTTCGCAGATCGTGATTCTTCTTTAAATAAGAAGCCTTTTAATAGAAATTCATTTATAGAATTTTTGATTTGACTACCATCAGGATCATTTACAAAATGCTTATCTATATCTTCTTTATAATTTTTATAATAAGTTTCAAGTTTATGAGGTTGAGCATCTCCTGACTCATTATTTTTTCTTTTAAAAGCATCTAAATTTTTCAAGATCTGAGCTAATCTAGATTTACGACCATTAGTCATTTCTATCAAAGCATCACGTAAAGGCTTTAAATAGATTACTCTTAGTAGGTCACGTGCTTCACCTTCCATATACGAACCATCCGTATCAACACCAGCTCTTACTGTTGGATAAATGTGATTGTCCTTTCGCTTGGCATATAACCAAATTTTCAACTTATAGTCTCCTTCACCATCAAATCCTATCCATTCTAAAAAATGCCCTGCATCAGTATCATCAAAACCAGAAAAAGTACATTCTATTTTCAGTTCCTCAGTTCTATGCCCTTCTTTCTCTTTATAGAAATCTTTGTCATCCAATTGTATAAACTCTTGGCTTTGGGTTTTAAGAACATATCGAATAGCATCAATAATCGCAGTCTTTCCAGAATCATTTTCACCAACTAAAACATTAACTCCTTTTTCGAATTCTACTTGAAGTCCAGGTTTGGCTGTTTCAATTTTGTCACCTTTTATACCATATTTTCTAAAATTCCACAGTTTGAGTTCGGAGAGATACATATTGGGGTATTTATTAAAATTTTGAATTTATCAGATTCCGAATTTATGAAAATAATGTAGCAATCAATAAATGCAACTAATGTAAAACGGATAGCCAGTATTAAATAGAAAGCCTCTACATAAAAACAAGCTTCTTCCTTAAATCAAATTTAAAATACGCCTTAGCAAATGCCTTTTGAATTGTTCAAAACCACCCCGTCAAGCAAGCTTGCCACCCCTCCTTGAAAATAAGGAGGGGAAATGCTTACGTATTAATATACTTATATCTTAACTCACTCTCCATCTAAATATAGCAAGTCCAGAACGGTTGTTTCTCCATGTGTTTTATAAGCTATTAAGACCTAGTCAATTCTATCATCCAGACATGGTATGCTAAATTATTTTTTCTACCTTATGGCTTCCAAAATTAAAACCCACTATGCAAAAATTTAACCCAGTAAAGAACTACCAAAATACCCGCAAAGTCATTGGGTATGTCAGCAGAAAAGAAGCTACAGAGAAGGATTACAAACGCATCGGATTTATGTCTGGTTTGGAAGTCCATCAGCAGCTAAAAACCGAAAAGAAACTCTTTTGTCATTGTCCGGCAGGCATCTTACACGATCATAACGAATTTGATGCCGAGATTATCCGCCATATGCGTCCTACGCTTTCGGAGCTTGGCGAATATGACGGCACGGCTTTAATGGAGTTTAAAACCCGTAAGGAGATTACTTATCGTTTGAACAACGAGTCGGCTTGTACCTACGAAATTGACGATACCCCACCCTTTATCATTAATAAAGAGGCTTTGGAGTATGCGCTTGAAATTTCTCTTCTATCGAATTTAAATATTGTAGGCGAAGTGCATATCACGCGTAAGCAGTATTTGGATGGCAGTATTCCTGCAGGTTTCCAGAGAACGGCTATTCTCGGTGTTGAAGGTCATATTCAGTTAAAGAACAAGAAAGTTCGCTTGATTCAGTTGAGTATTGAAGAAGATTCGTGTCGTGAGATATCGGATATTGGTCACAAGAGACTTTATAAGACGGATCGATTGGGCATGCCTTTGATTGAGACGGTGACTTATCCTGAATGTTTTACGCCTGATGAGTTGAGAGAGGCTGCGGAATACATCCGTTTCCTTAACCGAAGTACGGGGAAAGTTCGTACAGGAATGGGTGCTGGTCGCGAAGATGTGAATGTGAGCTGTAAAGGCGGTACGCGTGTGGAAATAAAAGGTGTGGCGCATAATAAATGGATTCCTGAGCTTTCGCATAACGAGGCTTTCCGTCAGTGGGCTTTGCTAAATGTACAAAAGCTGCTGAAAGATCAGGTAAAAGGTCAAAAAATCTGGAAAGTCAAAAGTCTAAAAGTTGAGCCTAATGAATTAAAGCTTAAGAATAAGCTGATGGCGGACATTGATTTTACGGATATGGACGTTTATGCGGTTAATCTGGAAGGTTTCCAGGGCATACTCTCCCACTTTACTCAGCCAGGCCAGTGTTTTGCCAATGAGATTACGGATCGTTTAAAGGTTGTGGCTTGTATCGAGAAGCCAAATATGATTCATTCGGAAGAGATTGACGGATCGAGTTTGAAGGCGGACTTTGATAAAATTAAGGCGCTTTTAAAGGCAGGTGATGCCGATGCACAAATCATTTTCTGGGGACCAAAAGAGGATATTCCTACCGCTTTGGAAACCATTGAGGAACGATGCGTAATGGCATTCGATACGATTCCTGAGGAGACCCGTAAATCCTTTAAGGATGGCACAACGATTTTCGAAAGAGTGTTACCGGGTGCAGACCGTATGTATCCGGATACGGATTCGGCTCCTATCCCATTGCCAAATGATTATATCGAAGGTCTTAGCAAGAACCTACCTGTTGACATATCGAAGCGTTATGAGCAACTCCGTAATTGGGGTATTCCTACGGATACGGATCATTACATTTTAAGAAACAATTTGGTTCCTGTTATCGAGAAAATCGAAAAACTAAAGGTACCTGCCAAATTTGTCGGCACTTTCTTCGGACATACGTTGAAGTATGTAGAGGGTAAATATAAAAAGCACGATGAGTTTAAATACAATCGCATTGTAAAAATGTTCGAATACATTCAAAAGAACAAGCTTCATTATGCGATCTCCAAGCTGATGCTTCCTGTGCTAATTGAACATCCAAATATGGATTTCTCTTCGATTCTAACGAGCATTAATTTTAAGAAAAGAAGTCTGGAAGAATTACTAGCTCCTGTGAATTATCTGAATGAAAAATTTAGAGAAACCAATGGTCAGGTTGATAAAAAGAAAACCGTTGATTGGATTATGGGTCAGCTGCATAAGCAGGCTACAGGGAATTTAGCATTAAGCGAATTGAAAACTAAAATTGAAAAAGCTATTAATTAGTCGACTATTATGGAAGATATTTTTCAAGGATACAAGGGAGGTGCGCTAGAAGTACTCAAAAAATATAATGTGAGGGTTTGGGGAACGGCTAAAATTACCACAACTCGTGGCGATTTTGAGGGAACCATTTTACCGAGATCGGAAAATGATGACGATCAGCATATTGTTTTAAAAATTATTACGGGTTATAATATTGGTGTGGATATTATTACCATTACCGATATGAAGGAAACGGGCTATAAAAAGGCCAATTATAAGATTCCTGAGAAGGAGTTTCCTTTTACGGAAGGTTTACCTGCTGTGAAGCTATTTGGTACGGGGGGTACGATTGCCTCACGATTGGATTATAGAACGGGTGCCGTTATTCCCGCTTTCTCGCCGGGCGAATTGTATGGTGCTGTGCCTGAACTGGCCGATATTTGCAATTTGACTACAGAGAAGGTCTTTGCGGTATTTAGTGAGAATATGGGGCCTCCGCAGTATCTGCAGTTGGCTAAAGCCATTGGTAAGGAGATTGAAAACGGTGTTGATGGTATTGTGATTGGTCATGGTACCGATACGATGCATCATACGGGTGCTGCCCTTACTTTTATGGTTCAGAACTCTCCTGTGCCTATCGTGATTGTGGGTTCGCAACGCTCATCGGACAGACCCAGTTCTGATGCGGCTTTGAACTTGATGCATGCCATGTATGCAGCTGGTCATTCTGATATTGCTGAGGTGATGGTTTGTATGTTCGGGCCGACTTCTGATGAATACGGCTTGCTGCATAAGGGAACGCGTGTGCGTAAGATGCACTCTTCTTATCGATCGACTTTCCGAACCATTGGCGATACGCCTTTGGCTATGGTTAACCGTCATAAGATTGAGAACATCAAAAAGGAATACAAGCACCGACGTAAGGATAGAAATGTGACGATAAAGCCTTATTTCAGCGATAAGGTGACAATGCTGTATTATTATCCAGGCATGAAACCTGATGTTTTAGATGCTTTGGTTGATTGTGGTTATAAGGGCATCGTGTTTATTGGTACGGGCTTGGGTCATGTGAATAAAGAACTGTATCCATCTATTGCACGTGCCAAGGCAAAAGGCGTGTATATGTTTATGACGCTTCAAACCTTATGGGGCTATGTTCAGATGTTTGTTTACGAAACGGGTCGTGAGATGATGGCTCGAGGCATTGTTCCTGGTGGTAATATGCTGCCTGAGGTGGCTTATATCAAATTGGGTTGGGCTCTTGGTCAGACCGATGATTTGGAAGAGGTGCACAGATTGATGATAACGCCTGTTAATGATGAAATAACCGAACGTGAACCGTATAATGGTTATCTGCTGTATCAGGGTGGTATTCCTGAGGTGGAGGAGTTTATAAAGGAGGTTCATAAATAGGAAATAATATGTGAAAACGAACAAGGCCCAAACACATTTTGTTTGGGGCTTGTTTATATCATGTAGAGACGTCATGTTGAGACGCAAAATTTTGCGTCTGTACGGATGTATTATAAAAATGAATTGTTGATACGCCAAAATTAAACATTGAGACGCCCAAATTGGGCGTCTCTACAGATAAAATTTATCGTCTGCCCATTTCATCGGATTGTTTCTGATGTAATCCTTGATTTTATCGAATGATTGATCGTTACGGATGATGTGATCGTGATATCGAGATTGCCATGCGAAATCGGCATGGATTTTTCGGGCGTTTATCGTACATATTCGTTTGTATTGATTGATAATAACCCCCAAGGATGCAGGTTGCCATTTTTCGGACGCAGCGACAGTACGCGGTGATTGATCCGTAGAGACGCCCAAATTGGGCGTCTTTACATTGGACATTTGTTTATTATGGGGTTTATTGATTATAATTATTCCATGCACATGGTTGGGCATAACAACATATTCATCCAATTCTACAAACGGAAAATGTTCGGGTATTTCTGACCAATATTTGTTTGCCATATCTCCCATTTCAGATAATTGCATCACCCCGTCGGTAATTTCACCAAAATAATGCTCGCGGTTTTGTGTACAGATGGTTACAAAATAGGCTGCATCGCTACCATAATACCAATTTAATAATCGGGTGGATTTTATTCGATATTTGCCTTTGAATTTGTCGGACATTGGGATTTGTATTTAGACGTAACGCAAATTAATTTTAGATATCGAACACGATCCACATTTTGGTTTATTTAGACGCAATGCATTGCGTCTCTACGTTGGGAATCCATTCGGCATAATCATTACAAAGATCTCAGAACCGATAAAATTTAAATGGTATTAACTAACGCGACTATGACGTGCGGATGAGGCCGTTCTATAATCTCTTATAACAATAATAATCCCCATGATGAACAATAAAGGGCCTGCTCTTAAATACTGACCCATAAATTCAGAGTTGAGGTCTTGAATAATCGAAGTTAATTCAAAAACCGTGGCGCAAATAGCAAAAACTAAAAATCCAATTTTATTCAAAGTATTAAATTTGGACCACTTCAGGTTCCTAAGCATAAATAAGCCTGAAAGAATAAATATAAAATAACCCAAGATTGTTGAAGTTAAAAACAATTCGGAACTAGATTCTCCACAGTAATCCGACAGAGGTAAGGGAATTATATTTATCCAAAAACTGTGAAACTCAAATCCATTTGAGATATTAAATCTTATTCTAATCATACTCGATAAAATAAGACCCAGGAGTAATAATGCAATGGTTAATTTTTGCTTTGTTTTCATTCTTTTCTGTTTATTTAAATTTTAGAAACGACACAATCATATCCGTTTACTCTCCTATGGAAATCAAATATTTTTGCGTTCTAAAATACAATCTATCATCTGATATGGCTGGAGTCGCCATAATAACATCATTCATCGAATTTTTGGCAATGAGTTCGAATTTCTGCCCCGCTTTTACAATAAAGACATCCCCTTTTTCGGTAGAATAATATAATTTCCCATTGGATGCAATGGCTGAAGCCGTAATACCACTTGCGCCAGCCACAACTTCTCTATAAACAAGCTCGCCTGTTAAAGCTTTATAACAAGACAGTCGGCCGCCCATACTCATATTGTATAAGTAATCGTCATAAACAATATTGGTTGGGTTGTATGCTCCACCTCGCTTTATGCTCCAGGGAATAAATTCATTGGTTGTTTCATCCTTTTTAAGGCTGATATCGCCTTTTGCTTCAGGACTTATTGCGTATATAGGCGATGATTTACCATGAGCACTGTGTATATAAATCAATCCGTGTGCAAAAAATGGCGTTGGAACAGGAATATCCCCTCCACCTTTCATTTTCCAAATCTCTGCTCCTGTTTCAAAATCATAGCCTCCAATATGCTTGTATCCATTGGCAACTATTTGCGTGCGATCGCCCTTTGTATATACATTTGGCGTACTCCATGTTGGGACATCATTTCTGGGTACGCGCCATTTCTCTGCACCTGTTTCAATATCGAGAGATGCTATAAACGAATCTCCAAAGAAATCACATTGCACGATAACCTGATTCTCGTGGATGATAGGTGAACTTGCAAACCCCCACTCTGCTTTGCGTGCTCTGAAAAAACCTGTGTGCATTTTTCCAAAATCCTTTTCCCAGATCAAATCACCTTCTAGATTATAACAGTACAGGCCATCGGAACCAAAGAAAGCAACAACATATTTTCCATTTGTCGCTGCTGTTGGGTTCGCATGAGAGCCTTTTGTATGTCTTTTAGTTTTTGGAACCGATTTGCGTGCGAGCTTATTCCAAAGTATATCACCTGACTTTTTATCGACACAAATTACTCTAAATTCGTGTACCGATTCATCATCGTAACTGGCAATATCGCCATATAAACCAACTTTAAGTGAATCTGCGCCTATTTCACTAACTGCAGTGGTTACAAAAAGTTTATCATCCCAAATGACAGGACAAGAAAGTCCCAAACCAGGGATTTCTGTCTTCCATTTAATATGATCTCCCGTAGAAACATCCCATTTGTCTGGCAGATTCTCAGATTCGATAATACCACTTGCCAATGGTCCTCTAAACTGAGACCATTGTTTCGCATCATCTTTTTGTGCAACTGCGCAATGTGTGATAAGCATTAGAGACCACAAAAGAATTTGTGATTTGAAGAACGTCATTTTGAATTTCATTCGAATTAATTTTATTTAGTTCTGTTGGTTATTTTACATTTAAAATCAATCTTTAAATACACTTTGATCTTAATCGGATTCTAAAATTAAAAAAAGCAAAAGCTAAACAATATTTTTAGTTGAAGTAAAATAATAATGGTTAACAATATAGAACAACTCTACATAATTGAACAATGATGTGAAATCTTAAGACAAAACAAAATCCCCAAACGAGCGAAACGTTTGGGGATTTTATTTAAATGATTAACCTGCTTAAAATATAATCTTAAACACTTAAACAAGGCTCTTCTTGAGTTTCGCTTGCGGCATATTCTACAAGGTTTTCGAGGACTTTATACGATAAACGCTCTTTAGCTTCTTTGGTCCAACCTGATGTAGCTTCAGAATAGATGATATTGTCATTCTGGGTCAATTCAGCTTTATGCTCGCCAAAAGCAACGATATCGAAAATAGCATAATTCCCTTTGGTCTCTACCCACTTTTTAAAGTCTTCTTTTTCGAAACACAATCCAAGTGAGGTATTGATCAAGATTTTATCGTTCCCAAAGGTTTTAAAATGCTCAGCATTCAAAACTTTAGTTCCGCGTGGCAAGTGAAAAGAAATGATATCGCAATGGTATAATAATTCATCAAGTGCCATATAGTCGATACCCTCATTCTCTGCATCGGGTCTTCTGGTGCGGCTATAGTAATAAGTCTTAGCTCCGAATGCTTGCAAGCGACGAGCCGTTAAACGTCCTGTTGTACCAATACCGATTAAACCTACTTTTTTGTTGGTGATCTCAACAGGCTCTTCTCTCCACTGATGCTTACCTAGACCTTTAAGCAGCTGAATCAGCTCTGTAATAATAAATTCACCAACTCCTTCGTCACCGTAGTCTCTAACGCCTTTTACGGTAATTCCCTTCTCCATAGCATAACGAACATCGACATTGGCGGAGTCGAAATCGATTAGGCTACAACACATGCCAATATACTTTAGCTTATGACACTGACTCAGTACAGCGGCATTAATTCGTGTATTCCACGATACGAATACACAATCGGCATGCTGAATGCGATTTAGAATCTCCGCATCGTCTTTTGGTATATTATTATAGGCTATAATTCTTTGTTCCGATATTGCTTGAAGCTTCTCGAGAGCAAATTCCTGTAAGCCTGTATAATCAACAATTACAATTTGTTTAAATTTTATACTATCCATTCCTTTTTCTTAAGTTATCGCCGCAAAAGTACTATAATCATTTCTGTATCCTGAAGTATATTGCCATGATTTTAATCAAGTTTACATAAGGAATGTGATATTCTTAGTGCTATATTATTTTGAGTAGGTAAAGTGTTTTAAGCCTTTTTTACTTGTTCTTTTGTCGTGAAACAAAAGCTATTCTTTATACACCGATATTAGATTTAGCATATTTAATTTATATTTCTGATCCATGTCAGTGGTACTCTCCAGCTTTTAGGGGAATCCGATGGATCACGAACATTTTTAAAGTAAATTTTGTAGTTAGTAATGTCCGAAGGATAGAGGGGTGTAATAATTCACCCTTTCGCTTGCTGGCACTTTCCCTATATAGGGAAAGGTTCATTTATTAGTTCTTCTTCTAAATATGACAGAAGTATCTCAGTTATTCAAGATGTGTATAAAGAGTAGTCATAAATTCAGGTACTCCTCCTTGAAATAAGGAGGATAAATTTTTCAAGTTGTGAAGATGCTACAACAAAATCAATGAAAAATTCCCAAACTAGATCTAGTTTGGGGATTCTTGTTTAATACTTATACTTTAAAAACTATTTCATGTTTTTACTCTTGACCAATAAAGGTTCAACTTGAAGTTCACTTTCCTGTTCTATTGCCTTTCTTTTGTTTGACCACTTAAAATATTGAATCAGGAGCAATGATATGCCTCCACAAACAGCGAAACCAATAAAAAGAGGTATAGCGGTAATTTCAATAAATCGACCAATAAAAGTTGCGAGGGGTACAGCAATAATTGTTGCTAGAAAACCACATATAGCTGCTCCAATTCCAGCAATATGCCCAATAGGCTGCATGGCTAAGGCATTGATATTTCCAAACATAAAACCGACACAAAAAATCATCATAACAAAGAATACAAGAAGAATGGAAAGGCTGGGATTCGGTTCTCCATAATATAGAAATACATAAGCCATGGAAATTAGCGTTAAAGCAAGATTAAATGCTGAAGCCAATTTTAACATACCGAATCGAATAACCAATGCTCCATTTAAAAAGGTGGATAAACCAATCACAATGGCTATTCCGGCAAAAATATAAGGGAACTCCTCAACCAAGCCGTATTGCACTTGAAAGATTTGTTGGCTAGAACTTAAATACACCATAAATGCTGCAGTAGTTAAGCCTCCAACGAAAGTAAAAATCACCGTCTGTTTGTGTTTTGCAAATTCCTTTATCCCATCAGTAAAGAGAGAAAACTTCATTTTTTTTCGATTGACCTCTGGTAAGGTTTCTGGCTGACGTTGCCATAACCAAATAACCACGAGAAAGCCAAAAATAACTTGGCTGGTAAAAATTGATTGCCAGCCAAAGCTGTCTAACATTAACTTTCCAAAGGAAGGGGCAATAACAGGAGCTAAAATAAAGATAGCCGTCACAAAAGACATAATTCGAGCCATATTGTCTCCCACAAATCGATCTCTAACCATAGCCATACTAACCGTTTTAGGTGCAGATAGGCCTATTCCTTGTAAAATTCTTCCCAAAACCATCATCTCTAAACTTGTAGCAAAAATACAGAGTAAGCTAGCCATGGCAAAAACAGAATACCCCATGTAAACAACGGGCTTACGCCCTAAGCTATCGGATAATGGTCCCGAAATGAGTTGCCCAAAGCCTGTTCCAAGAAAGATCATGGTGATTAACAGCTGATTGTTTTTCGCATCTGATATACCAATTGCGCTGCCAATTTCATTCAAACCTGGCAATAAAGCATCAATAGACAATGAGGCTAATGACATTAAAGATGCCATGATGATGATGAATTCTGTATTTGATTTCTTTCTAATATTCATTAAGATATTCTGATTACATTTTTTTATAAAAGAGAAGCCCCAAACCATAATCTGATTTGAGGCTGCAAAGTAGTTTAAAAAAATTATTTATAATTCTTTTTCTCTGTGATATAATAAATCAGTGGAACGATTAAAAGCGTTAAGAAAGTGGATGCAATGGTCCCTCCCATTAGCGAAATGGCTAATCCCTGAAAAATTGGGTCAAATAGAATCACCACGGCTCCAATCACAACGGTTCCTGCTGTTAGTAGAATGGGTGTTGTTCGCACCGCTCCTGCCTCAATTATGGCTTCTTTAAGCGGACTACCTTCTGCCAATCGCAGATTAATAAAGTCGATGAGCAGTATGGCGTTTCGAACCATAATACCCGCGAGCGCAATCAATCCGATCATGGATGTTGCCGTAAAGAACGCTCCCATCAACCAATGACCGACCAAAATACCCACAAGAGATAATGGAATAGAAATCATCATGACAAATGGCACTTTAAAGTTCTGGAACCAACCAATAATCAGCATGTAGATAACAAGTAAAACGACCGCAAAAGCAGTACCCAAGTCGCGGAATACCTCATAGGTAATTTGCCACTCACCATCCCACTTTAAGCTGTAATCATCCTCAAAAGGTGGTTGTTGTGTGTATTCTTCTGTCAGTGTAAAGCCTTGAGGCAATTTTATATCATTCAAATTCTCTGAAATTCCCATAATACCATAAACAGGACTTTCCAGCTTACCTGCCACATCTGCCGTTACATATACTACGCGTTTCTGATTCTTACGGTAAATGCTCTTCTCTTTGGTTATCTCATTAATCTCAACAATATCGCCAACAGCTAACATTTCACCTGTTTGAGTCAGGATATTTACTTTTTTCAAATCATTGATACTTGATCTCTCCTCCTCTTTTAAACGCAAGTTAATGCCAATTTGCTGATGCTCTTTCTCCTGATAGAATTGAGAAACATTCTGACCATTTAAAGTCATTGCGATGGTTTGAACAACTTGCTGCGTACTCACACCAGCGAGCATCGCTTTTTCCTTATTGACATCGAATTGATATTCTTTCTGGTCATCTTCAATCAACCAATCTACATCAACCACATCGGGTGTTTTACTAAAGATGCCTTTCAGTTGTGAAGCAATGCCGATTTGTTCCTGATCATTAGGACCATAAATTTCAGCTACCAAAGTTGACATTACGGGAGGTCCTGGTGGCACTTCTACAACCTTAACATTGGCATTAAACTTCTCACCAATGGCTTGTAAACCAGGGCGCATGGCCTTTGCAATATCATGCGATTGTTCGTCTCTATCGTGTTTATGAGTTAGATTTACCTGAATATCGGCCATATTAGCGCCTCTACGCAAGTCGTAATGACGAACCAAGCCATTGAAATTCATTGGAGCAGCAGTTCCCACATAACATTGGTAATCCATCACATGATTCTGCTCTGCTACGTAGGCGGCAAGTTCTTTAGTCACCATAGCTGTACGCTCAAGGGTTGTTCCCTCTGGCATATCGATAATCACTTGGAATTCGTTTTTATTATCGAATGGCAACATTTTAACGGCAACCATTTTAAAATAGACCAAGGTGGTTGAGGCTAATAAAAGCACCATTACCGAGATAATGAATGACCAACGTAGTTTTGGAGACTCCAACATGGGGCGCATGGTTTTATTATAAATCTTGTATATAAAACCATCTTCCAATTTAAATTTGCTTTCAATTTCTTCTTCATCATCCTCACCACCTCTTAATAAACGATAGGCTAAATAAGGCGTAATGGTTAAAGCCACCAATAAGGAGAATATCATGGCAATGGAAGCACCAATTGGCATTGGGCTCATATATGGTCCCATTAAACCGGATACAAAAACCATTGGCAGAACCGCTGCAATAACAGTGAAAGTGGCCAAAATAGTAGGATTACCTACCTCGTCGATAGAAATAAGAGCCGCCTCCATAAAGGATTTCTTCTTCATTTTGAAATGACGGTGCATATTCTCGGCAATAATAATGGAATCGTCAACCACAATTCCCGTTACAAAGACTAAGGCAAAAAGGGTTATTCTATTGAGGGTATAATCTAGATAATAGTAGCTAAACATGGTTAAGGCAAAGGTGATTGGCACAGAAAGAAAGACCACCAAGCCACCACGCCAGCCCATAGCCAACATGACCACAAAGGTTACGGCTATAATGGCTCCTAAAAGGTGTAATAAAAGCTCTGCGACCTTATCGGATGCCGTTGCCCCATAGTTGCGTGTCACTTCAACATGAACGTCCGCAGGAATCAAATCCTTTTTCAACAATTCTAACTTATCCAAAATCTGATCAGCGATCTTCATCGCATCGGCACCTCTACGTTTTGCAACGGATAGTGTAACGGCAGGATATTCCCCTTTAAAAGCGGCATGCTTTTCGTTCACACCACCATAACCAAAACTCACATACTGAGAAGGAATTTCGGGTCCATCAATAACCTCAGCCAGTTGTTTCAAATAAACAGGACTACCATTATTCACACCCACAACCAAACTAGAAAGTTCTTCGGCGTTCTCTATGAAATGACCTGTTTTAACTAAAAACTGATTGTCGTTATTATTAAAAGATCCTGAACCCATTTGTTGATTCGATGCCTGAATTTTTTGTGCTATGCTTAGGGCGTCAACATGGTAGTTAGCCATCAACTCACGGTTCAAAATCACCTGTAACTGTCGCGAACGCCCACCTCGAATAGCTGTTGACGAAACTTCGCTGACTTTTTCGACTTCATTATTCAATTCCTGAGCTATTCTTTTCAGTTGAAAATCGTCATATTTTTCGCTCCAAAGCGTTAATCCCAAGACTGGAACATCGTCAATTGCTCGTGTTTTAATCAATGGAAATGAAATACCTTTTGGCATTTCGTCCATATGTTTCATAATCTCGTTGTACATTTTTACAAGAGAGCGTTCCACGTCTTCTCCCACATAAAACTGCACAATCAGCATGGCTTGTTCCGGCATAGATGTTGAATACACGTATTCTACGCCAGGTATATTAGCTACGACTTTCTCTAGTGGCTTTACAATTCTAGATTCAACCTCCACTGGACTGGCTCCAGGATAGGCTAAAAAAATATCGGCAATAGGTACATCAATCTGGGGTTCCTCCTCGCGAGGTGTTAGGTACGAACTATAGGCTCCAATGATCAAAAATGCGACCATTAACAGAGGCGTCAGCTTCGAATTTATAAAGAGTTTGGCTATTCCGCCAGCAAATCCTGTTTTCATATTTTAGATATAAGGTTTTAGATCTGAGATGTGAGATTTTAGATATGAGGTGTGAAAACCTAAATGTTAGTAGATATACTTCAATCTGATAAATCTCATATTTTAACAAACTACTATTTTACATTGGTCACTTTTAATTTAGCGCCATCCCATATTTTACCCTCGTATGATAAAATGTATTTCTCTCCGGAACTTAATCCTGAAAGAACTTCAATTGAATCGCCATAAATCTTTCCGACACGAATCCAACGTAAAAGTGCTGTTCCACTCTGACTAAGTGTATAAATACCGATCAATTGTCCCCTCTCTACTAAAACTGATTTTGGAATAAGAATTCGATTCGTCTCTCCCAATGGGATAAACACCTTAGCAAACATGCCCGTATAAAGCTTGAAATCGGCTGCTTGCAAATCATCAAGTTGCAGTTTTACTTCGTACTGGTTGCCCGAATCGAGCGCCGATGGATTGATTTCAGACACTTGAGCTTGAATACGTCGATTGTTCTGAGCGGTTAGTTCAACCTCTACATAGTCTGTAACTTTAATCTTTGAAATATCCGATTCCGGAATACGAGCAACAACCTCATATTTCCCCTTCTTCTCAATTGAAAGCAATGGCATACCGGGTGATGCTAAATCACCAACTTTAACGAAATGCTTGGTTACACGACCATTATAAGGTGCTCTGATATTAGCATATTTTAAAGCTTCTTCAACTTCGACGAACATTCCTTTAGCCGCTTGCAATTTCGACTCTGCCACCTGTTTTTGAATTTGCATGCCCTCCAACTCTTTCTTCGAAGCTGATTTTTTATCAAATAAAGATTGATAACGTTCTAAATTCTTTTCTGCATCAGCCAATAGGGTTTCTGAAACTAAAACATGAGCTACAGCTTGTTTTTTCTTTGCCAGAATATCATGATTACTGATTTGCAATAGAAGTTGTCCTTTTCGAACATTTTCGCCTAGCTTAACCTTGATATTTTCAACTTGCCCCATTATACGGGTACTTAATTTCGAATAAGTAGCCGCCTCCAGCTTTCCTGTAAAGGTTAAGAGCTCAGCTTGCTTTAAGTTTTTAGCCTGTGCGACTTGAACAGACAAGTCAAATCTTTTTGATTTCTTTGTGACAGGTTCACTACTACATGATGCAAATAATCCGAGTGCAATAAAAATGCTTAAATAGTATCGTGTGTTCATATGATTTGTATTGAGAGATTGTTTTATGATTTACTTTAGCTCCTTTTCTAATAAAAACTCCAGATAAAATTTAGCTGAGTAGTAATTAAAAATGGCATTTAGGTATTCTAAATTCTTTACTGCTGATAAGGTTTCAGATTGGATGAGATCGGTCATTTTTTCTAAACCCTGTTCGAATCGATCTGAGCGAATTCTTAAAGCTTCTTCTGATTGCTCTTTGGCCAACTTACCTGTTTCAATTTTCTTAATGCTCAATATCAACGAGCGTTTAGCTTCCTTAATCTTAAGCTTATTTTGCTCTAAATAGTCTTCGAAATCTAATTTTTGGAGCTGTAGTTCTGCTTTCGCCCTTTTAATTTTTCCGACGTTCTTATAACCTTTAAATAAATCCCACGACAGAGAAGCACCCAACATGTAGTTGTTGGCTTTAGTTCCAAGAAAGTCTTTATCATTCCATTCGTAGGCACCAAAAGCATTTATACGTGGCAGAAATTTATTTCTAGCCGATTTCAGCAATTGCTCCTTAGCCGAAACGCCCTTTTTATAGGCAAGAATATCAGAACGCTCTTCGTTGGTTTGCTGATCACTCACCTTTACACTCAAAGCAGGCAGCTCGAAAATATCAGCGGCAAGCAAAGAACTTGAAAGATCAACTCCCAACAGGAGGGCTAAATAATCTGATGCTCCCTTGCGTTGATTTTTGGTCTGATTCAACTGATTTTCCACCTCTAAGGCACGAACCTTTGCTGCTAAAACATCAGCTTCTTTAATCAAATCTTCTTCAAAAAAGTCCAGACTTTGCTTTAAATAGGCATCTGCAGTGGCTTTTGTTTTTTCAAAAACATTGACTGCCTCTTGAGCTACTTGCAATTGCTTATAGGCTTTTTTTACTTGGAATTTAATATACTCTGATGTTCTTTCCGACTCTAAGCTTACGGCTTCAAACCCTAGCTTAGCCGCCTTACGTTCATGTATACCATCGAAATTTAAAAGAGGTTGTTCTACCTTAATTTGAGTTAAGAAATTGTTCATTGATCCGGGATCGTTCAATAAAACAGGATTAAAATCGGCAGCAGTAACCACTTCTTGCTTCAATTTGAAACCAAAACTAGCTAATGGATCATTTGTTCTAACCGCAGTGTGAGATAGATTGATTCCTGGTAAAAACAGGGAGTGAGACTGTTGATAATTCGCTCTTGCAATATCAACTCGCGCTTTTGACTTCTTAATCTCTTTATTGTGCTCTTCTGCTTTCAACAGTGCTTCATGCAAACTAATCTTAATTTCATTTGTCTGAGCAAGAACAATAAAAGGAATAAAAAACACAAAAAAGATAATCAATAGATAGGATAACTTTTGCATATATTTTTGATTTTGAATTCTTAATACGTCTCAAAACTATGTAAAAACAAGCACATATCCAACTATCTATATATTTAAACTATCTATCTTGCCATAGATTAACCACATCAATTTTTATATTAAAGAAAATTAGCACTTTAGCTTGATATGGACAAATTATATTTTGTATTAAATCTGATCGGCTTATCTTTGCGAACTATATTATCAAAAACAATTAGAACTAAGTCAAGTTTAATGCATGCTACAAGCTAGATAGTTTAAACGAGATTTGCTAGTCCTTAAATACAACTAAATACCATGAGAGAATCAGTCGTAATATTATGTGGTGGAGGTCCAGCTCCAGGAATTAACACAGTTATAAGTAGTGTTGGAAAAGTATTCTTGAAGAACGGTTATCGAGTAATCGGGATGCACGAAGGGTACAAGGGTCTTTTTTCAGAAAAGCCAGAAACACAAGAATTAGATTTTCCTTTTTTGGATGGTATCTTCAGTAAAGGAGGCTCTTCTCTAAAGATGAGTCGTTTTAAACCAAAAGATTCGGATTTTAACACGGACTTCTTCGTTAAAAACAATGTGAAACTATTGGTAACCGTTGGGGGAGACGATACAGCTTCAACAGCGAATCGCATTTCTAAATATCTAGAAGATAACCAAGTTTCCATTTCAAACATACATGTTCCTAAAACAATTGATAACGATCTTCCATTACCTGTAGGCTCTCCTACTTTTGGATTTCATTCAGCTAAAAATGAAGGTGTTCGTATCGCAACGACTGTATATGAAGATGCTCGAACTTCACAAAACTGGTTCGTATTATCAGCAATGGGACGCGAAGCTGGTCATTTAGCTTTCGGTATTGGAGCTTCAGCTCATTTCCCAATGATTATTATTCCTGAGATGTTTAATAAAACTAATATCTCGGCTGAAAAGATTGCCAATCTGGTTATTTCTTCAATCATCAAGCGTCGTATTTTAGGTCTAAATTACGGAGCTGCCATTATTAGTGAAGGCGTATTCCACTTTATGGATACTAAAGAAATTGAAAGTACAGGAATCAATTTCACTTACGATGCTCACGGTCATCCTGAACTATTCAATGTAAGTAAATCACACGTGTTCAACATGTTTATTCAACGTAAAATTAAATCTTATGATTTAGGCATTGGAACTCGCCCAGTAGAATTAGGTTTTGGTTTACGTTGTTGTCCACCTGTTGCCTATGACTTAGATTTGTGTACCATGCTAGGAAACGGCGTATACAAGCTTTTTAAGGCTGGTCAATCTAAATGTATGATTACTGTCGACCCTAAAGGTGATGCTTCTCCTCTATTCCTTAAAGATGTTGAAGACGAGAATGGTAAAGTAAAACCTCGTTTGGTTGATGTTAATAGCGAAAAAGTTGAGACTGTGATGAATAACAACTTGCATTATTTATGTGAGGAAGATTTAGAAGCTGCTAAAGCTTATTTACCTGATGCAGAAAACTATTTGTTCAAAAAGATACTAAATTGGGAATAAACAAAATTCCTGTTTAACAGTTTAAACTAGACCCATTTCGTTTATTCGAAATGGGTTTTATTTTTATCCTTTTTTTAAATCATATTCTACATCTCAATTAATTTACTTTATTCTATACGGCTATTCTAATAGATTTTTCTTAATTTAACACTTGCTTTAAAATTATTTTAAATCGCATAAGATGCAATTTGTAAGTAGCTATAAGATTTTTAAAGAAAAAAGGTTCATTGTTGAGTATCACGAGGGCATTGGAAATCTAGACAATGTAATAAGCTTAAAGAATCAGAAGATCGAAATTACTCACCTAATTTTGACCTTTTAATGGATATTCGACACACAACCGTTAAAGGTGTAAAAAGTGACGTGAAAAAGTACATCGAGTTTGCGAACAATCACAAAGGAATTTCTGGTAAGCGAAAATTGGCTGTTATAACCAGCAAACCTCGCCACGTCGTTTTCTTCACCTTTCTCAATATGTTTCCTTCCAGACTTCCTCAAACCATGAAACTTTTTAGCTCTATCGAAGCCGCTATGTTTTGGCTTGGCGGGCCTCTTGAATTAGATGAAGTCAAGTGCTGCTTGGACAATTTAAAAGATAAAGTCAGAACTTGTTTGACAGAAAGTCTAGATTAAATATAGTTTTTCAAGATTACGTTTATTACTCTAAGGAAAACCTTCTCTTCTACTGAACTCTCTATCAAAGCACAAAGAATTATTTTCAATAAAATGCTTGAAAAGCCTTGTTTTATCTAATAAAAGCCATACTTTTGCTGACGCTTTGAAACAATACAGACATGTTAATTGAGAAGCAGAAACTGATCAATCATTCTTTGTAATAAGAATTAGATATAAAGATCTTTCTCACACTTGGCTTCCACCTGTGTGAGCTAAGCTAAACCCTCATCATTTATTTGGTGAGGGTTTTTTGTATCAATTAATTCCATACAGATTTAAAACTCAATTCAAATTCCTTGATCAAGTAGAATATTTGAATACTTCGTTTTTCAGCCTTCTTTTGTTCTTAGCATTGTAATATTGAGAAGTTCTGAACTTTTGCTATGTTTTAAATGCAACCTTTTAAAGTTAAAACTATTAATAATTAGGCTTTCCTTTGACAAAGCCAATTCTATTTCCCGCTTCAGAAAAATCCCCTCATAAATAGCACCTTAACCACTATAATAAATGGTTCTGAAAACTTGTCTTTTGCAAATGACAATCAATACCCTTTTTGATATTCCCATTAGATATAAAAAAACTCATCCTCCAAATCTCCCCCTCATCAGCCTTTCTGTACTATCCATAATGGAATAAATTACTGTTTAAGTAAAACTACCTGTTTTTATAATCACCGTATTTTCACTCTATATTCTATGGCTAATCTGTTATACGTTTGCATCAATATAATTCCACTAGGCATGCTCTAAAAATATTTTTTGGTATAGGAATTGTGCTACCGAACAGATTAAAACAAATTTCAAGCTAAGAACAGAGAATATGACAGCATATAGAGCCATTTTCAATTTTAACTCAATGTATCAAAGAGAAGTTCTAAAAGAATTGAAAACAAATGGATACCAATTAATCGGTTATAAAGGTGCTACAGGTACGAATCAGATCACGACAGGACTCCCAACTTGGTTTTCGGAGTCATTTAATAGAATGGGTGATCTTATTGAGATTGAACATGAACCTACTTATAAAGTATACGTTTATGAACAATCTGAATTAAAGCAATATAAACAGATAGAAGTTGATTTTTTATCGGAAGAATGTGCTTTAGGATCCGTAATAAGCCTAAACAATGATGGAAGTTTTACTGTTTTAAATAATCTGGCTCCAAAAGGAAGCATTCAAGTCATTGATAATAGAGATAAAGACGGGAAACGAATTATAGTAGGTTTAGCATCAAAGATAATGGGAAAGTACACTCCTTTTTGTGCTTTCTATTCATCAGCACAGGAATCTATTAATATTGAGCCCAATAATAAAATATGCTTATTTACATGCCAAACCTTTATTGGCACAGGTACTGTAATTCAAAATTTAATGGGAATGGGCTGTTCTTTTGAATTCTGTTCAACTGAAACATCTTATAATCTCGAGATGACCCGATTACCTTGGGGAATTCAACAAAGTGATTTAAAAAATAATGTTTTTGTAAAATTCCCGAATCAAGATCTTCGTCGAATTTTAAACACCAAATCGCCAGAAGTTGATTCGTTCTACAAAAAGAGATACCTATCAATCGTTTAACCCCATTAGCACAACACTTTCAACAAAAGATGCCGAGAAGCTTATAGCTAACTCGGCATTTATTTTAGGTGAATTTTTTATAAAAAACTAATCGATAAGCTTAAATAAAAGCTTCTTCCAGGTGCATAAATAGCATTTTGACTTCCTTTTACAGATCGATTTAGATGCTCGTAATAGGCCTCATCAAAGATATTACGAATCCCTGCAATAAATTGGGTTCTTTTACTAATACTGTATGAACCTTTTAAGCCTAATAGATTAAACGACGGCGTTTCGGTTTCTCCATAATCATATGAAACACGAGCCTGCTTAATCACATGACGAAACATTAACTCTACATGGAACTTATCCTTAGAAAAATTCCCTCCTAAAGCATATCGAAAATCAAGAGGTGGAATTTCTGGAAGAGCCTGATTCCTATCCTTATTCTTACCATAAGTATAAGCTATATTTGCTTTGTGATAAACTTGATTGGAAATCTTCTGATACCATGAAACTTCAAAGCCTCGCATTATAGCCTCATCGATATTCACATACTGTTTCACACCCATCGCTGTTGGCATCAAAGGCGTTAGGTCAGGTCTAATTTGAGAACTGATATAGTTTCGTAAGTAAGAATTGAATAGATTAAGTCCCAATTCAAAACTCTTCTTTTTCCATATTAAATTATAATCAATTTGATAATTAATCTCAGATTTAAGCTTGGTATTTCCAATTCGTTCAAAGGGATCACGATCAACTGCTAAATAATTGATAAAACGTTCCGTTAAGCTACCACTACGCTCAGCACGACCAAACCACAATCCCATTCGAACTTCTTCTGAAAAATCATAGTTTGCTCCCAAACTCAATGAAACATTCAACTTATCTGATGGATCTTCTTTATTTGTATTAACAAATCCACTTGCTTTATCACGGCTTTCTGCCTGATTAAACTCAAAACGTGTCGAGGCAACAAAATAAACCTCATCCCATGAAAAATGGGACTCACCAAATAATCCTAACTTTCTAATACGACTATCCTGCCAAATATTATCCACAATAGTCTTTCCTGCCATTGGTCCCATCAACATCTCTCTTGAACGATTACCTTCTGCTTCTTCCGACTTAAAATCGAAACCTGCAAACAAAGAACTTCTTTTAAACTCAAAACTGGCTTCTGATCGTACGCCATAGTTCTTCGTAGTAGCATCCGTTATAGCATTAACTTTCCGAGGATTCATTTCTTTCCCTAAATTATCCATCGTATGATCTACAAATGAAGCATTAAATGAAGTGGAAATAGAAGTTAGTGTCGATTTATGAAAATTGATTTTGTGTTGAATATTCATCAACCAAGTATTATCTTCTCGTAAATCCATATTCAATGCAGGGAAATCAACATCCTCCGCATAATTATTATTCGCTGCTACCTTTAAACTTTGTCGATTTGATAATTTAAATACCGAAGACAAGCCCATGTTCCGTCGGTTAAAACTTGATGGAATCTTGTTTCCCTTTCCATCCTCATAGTCCCTACCTTCATTATAAGCTGCCAATAAAGCAATATTATAGCTTTTTCCCTTTAAACCAGCTAAGGCTTCTGTTCTAAAGATATTACCATTGCTTTCATAGCTTCCACTGGTTCTTCCATACATCTTAGTTGTATCCGTAAAACTAACTGGCGACGATTTAAAATGAATCGTTCCACCAAAGGCATTTCCAAATCGAAGTGAATGAGGTCCTCTAATAATCTCAACCTGATCGACCATAGCCAACGGAATTTGAGACGCTGGAGGGTCCATACGGTTCGGACAAGCAGCTGTAGCACTTAAACCATTGTCCATAACAATATTGAGCTGATCGTATTTAAAACCTCTCATTACAGGGTCAAATCCATAACTACCACTCTTTCGAATACCTCCAATAAAAGCATTCTGATTCAAGAAATCCCCAGCATCATGCGAGAGTTTATCACTGTTATCAACCTTTACAAACCGACTCTCTGCATTGGTCTGATGACGAGCTATAACCGTTGCAGGCATCAATGAAATATAAGATGGATTCAAATTCAAGACTCCCAACGGTATTACTGCAATCATTCTAGAACAGCTAATTTCAATTTTACCGTAATTTACATGAGAGATTAACAAATTTGCTTCTTGAATAGGTTCTATTATGATTTCACCCTTTTCATTTGAAATTCCTGTCTGATTATTATAGATATAATGCGCATCAGCAATTGGCTTACCAGTAATCTTATCTTGGAGTCTTATGTTCTTTTGTGTATAGGCATGCAAGCTCAAAAAGAGCATGCAAAATATTATCGTATTTTTCATCAGGTCTTATTTTTAGTCAAATGCATATTAGCGCTACAGAATAGCTTGATATGAATTAAATCATAACACATTGACTTTTGATTTTATTCCAAGTTTTATACTCTTTTAGAGATTCTGATCAATAAAATCATCAATTCTAATTCATTTGAAGCTTGAATTGGAAAATCTAATTAAATTAATCTTTGATTTGATTAAGAAATCAGTTTGTAGACAATCTCTTACTTAAACAGATTATTTAAGCTCGTGGTGGATGAAAAATGTCACAAAAACGGACAGGTGGGAAAAATAATTTTAGTTGTGAATAAATATTAAGCAATAAATTAAACTTAGGATTTTGATTTTCAATTGTAATTTCTTCCACAAAAAGTTCAAAAACCTTTTTACTCGCAAAGGTTTCTTTCGAAGTTTTGTCTTTATCGCTTTCTTCTAATTGCTTTTTTAAATGACAACAGCCGTTGCAATTTAACTCAGGTTTATCTTTATTGGAACATATTGAAGCAAAATAATCCTGATTAATTTTAAAATTTATGCCAATAAAAACTTGCTCAAAACATTGTGCTGAGAATAGAACTAATAGTAGATATATGAATAGATTCTTCAATGAAAGATTGCGTGTTTTGTAGAATAAATATACAAGACTTTCTCATGAACAAAAAAAATATATTTCTATTATTCATATCGAATTATACTTTATGTATATAAATAAATTCTATATAACTTGGAGTTCATCCAATTCAAGCACCTGAAAAAGATCAGTTCAGCATGTAAATAGACTTCTACAACGATAATAATTTTATATTTCACTATTTTTTCTCTATTTGCATTACCTAAATCCATAAACATAAGCAAAAATGACATTTCATTCTAACCTCCGTGAAACGATACAAGATGAGTTTACTACTCAATGGATGAATTGTCCAGATTATTTCCCTGAATCAAAAAAACAATTTTCTTATATAGAAAAGCGTATCTGGGAAACTAAATTCAATCACTTTCTACGTGTCATAAAAAAAGAGTTTCATCTTGATAAGCCAAATAAAGCCAGACTTATAAAACTATCTAAAGCCTTTTTTGAAAACAACCTGTCTTATCCTAATGAGCAGTTAACACTTATTTTTTCAGACGAAATGCTTTATGCCACTAAGGATTTTTTTCAAAAAGCCCTGGACTTTGATAAGGAATTAACCAATGAGGAAATTTTTCAAGCGCTTAGGAATGCTTGGGTTATGCTTGGATTGCAATCATTTTTTGGGAAAGAGATCAAAATAACAGCATCTGTTTTAGCTTATAGTTTGTTGTATCCCTACACCGATAACTTAATTGATAATCCTATTATTAGCAAGGCTGACAAGTTAGATTTTAGTAATCGCTTTGCTCATAGATTAAATGGAAAACATGTTGAGGCTGATTCTCAATTAGAAGTCCGTATATTCAGCTTAGTTAGCATGATAGAAAGTGAATTTGAAAGAGAATCACATTCTGAACTATATGAAAGTCTGCTGGCTATTCACAATGCACAAACCCAAAGTATGCAACTCGTCAATACAAAATCGGATTTATCAGAAGATGATTATTTTCAGATTTGCATTGATAAAGGTGCCACATCGGTTATTGCTGATGGTTTTCTAGTTATGGGGAATCTGGATAAAAAACAATATCGTTTTCTTTACGAATATGGGGCTTATCTTCAAATTTTAGATGATCTTCAAGATGCAAGAGATGATTTCAATGAAGGTATCAAAACCTATTTCTCAAAAGATCTAACTCATACCAAACTTGACAAATTAATGTGCAAAACTTATTATTTGGGAAAATCGTTTTATAAAAATCTTTCCGAATGGTATCCCACTGAAATTAGCTTTCATGATCTTATTCAAAGAAGTTTTGGCTTCCTGCTTTTAGCATCTGTATTTCAAAATCAGGCTGACTTTAGCGAAGATTTTGTTCGACTAATCGAAAAACACGCTCCATTCCGTTTTTCATTTCTACACAAGAAGAAAATAGAATTGGAACCTTTTCAAAATCGCCTAATAGAAAAACTAGAAAACTATAAGGAAAAGGAATTCATTTTTTAAACCCATTTACAAAGTTCCAAACTTAAGTTTCATATTTCTGTCGTACATGATAATGCTACCGGCCACAGATACATTCACACTTAATCGTGTATCGAACTTAACCAAATGATGAGATTTATCGATAGCATTCTTAGTTAATCCATTATCCTCTGCACCTAGCAGGTAAACACATCGTCGGGGATGCTTGAACTCTTCTAGAGCCACGGCTTTTTCATCCAACTCTACCCCTACCAAAACAGCTCCTTTAGGCAAATGCTGATAAAAATCATCAAAGTTCTCGTAATGAAAATAGGGCATTGCTCCTACTGCCTTATGCGTATCGCAAGCTTGTTTTGCATATCGCTTACCAACTGTAAAAATAAAACTAGCACCCATATTCTGAGCTGAACGCCACAGTACACCCAAATTCTCAGGTGTTTTTCCATTCTGTATGCCAATACCAAAAAATCCTTGCTCTAATGTATCAATCATTACTTATTTATCTTTCTTATTTGAGGCGCAAATATAAGGCTATTCAGATTTGATGCAAAGAATAAAAGCTGCCCTTTTCAGAACAGCTTCTCTTAATTATCTTATCCCAATTGGAATCGTTAATTCAACCAGGAATTGTTCTCCCGTTCATAACCTATACTGGATTCATAACCATGTCCAGGATAAACCAAAGTGCTATCTGGCAAAACCATCAGTTGTGTTTTTATGCTATTGAGCTCCATTTGGGTGTATTTCTCATCTTCCTCATCAGTTTTACCAGGCGTACTGCCAATTCCTTCTTTCTGTAAGGTATCACCCGTAATCAGAATATCAGCAATGTGAATGGCAATACTTCCTTTTGTATGACCAGGAATATGATAAAGCTTCAGACTTTTAAATCCGGCAATCTCAGGAATATTGTTCTCATCGCAAAAAGTTATTTCAGCTCTATTTCGATACATATAAGCTTCCTTTGTATGTGCATAGATTGCAACCTTATAAAGTTTCTGATAATGTGCATTACCTCCCACATGATCGCCATGCCCATGTGTATTGAAAATAGCTTGCACCTTAAGTTTATTCGTACTTATAAAATCCTCAATTTGTTGATCGACTTTACCTGGATCTACTATTATAGCATCCTTTGAATCCATATTATACAGAACATAGCCATTTTGCCAAAAATCATTGCCATGATCAATATCAATCATTTGTATTTTATACTGAGCATTTACCAGGGAGCTTATCATTAGAAATAAGACAAGTAAAAACGCGGAATATTGTTTCATCATGACTTTTACATTATAAAGTTTAAAGAATTTAAGACCTTAATATAAAAAAGAAAAATGGAAATTTAATAAAAGATTTGGGTCAGTGACTGTATCTCTTCACATAGACTAATCCTATGGAGATAGTAATCTACTATAAACTTATGCTACAATTAAATATTCTTAGCACAAGCTTAGGCAAACCAATAGAAATGTAGTCCAAATTTAACATCTAGAAAACATAGGAATCGCCTAATCATCTATCCAAACAACTCAGTATTAGAAGATCTAAACAAACTCAATTAAAGAACTATTAAACATCACTTTATTCAATACGAAAAATAAACAAACATAAACATTATACTTATTTATATTTTTTTTCATTAACTTAAACAACACATCTATAGCCATATTATATCATGAAATTTCGCCCTGAATCTGAAAATATCAATACCAACTCAAGTAGGTTGGCAGATATCGTTCGTATCGTGTTTGAAAATACAGCAACAGAATATGGACATGAATACTTTAGACAGATGGTTCTTCACTTGGCTAAATGTCTTGCTGCCGATTATGCTTTTATTGGAGAGCTTGATAAGAGTAATAGCAACATTATTAAAACTCTTGCATTTATTGAAAAAGGTAAGATCGTAAAAAACATATCATATCAACTTCAACATACGCCGTGCGAAAATGTGGTTAATAAAGTTCCTAGCTTTTACCCTACAAATGTCGCGAATCTATTCCCAAAAAATACCTTTCTCAACGAAAATGGAATAGAAGCCTATCTGGGCATTCCACTTTTCAACTCTAAAAAAGAGCCTATTGGTTTAATATGCTGTATGTTTAAGGATGTGGTTAAGTATCCAGAGCTAGTTGAGGATGTTATTCAAGTTTTTTCGTCCCGTATTTCTACGGAAATAGAACGTGTTAATTTGGAAGAGAAACTTCGAAAAAGTGAAAATCGTTTTCGTCATATTGCAAAAAATATGAATGCCTGGATTTGGGAAATAGATCCGCATGGAAAATATGTTTATACTAGTCAAAAAATAAAAGACATTTTAGGTTATCATCCCGCTGAACTTGTAGGGAAAAGATATTTCCATGAATTCTACTCTGGAACAAATTTAGAAGACAATAAGGCCTATTTATATGATCTTTTTCAAGAGAAGAAAATTTTAAATGGACTAGAAAATCAAAAACGAAATAAAAATGGCGAAACAGTCTGGATAAAAACATATGGAGGTCCAATGATCAGCCCAAACGGTGAATTCGAGGGCTACAGAGGTACCTCAATTGATATTACAGAGCAAAAGAATACGGAACTGCATATTCAAAATCAGAATGAATTTTTAAGAACGGTATTAAACTCTCTGAACTATCCTTTCCATATTGTAAACATAAAGGACTTTACTATAAGCCATTCCAATGATTCTAGTTCACATTTAAACGATACAAATAAATTAACCTGTTACCAAGTTTCTCACAATAGAGAGTTTCCTTGTTGCGAAACAGAACACTCTTGTCCTCTTCAAATCGCAGTAAAATCAAGAAATTCATGTATTGTTGAACATGACCATACAAATGAGTATAGTGTCAAGTATCCTTGTGAAATACACTGTCATCCCATATTCGATAAAGAAGGTAATGTGTCACAGGTCATTAAATACAGCATTGACAAAACGGAAAGAGAGCATGCTAACTGGACTATTGCACAGAGAGTTAAAGAACTCCAATGTATACATCAGATTTCTCAGGCTCTCGAAAAACACAAAAATCATCCAGATAACAACTACAATAATTTAATTAATGTTATTCCAACTGGCTTTCAACACCCCGAAATAACTGGCTGTTCCATTTTAATCTATGGTACTGAATATAAAACAAAAAACTTCTGCTCTAGCCTCTGGAAATTAGAAAGTCCTCTTTACAATGGAACGAAGTTGGTCGGAAAAGTGAGAGTTTGTTTCAATCAAAAAACAAATACAAACCCTTTCTTAAAGGAAGAACAAGAATTGCTCGAAACAATTAGTCAACAGCTATCTGTCTTTATTAAACAACAACACAATAAGAAGCTACAAGATGTTATTTACAAAATATCTGAAGCTACAAACACGACTAAGAACCTACACGATCTAATAGGGATTATCCATCATCAATTAAAATCTTTAATTGATGCCAGTAATTTTTATGTCGCTTTGTATGACGAGAAGAATAAACGTTTTACAATACCTTACTCTATTGACAAAAAAGTTGACTTATTTTCCTTTCCGGCAGGAAAAAGCCTGACCCAATATGTACTACAAAATAAAAAACCAAAACTGATTACTCGTGAGATACTAGATGAACTGGAAAAGAGTGGCGAGGTTGTTTCAGTAGGTCAGCGATCTAAAGTTTGGTTAGGAGTACCTATGATCATTAAAGGAAAAGCCTTTGGAGTTCTGTCTGTTCAAAGCTATCATGACGAAATTATGTACGATCACAAAGATCTTGAAATTCTAGAATTTATCTCGAATCAAATTAGTATTTCTGTGCAACGAAAAATGGCAGAAGATGATCTAAAAAGTGCGCTATTGAAAGCACAGGAGTCTGATCAATTAAAAACAACTTTTCTTTCTGTCATTTCCCATGAATTAAGAACTCCTTTGAATGCTATCATTGGGTTCTCTGAATTAATCACTACAGAAAGTAATAATAAAGAAACTCGAAATTTCGCAAGCCTAATCAATCAAAGTGGTTATGATTTGTTGGGTATCATTGACAATATATTAAACATCACCCAACTGGAAGATAATAGCATAAAAATCAACAAAAATAAATTTCAAGTAAAAGACCTATGTACAAGTCTACTAGATAAAACTCAAAATGAGCAAAGAAACGCAAAAAACAAACAACTAACGTTCAATTTTAGACCTTCACCTGCTTACCTTGAAATTAGTATTGAAACAGATAAGGATAAATTATTCAAAATTCTTTACAACCTGCTTAACAATGCTGTCAAATTTACACAAGAAGGAGAAATTGAGTTAAGTTATTTAGTGGAGAATAAAGAAGATATTCCACATGTAAAATTCACAGTTAAAGACTCAGGCATTGGAATATCACCAGATAAACAGGATATTATTTTTAAGCTGTTCAGACAGGAGGATGATACACAATCACGTAAATTTGAAGGAACAGGTATTGGCTTATCTGTTGCAAAAAAATTCACCGAACTTCTTAATGGCTATATAGAAGTACAATCAGAACTAGGTAAAGGTTCTAAGTTCTCTGTTTGGATTCCCATAGAACCATGTTATTCTACTTCCAATTAAAAAGGCAACATTAATTCCTTCAAATCCAACTATTCTTAAAATTAGTATCATGGTTAATCAGAAACTGTTAATACTAACCACTCAGTAGCAAATAGACTGTAGTTCTTCCCTTAAGGCATTCAGTTTATTCTTGCTTAGATTTAATTGTTCTAGGTGTGACATATCATTTAAAAGTTGAGAACAGGTCACAATTCCTTGTTTCATGAGTATCTGTTTTTCCTTCCTATTCAATTTATGCAATATTGTAATAGGATATAATTTCAATTCCTCAACCCAATATTTCAGTCCTTTGTTTTGAGGATAATCCCAAGCCAATAAATGAATACCATTATTCTTGCAATATGAAATAGAATCATCAGAAAAGCGCGTGTTAGTCACCACCCATCCAGCAAAAGACAGCCCTTGGTATTCCTCCATAGCTCCTCGTTTTCGAATAATATCATTCACCCTAGAATGTACATATAAAGGAACCTGTACGCTCACCTGTTTCCCTTGATCCTTATGATATTTGCATTCAACCAAATTCTGAACCTGATTCTTAGAAGCAATAACATCCATTTCATGAGTCACAGAATAACCATCAACCACCACTCCGACCTCTATATTGTATCCTTGCTTTTCAAACAACTGACCAATAAACTGCTCAAATGGATAACCAGTTGGGCCAAGAGCAATAATAGCTTCTTTCAATCTATAGCGCATTGCAGAATGAGCTCTTTCACGTTTTAGAATTTTAAAAGCTCGTGAATAGATTTTCTTCGTCGTAACACCTGAGTAAATCCAAAGTCTAATATCATCTACAATTTTTGAAATGGTGGCCTGCTCTGCACCAGCATTTCGTAAGGAAGCCTGCAGCTTTTCTATAGCAAAAGGCTCATCATCACCCGAGGCTTTTCTAACAAAAATCTGTTTATCCATTCTGCCTATTTCACTCATTTTTTTTACAGATAATTAGTTCATTAGTTAGTACTTGATGTACATTTAAGGATACCTATTTCTTTTACATTTAGTATAGATTATTTAAATCTAAAAAAAATAATCCATTAAGGCCTCTTTTTTTCAATCTGATACCCCTAAGTGTTAAAAATCATCAATAATCAATACTTCAGAAGCAAGCTATATATTTTGGCATAGTGTTTGATTTTATATCGTAAATTATTAGAAACTAAATTTTAAAAACATGAAAAAATCCATATTAATAATCATCCTTATTAGCTTAACATTTGGAATTTATGCTCAAGACAAGAAAACGGAATTAACACGAAAGCAAAAGAAAGAACTCAGAAAGCAAGAGCAAAAAAAGATTGAACACGAAATGAGTGAAGCTTTAGCAATCAGCCTAGACAACAAACAATGGGTATTAGAAGCTACGCAATTATCTAATAGAAAAGGTTATTCAAAATTTGTTGATAACAGTCTGAATTTTATTGCCCTTAATGGCGACAAGGCTTTTATTCAATTAGGATCGAACTCACGATTAGGTCCCAACGGAGTAGGTGGAATTTCAATAAAAGCACGCGTAAGTAAATATGAGCTTATCAAAAATGAAAAAAACGGTAATTATTACATAAGTATTTACATCTCATCAAATGTTGGAACATTTGATATCAAGTTGGACAGTAATGCCAGCGGACAAATTGCATCGGCTAAAATACAAGGCAACACTTCTAGAAGAATAAAATACACAGGGCAGTTAATTCCTTTAAATAACTCAAATGTATTTAAAGGCACACCTCTTTTTTAAAATTAACTCACAAGTAAAAAAAGGATCGTTCAATTATGAATGATCCTTTTTTTATTCAACAAAACATAAGTAACACTAACACAACCGACTGCCTATTAAATCATGAAATTGTCTCCGAATCAACCCTCTCTTTCTCCCAACTATAACTTAGACACTCTAAGTCTTTATTAGCCAATTTCAATTAAAATATCATTCAATGATTACACCTACTAAATGATCTCATTAAATAAAGGTTGATGATATTAACAGATTGTTGTAAATTGAATAGGTATTAAACAGGCTAACAGTCTAGATATTTAATCGATTTTCAAAACACATCTACATTAAGTATATACCATAGAATGAGTTGTGCCTGTTCTACTTTTTCAAAGCTAAAGAATCTAATTTTCAGAATTAAAAGATAGAGGATTATGGAGGGAACATTAAAAGGAATAATGGAAAAGCACCACTTAAGTGATGAAAGGTTTTCAATTATTGAAAAAGAAAACTTATTACCCTTAGGCTTATTAAACCGATTACATTCTAATTACCCAAGCTATTCAGTAATTATGGATTCTCCTGAATTCATGTTTAATACAAGAAGTCATTACGCCGGACTAGAAGGGTTTAGAGAAATTGTAGGGGTCCTCAATAAACATGGTATTGATATTGGTTTTATTCAAGAACGTGAGCTTTTTATACTTGTTTATCGTTTTTTGGCAACAAAATTTGTTCTGAATTCTATTAACTGGCAAAATTTTGAAAATGATTCTCTTTTTCATCTCGTATTTCCTCAGCCAGGTATGATAAACCCGCATACAGTAAAAGTGTACAATGAGGCCAAAAGTGAAGAATCTAGACAAACATTAATCAATGATTATATCCGAAAAAACACAAACCCTCACGATGGCAAGCAACAACTAAACAAACCCTGGTTCGAAAATGAGGAAGGTGAATTGGTCATTCTGGAAGGTAGTCAGCATAAATACCCACAGTGCCAGCTTATATTCGATCAAACAACACAATCTTGTTTTTCCTTTTGTACCTATTGTTTTCGTCATGCGCAAGTAAGAGGTGACGAAGACATGTTTAACCAGCTCGATATTAAACCAATTCATGATTACTTAAAAAATCATAAAGAAGTTACTGATATGCTGCTTACCGGTGGCGATGCTGCTTATATGCCCTTTGAACGACTCAGAGATTACACCATGCCTTTAATCGAAGATCAGGAACTCTCTCATATTAAAAGCTTACGAATTGGCTCCAGAGCCTTAAGCTATCAGCCTGAGATGTTTTTAACAAAGGATTATAATAGAATTCTGGATCTATTCCGAACTTTAACGGATCATGGAGTTCAAGTTGTATGGATGTCACATTTTTCTACACCACGAGAAGTATTAAATCCGTTAACTATTGCTGCAATACGTAGGCTCCGCTTATATGGAGTTATCGTAAAAAGTCAAAGTCCAATGATGAACCATATCAGTTTATTCACCGATAACAATGGCGAAGTTGACATAGAACGTTCCGCTCAAAACTGGATTGATCTTGGAAATGTGTTTGCGATGTTATCTGTAGGATTTCATTCAATTTACTGTGCACGACCAACAGGTGAACATCACTACTTTACGGTTCCTCTTTCTGAAATAAATAAAGTGTTCAGTAAAGTTTACCGTTCTCTCCCCTCTATAAACCGTCCATCTAGATATATTACAATGACGTCATCGGCTGGAAAAACATCTATTCTAGGTACAGTTAGAGTTAATGGACAAAAAGCTTTTGTCTTAAAATTCAACGAATCGAGAAATATGAAATGGATGGATCAGGTCTTTTTAGCCAAATACAATGAACTTGAGAATACAGTTGAAAATCTCGTCCCGTTTGAAGGAGAAAAACACTTCTTCGAAGATGAACTAATACAAATAGAAAACGACAAACGAGAAGCTCTACTTAAAAGGATGAAAGAATAATGATTAAGACTACAGATGATGATAAACAAAATTGTAAAATCAACAACTGAAGCTGTTGCCGATATTTTTGACGGTGCTGTCGTCATGATCAGCGGATTTGGTGAAGCTGGTAGCCCCATTGAACTCATACACACTCTCATTGATCAAGGCGCAAAAGATCTAACAATTATCAGTAATAATACGGGAAGTGGCAATGTCGGACTTGCTGCACTTATCGAGCATAAACGAGTTAAAAAAATGATTTGCTCTTTTCCAAGAACAGCGAATTCTACGGTTTTTCCTGATTTATATACAAAAGGCGAAATCGAACTTGAACTCGTACCTCAAGGTACATTAGCCGAAAGAATTAGAGCTGGTGGTGCTGGTATTCCCGCTTTTTACACGCCAACCTCGGTGAATACACCATTGGCAGAAGGCAAAGAATCTCGTGTTTTTAATAATACAAACTGTGTAATGGAATATGGCATTAAAGCTGATTTTGCTTTAGTAAAATGTGAAGTTGCAGATCGCTATGGGAATTTAACTTACAACAAAACAGCACGAAATTTTGGACCTATTATGTGTACAGCCGCTGAAACAACAATTGTTCAGGCAAAACGAGTAGTCAAATTGGGTGATATCAATCCAGAATGCGTTGTTACGCCTGGCATCTTTGTAAAAAAGGTGGTAAAAGTCAGTGATCCCGCAAATGAATCAAAGCTTGTATCAGAAAACAGGAGGTATCCATGGAGTTAAAGAATAAGCCCAAAGGCTGGAACAAGAATGAAATGGCACAAAAAGTAGCCTTAGACATTCCAGATGGCGCCTATGTGAATCTAGGCATAGGAATACCTGAATTAGTAGCTGACTTTGTCCCAGAAGGCAGAGAAGTCATCTATCATACCGAAAATGGGTTGCTGGGAATGGGGCCCGTACCTGAAGTCGGCAAAGAAGATCCAGAACTCATAAATGCTGGGAAAAAGAATGTCACCAGCATAGAAGGTGCTTGTTTTTTTCATCATGCTGACAGTTTTACAATGGTTAGAGGCAAGCATATTGATATCTGTGTTCTTGGAGCCTTACAAGTTTCGCAAAAAGGAGATCTTGCCAACTGGTCGACCGGTAAACCTGATGCTGTTCCTGCAGTAGGTGGCGCAATGGACTTGGTTGCAGGAGTAAAAACCATATTGGTGATTACGAAACATACAACCAAAGATGGTAAACCTAAAATCATTAGAGACTGCACCTATCCCCTCACAGGGAAAGAGGTTGTAAATCGAATTTATACAGATTTAGCAATTATTGATGTCAACCCTCACGGCCTATTTGTAAAAGAAATGGCACCAGGCATTAATTTCGACTATTTACAAGAACAAACAGAAGCCAAACTAAATCAGTACGATTAAGAGGATAATTTAGACAAACTCAATTTATTTTCAACTATGGATCCTAATCATAGCAATATAAAAAACAGGAAACGAACTAGCGAAGAGATTTACCATCAGGCTTGTAAGATAATCCCTGGAGGAGTTAGTCGGAATACCATTTTTCATAAACCCTATCCTCATTATATCAGCCATGCAAGCGGCTGTTATACGACTGATATTGATGGGACTCAGAGAATTGATTTTGCTAATAATATGGCTGCCCTAATTCATGGTCATACTCATCCTGAAATTGAAAATGCAATTATTAATCAAATCAAAAAAGGAACGGCCTACTCAATGGCAACTGAAACTGAAGTTCTTTACGCTCAACAATTGTGTGACAGGGCTCCATCCTTCGAAAAAATACGATTTGTCAATTCTGGTACAGAAGCCGTTATGGCAATGATAAAAACAGCTAGAGCATTTACGGGAAGACCCAAAATTGCCAAAGCCGAAGGAGCTTATCATGGGACTTACGATTTTGCTGAAGTTAGCCAAACGCCCAAACCTACAAACTGGGGTAATATAGATAGTCCTAATAGTGTTGCTTTGGCTACAGGAACTCCTCAAGCTGTACTTGACAATGTCCTCATTTTCCCCTACAATGATATAGAAAGAACATTAGCGATATTGGACAAAAATGCCAATGAACTTGCCTGTGTTTTAATTGATCTCGTACCTCATCGAGTTGGGCTCATGAAAGGAGATCATGAATTTATTAATGCCATTTATGAATGGACTCGTAAAAATGATGTCCTAATTGCTTTCGACGAGGTCGTTACTTTTCGTGTAAATTACGGAGGTGCGCAACAGAATTATAACATAAAACCTGATCTTACTGCTTTAGGAAAAATTATTGGAGGTGGATTTCCTATTGGTGCCTTTACAGGACGTGCAGATGTCATGAAGGTACTTGATCCAAGCGAAAACAAGCTACTATTCCCTCATTCGGGAACTTTTTCGGCTAACCCTGTATCTATGACGGCAGGACGAATTGCCATGGAAATGTTCAATAAAGAGGCAATTCTTAAACTTAATACATTAACACAAAAAGCCATAAATCAAATAAGAGAAGCCATAAAAATTGCAGATGTACCTGTCTCTATAACCGGAGCTGGATCTATGTTCCGATTACATTTAAAATCAGTAGCTCCTACAAGCTTTCGTGAGGCCTATCAAACAAAAGAAACCAAATTGCTTATTAATGAAATGCTGGACTATCTTTTTTTTAAGGAAAATATCATGATGATTAACACCCTAGCTTGTATGTTCTCAACAGTTATTAAACAAAAGGAGGTTGATATTTTATCTCAGGCTTTCTTAAATATGTTTAAACAATTTAAGTCACAACTAGATACATTTCAATAATTATAAAAAAGCACTATGACTGAAGTCTATATATTTGATGCTGTTAGAACACCCGTAGGTAAATATGGAGGTTCTCTATCGTCAGTAAGAGCTGATGACCTTGCCGCAATACCTTTAAAGGCATTGATGGAAAGAAATCCTAATATTATCTGGGCTGATATCGATGATGTTTTAATGGGTTGCGCCAATCAGGCTGGGGAAGATAATCGAAATATTGCCCGTATGGCGCTATTACTTGCAGGATATCCTGCAAGCATACCTGGAGCTACAATCAACCGACTATGTGGTTCAGGAATGGATGCCATTGGAACAGCTGCAAGAGCTATAAAAGCTGGTGAAGCTGAGATCATAATTGCAGGAGGAATTGAGAGTATGTCTCGTGCACCTTTTGTGATGGGGAAAGCACCAAATGCTTATTCAAGATCTCAAAACTTTCACGATACCACCATCGGATGGCGATTTATAAACTCAAAATTAGACGCCAAATATGGAACCGAGTCGATGATAGAAACAGCTGAAAATATAGCTTGTGATTTTAATATTAGCCGTAAAGATCAGGATAAATTTGCTCATTGGAGTCAAGAAAAAGCACACGCAGCCCAAAATTACGGATTCTTTGCTGATGAAATTATCCCTGTTCCAATTCCTCAACGCAAAGGTGAACCTATAGTAGTGAATAAGGACGAACATCCCAGACTCAGTTCACTGGAAAAATTGGCATCCTTAAAAACCTTAATTCCTGAAAGTGGAAGCATCACAGCAGGGAATGCATCAGGAGTGAATGACGGTGCAGCAGCAATGATTATAGCCTCTGAAAATGCTGTAAAGAAGTTTGGATTGCAAGCTAAAGCTAAAGTTCTTGGCATGAAAACTGCGGGGATTTCACCTCGGATTATGGGAATCGGTCCAGTACCAGCAACAAATATGCTTTTAAGCCATTTAGGCTTAACGCTCGACCAAATGGATATTATCGAACTTAATGAGGCCTTCGCAGCCCAAGCACTCGCGTGCATTCGCGAACTTGGACTTAACGATCATGATTCACGGATCAACCCATTAGGTGGAGCCATAGCTTTGGGACACCCTTTGGGAATGAGTGGAGCTCGGATTGTAACATCAGCCCTATATCAACTTCAGCGATCTAACTCAAAAAAAGCGCTTTGCACCATGTGCATTGGTGTTGGGCAAGGAATTGCAATAATTCTTGAGAAGGCTTAAAGCTTAATTGTATCATAGAGTTAGTCTAACAAAGCGAACAGATTTCCAAATAACACAATAAACTAAGAAGTTATGACAAAAATAAATATCGCAAATACCGATTCTGATTATGAAATTATCTCTGATCTGGCAACTACAATATGGAAAGAACATTATCCAAATATTATTGGAAACAAACAAATTGATTACATGCTAAAAAAATACCAAACGGTTGAAGCTATAAAAGATCAAATTGAAGAAGGTGCCTTATACTATCTAATCACTCACCAGAGTTACCCCGTTGGTTATCTCTCGTATTACAAGAAAACAAATACCTTATTTTTAAATAAAATATACATTTTAAAAGCATCTAGAGGAAAGGGTATTGGCAAAAAGGCCATGCACTATCTGCAAACAACAGCTGAGCATTTAGGATACCATACTATATCACTTACAGTTAACAAAAAAAACTTGGCTACTATTAAGGCCTATGAAAAAATGGGATTTAAGGAAACCAGAGAAGTGGTGATAGATATCGGTAATGGCTTTATTATGGATGATTACATCATGGCAAAAGAGATTTGATTACAAGATTAATCTTCAATCAAAAATTTATCAACATAGTATCCATAATTAACTAGCTTTGCAAAGCTCTTTATACTGACTTTCAAAATTAAATAACAAATCGAAATAAGTTAAGGACAAGACATCCACCATAATTAACAACAAGCAAATTCTTGCAAATCATTATATGATCAAAAAATGAAGAAATACAGATTTAAGCACCAGAACGAAGAAGAAATCAAAGCTTATATTAAAGCTAATAAGCTAGATGCACAGAAAACAGATTCTGGTTTATACTACTCAATTTTCAAGGAGGGTGACGGCAAGCATCCTAGCCCTGATTCAAATATAACAATTGCCTATTTTGGCTACTTTACCAATGGTGATGCTTTTGACCAAAATGAATCCTTAGAAATTAATATGTCAGAAGTTATTCCTGGTTGGATAGAAGGAATCCCATTTTTCAAGGAAGGAGGAGAAGGTATTTTACTGGTTCCAGCTCATTTGGCTTATGGAATAGAGGACCATGGTTCAATACCAGGAGGTTCCATTCTAATCTTCGACATACAGCTCATTTCTGTTAATTAGAACGAATTTTTCGAATTGATATTTTGACTTTTTATTAAAGTCACACTCTCTATCAAATCTAATAAAAAAGACCTGACAAACCGATAAATCGGTTTTGCCAGGTCTTAATATATTATCTTAAGCTTGTGATGAAAATCTAGATACGTTTCATCATGGCTTCTATTTCTCTAACCTGAGCTGATAAATGCTTCTGTTTATCTAGCTTTTTTGCTTCAGTTAAGTAGTGTCTAGCCAAAGTCTTATTTCTCTGAGACAAAGCAATACCCGAAAGATTCAACTTTGCTACTGCTTGATCTGTCTTCATTCTTAGACCTGTTTTAAGTGCTTTTTTGAAAGCTTTATCAGCCTTAGAATTGTTTTGTCTTTGTGACTCAATCAATCCTGACAGATAATAGTAATAAGCTTCCTGCCCCTTAATCATTCTTTCAGGATGTTTTACACGATCCAATACTCCAGCTGCTTTTTCAAAATTATTTTTTCTCACAAAATAAAAAGCCATCAGGTTCATTATATTCTTAAAATGAAATAAAACGAAGAAACCTGAAACGACAAGCGACCAAACGCCTAATGAAATCATTCCCTCTACAAAAAGGAAGATAGATCCTAAAAATAAAATTCCGGCAATAATCAACCGAAGGTATTTTCTTATCATGATAGATATTTTAATATTTAATACTACAAAACAAACGATTTTTTAATATAAACAAGCATGTTATACTCGTATTTTTTCTAATAATTTACCTGCTTAGCTTAAGTCAAACCGTACAAAAAGTCATATAAGTTCTGTATTAGCTTCTGTACAACCAATTTGCATAGTTACATGTAATCATCTTCTAACTTTTATTTTTCTTAAATAAAAGAATCTACATGTCCTTAATGATATGACACGAAAAAATATTGAATATTAAATAGTGCCAATTATAAGCAAATGACCACTTGTTAAGATCAATTAATAAATAGAAAAATATTAAACCTCGCTTAATAACTAGAAATACAAAAGACCCTATTTTAGCTTAAAACAGGGTCTTTTTGTTATAATTTAAACTAAAAACATCTATTGAAATTCTACAAAATTCCCAATGGATCATGTATCACAGGCTCAAACATTTCTGCATTCGCTAAAGATATACCAAAACCTAAATTAAAAACTGACGTTTTTTCATTACATGAAGGACACATTGGTACAACTTTCACCCCGTTTACGTTCTCATTCATGATATGAGCACCAATAGTTGGCTCATTTGAGCACTTAGATACAGAGCACTTATCAGGCCATGATCTACCTGTAGAATCTATCCAATGTTGCTTCCAAGATTCGTTAGTACAATCATTTACTGCTATTCCATTCGTTTTTTTCCAATTTCTGGGAGTAACTGACATAATCACTTTCTTTTATGGTTAGTAATCTAAATAAAAGGGTTAAACTTTACTTTAAATTGATACAGAATCGCTAGTTATTAATTAAGAACAACTCACTATTGTATCACATTCTTCTTATTTCCTATATTCTTTTCCTATGATTCTATTAATGCGACCTACTGCTTCAGTTTAATTAATTCTCAACAAATTTCTTAAACCTAACTCAACAGATAGGCAATCGCTATAAGTCTCATATTTTTTTAACTTGATATATTTATATTCTTTATAAAACTTAAATCAAGAGTAAAACTAATAGGATTATTCAAAAAACTAGCTTGTCAAATCTGTCAAATTGAATCATTTATAAAAACATGATAAAAGTCTTGTATGTAAATATTTTTATCAGTGAAATACACTTTGAATAAATAAAGTAAGAGATCTGCTTAGCCAATTGTAAATTATACCCCCTCATTAAAAGAATAAACCAGCCATTTAAGCGATATTAAATGATCCAGTTTGCTGATATCTAATTTTAAATAACACACAATACCACTAAAATTGCAATGCAAACAACATGACGTTTCTTTCATAATTATAAGTTTAAAGCAAAATCTATTTTAGCTGCTTCCATTCTATCATAGTTATTCAATCTCAAGAAAGCTCTTATATTCCTACATAAGGAATCCATTTGATTATACGGTAAGAAATACAAAACCATAAGAACTTCAAAAAACTTTGCTTTTTTCATTGAACTACACCCAAAAACTTGAGATAATTTCTAAATAAAAAAAACCAGACAAGTATTAAAATACTGTCTGGTCTGAATGTGTAATTAATATCTAGGAAGCCCTATTGTTGGTATTCTGAAACTTTAAATGATTTCTGTAAATTGTCTTGAAGTTTTGAAATTTCAATGCCAATTGTTTTTAGGGTTTGTTTATCGATATCAGTTAAGTTAATCAATAAGACAGAATTAACTGGCCAGTCATTATCCAAAAGTAAATCAACCTGCCACTTAATACGTAAATGCATCAGGAAGTTGTACATCTTCTCAATCTCCTCTCCCCTTTTCTCTGAAATTTCGCCGAGCCCCATCAATTGATTTAATCGTAATAAGCTGTTGGTTTCTGGAATTGAGTTATACAGAGCCAGAATTCGCAAGTAGCCAATAATGGGTACAAGGAACTGCTTAATGTCAACTCTTTTCTTATCGATACACGGTTTCTGTCGAATTACAGTCTTAGCCAATTGATTAAAGAAAGTGATATTTCCATTTAAAGTTTCATACACATGATCAAACAATTGATCTACCAATCTATTATCGCCATAAATTAATCGCAGATCGAAAAATATAGAACTATCTAATACATTAGCCATATCAGGATTGTTAATCCAATTGGAGAAGTAATCTTTCCATACATTAATATCATTACACCACTCTGGATTTCCTGCCATTAAATCACCTTTACATCGAGAATAACCTATTGCGTGCAAATTTTCGTTTACAATCTCCGATAAACGTAAAAAGTAGTTCTTATTCTCTTCCGAATGATTTTCAAAAATAATAGCATTATCCTGATCGGCTTTTAAAGTCTGCTCGCCTCGGCCTTCGCTACCCATGGCCACAAAAGCAAATTCACATGGAGCCTCTCCAACTTCCTTTAAAGCAATTTCTATTATTCTAGAATTAATCGCATCGGCTATAGAGGTAATCGTGCGCGATATACTATTAATATTATCAGTACTTGTGAAAATAGCTTGTATTAAGACAGGTACTTTTTCATAAATTCGTTTCAGGTCACTTATAAGGAAACAAGCATTAATCTCACGAATTAGGTAACTTAGAGAATTGCGTTGCATTTCCAAACATTGCTTATTACTGATATGACCAATAATCTCTCCGTAATTGTTTTCAACCAATAAATGCGTAATATCTTTTTGTTCAAAGAGTAAAACAGCTTCATAAAGAAGTGCATCCTGATTGATTGTTTTTACGGGTGAGGTCATTACAGAATAGATGGGCTTATCCGCAGCCGCATTTTTTGCCAAAACCCGACTCCTTAAATCCGTATCAGTAACAACTCCAATTATATCTTCTTTTTCCTTAACACAAATTAATTTCGATCGGTTATCGGTCATAATTCTGGCAACATCATTAACCGTATCGCTTAGACTGCAGGTTACATTCTTATTAATCAGATTGAGTACAGGCTGATTCATAAGCTGTAAGGATAATTGAATATCATCAGATATTTTTTGAGCATCCAACCTTAAACGTTTTTGCTCTGTTACATTTCGTACTGCAATAATATATCCAATCTGTCCCGAATGCTTTATCTGAGTTGCTGAAACGACTACATTCTCCATGCCTACCTTGGCACTTAGCAATTCTGTCTCGAAAGTATAAGTCTTCATAGGATTATCTATCATTGCAACCAAATCGTCCCAACTCTTTCGAAATAACTTCGAGAAATCAATTCCAATTAAATCATCATTTTCGTCCTGTAATAAACTCATGAATTTGATATTGGTGAAAACAACTTTTCCCTTAACCAACATCAGAGTCCCCTCGGTCGAAGCATCAACTAGGCTCTTATATTTTTGAATTGATAATCTTAATTGCTCTTCAGCCTTCACTCGCTTATCCTCTATTGTCATAGACTGTCTTAAAATGTAGAATAAAATAATCACCATTAAGAGGACAATAACAAAAGAGACTTTTAATAAAGATTTCTTTAAATTCTTGATTTCAAGCCTAACATCATCAAGGTAAATACCTGTTCCAATTACCCAGTTCCAATCTTCAAAACCCTTTACATAGGATAATTTAGGTGCTATTTTTGAAGCATCATCCTTCCATTGCCAATAATATTCAATTGTACCTTCACCCTTCTCGCGAACCAATTGAGCCGCATCTGCAAAAAGTTTATTTTCATGATTATCTGCAAAATTTGACATATCCTTACCATTCAAATCAGATCGATATGGATGCATAATCATTACTGGACTTGATGAGATAATCCAAAAATAATCCTTCTGTTCTTTCCCGTACCTCATCTTGCCTACCTGCTCGGCGGCTGCCTGTTTAGCTTCCTCTAAAGATATCGATCCACTTTGGTAAGCATCTTTATACTCTGCCAATACACTCCATGCCGTATTAGTTAACTCCACTATTGTCTCCTTTTTACGATCCATCATACTCCGTTCAAACAATGGAATTATAATCACATAAAATGATACGATAAACATACTTATAGCAAGTAGTGTTGGTACAAATATGCTGTAAATAAACTTATTGGTTTTTGGATCCTTCATACTAAGGCTTGTATTATAGATATTAAATTGAACTTGAAAATAAAATATTTCTTATGAATTAACATCAATCACAATAGGTTGATTGGCATATTCGTACAAGGAATCAAGATTAGAGGAATTGACAAAAGTCGTACCTCCTTTTTTAATCATTCCATAACTTTCGTGTATATGACCAAAGATATGATATTGTGGATTCACTTCTTTAACTCTTGCTGTTAAATGTGGGCAACCACATGATTCTGATCGCCCATTCTTATCCAAAATGTTTTGGGGAGGTACATGAGTGATTAAAATATCGGTATCATTGGGAATTTCGTTCCAATGTCTTACAATAATTTTCTCGCTACGATTAAAAGCCCAATCTTTAAACCAGGGCTGAACGGGCGATCCCCATATCCTCATACCGTCAATTTCAACGCCAGAATCATTCAAATAATTAATTCCTTCAGGTATCATTTTTTTTATTTCTCTAGAAGTCGAATGCTCGAAAAAGAAATCATGGTTACCAGCTATCAAAACTTTATACTGATAATTTAGGGATGAAAACCAATTGATAAAATCGATAATTTGCTCTTTACTCCCCATCTCACTCATATCACCTGCATGAATAATCATATCTGCTGGAGCCAACTCGATTTCTTCATGCCTACCATGTGTATCTGATATACAGATCAATTTCATATTCCTTCTCTTTACCATTATATATAGAGGATGAAGATATTCATTTTTGATCTTTATTTTGGTTCGAACTCTTGATCTTTTCTAGAATTTATTGAACAATTCAATATTACTCCTGCTCATCGACATAATTACTAACAGCAGAAATTATCACCATTTAAAAATTTAACGTAAACGTCATTAAATTGAAGCCTATATTAGAATTCACATGTACACGCTGTCTGTGTACTCCATTGGTTTATTTTCTCGTCTCCCAACACATATTAGTATCAAAAGACACAACGATCAGTTTAATAAAAAATATCCCTTTTAGAATATAAACTTACGCTCTCGGTAAGGTTATAAGCTTAAACAATTTCAGAATTCACCCACTTTTTTTCACATCCTTTTCTTAAAATCTGAGTATAAAAAAAGGATACAAATCTTTACGATAAGTATCCTTAAATATTGAAGAACAGTTTAAAACTGTATCTGTATTATTTTTTAATCAAAGTCACATTCACAGCATTCATACCCTTAGGGCCACGCTCTGTTTCAAAGTTTACTTTATCATTTTCGTTCACTTGATCAACTAAACCATTGATATGAACAAAAATACTCTCACCTGTTTCAGAATCTTTAATGAATCCATACCCTTTACTTGTGTTGAAAAAAGTAACTGTCCCTTTACGTAGAGGATCTTCTACATAACCTGCATTACTATTTCTTGCACCTAGCACAATGCTATCTGCATCAACTTCAATTTTCTTAGTTGGATCTGGAGGAGTAGATGTTAGTTGACCATTCTCGTCAACGTAAACCAACATGTCTTCAAAAGATTGCCCACCACTGTTGGCTTTTCTTTCTTCTTTGCGTGCTTCTTTTTCTTTTCTTTTTTTGAGTTTTTTCTTTTCTAACTCTTTTTTACCGAATGTTTCTTTTGATCTGGCCATTTAATTATTTAGTTCTTATTACAATAATATACCTCGTTAATGTTTAGACTCATAACAACAAAGCCAAAAGTTCTAAACCTAACGGTGCTGCAAGATACGGAAATTATTCAACTTTTACATATTTTTTTCTAACTCATCATTAAAAATAGGATTTATATTTCACTGAATACCATTAAGAAAGTGAATTCTAAGTTGAATTATATGTTTATCATCAAATGTAAATTCAACAAGCACGGCTCTAAAGACTATCGACTTACGATTTAAATTAGGTTTAAATACGTTCATATCTTTTTAAAGCAGCAACCATCCTATCCAAGCCTTCAAGAATCACTGCTTGAGGTGAACCAATATTTAAGCGCATAAAGTTGCTGCCGTTTGAACCAAAAGATTTGCCTTTATTCAATGCAATCTCTGCTTCCTCAATCAAAATACGCTGCAATTTTTCTTCTTTTATGTTCAAATCAGAAAAATCCAACCATAAAAGATAAGTTCCCTCAGGTTCGACAACTTTAATAGAAGAAAGATTTTCGGCTAAATATGATTTTACTAACTCAACATTCGTTTTTAAATAAACCAACAATTGTTCTAACCATCCTTCACCATGTGTATAAGCAGCCTCAAAGGCGACACTACCAAAAACATTGGCACCTTCAATATGAAAACGAGAAGTAAGTGAACTGTATTTTTTATGCATTTGCTTATTAGGAATAATCACTACCGAAGTGGCTAATCCTGCTATATTAAAAGTCTTACTGGGTGCTACAAAAGTCAAACTATTATTTTTTGCATAATTACTAATCGTCGAGATTGGTGTATAATTATTAGGCTCAAATATAATATCTGAATGAATTTCATCTGCTAGAATCAATATATTGTACTCTTCACAGATATCAACCAATTCAGTTAGTTCAGCTTTTTTCCATACACGTCCCACTGGATTATGAGGATTTGAAATAATAATCATCTTTGTTTTCTCATCCAAACTCGCTTTCAAATTATCAAAATCCATTTGATAACTATCATTCTCAAATTTTAGTTCGTTTTGAACCAATACTCTATCACTTGATTCCACCAACTGGGAAAAAGGTTGATAAACAGGAGGCTGAATAATAATTTTATCTCCAGGTTCGGTAAAAGCCATAATAGCCATTGAAAGCCCAGTTAACACACCTGGTGTTACTTTCAGCCATGAAGACTCTATCTGGAAATTATGCCTTTTACTCATCCAATTAATAAAAGACGAATAGAAACAATCACTATAAAATGAATAGGCATAAACAGGATGATCTAACCTTTTTTTCAATGCTTCCTGAATAAAATCGGGTGTTTCAAAATCCATGTCTGCAACCCAAAGAGGCAAGAGTTTATCAGATCCAAAATATTTTGCAATAGAATCGTGTTTAACACAATTCGTATTCTTTCTATCAATTATCTTATCAAAATTATAGAGCATAGGCTTAACTGTTAAAAGGTCTGGCTAAATCAGGATTCGAAATTTACAATTTTTACATCTAGCATTCAATTATTCTTAAATATTTCAAAATAAAAAACGAATCCGATCACCACCAGCTATGTAAAATGATTACAAATAAGATTTGAATTTAACTTTTTTGTTTTACCTTTGTTGCACTACAAACAACCACGAGGAAATCCCTCCGATTGAATATTCAGAAAAAAATATTTTAATCAAAATAGATATCTACGAGACCATATTCAACCGCTCAATCGGTGTAAACTGAAAATGTTGATTATGATTATCCTACTCACAAGGCTATCTTAAATACATTTAAATTAAAGATATGATTCCTAAAATTGAACGCGCTACTATTGTAGTTCTTGACAGTGCTGGTGTTGGGGCTTTACCTGATGCGGCTGATTTTGGCGATGTAGGCTCAAACACATTTGGAAATATTGCTAAGCATTGCAATGGTATAACATTACCCAATATGCAAAAATTAGGTTTAGGTAATTTAACGGATATTCAAGGTGTCGATCCAACTGAGAATGCCACGGGTGCATATGGTAAAGCGGCCGAATTATCTAAGGGTAAGGATACAACAACTGGACATTGGGAGATTGCAGGTGTTGCAATTGATAAGCCTTTCCCAACCTACAGTAATGGCTTTTCTGATGAAGTTATTCGTGTTTTTGAAGAAAGAACTGGTCGTAAAGTGATGGCAAACAAGCCTGCTTCGGGAACAGCAATTCTTGATGAGTATGGTGAAGAACAAATGAAGACAGGTAACTGGATTGTTTATACATCAGCTGATCCTGTTTTTCAAGTAGCAGCTCACGAAGAGATTATCCCTCTTGAAGAATTAAATAAGGCTTGTGAAATTGCCTTGGAGATTTGTACTGAACTGGCACCTGTTGCCAGAGTCATTGCACGTCCTTATTTGGGAAGTGGTAAAGGAAATTTTACTCGTACGGCTAACCGTCACGATTATTCAGTAACACCTCCCCGCGCAACCTTATTGGATCGTTTGTTGGAAAATAAACTTGATGTGATAGGTATTGGAAAAACCAGCGATATTTTTGCTGGACAAGGAATATCAGATTCTAGAGGTACCAATAAAAACAATAATGATGGTGTCGCAAAAACACTAAAAGCCCTTAAAGAGGATACGAAAGGACTCATCTTCACAAACCTTGTTGATTTTGATATGGCTTATGGTCATCGTAGAAATCCTGAAGGTTATAAGGCTGCCCTAGAGGAATTCGACCAACAATTGCCAGAAATACAGAGCCATTTGAAGGAAGATGAAATCTTAATTCTGACTGCCGATCATGGTTGCGATCCAACCTTTAAAGGCACCGACCACACTCGCGAGTATATTCCAGTATTGGTTTATGGTAAAAATATCAAGACAAATATTAACCTGGGAATACGTTCAACATTTGCAGATATAGCTGCAACAATTGAAGAGTTGTTACTAGGTGTAAAATCAGAAGGTAGTTTCGCAAAAGACTTATACCTGTAAGTTGCATTGTAATATTAATAGCTCAAGAGGATGTCCAGAAAATGGTCATCCTCTTTTTTAATGTTTTTTCAATTCTAAATTCACATAAAATAATATTTTAAGATAGGAATGACAAAATATAAACAATAACACAAGTGAAAAGATTAAGTGGCTCAGAAAAAAAAATCTCACAGTCTGTTCTGTTTTTTGGATTAAAAATATCTGCAATAAATAAACAAACATAAAGACTCCTCTCAATTATTTAAACATAGCACTAAAATAACTAAGTTTGTAACCAAATACTTTAAGACTTATGAGATATACCCTAATGATACTAGCCCTAGTAGTTGGCTGTTTATTACCAATACAGGCAAGTATTAATGCAAAACTAGGAACTTTTCTAAAAGCGCCTCTTATGGCAGCACTAGTCAATTTTATTGTAGGGGGCTTTATTTTACTCTTCGTGATTATAGGAACACGTACTCCCAATAATATATTACAAGCTATTAAAGAAGCTCCTGCACATGCATGGATTGGTGGTGCAATGGGATCCATTTATGTTGCATCCATTATTTTTCTGGTTCCTCGATTGGGAGCAGCTCTAAGCTTTGGCTTAATTGTAGCCGGTCAACTGATTTTTTCTCTAATTTTAGATCACTTTGGTTTGTTTGGAGTGCCCGTACAGCCTGTTAACTGGGATCGTATTTTAGGTGTTCTTTTAATTTTTGCGGGAATCATGCTTATACAGAGATTCTAGACAGGAGTTATAATAAAAATGGACTCAAATAAATCCTGAGCCCATTAGCTTTTTCATTACAGGAAATAATTCATTCCGACTTCCAATATATTTATAATTCCTACTTCTTAGTGAATGTTTCACCCTCTTCAATAGGATCAAATATTCCATCTCCATTTGCATCAATAATAAGATTGAGTTCGTTTCCAGTAACAATAAATTTCGCTTCAAAATGATCCTCAATTTCAAGTTCCTCGTCTAAAATCTGATCCCACTCAATATCGTCAGGTGTATAAAACACCAACTCAAACGTATCCTCATCTAAAATACCAAATCGGATAACTGTAAGTAAAAAAACATTGTTACTTTCAGAATAAGTGCCTTCTATCAGCATCATATCAATCCATTCGTCATCAAGCGTCATACTCCATGATACAGCAAAAGCTGATTGGGTAATAAGGAGTTCCAAACTAATGCTTCCCTCTTCTGAACTCTCAATTCTCTCCCATGTGCCTATATAAGGCAAAAAAGGTTCATTGTCATCGTCGTCCCCGTCACTTCTACAAGAACTCACGCCGCACATAAGGCATATCAATAATGCCATAGTCAGCCATTTCGTTAAATTTTGTCTTTGAATAAACATCTTTTTAAATATTAGACGAGTATCCTTTCTATTTCTCAATTCATATCAATGTAAGCACTTATAAATTTACGGCTATTTTATCACAAAATAATTAAGAGACATCCACTATGCACACAAATCAGCCTTCTATTTATATTCATCCTTAATAAAAAATCCTGTCCGGATATTTGGACAGGATTTAATTCATTTATAATTTTAAATTTATGCATAAAAAAATGGATTCAGAACGTACCTGAACCCATTTCCCTTCTTTACACAAAACTAATCTTTAAAAAAGATCAGTTAACAAATTATCTTCAACAAGATTAGGAATAGTAATCTTTAAATCTGGACGACGTTCCATCTCACGTTTGATAGCAAACATAGCTTCATCATTTCTAGCCCATGAACGACGAGCAATACCATTGTTTACATCGTAAAACAACATACTCTTAAGACGTGCATCAGCTTCAGGCGTTCCGTCTAGCAACATACCGAAACCACCGTTCATTACTTCACCCCAACCTACACCACCACCATTGTGGATTGACACCCAAGTGGCACCTCTAAAGCTATCTCCAATCACATTTTGAATAGCCATGTCAGCAGTGAATTTACTTCCATCATAAATATTAGATGTTTCTCTATATGGAGAATCTGTACCACTTACATCGTGATGATCACGGCCCAATACTACAGGTCCAATCTTACCTGAAGCAATCGCATTATTGAATGCTTCAGCAATCTTAGATCGTCCTTCAGCATCTGCATATAAAATACGAGCCTGTGAACCAACAACCATTTTATTCTCCTTCGCTTCTTTAATCCAAGTGATATTATCTTGCATTTGCAATTGAATCTCTTCTGGAGAATTCGCCTTAATCTCTTGCAAAACCTGCATTGCAATCTCATCCGTTTGATCCAAATCTTCAGGTTTACCAGAAGCACAAACCCAACGGAATGGCCCAAAACCGTAATCGAAACACATTGGTCCTAAAATATCTTGTACGTAGGATTTGTATTTGAAATCGATACCATTTTCAGCCATAATATCAGCACCTGCACGAGACGCTTCCAATAGGAAAGCATTTCCGTAATCGAAGAAATAAGTTCCTTTTGCTGTATGATTATTCACAGCAGCTCCATGACGTCTCAAAGTGGCTTGAACTTTCTCTTTGAATACTTCAGGTTCTTCGCGAATCAATCGGTTCGATTCTTCGTAAGTTGTATCAGCAGGATAATATCCACCCGTCCATGGAATATGAAGTGACGTTTGATCAGAACCTACATGAATAAAGATCTCTTCTTTATCGAAACGTTCCCATACATCAACAATGTTTCCAATAAATGCAATAGAAACAACTTCTTTCGTTTCCTGTGCTTTTTTAACGCGAGCAATCAAGTCGTCCATATTGTCAATCAACACATCAACCCAACCTTGTTCGTGACGTTTGGTTGCAGCCTTAGGATTTACCTCAGCAGCAATAGTAATACAACCTGCTATATTACCAGCTTTAGGTTGTGCGCCACTCATTCCACCTAAACCAGCAGTTAAGAAAATCTTTCCAGCAGGAGTTTCTCCTTTTTTCAATATTTTACGGAAAGCATTCATTACTGTAATCGTTGTTCCATGAACAATACCCTGTGGGCCTATGTACATGAACGAACCAGCTGTCATTTGTCCGTATTGTGAAACTCCAAGAGCATTAAATTTCTCCCAATGATCAGGTTTAGAATAATTAGGTATAACCAAACCGTTTGTTACCACAACTCTCGGAGCATCTTTCGACGAAGGGAATAATCCCATAGGATGACCAGAGTACATATTTAATGTTTGCTCATCAGTCATTGTCGCTAAATATTGCATCGTAAGCAAATATTGCGCCCAGTTCTGAAATACAGCACCATTCCCACCATAAGTGATCAACTCTTCAGGATGCTGAGCAACAGCTGGATCCAAATTGTTTTGCATCATCATCATGATACCTGCAGCTTGTTGTGACTTTGCTGGATAATCTTGAATAGGACGAGCATAAACTTTATAGTCAGGCTTGAATCGATACATATAAATACGACCAAAATCTAATAATTCCTGAGCAAATTCTGATGCTAATTCCTTATGCCAAGGCTTCGGGAAATAACGTAAAGCATTACGAATAGCTAATTGCTTCTCTTCTACAGATAGAATATCTTTTCTCTTAGGTGCTCGGTTGGCATCTTTTGGATAAACTTTCTTTGCAGGTAATTCAGATGGAATACCTTGCAAAATTTGTTCTTTAAATGTCATAATTATCGACTTAATGATTCAAACTAAATATTTTTTCCCTTAAAGTAAAATAACTTATTAAAGGCAGCTCTTTATAATTTTATTATTGCAAAGATATCCTTAGTTTTGATACCTAACAAGACTAGTTTTGTAAAGATTTAATAACTATGAGTAATCAAATAGAATTTAGGCATTATAAATATTTTCTTGCTTTAGCTAAAGATCTCCACTTTAGAAAGGCAGCAGAACGATTATATATATCACAACCTGGGCTGAGTCGACAGATCAAACAGATGGAAGAAGACCTAGGTATCAACCTCTTTGAACGTCACAACAGGAAAGTTGAATTAACTAAAGCGGGCTTATATCTCCAAAAAGAACTCAGCAATACATTCAAAAAGCTAGATGACATTTTATCTCATGCAAAACTTGTGAATGATGGCATGGATGGAAATTTGAAGCTAGGTTATGTTGGATCTGCCATGCAGAAAGTAATTCCAGAACTTTTACTCAAATACAAAAACAAACACCCTCATGTTCTTTTCAGTCTCAAGGAAATGGATAATGAGAAACAAATTCAAGCGCTCCTTAATCAAGAAATTGACGTGGGCTTTATCAGAATGGAACGCGTTCCAAGAGGTATAAATATTAGATCAATTTTTGAAGACACATTCTCACTGGTATTACACAAAAATCATCCTATAAATGAGGAGAATTTTAAGGATTTATCTCAATTAAAAGATGAATCATTCATTCTTTTTGACTCATCATATAGTGAGTCTTATCATGAAAAGGTGATGCAAATATTCGATCACAGTAATTTCTCTCCAATTATTTCACATTATACAGTAAACGCCAGTTCAATATTTCGATTGGTTGAAAATAGTTTTGGTGTGTCTATAGTACCTACATCATTAAAATTAGGGTATGATATGAATATCAAATTTATTGAACTAGATAAAATACCTCAACGTACAACATTAAGAATGGTTTGGAATAATACAAATACGAACCCTGTTTTAGAGAATTTAATCGATACTATAATTATAGACAAATAGTAAGATTATCTAGAAACAGCTCAATAAATATTAAAGATTTGTTTACTGAAGTTTTAAGCACAAACCAATTGCAAAATTTAAATCGACTCATAATGGCAGTAAGTATCAAAAGAATTAACGACGATTATTTAATGGAAGCTAAAGGTGCCAGTGGAGTACCTGTCTTAATGGATAACTCAACCCTAGAAAATGCACAAGGAAGCAGTCCAATGGAGCTTTTGATGATGGGTGTTGGCGGCTGTTCAGCCATAGACATTATCTATATTCTAAAGAAACAGCGTCAGATTATCACCTCCTACTCTGTTGAAATAGAAGGGGAAACTCAGGACGTTTTAGAAGCTAAACCTTTTAAGGCAATGACACTAAAAATTTATTTAGAAGGTGATATACCAGCAGATAAAGTAAAACGTGCTGCTGCCTTGAGTTTTGAAAAATACTGTTCGGTTTCTATCACGATGCAAACAAGTGTCGATATTAAATACATGCTGTACCTGAACAATAAAAACATTCTTTAAATTACTAACAGCAATATAATTTTGATGTTACTTCACGTTAATTAACATCAAGGCTTGAAAGTGATACGTGCAAACTTTAACTTATCACTTTCATATCATATCTCATTTATGATATAAAAACTCACAACAGTTTGAACAACGAAATTATAACATCATTTAACAAATAAACATCAAATTATAAAGCCGGTTTGTTCATAATACATCTATCATTAGAGTTTTCCATCAGTCACACCCTCTTCCTATCGAGAAACAAACCTCAGACTAGACCATAGGCATAAACAGATAGCATAAATAGTCACACGCAAGGATATTTAACTTGTTGATAAATATATAACACTTTCAACAAAAGCTTAACATTGTACATTGCAATCTCCTAAACAGCAATGCATTATTATTTAGACACAAAATAAACTACTTGTTTTGTAACGATCTAAATCCAAGCTGCGACGTCACGAGGATGATACAAAAGCTATCGTTATTCGCCAGTTTGCGCCTCATCATGTATTAATATATAATATTTTTATATGACAAATACATCACACACCATTTCTAGTCATATTTTATTTAATGTAAAATACATATACTTAACAATTGTTTTAAGTTAATTTAACATTTAATCTTAAGAATAAACACTTTCATATTTGAATCACTGTGGTTTAATATTGGGTCCTATGTGTGTGGGATGATTAATAAACCAATGCGACTTAATGATATTTCAAGGAAATAGCTTAACTAAAATCTCTTATAGATAGCATCTAATGCATTAAAACAACAAACTCTATAAAAGGACAATCTGATACATGATCATCCTTGGTACTCATGCTATAATGTAGTTAGATACATTCGGCAAATAGTTAACTATTAATCGTTTAAAACGTTTTATAGTTCTACTATACTTTTAAGAATCTATATTAATTTGATTATCAGTTTAATTTAAAATGAAAATTCTGAGTAAATTATTATTGCTATGCCTCATTTTGTCCTTTTATAATAAAGGTAATTCGCAAGCACCAGTAAGTAGAACCAATCGTCAAGAAAGAGCTGTTCTTTATAAAAAGACTATTGATCCTAAAAAAATAGGTCCCTCTCCTGCCCGAGCTTCTAGTACTAACGCAAATTCAAGACTAAAAGCCGCTGTACAAAACATTTCTTTTAGTGAATGGAGTTATTACAGCGGTTCTTCACTAGTCGAGAAATTAAAAAATGTAACCGATTATGATGCACAACTTAGATCCTTATTTGATTTTAATGAATCAGAGGGTGAAAGGCTGTTTACAAGTTCAAATATTGAAGCTGTAGCAAGAGCCATGTATAATATATCAATCTCACATGATGGTACAATTAATAGTGGAATGCTTGGCTTAGTATCCTATCTTCATGCGGCAAACTACCATAGTTTTTTTGCTAAGACAATTGTAAAATTTGATGCAGAAGCATCTTACTGGTATGAACTGGCTTGTATTTCCTTTTCAAAAAATCAAAATTTATTTGTCTTAAGCGATGATGCTTTGAAAATATTTGATGAATACATGACAATGCTAGATCGTGATGAGATAAGAAGCCTGCCTGAAGTTATTTCTCTGGTAAAAAAAATAATGAGAAATTTAGTCTTGACTAAAAATTGGAAACAGATTTCTGATCAGGATGTCTTACACTCATATTCGGTAATGGCTAACCGCGTATTTACCATACTATTCCAATGTGTCGAATACAAAGATCCCGTTTTTATACAAGCAGCAAAATACGATAGTGAACTCTTCAGTCTACAATTTGACATAGC